>PDWJ01000745.1_pt1 | contig 45433 bp, 39 predicted proteins | sample 1430881 | NCBI WGS metagenome assembly PDWJ01 (sample SAMN01162460, study PRJNA174530) | Oral metagenome, whole genome shotgun sequencing project. | biome: Marine environment; feature: Marine mammal; material: Swab sample of the gingival sulcus; isolation source: swab sample of gingival sulcus...
TCCTTCCCTGCGCGGTATTGCGTCCACAAGCGAGGCCATGTCCAGCCCGGTGGGCATGTATGTGGATGGTGTGCCCATCCTCTCCGGCAACGGTTATGAGGCGGATATGTTGGATATCGAAAGCGTGGAAGTCTTGCACGGGCCCCAGGGAACCCTGTACGGCAAGGGAGCCGAGATAGGAGCGATCAAGATTCTCACCAGAAAACCTGGCAACGAATTTCAGGGCAGGGTCATGCTGGAAGGCGGCAAATACCTTTCCGGCGAAGGGGATAAGCAATTGCAGAAAAAGATGACCCTGTTCATGGACGGCCCCATTGCCGAAAACACGCTGTTTTTCGGGGTCAGCGGCATGCTGGAATACGAAGATGGATTTATCCGTAACAGGTATGACGACAGTGTGGTTGACGATGCCAGAAACTACACCCTGAAAGGGCAGATTCGGTGGACACCGTCCGACAATCTGGAAACAGCCCTGATTGTTTCCCATCTCAAAAAAGCAGCCGATGGCAACAGGGGAAACTTCACACCGTATGGCGTGAACCAGATGAACGCCTTTCTCGTTCCCTTTTTCGGAATTACCCTTCCGGCCCCACAATATCGAATCATTGATGCCGACATGGATGATATGCAACACGAATGGTCAACAGACACCGCTGCCCTGAAAATTAGCTATACGATCAGCGACAACTGGCGCCTTCAATCCGTGACCTCCTGGTGGGACAATGATCGGGAAGATGACAGTGACTACGATTTCAACAACCTGCATCTTATGCATTCTGTTTCCGATTTCGCAAACAGCCGCCTTTCTGAGGAGCTTCAGTTCAACTTTGAATCTTCCAGCCTCAAAGGCGTTGTGGGCATATATGCCGACATGGATGAGACCAGTATTGATTCCACGACCACATCCGCTGTTTCACCCATGTTTGCCGATAAAAGGTTTGCCAAGGTTGAGGGCAAAACCATTGCCCTTTTCAGTAACATCACCTGGCAGCTGGCAGAACAATGGAGCATCAATGCAGGACTGCGCTGTGGACGGGAAGAGCGGGAATTTACCGACAAGTCCACTGGCATAACAGCCGAGGATGGCTGGAACGATATCAGCCCCCGCCTGGCATTCCAGTATCAGATGACGCCCGACGATATGTTGTATGCCAGTATTTCCAAGGGATTTCGCTCCGGAGGATTTACCGTTACCTCGGATATCCCCTATGACCCGGAGACGGTCTGGTCTTTTGAGATTGGCAGCAAAAACATGTTTCTTGACAACAAACTCATGCTTGGCACCAGCATCTACTATATGAACATATCTGACATGCAGGTACGCCAGCAAATCAGGCCCAATTTCACATTATATACCAATGCAGCCGAAGCCTCCGGGTTTGGCGCTGAAATTGAGGCCCTGCTCACCCTGACAAAGGGTTTCACAATCAATGGCTCCTTTGGTTACAGCAAGGTAACCTATGATGAGTTCAGCGACACCAACGGTGATTACAAAGACAACCGGGCGGTGTATGCCCCGGAATACACCTGTAACCTTGGTGTTCAGTACCGCCATGCAAGTGGATTCTATGTCCGGGGGGATCTGATAGGGCAGGGCCGAATGTATTTTGACCAGGCTAACAAGTTTGACCACGACCCGTATGCTCTGGTCAATGCCCGTATTGGTTATGAAATGGATTCCCTGGACATCTATGTTTACGGCAAAAATATTCTTGACACTGAATATGACTATGAAGGCGACTATGGTGGGATGTACACCTTCTACGGAGAACCATGTCTGATAGGTTTACAATTGGTGTACCACTTCTAATCACCGCAAAAAGCGTATACAAACAGACGGGCAGGTCAAATAACCTGCCCGTTACTCTATCAAGGAGAATGATCAATGCGTCAAAAAATCAGCGTCAAACAAGGCACCGTCGAAGAAACCCTTTTACTGCCTTTATGGGGCAGAGCTTACGAGACCCAAAGGAAAAATCCGCGCCTGATGGATGCAAAGGCCGTGGAGATCATCAAGGCCATTGACTATGACTTTTCACAAATTGAAAAAACACAAAGCCTGTCCCAGCATGGCTGGATAGCCCGCAGTTGGCACACGGACAAAATGGCGCGTGCTTTTATTGAAAAGCATCCTGAAGCCACCATTGTCAATATTGGCTGCGGTCTGGATACCACCTTCAGCCGCATTGATAACGGGAAAATCCTTTTCTATGAACTTGACCTGCCCGATGTGATAAGACTCAGGAAACATTTTTATCAGGACAGCGAAAGACACCAAAGCATTGCCGCATCCTTTCTGGAGACGGCATGGTTTGAAAACATTGTTGTGAAAGATGGGCTGCTTTTTCTGGCTGGCGGTGTGCTGATGTATTTTGAGGAAGAACAAATCAGGGAGTTTTTTCTTGCTGTTGCAGACCATTTCGGTGCCTGCGAATTTTATTTTGACGCCCTTTCTCCTGCATGTATGAAAATGGCAAAAAAAGCCGTGCTGAAAAAAGGCGGTATGGGCATGAACCTGGAAAACGGCTGGGGGCTGAAACCGGTAAAAAGCCTTGAAACATGGGACAACAGAATCAGGGTGATAGATGCCATACCCATACATAAGGGAGCAAAAACAGGAATTTCTTTGAGGCAGAAAATCATGCTGACCATTTCTGACCTGCTGGGCTTTTGTTCAATGGTACATATGAGGATAGAGACTGCGAATTAATTCCCCATCGTTTCTTACCATTTAGAGAATATGGCTGACATATTTTCCCTCCCGCTTCTCTTATGTACATAAGAGAAAGGTCCTACCCACATGAAACAGCAAAGAACCTTGAGCTTTTCAGATTTTTTGTCTTTGTGTTTTTCAGACATGATAAAAAGAGATTATTTTTCCCTGGTACACAGGAAATGGTAGAGGTGGGTCATCCAGACCACGGCCAGAACAGGTGTTATCATATTCACTCCAGGCACAAGTGTTGCCAGGGTGATAACCAGTCCGCCCAGATAGATCGGGCCGCGAAATTCGCGGCCAAAGGCCTGCGCCTGCTTCTTGCCAAGATGATAACCGGCCGCAGATTCAAAAAATTCTCTTCCCAGCAGATAACTGTTCAGCGCTACTGACAGAAAAAAACCAATTCCAAAAAAGTAAAAGGGGACAATAAGCAGGTTCAGGAGGATTGCCCGCAAAGTAAAGCGAATGTCATGAACAATATCCGGCCAGAGTTGCGGCGGACTGGTGCGTTGCCGGTCTGGATAATATATTTTTTCCACGCGGGAGATAACTGTCTCCTGAAAAACTCCTGCAATTAAAACAACCAGAGTCGGGAGCATGAACCAAGCCACAACGCCGCCCAGGAGACCCGTCACCCAGCCTGATAGAGTATTAAGCCAGGCCGTGTCCCAGTAGGCCAGCATATCTGTCAGCCAGCCAAGGCCAAGGGCAAAGGCTATGGCAATAAATACCGCCACAAAAGCACAAAAAAAGAGAAGACCCAGCAGCTTTGCTTTTGGCAGGCTGGCAAGGGTTTTAAAAAAAGGGAACACATCAACCTCAATGTTAAAAATGGTTTACTGCCCAACAGCCCGCAATAGCCTTTGCGCGGCCAGATCGGAAGCAATATGTTTTTTGGCTGGAGCAGAGGCGTTCATATGCTGTTTCGTTTTAAGCGGCAGAATATTATAGGCCGCGCGTAAAGCCTGCTCAAAAGCATTGTGCAGCAGGGTGAAACTCTCTTCAATTTCCGGATACTGGTTGTCTTCACGCCAGGGCAGTCTGGCACTGCCTTCCAGCTCAATATTTTTACGACAGGGAGTACTCAGCAGAAGTACCCCTTGGGCTTCCAGTTCGCAACCCGTTCATTGTGTCCTGGATAACAAAAGCCTTCCCTGTCTTCCGGAGATGTGGGCAGCGTTGTTTCAACCTCAACACTGCCCAGGGCCAATTTTTTTTCATACTCATCAAGGCTGATTTTCCAACTCAGTTTGGGACGGTAATTCCCGCGCTGTTTTTCTATTTTCCATATCTATGTGCATTATGCCTCCATATCGCAATTTACACAAGAAGCTGAATATGTTCTCCAAAAGGCGGCTCAACACAAAATTGCATTTGGCCGTTGATTCACATGAAGTCCACCGGCACAACCGCCAGGGACGACTGGAACGATATCAGCCCCGCCTGGCGATTCAATATCAGATGACACCAGGCGACATGCTTTACGCCAGTGTTTCCTAGGGGTTTCGCTCCGGCGGTTTTACCGTTACCTCTGATGTTTCCTATGACCCGGAGACGGTTTGGTCTTTTGAAATTGGCAGTAAAAACATGTTGTTTGACAATAGACTCATGCTTAGAACCAGTATCTATTATATGGAAATATCCGATATACAGATACGCCAGCAAATCAGGCCCAAAATTACACCTTATATACCAATGCTGCCGAATCTTCGGGGTTTGGCGGAGAAATTGAGGCATTGCTGACCCTGGCCAAAGGGTTCACGATAAATGGTTCCTTTGGCTACAACAAGATAGCCTATGACAAGTTCAGCGACACCAATGGAGACTATAAGGACAACCGGGCGACCTATGCCCCTGAATATACCTATAATCTTGGTTTTCAGTACCGTCATGCCAGCGGATTTTATGTCCGGGGGGATCTGATAGGGCAGGACCGGATGTATTTTGACCAGGCCAACAAGTTTGGCCATGACCCGTATGCCCTGGTCAATGCCCGTATCGGTTATGAAATGGATTCCCTTTCCCTGGACATCTATGTTTACGGCAAAAATATCCTTGGCACTGAATATGACTACAAGGTTGACTACGGCGGGATGTACACCTTTTACAATGAACCCCTGTCTCATAGGTTTAGTCACTGCAAAAAGCATATACAAACAGACGGGCAGGTCAAACAACCTGCCCGTCTGTCAAAGATACCGCCAGCCCCAGCCCCCTGCCACCCACGGAGCAATTTACAGCAGATTTTTTCTGTACTGCCTTGGTGTTACACCTGTGGCATCCTTGAAGGCTGTGGAAAAATTTCCATGAAATCTGTACCCAACCGTATTGGCAATTGCCTCTATTTTCCAGCTATCATCTGCCAGCATTTCCTTCGCAAGGTGGATGCGAAGATTTCTGATATGATCAGATATGGTCATGCCATACACCTGTCTGAACAGGGACGTTAATTTGGTCTGACTCATGCCTGCGTGGCGGGCCAATGTTTTTAGGTAAATATCTTCAGTATAATGCACATTCAGGTACTCCATCACGTGGTGCAGATTGGTCAAATCACTCTCTGGGACACGATTGTCGGCAGATACAGACAGGTTATTTATTTCCCACTGAATTATTATGCTGAAAAGTTCTGTTGCCTTGCAGTCATAATACATTCTTGCAATGTTTTGAGATGGGTGAAAGCTGCCTATCTGATGGATCACCTCCACAACTCCAGGTATAATATCCTTGTTGCCTATTTCTGGAAAAACATATTTCCTGTTTTGAAAAATTTTTGGATACTTTATATGAATGAAATCATTATAAAAATCAGGTAGAAAAGAGATGCTTACACTCCGAACAATATCACCCTTTTTAAATTCTCCCATAAAGACATCATCATGCCCAACATAGGTAAACAGGCTGGGCTTGTTCAGAATTTCTTGCGGCCTCTGTTTTGGGGTGGGATATGTGCTCAAGCCAATAGAAAAAAACGGTGAATGAGCAAACGGTGCAGACACATCGCAATCAAATACAAAATCAGACACAACAATGCCATATCGTTTATCAACCCCATAGCACCAGAGACTTCCTTTTCCCAAAGCGGCATCCAAATTATATGAAGACCCGCAATAGCGTCGTGTTATCGCCATGTCCGCCGGATAGAAACCAACCTCAGAGAGGTACGATGTATACTGCTGAAGCATGGCTGATACCTCCATACAAACTTATGCTGTTTAACAAATTTCTTATGATGTCGAACATATTCCCCGCCGATCTGTTGACCTGATGCGTGGGTAACTCCTAACAATCTGGAACTTAGGGGAACCTAATTTGGAGTAACCATTCAAAAATGTAAAGAGGCAAACGCTTCTTTACAACGGGTCAACGAGGAGGACGCGACGATGATTGGCTATTTGAAAAAGTATGGCAGGAAAAAATCATTCCAGGCGATTTTGGGAAATGTGTTTATGGTCATATTGCTGTGAAACCTTTTCCAACCCTGGGTTACCTTTGCCCAGGCTAAAAAGATTCACAAGGCACATGAACTGAGTACGATTATGAAAGCGCCTATGGCTGGGTTGTAGATTTGCTGCATGCCCCCGGCCAGGTCGGTTTACAGATAAATTACCGCTTCTGAATATCGCAACTGCGGGAGCCGGGTTGAACAAGCCGGTTCCTGTACTCAAACGGTAAGGAGAAAAAATATGAATCAAAAAATCAAGGTAAAAAAAGGCACGGTTGAAGAAACCCTTTTGCTGCCCTTATGGGGAAGGGCTTACGAGACCCAAAGGAAACATCCGCGCCTGATGGATGCAAAGGCTGTGGAGATCATCAAGGCCATTGACTATGACTTTTCAGAAATTGAAAAAACACAAAGCCTGTCACAGCATGGCTGGATAGCCCGAAGTCTGCACACGGACACAATGGCGCGTGCTTTTATTGAAAAGCATCCTCACGCCACCATTGTGAATATCGGCTGTGGATTGGACACCACCTTCAGCCGCATTGATAACGGGAAAATCCTTTTTTACGAACTTGACCTGCCCGACGTCATAACACTCAGAAAAAATTTTTATGAAGACAGCGACAGGCACCAAAGTATTGCCGCATCCTTTCTGGAGACGGCATGGTTTGAAAACATTGTTGTCCGGGACGGGCTGCTTTTTCTGGCCGGCGGCGTGCTGATGTATTTTGAAGAGGCTCAAATCAAGGACTTTTTCATTGCCGTAGCAGACCATTTTGGCACCAGTGATTTGTATTTTGATGCCCTGTCGCCTGCCTGTATGAAAATGGCCAAAAAATCCGTATTGAAAAAAGGCGGTATGGGCATGTCCTTAGAGGGCGGCTGGGGTCTGAAATCTGTAAAAAGCCTTGAAACATGGGACAAAAGAATCAAAGTTGTGGAAGACATTCCCATATATAAAGGGGCAAAAAAGGGAATTTCCCTGGGGCATAAAATCGCCCTGACCATTCCTGATGTGCTTGGCTTCTGCTCAATGGTACATGTGAGAATGCAGGGCAATAAAGACAATGGATAAACAACAATCCGAAGGCTACGCAGTTCTGTGGCGCACCATAAAACCGGTCAGAAAATATATCTACGGTGCCATGACCCTTGCCCCTTGAAGTACTTAGCAGCTATAAAACTGGCGAGTTGAACTCCGGCTTATCCAGCAATGTGGATGAATCGGAGATAAGACCCAATTTGCGGCCCTTTGCCTGGCTGCGGAATGTCAATCAGAGTACCCGTATTCATTGGCGCTTCTGCTGCCCTTGTTTTAACATCGTTTATGGCTGTTTTTTGCGGTGACTTGCTTGCCCGCCTGATCCCTCCTCTTTACATAAGGATTGGGGCAGGGGTGTTTTTTGTTGTTGCCGGATTAATGATACATTGAGTACCTTACCCCTCAGTTTTTGGTAAAAAACAAAAAAATAAGGCGAGGTAGATGGGGAGCATGATTCCCGCATGGGAAGTCAATCCGTCTGTCACGAAGTTTTGTTGAGCCTGGGAAGATAGTAGGAGGGAAGCTGTCCGTAAAATTTCTTAAAGGCAGTGCTGAAATGACCAGGGTTAGAATAACCAACAAAAAGGGCTGTTTTCAGGATAGAATATCTGCCTGTCTCTATCATTTCCAGAGCTTTTTTCATGCGCTGTTGACGGATATAATCCCCGATAGACATTCCCATCCTTTCTCGAAACCATTTTTTGAGATAACACTCATTGACTCCAACCCGCCTGGCCAAGATAGAAATGGTCGGCGGATTATTCCACTCCCGAAGTAAAATATCCACCGTCTCATCCACCACTGTCTTTATTTTCTGGCTTCGTTGCACACAAGGATTTGCCGAAGGCTCGTCCAGGGCCAGAATATGATACAAAAGATCAAGAGCCAGGGATTCAAAGTGCAGGCTGTCAGGAAAGGTTTGGTAGTTGAAACGAAGTAATTTTTCTGAAGACCTCATGATTCCAGATAACAGCCGTGTATTCCTGCCTCCCAAAAAGGTCTGATCCCAAGGCAGTCTCCCGCCTGAACATCCACGTACCAATGTTTCCAAGCCCTTGCTCGCCCCGCAGCAACAAGAACCTAACCAGGCGTCAATCAAGTCCTGGGGGAGGCCAATAGAAACACTGCATGTATTTTCACCGGAACGTTGAGTACACCTTGCCTGTTCAAACGGATCATGAAGCAACCAGAGATCCCCGGCAGCAAACGTTTGTCGCGTGGTGCCATGAGACCGTAACTCAAAATGTCCTGACAACAGGATATTTAAGGTAAAAATGGTTTGCGTATTTGTATGAGAACTCTCAAGCTGACGCTTCAACCGATAATTGGTTCGTTCCACGTATAACCCTTTGTGGATACGCATCATCTCTACCCAGCCCCGCCCCAGGTTATGATTCATCTCAAAGCATACTCCATGAAAAAATGGGGAGAACGCTGGTTCTTTAGCAACCCAAAAGTCTTCTTTTGTGCATTCCTGTGTATATGATTTGAGTAGAGTATCCACTGAAAATCCTCATTTTTTTTGCTGCCTGAAAAATGCCTCGGTTGACCTGATCCCCATTTTCCCGATCGGAGCATCCTTTTTTTCCTGTTTGGGGAAGAAACCATCTCCCTTTTTCGGCAGAATAACCATTCTTAGCTCATACTATATTTAGTACGTATTCCAAACATTGTTATTCTTGCAAGTGGAGGAAAAGATGAAAAAAAAAGTCGGTTAGTCGCTCTATTGGTAGCGATCCTCAGTTTGAGTTGCTTGCTGGCCATCCTTATAGGCCCTGCAACCTATGTTTTGGCCGAGGAACGAAACGTTGAGATGGATACCATCACCGTTACGGCTGGCAAAAGAACAGATGCCATCACAGACCTGAGTGCCAGCGTATCCTTGATGTCAAAACAAGAAATTGATCGGGAACATATCGAATCCATTGATGACTTCCAAAGCCATTTTGCAAACGTTCATGTGCAAAGTGCTGGTGGAGCGACCAACTCATTTCTTTCCATTCGTGGCGTCGTGGGCCAATCCGTTCCCCTGACCCCTTCGGGCATTGGGATCTATGTGGACGAGGTGAGCCTTATTGACCCGCTTTCCAACCTTCTTGCAAGTGCCTATTTTTTTGATCTGGATCGCATTGAGGTTTTGCGCGGCCCTCAGGGCACCTTGTATGGCCGAAACGCTGAAGCAGGTGTCCTGGTAGTGCGAACAAAAGACCCTGAACATAGATTCTCTGCCAAATTTCTGGGGGAAGTCGGCAATTACGATGCCTTGATGAGCTGTGGGATCATAAACCTGCCTCTGATTGAGAACAAGGCAGCGGCCCGTTTCTCAGCCTCCTACAGCAATCGTGATGGGTATACAGAGAATATTTCTTTGGGGAAGACTGCCGCAGGTATTGATGAATTCAACGTAAGAGGTAAACTGCTCTGGGATATCAGGGATACCACCAGCCTGATATTCACAGCAGAAAATTACCACGTCCGAGACGGAGCTCAGGATCTGGTTCCCTTTTCTATTGCAGGCCCAGACTGGGACAAAGGTACGATCAATACCGATGTAGACGGTCACGAACACCGTGATATGACCGCTTTGAGCCTGCGCCTGAATCACGCCTTCGACTGGAGTGAGCTTGTTTCCATCACGGCGTACCGAGATGGCAAGGAATCTACTCTGGGCGATCCCGATTTCTGGAGCTATCAAACCGGCTATGCTGATTTTACCTTGAACCAGAAGCAATTCAGTCAGGAATTTCGCCTGATTTCATCTGCAGAGACCTTACCGTGGAAGTGGCTGGCCGGTCTCTATTTTTACAACAATGATATTGACTTTGAGTCGCTGTATCACATGGAACCGGCTGGTGTTGACATGATCACTGTGGGTGATGGGAAAAACATGGGTGCAGCCTTGTTTGGTGACATTGAATATGCCTTTAGCTCAGGGTTTCGACTTGGAGGGGGCATCCGGGCCCAGCACTATAAAGATGAGCTGGCCTCCAAACGTTCTCTTGCCGCATTTGGCATGGAAAACTCCGATGACACCAGCAATGACTATAATCAGCTCATGGGTAAAATAAATCTCGCCTATGATTTTGATTCGGCTACTGTATATGGCTTGATCTCCCAGGGCAGCAGGGCGGGTGGTATTGTAAGCCTGATGCAGACAGACAAGATGCATCACTACGAACCGGAAACCGCAATCAGCTATGAGGCCGGTTTCAAGTACTATCTGCCCGATGAATGGGGCTATGTAGACGCAGCCTTTTTCGTAACCGACATCAAGGATCTGCATGTGAGTACTACAGGAAATGGAGGGTTCCAATATGTCTCCAATGCAGGAAAGGCCCGCAACATCGGAGGAGAGGTTCAATTGAATATGAACCTGCATCAGAACCTGACCGCCAGTGCCTCCCTTGGTTATGTTGACACCGAGTTAAAGGATTACAAGGGCGACAAAAAATATAGTGGCAAACATGTGCCCAGGGTTCCTGATATGACCGGCATGCTCGCCGTGCAATATGATCGGGAGATCACATCAGGGATATTCCTGGTTGGCAGAGCCAGTTATCACCACATTGGCAAAGTCTATTGGGATCTGGCCAACACCAATAAAGAAAAGCCGTATGGCCTGGTAAACACCACCCTTGGGCTGGAAGGAGATTGGTGGCGGGTTTATCTCTGGGGAAAAAACCTTACCAATGAAGAATATGTCCGCACCGCTGTTATGTGGGGCAATATGGCCGTTGGTGCCTACGGCGCACCGCGTACTTTCGGGGGTACTGTGCAATTTATGTTGTAAGCAGCATCGTGTCTGAACATGGTTCCTCGAAAAGATAGGATTGATTATTTTTTTCAACAAAGCTGGCGTACAACCCCATAGCGAATAATGTCGTTTTTGATGGATTTGTGGTAAAGAATGGTAACAAATAGAAGCATCAAGGTGGTTGTCATTGATTGCTGTTCCAAACAAAAAGCCGTCCAAAGACGGCTTTTTGTTTGGGGACAATCTGCTACAGGAAATCCTGATCACCACCCCTTGGATTCCAGAATTTCGCTGATCTTTTCCTCGTGTTGTTTCTGAACGATCACCATTTTCTTTTCCTTGGCTGCCGTGATTTTTGCAGTAAGGGCCTTAAAGTCTGCGGGTTTTTCCAGAAAATCGGTGGCACCGATCTTCATAGCCTCAATACCCTTTTCCACGGTGGCATGACCTGTAAGCAGAATGATCTGGGCTTCGGGGTGGCTGGCCTTGATGCCCTTGAGGGTTTCCAGGCCGTCAATATCTGGAAGCTGAAGATCAAGCACAATAGCATCGTAGGAATTGGCACGGGCCATTTCAAGGGCCTGCTGGCCCGTGGTTGCCGTGGCCACTTCCATGCCGCGTACCTCCATCCGTTCTGCCAGGGCACTCAAAAAATCCTTTTCATCATCCACAAGCAAGACCTTTTCATTGGGCATAATCTCTCCTTTTTTCATCTTCCTTGTTCACGTTGTGGCACACCTGCAGCATCCTTTAGTAGCAATCTGATCCTCTGACCAGGGAGAAAAGGGCTGTGTCCAATTTCCTGAAACCAGTATGCTGGGGCCAGTATGCTGGAGCCAGATCAGCCAATCTGTGTCGGGATCACGCTTAAACAGGCCAGCCATTCTCTTTCTCAAGAAGTCTGAAAACCTATTTCAGTAATCACCATACCCCTGTCATGCCTTTGGATACATGCGCCGACCTCCTTAGCCAGGGAGTGTATTGACGACGGAGTATGCTCCAAACCAGGCATGATTGCAACGACAGGGCCGTGCTCATTTTCCATAACCCGCATGGTAATGGTTTGTCCTGATGTAATATCCTCAAAAAGGGCTTCAAGGCATTGGACGAGCAATTGGGTCACCAAAAAAGGCTGGGCCTTGATGGCAGCGGATGTAGGGGCTTCGCAAGTCAACACGACTCCCTTATTGGCGGCAAAGCGATTACAGAGTTCCCTCACTGCGGAGCACATCTCGCTAAGCTCAATATGCTCCTCAACATGATCTGGGCTATGGGCAAAATGATTTAAGCGTTTTACAATGCCATCCATACGCTGAACCTGTTCAGCAATGGTCTTGTTGATCCGCTCGACCCGTTCCGGTGCCAAGGCCCGTCCCTGTTTCTGGAGCATGAGCAGATCCTCGTGCAGACCATTTTGCTCATTGATCACGGCAAGACAATTTTTGATTTCGTGGGAGATGCTCGCGCACATCCTCCCAAAAAAGGCGAGACCATCCCTCTGATTGGATTGCACCCGGGCCGTCATGATACCTCTCCTGGGGAATGTTTGTTGTTCCCATCTATGGCCTCTTCGAGTTTTTCCACCAAACGTTCCAATTTCACGGGTTTCATCAGATAGAAACATGCCCCGCTCTCAGAACCCTGACGAAAATCAGCCTCAGAGCCGTGACCGGTCAGAAAAACAAACCGCAATGCAGGATCCTGCTCCTTGAGCATACCCATGAGCTCGATCCCGCTGATACGGGGCATTTTGACGTCCAGCACGGCAATGTCGAAATGCTTTTCCCGAACCAATTCCAAGGCCGTTTCCGCAGAGGTGGCCCATTCGGCCTCAATACCTCGAAATCCCAGCCGTTCGGCCAGGGTCTGTACCAATTCTTCTTCGTCATCTACTAAAAGTATGTACACGTTTATTCTCCCAAGAACCTATCCCTGATCCGTTTTTTATGCGTTTATCCGCTACGGGAATCCAAATCAGGAAAACTTACCGTTTAACAGGCAGCTCAATGGTAAAGGTTGTTCCCTCACCAAGCTGGCTTTGCACGCGGATGCTTCCCCCCAATTTCTCCACCAGGCCATAGGTAATGGACAGGCCCAGACCTGTTCCCCCTTGTTTGGTCTTGGTGGAGAAAAAGGGATCAAAAATACGTTTGAGATTTTCCGGGCTGATACCCTTGCCATTATCTGCGATCATCACGGCCACACGGTTTGTACCGATCTTGTGTAACCCAATATTGATCTCTCCCCCATTATCCACGGCAGCAAAGGCATTGTTCACAATATTCAAAAAGACCTGCTGGAGTTGCCCCCGATCACTTTGGATTTCAGGAAGATCCTCATCAGCGTGTAGCCCGATGTGAATATCCCGATATTCAGCCTCCTTTTTCAGAAATCCCAGTACCTCTTCCAGAAGGTTCGCCATATCCAGGGATTCCACGCGCACATCAATATGCCGAGCAAACCCAAGCAGCCTGTGGGTGATGGTGCTGCATCGTTCCACCGACCTGAGTACAGCCTCAATCAGGTCGAGCAGACGGGGGTCTTCCTTATAGTCCTTGGAATAGGTCAGCAGGTCTTTAATGAGTCCGCTTTTCTCATTGATAATGGCCAGGGGATTGTTGATCTCATGGGCCACCCCAGCAGCCAGCCTGCCAATGGAGGCCATCTTGCCGGTGTGTTCAATACGCCGCATGGCGGCTGATCGTGTCTTGTCAGCCATGTAAATCCGATTGACCAAAAAGGTAACCACGCCAAGGATAACGAACAAGATAACAACAACGCTGACCCCCAAAAAAATAAGCACCTCGTTTCTCAGCTTATCCCAGCCATCAGCCGACCCGCCTTGCTCACGCAAAAGCATGAAGATAAAGGGGGATTTCGGGATATAGGCGTATCCAGTAATCCAGTCCGGTGTCTGAAGAATCTTGGTACTGGTAGAATATGGGGGCACCTGAACCCCGCTGGCCTCCAGAACCTTGCCATGACTTCGGGAGGGGGTTTGCAGCAATCCTTCCTTGTTGACAATAAAGGCATCCCAGCCAGGGCGAATGTCCAGATGTTCTACCAGATCATACAATTCGCTGGTATCTATGGTGGCCCTGAGGATAAAAAAGGAGCCGTCTTCCTGCTCATGCTTGACCGCAATAATAAAATGGGGAACGTCTCGAAACCCTCTAAACACATCACTGATATAGATCCCCCTCATAACGACCTCGCCGAACCAGGTTTGCTCTTTGTAATTTTTGTCTTGCAGGGGATAGGGCCCCACATAGGCCCGCTGCCTGCCCTGGACATCAATCACCCCAAGGTCAATGAACCCACCAAAAGACTTTTTGAGATGGACAAAGAGTTTGCCCAGATGGCGCTTGTCTGTGAGTTGCTCAAAGGAATTGTCCTCTACCAGAAAGGTTAAGGCCGACCGTCGCTCTTCAAGAAAAAAGGACACGCTGCGTTTGACGTTTGAGACCAGTCGGGAAGCAGGATAGACCATCTCTGAATACACGCTTCGCTGGTACTGATTGAGATTCATGACCGTCAGCAGCAGCAACGGGAGGATGGAAACCGTGGTCATACTGATAATGACCCACCACCAGACCCGCCGATAGCTGAACAGGCTCTGAGGATCCCTTCCGGTAGCGGTTTCCCTCCAGAAAGGAGGAAGGAACCTGGTTATACATTCTGGTATCTTGTTCATAATCCGTTATCCACTTTATGACCCACAGATCACGAGTTGATGACATTTCACGACCCTCCGCCATATCCACATAGCAACGGATGCGGTGGGGCCAGGGTAGATTTCATCCTCACAACTTCTTCAAACATCCAACATTCTAGGGCGTTCAACAAGGATCAGATGCAAGGCGCACAACACATTCAAGCTCGAAGCGTAGCTTGAATGTGTTGAAGCAACAGCGAAATGGCAGATAATACTTCTGGGACGCTGGGCTAGCCTTGAGCGTATTTGGCCTTCGCAGCCTTAAGGGTATCGGCCAGGGTATCAATATTGACTGGTTTCTCCAGGTAGGCAAAGGCCCCCATTTCCATACATTTAGATCTGTCTGCGTCAGACCCGTGGCCGGTCAGGATGATGACCTCAACTCTGGAGTGTTCTTTTTTGATCCTGCGCAGCACCTCATAGCCATCCACGCCGGGCATACGCAGATCCAACACCATTACCTCTGGCTCTTCCTCTTGAACAAATTCCAGGGCCTGTTCTCCGTCATAGACGACATGAGAACCCATATCCCGCATGAGCATCCGTTCGGACAAGGTCTCTACAAATTCCCGTTCGTCATCCACAAGCAAGACCTTGGTAGGGGCATCAAAATCGTATCGCCTATAGACATCATTGCGGTAGAAATTAGGCCCCACCTTGGTATAGACGGTGGAGACCCCTTCAACCCCGGAGGCAATCTGCTTCAGCTCTTCTTCGAGGCGGGCAAGCATGATCACGTTTTTTTCAATGATAACAGTCACTGATCCCTGATCCGCAGTAACCGTCATACTATGTCCTGCCTTGGCCAGCTCCAGTTCCACCTTGGCAGCCAGCACAAAGTCTGTGACTGCCTGACGGCTTTTATTCGTGGCCTGGAGCACCTCGTTGTGAGCAGCCTTGACAATAATATCAACACTCTCCGGGTGATCCTTTTTGTCTGTGGGAACGATAATGTCGTACAAGGAGGCGTCCCAGGCATCCTTGTGAAACAGGTGTTCTGTCCAGGAAGCACAGCTTGCATCGTGTTTAAGGATGACCTTGTGGGCCTCTTTTTCGCTCAGGCCACCAGCAAGCGCTGTTTCGAACCGAGCCTTGCGGTCAGCAATGAGACAGACCTTGAGGACATGGGATACAGACTGAGGGATCAGGTGACCCAAAAAGCCGTAATACACCACGTTTTCCCTGGCCAGGTCACTGGCCATAACAGATTTGAGATAGGCAATACATCTGGCCTTTTCATGGGTGAATTTATCAAAGGCCGAGGGTTTTTCGTACACAGCCCTTGTGATCTTGTTCTCGGCGATATGGAAACGTTCACTGGCCTTGAGGATGAGATCCTGATCATGAACCAGTTCATAGCCCAGGGTGTCGGCCACATGAACGCCGATCTCCTTGGAGTGGACAAAATTACCGTGGAATATCGTTATCGAAGGCATGAGAATCCTCCCTTTAGAAGAATGGGTTTGCACAACCTGACAGGGTTTGATGAGGTCGGCAATATGAAGAAGTAGTATGGCCGACCTCCAGAGATTGTGACGGAAATAGATGGTCTATCTAGGGGTGTTTTGGCTGTTTCTGGGCATATACCTCATCAGAGGACACGCACAATCGCTCTCTCCCTGAGGATGCACCGAAGCGTACAAATCTTTGATCGCCCCTTCAAGGGTGGGATAGATATTTTTCTCACCAATTTTTTCCAGAAGATGCGTCCGTTTCATAACATCAAGCACCCGTTCCTTAACCCCGGAAAAGGAGATACCCTGGCCCGTACTTCTTACGCGATCTACAAGCAAGGACAGGGCCTCTTCACCGGATGCGTCCATTTCGTTGATCCCGCTGGCAGCAATGTGAATATGCTTGATCTGGGGCATGGACTGCCTGATCTCAGTTACCTGATCTTCAAGATAACTGGTATTGGCAAAAAACAACGGGCCGTCAAACCGGATGGTGACGATGTACTTACATTCGTCCAGCACTGAGGTCTCCACGCATTGCAGGGAACAATCCTTGTCCATAGCCAGTTTAGCCACCTTGGGCCGCATACTCTTGTAGAGAAAGACCCCCAGAGAAAGCACCACGCCAATCATAATACCCTTATCCAGATGCGGGGCAAAGGCCAGGGTGCACAAAAAGGTGAAGATGGAGATGGCCCCGTCATACCATTGGGCCTTCCAGGCATGGACAAAACCTGAAACATTCACCAGGCCGATAACTGCCATCATGATGACTGCAGCCAGCACGGCCTGGGGCAGATGGTAGAGCAGGGGGGTAAAAAAGAGCAGGGCAATGACCACGGTCAGGCTGGTGACAAGGCTGGAAAATCCGGTCACTGCCCCTGCCTGGAGATTGACGGCTGATCGTGAGAACGAACCTGAGACCGGATAACTCTTGCCAAAGGCCCCAAGGATATTGGCCAGGCCCTGACCAATGAGTTCCTGATTGGGATCAAGACGCTGGCCGGTTTTGGCAGCCATCGCCTTGGCAATGGAGATGGCCTCCATAAAACCGAGAAGGGAAATAATGGCTGCAAAGGGAAGCAGGGTCAGGAAGCTACTCAAGGAAAGAGAGGGGATATTGATGGTTGGCAGACCGCTGGGCACCACCCCCACCACGGCACCGCCCCCCGTCAGGGGCACGGCCTTTTCCGTGAGCTGGGCATTCTTAACCTTGATCCGCCAGGTGCGACCGTCATCGGTCATACCTGCCGGGAGGTTATCCTGGGCATAGAAGAGCATGGACCCATCGGGCTGTTGAACTCCTGCAAAGAGATGGTGGCGGAGCTGTTCGCGATACAGATGGGCCCTGGACTTGGCCATTTCGATCTTTGCGGTCAGGATATCGACGTCATGGAGCTTGTCCAGATACTGGATGGAGCGTTCTCCGCTTTCTTTTTTAATGGCCATGAGTTCACTGGTGAGCCTCGCCCGTTCTTCACCGTACCGGATATTATCTGCCACAGCCGTATTAAAGGCCGTGATGGTGGTGCGTACCTGAGGTACCAGAATCTGTTCCAGGCTTCCAGTGTAGTTATGCTCAAAATGCAGGGCCCAGGAGAGCAGAGTAGTGACGATAACAGCCACCAGCACGTTGGGAATCCTGGGGTTGATCTTTTTGAGGCCGTACATGATCCCAAAGGCCAGGACGGCCATAGCCAATGTGGGCCAGTGGGTATAGTGTACCGCAGCCTTACACACCCGCCAGATGGTTTCGTAATGATGCGGGGCCTTATCCACATAGACCCCAAAGAGCTTGGAGAATTGCGACGTGGCAATAATAATGGCTGCGGCGTTGGTAAACCCGTTCACAACCGGATGGGAAAGAAAATTAACCACTAATCCCAGGCGAAGCACTCCGAGCAGAAGCTGGAAAATGCCGACACTCAAAGCCAGCAAGATGGCGTAGGTCACAAAGGCTTCACTGCCTGCTGTTGCCAAAGGCTCCAAAGAGGCTGCGGTCATAAGGGAGACCACAGCCACCGGCCCTGTTGCCAATTGGCGGCTGGAACCAAAAAGGGCAGCAATCATGGGGGGCAGAAAGGAAGCGTATAGCCCATAATAAGGTGGCAAACCAGCAAGCTGGGCATAGGCCATTGATTGGGGGATGAGCACCAGGGCCACAGTCAAACCGGAAACCATATCCAGTTTCAACTTACCCAGGGAATAGCCCTTGAACCACTCCATAAAGGGAAACACCTTGGATACGACAGCAATCATACCTGCACCTCGTCACAATGGTTGGTTAAAATGTTCTTGGTCGCCTGCAAAATATCAAAATACAGGGAATGCACCGGGAAAATGTTCTCTACATCGAACCGCAGCAAGCCATTGAGCATTCCAAAGATGATGACCGCTGTTTTGGAGGCAGAGACTTGGGCAATGGAACCGTCCTCCTGTCCAATGACGATCCCCTGGCTTATGGCACCCAGAAAACAATTATAAATGGTTTCCAGAGTTGTCCTGCAGGCCTGGTTGACCGAAGCCAGCTCATAGGGATGGCTCCTGTGAAGCAAAAGGAGTTCCCGTTCCCATTCCTCGGACAGGTAAAAATACACGTTGATAACAGCCTCTACCATGTCCAGGCCCGTAACAAACTGCTGGTTATTGATCTGCTCATCCACCTCATGGATAATCAGTCCTTTAGCCCTATTCAGAGCGCATAAAAAAATATCTTCCTTGTTTTTGAAATGATGAAAGATAGTCCCTTCTGCGGCTCCAGAATGCTTGGAAATGGCAGCAATAGAGGTATTTTTGAAACCATTCGTGGCAAAAAGTTGGGTCGCTGTTTCCAATATAGCCTGTTTGAGTGACATGTGTTCTCCATGCAAGCTGCCGAGTGAGTACTCGGTCGGCATACTTGTGGTCAAAAAAGAATGTGCCTGTCAAGCAGTTTTCGCGGGTAGAGAGAATAACCTTGCAATCGACCTGATTGCCTGCGGACAGGTTTTGCAGGTCGGTTTTTGAATCACGACACGCTCCATCCCTGACAAACGAGTACGCATCCCCCAAAAAAAGCTCCTGTCGGCATCGTATAGGGACACCGGCAGGAGCTAAGCGTCAGGGGGGACAATTTTCTATCGAATCCCAAGGATCAGTTCATCCTAAGTCCATGTCGCAATATAGCCAGCCAAGGATGTATGCGTCACAGGCAGCCCCCTGACATGGCACCAGGTCAGAAAGGACTGAGCATCCACCTTTACCTTATAGGTCTTGATACCCGTTTTATGAATAGAGGCCAGTGTCGCCTTGGCCTCTTTGCGCCATGCGGCATAAGGCTTATCCCGCAGGAGTGGGTCAGGGCTCTCGCGGCATAAGGCGATCCAATCGGCCTTGGAAAACCAGGGAACTCGTATGCACATATCGTCCAAGGTGGGTTCATCCGCAGAAAACGTGCGTAGAGGCTGCATAGGCTGTGTGAGGTTCAGGCTGCAAAAATGAGAGTAACAGGTTTGTGAGCAACAGGATGTCAGACCGCTCAATATGCTACATTTTTTTATCACGGACAATCATCTGTTCCTTATACAACGGACACCATTCAGGCCGCTTGGCCTCATCGCGAGGGATTGATTGGTACATGACAGGCGCAACCTTACAGATTCGTTTGCCTCCTGCCTCTTGATGAAAGGGACAATCCACACACCGAATAACCACAAAAATCATTTGCTTTCTCTCTTCCTGTTATGAATGTTAGCAACGACGTAACGTCGTACCCTGTCAGATCATCATGACAGACTGCACTCCAAGCATCCTTGCAGGTAAAGACGACTGCCATGAAACATGGCTCCCCTCGTTGACAGCCATATATCATCTCGGCTACCTGAGAACAGCTCTATCAGAGCTGCCTCCACAAGCATCATGGCTGTTCCAACCTACTGCGATGCTTGTCAACCGCCTGGAGGTTTGAGCTTCAAACCCTGTATGCCCTCTTGTCTGATACACCTCGCTGGTCAGTCAAACCGGCAAACCAAACAAGAACTATTGCCCAGATTGTGCAACAAACGATTTCTCTTTCCCCTTTTCTCGTGAGGACATCATGAACGATTGGCTGACCCTGACGGCTATGGCCCGAAGCCTTCAAATCCCGGAACCGACTGCCCGCCGGTATGCCAGGCTTTTTGCCGAGTATATCCCCCACCGTAAAGTAGGTCACATGACCATGTATGCTCCTGAAGCCAGTTCTGTTCTGGCCAAAATTTCCCAACTCTATGCTGAGGGCCACAAAAAGACAGAGGTTGAATCCATCCTCAGCAAGGATTTGCCCCAACCCATTGATATACCGTTGGAAGACGACGGCCATTCTCTGGTGGTAAAGGATAATACTGTCTTGCAGGAAAAACTTCTCCAGTTTCTGGACATTGTGAGCGATCAAAGTAAAAAAATCGACGCCCTTATGGAACGTGATAATCAAACCTCAGCCACCATCGCCCACCTGAAGGAGGAGCTTGACCAGGAAAAGGCGGGCCGCAAGGCCTTGGAGCAAACCTCTGCCCAGTACAAGCAGGCCCTCTGCGCCTTGTACCGTGGCTATAAAGACCACCATGACCTTATCCGTGCCTTGCGGGAACAGCCCGGTGGTGAAACCTCTTCCTCGGATATTGACCACCTCAGCAACCGCCTCAACCATCTTGAGGACATGTTTCTTGATGATATGGGAAAACTGCAACAATTGATGAACCAGGTGTTACAATCCCAGTAACAGGACATCCCCCATACATACGTTCTCTCTGACTACCCCCAGCTCGTGATGGAGGGAAGGGAGATGGCCTCAAGACTGTGCGCCATCTCCCTCAGGGATACAGCAGCGGTTCCCACCTGTCCCACAACAATACCAGCGGCACAATTGGCAATAACGCAGCTTGTCAGCAAATCCAGATGGCTGCTCAGACAAAGGGCAATCGCCCCAATAACCGTGTCGCCAGCACCTGTTACATCATAGACTTTCTGGGCAACAGTGGGGATATGCAAGGTTGCCTGATCCTGACGGAACAAGGCCATCCCCCTGCTCCCCAAGGTAATAAGCAAATTATTCAATTGTTTGTCGTTCAGGATCGTGCGCCCCACCTTAAGAATATCCTGCACAGAATCCATAGCCCCCCGTGCGCTTTCACCGGCTTCCCTGGCATTGGGAGTCATCAGGTAATGTCCCTGGTACAGGCAATAGTGTTCGATCTTTGGGTCAACAAGGATTTTTCTGGGCACTTCACCTTGCTCCAATGTTGCAAGGAGCTCCCCGGAGATGACCCCCTTGCCATAATCTGAGACGATCACCACCTCATAGGCTGTTTGCAACGACCTGAGTACCGAGGAAAAACGCTTCCAGGTTCCTGGGGACATGGCCCGTTTTTTTTCCTGATCCACCCGAAGCATCTGCTGGTTGCCAGCAATAATCCTGTTCTTGATGGTGGTGGGACGAAGGGAGGTGATGAGGGTGTGATCGATGCCCTCCCTGGTCAACATGTCCGCAATTTTTTTCCCAGCAGGGTCAGCACCCACCAACGAAACAAGACAGGGTTCTCCCCCAAGGGCCTTGATGCTTCGTGCCACATTGCCAGCCCCTCCCAGAGTCCAGGTTTCCCGCTCCACCTGTACCACAGGAACCGGAGCTTCAGGAGAAATCCTGTCCACCCGGCCCCATTGGTACTGATCAAGCATGCAATCGCCAACAATAAGCACCCGCTGCCCTTTGAGGCGTTCAAGTCCTTTGAGTACATCGCCTTTGCCAAGCACCATGAGCGTCTAATCCTCTTCTTTGATCGTGTTTGCACCCTGTTCCATGATACGCATGACCCGTTCCCGCTCACTGGCATTGCTGTACGAAAGGGTGATGGCTCCCTTAACGGCATTGCCACGAACCTTGCACGTCAGCCCCTCACGCCTGCCCAGGATTCTCTCCACAGAGATCTGGCATTGGCGACAAAAAGTCTGTGCCTTTGTCGTATGCTCTTTTGAAGCACTACTGCGGCATGAGGCGCCATGTTGCTGTATCCGTTTAACCAGGGACTCGGTTTGCCTGACATTGAGATGGTTGCGTTTCACCTGATCATGAACATGTTCACGCTCTTCCACATCTTCAAGTGCCAAATAGGCCCTGGCATGACCTGGCGAGACGAGTCGTGCAGCAAGGTCCTTTTTAATGGTCCCAGACAGGTGGAGCAGGCGCATACTATTGGCCACGGCCGAGCGGCTCTTGCCCACTCGCTGAGCCAGCTCGCCCTGACTCAGCCCCAGGGTCTGTTTGATCCGATCTAACCCTATAGCCTCATCAAGAGGGTTGAGGTCTTCGCGCTGAACATTTTCGATAAGTGCGATGACCAGGGTCTCCTGATCATCAATATCCCGAATCAGGGCAGGTATGGTAGTGAGCTGGGCACGCTTTGAGGCACGCCATCGCCGTTCTCCTGCTACGATTTCGTACCCGTAACGTTCCCCTGGACGGGGACGAACCAGGATGGGCTGAAGAACCCCCTGGTTGTTGATAGATGCGGCCAGTTCTGCCAATGCCTCTTCAGTACATTCCTGTCTTGGCTGGGAAGGGTTGGGAAAAATGTCAGCCAGGGGAAGTTCCCTGACCTCCAGCCCCTCGTTCCCTTCCTCCGCCCCATTGCCCTTGAGCAACAGATCCAGTCCTTTGCCAAGTCCCTTCGGTGTGACACTCATATCGCTACCTTGCTTTTCGCGCACTGTGGTTATAGACCTATATCCCTTGGGCATGGCCTCATTGACCTGTTTGTTCAGAAGCAATGTCTCTGTATGCCCTGCCCCAGGTGAAACGCAGACTCACTTTTTTGACGACACCAACAGGATGGTTCTTTATGCACAACACAAAAAAAATAACACCCCTCTACGACAAACAAGGTGATATGTTTGGCGTGTTTATCTCTCCTGCCCTCTGGGCCGCTATCAGCAAGGACGTCCAGCCCATCATCGACAGCCATCTGGAAAAAACCCAGGCACCCATGCCTGAACCTATGGATGATTGGAACAGGCTCATGGATTTTTGGGACTTTGCCTATGAGGTTGATATGGATGTGGCCTGCGAGCTTTGCGGCAATGCCACAGACGACTGGATGGCCGATTCCCCTCGAAAATTCCGTCTCAAGGCAGCAAATATTGGCGGATTGACCAGCTTTGAATGCTTGTCCTGCAAGGCCAGGGTCAGCAAACAGCATTTCAAGGACAAGATTTCCTGCTCGTGCACACCCTTTTGCAGTAAAAAATAACCCCCTGTCTTTCTGCCAGGTCTACATACGATCCCGTGCAGACATTCGGGGCTATTTCCCATTTTGTCCGAACCAGCCCATTCTCTGCTTCAACCGAGAAACACACGTCGCAAGAAAAATAACATTGGCTTGATGTCGGTGTCTCCGCAGATTAATGGTTGCAGGTCAGCGAGTTTTCTTTGCTCAGCACTTCACGAGCCAGAGCAATGTATGCCTGAGTTCCTGTGGAACGGATGTCGTAGGAAACCGCTGGTTTGCCGTGACTTGGCGCCTCAGAGAGTCGGACATTCCTCGGAATTTTAGTGGCAAAGGTTGTCTTGGGAAACCACGTTCGCACTTCGCGTTCCACCTGAAAGGAAAGGCGGTTCCGCTTGTCGAACATCGTCAGCACTACGCCCATAATTTCCAGATGGCGATTCAGTCGTTTTTTAACAGCCTCATAGGTTTGCATAAGCTGGGCAATACCTTCCAGGGCATAGTATTCGCATTGCAAGGGGATAAGTAATTCCCTGCCTGCACACAGGGCATTGACGGTGACCAGCCCCAGCGAAGGCGGACAATCCAACAGGATATATTCATAGTCCTTGTCAAGTTGATCCACCAGTCTGGCAATAACAAACTCCCTGTCTTGCCTGTCGATCAATTCCAGATCCGCCCCCACAAGATCGTGAGTCGAGGGAAGGACATGCAAACAAGGAAGTTCTGTCTCGCAGATAGCCGCCTGGACATGTTCATTGTTAAACATGGCTGAATACAGATTGTACTCCCTTTCATCCACATCAATGCCTAAACCGCTTGAGGCATTGGCCTGAGGGTCGCAATCCAGCACGAGCACCTTTTTTTCCATCACAGCAAGGGATGCTGCCAGGTTCACAGCAGTCGTTGTCTTGCCCACTCCGCCTTTTTGATTTGCCACAATAATTGTTCGGGCCACGCTCGCCTCGCTTGTTTGCTCAAAATGTTTCACGTGAAACATGGATGAATAACGTCCTTTCGTCACGGGCTATACGAAGGGGAAGAAAGGGCTGTCAATGCACAAATCGTCCCAACAAAGGCTTGAATCAACATCCCTTAAACGACCCAGCCATTGATCTTCAAAGCAGACACCAACGCAACCATACTGGATGTCTCGCAAACAGCAAAAGCAAGGATGGGGACACGTTCTTGCATGAAATCTGACCACAAAGCGTCACGCCGAAGTCAGAGGCAGGTTACTCCTCTGGCAGGCATCAACGGTGAGGCCGTGGCTGACGCCCCCCAAAGACCAATAATCAGGGCTACCCTCTCTTCTGCCTGTCGGCTGCTCATGGTTTCCTGGGCCTAGCTGACCGCATAATAGTCCTTATACCACGCAATAAACTTACCGATCCCTTCTTCAATAGAGGTACTGGGCTTGAAGCCCACATCGGCGATGAGGTCGTCCACATCGGCATAGGTGGCTTCGACATCACCCGGCTGCATGGGAAGCATCTCTTTGATACCTTGTTGGCCAAGATGTTCTTCAATGACCTCAATAAAGCGGCCAAGCTCCACGGCATTGTTGTTGCCTATATTATAAATTTTGTATGGGGTCGGTGCCGAGCCTGGATCTGGATGGGCCGGATTCCAAAGGGGATTAGGTGTGGGTGTCTTTGCTGTAATGCGAACCACGCCTTCGATAATATCATCAATATAGGTGAAATCCCGCTTCATCTTTCCGTGATTAAAAACCTGCATAGGCTGTTGGCGGAGGATTGCCTCTGTAAAAAGGAAGAGGGCCATGTCTGGCCGTCCCCAGGGCCCGTACACGGTAAAAAAACGAAGCCCTGTACAAGGAAGGTTGTACAGATAACTATAGCTGTGAGCCATGAGCTCGTTGGATTTTTTGCTGGCAGCATAGAGGCTGATGGGATGATCAACATTATCGTGAACCGAAAAAGGCATGGAGGTATTGAGGCCATAGACCGAACTGGAAGAAGCAAAGACAAGGTGTTCTACTTTGTTGTGGCGACAACCCTCAAGGATATGAGCGAAACCAACCAGGTTGCTGTCCACATAGGACAAGGGGTTTTTCAGGCTGTACCTGACCCCTGCTTGCGCTGCCAGATTGACGACATGGGTGAATTGCCCTGCGGCAAAAAGTTCACGCATACCTTCCCTGTCAGCCAGATCCTGTTTGAGAAAGGTGAACCCCTTGCAGCCCTCAAGCATGGCCAGCCGGTCTTTTTTAAGCTGAACAGAGTAATAGGTGTTCAGATTATCAATGCCCGTCACGCTATGCCCTTGCTCAAGAAAACGTGTGCAAAGGTGATAACCAATAAAACCGGCGGCCCCTGTTACCAATATGTTCATGGATGCTCCTGATGCAATGATGAAAAGCAATGGGTCAGGCTGGATGAAGTACAAGGATAGGGGTTGCTTGGCAATGCTTTATTCAGGGTCTCTTTGCGGTGGTTCACACCAGATAGCGTGTCCGTTCCAAAACCAACCTATAATGAGGCCTTTCCCCTGGGAATCAGGTCGGTTTTCATGGTTATTCCACTATACGGCACAAAAAAAACGTTCAAACCCGAAACGTCGCTAAGGTACGTGCGGGTTTGAACGTGTTGCAGACAGCCAAAAATCGTCCGGCACCAATGCGCTAAAACCGATACCCCACATTCAGGGCGATAAGATGAGAATCGCCATGCTTAAAGGCACTGTCTTTGACGCCCAAGGCCATGCTGTGGCCAAAATTTCGTGTTGCTACGACAAGATAACTATAGGCACAATCAATGGTCCAGGCATCCCAATGAAAGCCCGAACCAAGGCTGTAAATCTGGCGGTCACTGGAAGGGATCTGGTAATCCGCGTGTTTCGGATCTACAGGGGATTCGTCATAGACATAGCCAAGGCGGAGATCCAGCCAGTCAGAGAGGGCGTATTCAACACCGAGCTGATAGCGGTTCACGTCGTTCCAGTTTTTGGCAATAACCGCCTTATCCTTTCCAAAAAGGACTGGTTCGTCATAGTCAATCGTAAGGTCGCTATAGGCGTGCCAATAGGTTCGAAGAAGATCAAGGGAAAGGCTCAAGGTGTCCGTGGGTTTGATCATAGCCCCCAGAGAAAGCATGGCTGGCAGAGGCTCTGTCGTGGAAAAGGTGGTATTTTTGAGAGTCTTGGCAAGGGCCGGACTGGAGGCCCGAATACCTGCAAGGGCTGCCTCTGCCCGAGGCCCGACGGCATCAAAATCAGCATGTCCCTTCATGTGGATGGTTATTTTGCTGCGATATGAGATGCCCAGCGACAGCCAGTCCAGGGGCTTATAGTGCACTGCCAGGTTAAACCCATATCCGGGATCCCTTCCAGCCAACTTTTGTTTAACATCAAAGATGCCTCTCGTGCCTGCACCGGGGTTGCGGGGGTTGCCCGCGTCAATCATGTTCCGCAGATCAGCGTCAATATAAGCCACTTCCAGGCCTGCCCCCAGAGAAAGGGTGTCCGTCATTTTGAAGGCCACGTTGGGGTTAAGAGAAACCTGTCTGATACCAGCATACATACCATTGTAGCGACCGAACCAATGCTCGTCACCTCGGTATTCTGTGCCCAGGCCAGCACGTGAATACAGTCCCACTCCCAGCCAATATGTTTCACTAAGCTGAGTTGTGATGGAGGTGTTGGGGATGACCCAGGTATTATCCTCACCCTTGCCGCCCTCCAGGGAGGCATCATGGGGATGGACTGTGCCCGAAGGACGAATAATGGTGAGACCCGCTGTGAGAGATGTGCCTGGCAATTGGGTCATGGCTGCCGGATTCGTCACAACAGTAGAAGGATCATCCCCCCGCGCGACCATAGCCCCGCCAAGTCCCTGCCCTCTGGCCCCCCATTCATAAATACCATATCCAGCGGCTCCAGCCACACAGGGAAACATCACAAAAATAATCAAAACGGCTGCTGTCAGCTTCTCTTTCCAAGCCCAGATCATTGTTTACTCCTTGCACAAGAGGTGAAATAAGGTGAAATAACAGGACGGGCTTGTAGCATGAAAAAATATAATTTCAATGAATTTTGACAACAAATAATTTCATCTTTAATGAATATTTTCGTGACATTTTCATAGATAATGAGGCACGTAACCCATGAACACCCTGACTTTTTATACCCATGTCCTGTCCCGCAGCAATGATTTCGGACTCCTTTTCAACCAACAGGGCATCATCCTGGCTCTCAATCCAGCCTTGGCTTCCCTCTACGGTATTGAGCCTGAACAGGCGGTTGGCCGCTGTATCTATTCTTTTCTTCCTCTCCATGAGGTAAAAGAGGTGCGGGAGATGGTAGCCGGACTTTTTAGCGAGGTGGACGGGAAGGAGTGTCATCTGAAATGCACCGGTACAGGTGGAACATTCCCTGGTCAGGGGGATGTGCACTGGCAGGCTCATAGAATTTGTGTGCCAGACGGTGAAAAGGATATTGCTCTGGCTCTGGGAAGGCAGGATCAGGCTACGCCCCAAGGCATATATCCTACTCGTAAGCTTGTGCATGATTTCAGCAAGATTATTGACGCCCTGCCCGATATTGCCTGGGTGATGGGATCGGATCATACCATTGTCTGTGCTAATGATGCCTATTGCCACTTCCTTGGAGTAGATTCTCAAGCCGAGCTCATTGGCAGAAGTGTTGCTGATTGCATGCCCGAATCCAGGGCACGTTCTGTTATCCATACGGCCACAGTAGTTTTTGAACAGCGACGAGAGATTATCCTTCCCATGCTTTCGCATTTCCAGCAGCCAGAGGTCTGGTATCAGGCTATTCATACCCCCCTTTTTGATGATACCCATACAAAGGTTATTGGACTGCTTGGCATCTATCAGGACATATCCCTTCAGGTAGCCAGAGAAAACAGCTACCTAGAAACAATCTGCTCAACGAATGAGGCTGTATTTATTCTTGACACCCAATGCCGGATTATTCGGAGACTGGGACGGGTACTTCGTCCAGGAGCCGCCCCAGTGGACAGTGACCGGTATCGCCATCTTGACCTGAAGGTTGTCTTTGAGATCATCCACCCCCAGGATTTGGAGCGGGCCCAGGGGTTCCTCAAGCGGATTGTCCAGACCCAAACCCCGCATCAGGGTGAATTTCGGGTCAAGCGGGTGTCTCGTGGGTATGCCCTTATGGAAGTGCGCGGCGTGTATCGTGACGACTTTTTTCCTGAAGGCCGGATTTACGTGGTGGTGCGTGATATTTCCCACTCCAATACGTTGCGTTCTCCAGACAAGGTGCTGGAACGCCTCAAGCAGGCAGCAGGGACTACCACCAATAAGGGGCTGGCAGCATGTTTACACGTGAGCCCGACCTCTATTTCCAACGCCATCAAGCTGCAAAAAATCCCGGCAGACTGGTTGATCAGTATCGGACTGGAGACAGGTTTTTCTGTGGATTGGTTGGTAACAGGGCGAGGAGAGAAACAGCGCAGCAAAAGAGAAAAGGGATAATTCTTCCGTATCCAGCCTATGGAAAAAAACACGCAGCGACCCAAATAGACAAAACATGTTTGCCCTGGATGCGGCAGACAAATCTGTCCGCCGCATCCAGGACAAAGGTTTTTACTACTCTATTGCAGAATAACGGATACGGTTCGTTATTTCCTGAACCGCCGTCTCATCCAGGGCAGACCAACTCCGGCAAGGAGAAGCCATTCCAGTCCAAAGGTTGCACCTGGGTTCAGTGAGCACCCGCTGCTGCCGTCGTTTCCACTGCTGCTGCCACTGCCGCTACCGCTGCCACCAGCGGTCTTACCTAGAACAAAAGGATCGGTTATTGTTCCGTTGGTTGTATCTTCGTCATAGGGACCGTTATCCTTGATGGCCAATTTGACAAGATACGTTGTTCCAGCGGTAAGGGACTCATTAAAGCCGATATAGGTTCCATTACCGTGGACCAACCACCAGTCACCGTCTTGAGCCTGAGCTGCGTTATCGTTACTTGCGTATTGTTTAGCATATTTTCTTGTTTTACCAACGAGTTTTAAGCAATTCAGATTGCTGACCTTACCCGCAGGCAGATTATCTGTCTCAAACTGAAAGATAGATATCTTGTCCGGTGTGACCTCAGCCTTAAAAGAAAAGAGTTCCGTATAGGGAGTAAAATCCTTGGAACCATATTCTTTTTCCAGGTCAGCCTTGGTCTTTTCGTCTTTTGTAGAAGACATTACCCTGGGAGGTTTTACACCCTCTGGCTGTTCAGGAGAAGGCTCTGCAACAAGTCTTCGTGAGGTATTTCTATTGTTATTGAACACCTTGGGCCAAGGGGAATCAGCCAGACCCTTGGATGCAGTTTCAATGGCATATAAGATGCGTGCTGTCCCATTGTCACCCACAACATACAGCGTACCGTCCTTGTCCAGGGCGACAGCATCCTCCAGCAGTACCGCGTTGTTGGTAAGGGTAACACTCCATTGGTATTCTCCTGTCAGGGAGTCAATGGCCCAAACCGTACCATTTACCTCTGGACTCAAGCAGTAGAGCGTCTTGTCCTTACCCAGAACAAGGGTCGATCCTCCCATTGTGGAATTACTCCATGCCTCTTGGCCTTGGGAAGAGAATGCCTTGAGAAAAAGCTCTGTGCTGGTTCCATTATTAACTATGCCGGTAACAAAGAAGGTGGCATTCTCGTTATTACCAACTACAAAGGAAGAATGCCCTGTTAGAACCTGTCCTTCCTCTGTTACATCAAAGGAAGAGGTTTCGTCTTTATCTCCTGTTGCATTGAGGGTGATAAGTGTGGAGAGATCTTTGGCATCAGACTTGCCGATAAGATGGATAGAATTTGCAGCACCCATTGCTCCATCAATTAGGAATGACAGACCCAATGAGTCGTGGTTCCATTTGCCACCCAGCGTGGAGTTGAAACACTGGGCTTTGGAGCCGTATCCGTGAGTAGCGCCCACATAAATGTTTCCAGACATGTCCAGAAAAGCTCCAGCAGCCCAACCTCCAAAGGTAGCACTGCCTTTTCGAGTCGCCTTGTCTTCAAAGTACTCAATGGAAAATGTCCGTGGCTGTATTACAGTGTTCCAGCCATACACATAAATAGAGTTACCTGTTCCCAATGCAAGGCTGCCTTCATAGAGGGTGGTATTGTTAGACCACAATGGTTCTGGACTCTTGTCAGCCTTGAATGCCTGAAGATTGCCTGTGGGGGGGCCGCTAGGGTCGTGTTCGTTCCCTACAACGTAAATTTTTCCGTTAGAGCCAACAGCAAGGCGGCAGGCAGCAGGGCCGTCCACACTAGCTGTTTTCTTTTTCCATAAGTAATCGCCTGTGGAGCTAAATGCCTGAAGAAGACCTTTTTGAGAGGTGGCATTTTGGTTCAAAATATAGACCGTTCCGTCAGCTCCAAGGGAGATATAGGCGGACTGTTCAAGGTCTGCCCCCAGAAAAGTCTCCCTCACATCCCCATTCTTGGCCAGGGCCGTTGATGCAAAGAAGAGAGAAAGGAGCATCAAGGCACAGGTACCCCCCCCCCCGAAAAATTCGTACACACGACGTAGCATCCATTTCTTCTTCATACTATCCTCCTCTGTTATTTTGGGAGAACCAGTTCTCCAGGTCTGCTCTCCCTTTGTCCACCCTTGCGAGACATCCGTATCCCGCCGGGTTGTGCGGGGTAGGCAAAAAACACTTCCTCCATACCTCACACACTGAAAAACAACACGATGACGATAGACGTCACAAGCTCAATGCAGTTAACTTCTTTTCAGAGAACGAGTCAATAAACAATGAACACCTCGTTTGCGGCCATCCCCTACCATCATTACACCAACAACGACATCGCAGCCTACGAAGGCTTTTACGCCAGTGTCATCTTTGCCTGGCTTGCCTCGGTTCAGCCTGGCCTTGTGGTGGAAGACGCTACCAACAAGGGGCGTATTGATATGAGCATTGAGACAGACAAGACCATCTATCTCATAGAATACAAAGTCGATATGCCAGGAGAAAAAGCCCTTACCCAAATAAAGGCCAAAGGGTATGCGGAAAAATATCAGGCCAGGGGAAAAAAGATTATCCTTATAGGCATTGGATTTTCCAGTCAGGAAAGAAATGTGAAGGAGTTTGTCTGGGAGGAAGAAGGAATAGAGGGTGCAGAAAAAGGCAGCAAGCCATAAAAAACGCAGAAGTCCAGGCAGTACAAACTATTGTAGCCTGGATGCTACGGACACATCTATCCACCGCATGAAGCGCAAACAGGCTAGAATAATTGCAGAAGACACGTCAATACGTGCTGGCGATCTTCCTTTGCAGGGCTCGTTCCCGAACCTCCAGCACTCTGGGATTGGGATAGGAGGACTTGATCTGACGAAGCAACGTAAGAGCGTCTTTGTAGCGGGCCTGATGTTCGGCAATATCAGCCAGGGTGAGGCCAAAACGCGCCCACAAGGGGCCATGCGGCATGGTTTCAAATGGCTTGGCAAGACGCTGACAGGCCTGCTCGTGCTCGCCAAGATAGACCAGGGCCAGCCCGTCCAGATACACGGCCCGGATATGATCTTCCTGGTTGGGAGCTTGCCCCAGCCCGGCAGAAAGAACGGTGTGAGCAAGGGAGAATTGATGTGCCCTGATGGCTGTTTGGGCCTGGGCCATAAGCAGATTCCATGTATCGCGGGGTGAGAGATTGGGTAGGGAACGACCTTTTTCGAGATAGGCCAAAGCTGCCTCTGTATCGCCAAGGGCCGTACTCACCTGGGCCTGCTGCATGAGGATGTGGGCTGTTCGGGTAGGATCGGATTTAAATTCAAGATACATAGTGGCCAGAAGCTTGTTGGCCCTGTCCATATCCTTGCGGATGTCGTGCTGGATAGTTACCAGCCGCTGCCATGCCTGCCAGCGGTCCTTGCCTGTGGGAGCATGTTGTAAATACTGCTGAAAGGCCTGTTGTGCATCCTGAAACCGGCCCTGGCTCATGGCCTTATTGCCCTGGTCCATAAGCTCCTCGTTGTGATCCACCCTTTGGCAACCCCAGGTGAGCAGCACAAGAAGACAGACGCACAAAGGGGTCATCAGGACGTTGAATATCCTGACGACCCCTTTCTCATGCCTGGTTGTGTTGGTGATCAAGACGCTATTCCCGATTATCCCGTTCTTCATCCTGTTCCACAAGGTCGCAGCAGATAAGGGTTTGATCCCCGCTCATACGCACCAGCCGTACCCCTTGGGTGGCACGACCTACCAGCGAGATGCCGCTGATACCAATGCGGATGATCTTGTTGCCAGAGGTGAGGAGGATGGCTTCGTCCTCGTGATCCACCATAAGGGCGCTGACAACAGCACCTGTCTTGGGCGTGACGCGCATGTTGATAATGCCCTTGCCGCCTCGTGCCTGGCTGCGGAACTGATCCATGTGGGTTCGTTTCCCATAGCCGTTTTCAGCAATGGTGAGCAGTTCGTGCTTGCCGTTTTCAGACAAAACAACCCCGGCCACCACGCTGTCACCAGAACGAAGATTCATGCCCCTGACCCCTCTGGCATTTCGGCCTGTGGGGCGTATGCTGGCGCAGTCAAAGCGGATAGAAAAACCGTTTCTGGAGACCAAAACCATTTCATCTTCCTGGGCCACCTCCCGCACGGCCAGGAGTTCGTCACCCTCTTTAAGGCCCACAGCGATAAGCCCCTGACTGCGGACATTCTTATACAAATCCATGGCCGCCCGCTTCACAATACCCTGACGGCTTATGAACATAAAATATTTGTCGTGAGGAAATTCTCGGTAGCTCATGGCGGTGGCAACGGTCTCGCCTTGGGCCAGGGAGAGCAGATTGGCCACATGAACTCCCTTGGCGGTTCTGCCACCTTCAGGAATCTCATGCACCTTGATCTGAAACATACGGCCTGTATTGGTAAACAGGTTCAGATATTGGTGATTGCTCGTGGTCAGAAGCTGGGAGATGAAATCCTTGTCCGAGGAAAAGGCCCCGGCAATGCCCACCCCGCCGCGTTTTTGCTGCTGGTAGTTATGCAGACCGGTACGCTTGACATACCCGTTGTTGGACAAGGTGATGACCACATCATCATCAGGCACAATATCTTCAATATTGATGCTGTCGGGATCATGGGCCAATATTTCGGATTTTCTGGGAGTACCAAAGGTTTCCTTGAGGTCTGTCAATTCCTGCCGGATAACCCCCTTGAGGACTTCGGGATTTTCAATAACGCTGCGCAGATATTCAATCCGCTTGAGGAGTTCAGCGTATTCGGTAAGGAGTTTTTCCCGCTCCAGATTGGTAAGACGCTGCAAGCGCATGTCCAGGATGGCCTGGCTCTGGATGTCGGTCAGCTGAAAACGCTGGGCCAGCCGCGCCTTGGCCTCGGCAGGTGTGCTGGATGAGCGGATAATGGATACAACCTCGTCAATATGGTCCAGGGCAATACGCAGTCCTTCCAGGATATGCGCCCGATGTTCGGCCTTGGCCAGGTCAAAACGTGACCTGCGGACAATGACCTCTTTGCGGAAGTTGATAAAATGTTCCAGGACTTGCTTGAGGTTTAATATCTGGGGCCGATTATTGACCACGGCCAGCATATTGATACCAAAGCTGGTTTGCAGGGCCGTGTATTTGTAAAGTTGGTTGATGATGACATCCGCATAGGTGTTTTTCTTGAGGTCAATAACAATGCGGATACCATCCAGATTGGATTCATCCCGCAGGTCGCTGATGCCTTCAATTTTATGGTCGTTCACCAATCCGGCGATTTTTTCCACCAGCTTGGCCTTGTTCAGGGCAAAAGGAATTTCCGTGACAACAATGGATTCCAGACCATTCTTGCGCTCTTCAACATGCAGCTTGGCCCTGATTTTCACACTGCCATGACCCGTCGTATAGGCATCAATAATCCCATCCCTGCCATAGAGCAGACCGCCTGTAGGAAAATCCGGTGCCTTGATGATATGCATGAGTTCCGTGACAGGGGTCGTGGGAGCGTCCAGAACCATGAGGACTCCATCCACGATTTCCACCAGATTATGCGGCGGAATATTGGTTGCCATGCCCACGGCAATACCTGAGGAGCCATTGATAAGCAGGTTGGGAACCTTGGTTGGCAGGACTTCGGGTTCTTCCAGGCTGTTGTCATAATTGGGGCGAAAGGCAACCGTGTTTTTTTCAATATCCCCAAGGAACTCACCCGCCAGCCGAGACATACGTGCCTCAGTGTACCTCATGGCAGCAGCGGAATCACCATCAATGGAACCAAAGTTACCCTGACCATCCACCAGGGGGTCACGCATATTGAAATCCTGGGCCATACGCACAAGGGCATCATACACGGCAGAATCACCGTGGGGATGATATTTACCAATCACATCTCCCACAACACGGGCGGATTTCTTGTAGGGACGATTATAGGTATTACCCAATTCGTGCATGGCATAGAGAATCCTGCGATGCACAGGTTTAAGCCCGTCCCGCACATCGGGAATGGCCCGCCCCACAATAACGCTTAACGAATATTCCAGGTAAGATTTTCTGATTTCCTGTTCGATACTGACATGGTTTGACACAATGTATCCTCACTTGATACAGTTATATTTCAACAAGTTTTTCAATCAGTTCAATAAATGATTCCACTTTCGGGATCCAATCTGACACATCTTCAGAAGTGTAACACAAAGTCAATATAATCCCCTTCCTGTCTTGCATCAAACAGCCGGTTATACAATTTGCCATTTTCCCTGCTGACAATATCTGTTTTGACAAAATGCTGGTTGAAAAATGATTTGACACCGGTATGCTTAGCCGAAGTCATGCCGTGTTTCTGCAAAAGTGCTGTCACAGCATAAAAGCATGAATAATAGAGCCTGTTGGCGCAGGCGTTCCAATGTTTCTCACGGCTCATCAGAACCGCTTCCAGGTACGTCTCCTTTGACCGTTCAATTCTGTATTGTATAATATCGTCCTGATGATCCTCATTCACAATACGATTCCCTCATTTTCCACTGCAATTCTGAAGGGGAGTGAAAGGTATTTGGGAGATTTCCATTCCTGTTTCGTTCTCACAATACTGCTTATTATCTCATTATTCTCAAGTTCAAGGTCATAAAGACAGTCTTTTATGTTCAGCGTAGTTGTTTTGTCCACAGGGCCATCGACAAGAATTACCAAATCCCAGTCCGAATGCTCATGCGCCTCATTGCGGACACGGGAACCGTGTAATATTATATCAGAATTCGGCACAAGATTACTGATTGAGAACTTTATCTTACGCAAAAAATCTTCTGTACAAGATGGCATATTTTCCCATTTTTTCAATGGCTTCATTGCCGATTCACCTTTTTGTCATGTTTCTTTGTTCAGAAGAACTGTTCTGTTATGTTATTGAAACTACCTGCAAAAAGGCACATTCTCCTCGTTTGAAAGAGGTCGCTCCGCTCCGGTGTTAAGTTTTAGGCAAAAACGGTCTCATACCTAACACGTAAAACCTAACACCTAAAACCGTTTTTCAAATATCCAACTCTGTAACAGACAAAGCATTTTTAACAATAAACTCCCGCCTCGGTTCTACTTTATCCCCCATAAGTTTCACAAACAATTCATCGGCCTCGGCAGCGTCATCAATGCTTACCTGTAAAAGGCTGCGGGTGTCGGGATTCATGGTTGTTTCCCAAAGCTGTTCAGGATTCATCTCCCCAAGCCCTTTGTAGCGTTGGATATGCAGTCCCTTTTTGGCGTTTTCCATAATAAGGGCCAGAAGTTCAAACGGGGTTTGGGCAAAGATACCTTCCTCTTCAGATTGTTTCTTTGCAATGGTGAAGGTAAGGCCGGGACTTTGTTCCCGCAGACCCTGGTAGAGGTCATAGGTGGTTTTATAGAGTTTGGAATTGAAAAATTCCGCCCCCATGCGCACAAGATGTTCGTTGGCGTCAAGAAAGTGCAGAAAGAGCCTTGGTTCTTCTTCCTCGTCCAGCACTTCCTGCACGATATCCAGGGTATATCCCGAACCGGCCATGTATTCCTTGAGCCGGGCCGCATCTGCGTTCTGAAAACTGTCGGGGGAGAGCTTGGTTGCAAAGGCAAACAGATGTTGGGCAAGCTCCATATCAATACCGATATTGGCTATGTCAGCAAGATTGTCCCGAACCTTGGTGATGGTGGTCAGCAAGGTCTTCAGGTCATCTCCTGTGAGCATCCTGCCGGATTCGGTCTGCACGGCTTCCTGAGAACTGATACGGTCAATAAGGAAGCGGTCCATCTCCTCTTCATAGGTGATGTATTGTTCAAACTTGCCCTTACTGACACGGTAGAGCGGAGGCTGGGCAATATACACATACCCTTCATCAATAAGCTCTTGATACTGCCGGAAAAAGAAGGTCAAAAGCAGGGTGCGGATATGGGCGCCGTCCACATCGGCATCCGTCATAATGATGATTTTGTGATACCTGAGCTTGTCCAGATTCAGGGCGTCTTCGCCAATACCCGCACCCATTGCCGTGATAAGGGCCTTAATCTCCTTGTTTTGCAGCATCTTATCAAAACGGGTTTTCTCCACGTTAAGAATCTTGCCCCTCAAGGGAAGAATGGCCTGGAATTTGGAATCCCTGCCCTGCTTGGCAGACCCGCCAGCGGAATCACCCTCAACAATAAAGACCTCGCTGTCTTCAGGCTTACGGCTTTGGCAGTCAGCCAGTTTGCCCGGCAGGGAATTATCGCCCAAGGCCCCCTTGCGCCGCACCATTTCCCTGGCCCGTCTGGCCGCTTGCCGGGCGCGGGAAGCATCCACAACCTTTTCAAGAATGAGCTTGGCCTCTTTGGGATGCTCGCCAAAAAAGGTGGAAATATGCTCGTAGGCAATGGCTGACACATACCCCACCACCTCACTATTCCCCAGCTTGGTCTTGGTCTGCCCCTCAAATTGGGGGTCAGGGATACGGACGTTGATAACCGTTGTCAGTCCTTCCCGAACATCATCGCCAGAGAGTTTTTCCTTGAATTTTTTGGGCAGGTCAGTGTTTTGGATATAGGTGTTCACCGCCCTGGTCAGGGCAGTGCGAAATCCCTGTAAGTGGGTGCCTCCCTCCCTGGTTCTGATATTGTTGGCAAAGGTGAACATATTTTCCTTGTAGCCCGTGGAATACTGCATGGCGAATTCCACAAACACGTTTTCTATCTCACCTTTCCCGTAGATAATGGGATGAAATCCTTTGGTTTCGTTGGTATCCCGCACAAAGGAAACAATACCACCTTCATCATGAAAGGATTCGTGGGCCTGGGATTTTTCATCGGTAAATTCAATGGCCACACCCTGGTTCAGGTAGGCCAGTTCCTGAAACCGCTTGGCCAGTACCTCATAGTGGAAGTTGAGATCCTCAAAGATTGCTTCGTCAGGCCGAAAGGTGATGGAGGTTCCGGTTCTGTCGGTCTCACCCACCACCTGGAGTTCGGAAACAGGAACCCCCTGCTTATAGTGCTGGCGGTATTTCTGCCCGTTGCGATGGATAGTGACTTCCAGTTTTTCTGAAAGGGCATTGACCACAGAAACACCCACGCCGTGCAGACCGCCAGACACTTTGTAACTCTCGCTATCGAACTTGCCGCCAGCATGAAGCACGGTCATTACCACCTGAACCGCAGGAACCTTTTCCTTGGGATGAATATCCACGGGAATCCCTCGGCCATTGTCTGAGATGGTCACGCTATTATCCAGATGGACCCGTACTTTGATGCGGTTACAATGACCGGCCATGGCCTCGTCAATGGAATTGTCAATGACCTCATAGACCAGATGATGCAGTCCGTGGGTGTCTGTGCTGCCAATATACATGGCCGGACGCTTCCGCACAGCGGAGAGTCCTTCCAGAATGGTGATGCTGCCAGCGTTGTAATCAGTTGTGTTGGGAGTACTCATGCCTTGCTTCGCTCGTAGGGGTTCGTATGGTTAGCAAGCCGATGCTTGAAAAAAAAGAGTTATAAAGGGTAAACTCTTGTCTGTCCAGAGTCGTTCCTGACGATCTGACCAAGGCTTGCGGGACTCTTTCGTGACGTTGATGCGTCATGCCATGTCCTCCTGGCTCCGACTTTTCGCTCTGGCAGGATCATCATAAACCCGACCTGATGACCTCCGGAACACACGAAATACATGGAGGCATCTTTCCGTGACTTTCCGTATATCCCAGGAATGACCAAGGCCTTTCTATGGGCCTCGTTGCAGGTCGATTTTTGGAACATTACATGATACCATCATAAAGCAATCTCTTTTCTCTTCCTAAAAAATTCCTTGCTTGCCATACAAGTTGTTTTTAGAATGCCCAATTGCTGTGTGGCCCGGAAACATTCTTTGTACGCTTTCTCTGGCCATAACCAACCCGACCATGACGGGGGATGCAGATCAATGCACTGGAATCATAAAGACTTGCTTGATATCAACCAATTAAACCGAAAAGAGGTACATGCCCTTTTCGAGATTGCTGAACGCTTTGCCGAGGTGAACAGACGGCCGGTAAAAAAAGTACCTGTTCTCAAGGGTAAATCCCTTGTTCTTTTTTTTGCTGAACCATCCACCCGCACCAAGACCTCCTTTGATATTGCTGCCAAACGTCTTTCTGCTGACACCTTTTCCCTGACCACAACAAGCAGTTCCCTGCAAAAGGGCGAGACCCTCAAGGACACGGCCCTGACCTTGCAAGCAATGGCACCAGATGCCATTGTCCTTCGCCACCAATCCAGCGGGGCAGCCTCCTTTCTGGCCGAGCGGCTGCATTGCTCGGTCATCAATGCAGGTGATGGCCGTCATGCCCATCCCACCCAGGCGTTGCTGGATGGTTTCACCCTCCGCCAGGCCTGGGGCCAGGATTTTTCCGGCAAAACCGTGCTTATCCTGGGAGACATTGCCCACAGTCGTGTGGCCCGTTCCAATATCCATCTGCTGACCATGCTGGGGGCTAACGTCCGACTATGCGGCCCGGGCACCCTGCTTCCCACGGGCGTTCCAACCTGGCCGGTGACGGTCTTCCATGACCTGACCTCCGCCTGCGAGGGAGTGGACGCGATCATCTGCCTGCGTTTGCAACTCGAACGCCAGCAGGCCGGTCTGCTGCCACATCTTCGGGAATACGCCATGACCTATGGCCTGCAAGCCTCACATCTGGAAAAGGCCGCATCAGATGTTCGCATCCTGCATCCTGGCCCCCTCAATCGGGGTGTTGAAGTGTCCTCAACCCTGGCCGATGCAGGCAATAGTCTCATTCTCGACCAGGTGGCCTCTGGAGTGGCCGTGCGTATGGCCGTCCTCTACCTGTATCTGACACGGGAATCAGCCCCTCCTGCGTCCTGAATGCATCACCCAAACGGTTGCAACATCCACAATTCCAGTCTGCCCCAAACGCGTCACACGCAAGGCGCCAGACACGTTCAAGGTACAAAGGTACTTATCAGTGAGCGTTTGCGTGTGCTTACACACCCAAGCAGATAACGTTTCTGGCAGTCTGACAAAGGTAATCCCATGCCCGCACCCCAACAGATTATCCGTAATGTCCTTTGGCAGAACCAGCTCATGGATCTTCTTGTGAACCAGGGAACCGTCCAGGCCATTGTGCCTGTGGAGCAAGGTCGCAGTATCACCCCCCAGGACAGCGAAACAGATGCCCGCAAGGCCTGGCTCTTTCCCAGCCTTGTGGATGCCCATGTCCACCTGCGTGAACCTGGCCAGGAATATAAAGAGACCATTGCCACAGGGCTTCAGGCGGCTTTGGGCGGGGGATTTGGCCAGGTCATGTGCATGGCCAACACCCTTCCTGTCAATGACCATGCCCAGGTTACGCAATACATCCTGGAGACAGCCTCAACAACGCATCCCAACGGTCCCAGGGTTCGTCCGGTGGGCGCTCTCACCAAGGAATTGGCAGGCAAGGAACTTGCCCCTATGGCTGAATTGGCCCGGGCCGGATGTGTGGCCTTTTCCAATGACGGCCTCCCGGTGGGCGACAACGAACTCTTTCGACGAGCTATGGAATACGCTGCCGATCTGGGCCTTCTGGTCATTGACCATTGTGAAGATCCCACCCTCTCCGGCCACGGCGCTATGAACGAAGGGGTGGTATCCGGTCGTCTGGGGCTCAAGGGAAGTCCCTGGGTGGCTGAAACCCTGCATGTTGCCAGGGACATCATGCTGGCTGAATATTTACGTATTCCCATTCATCTGGCCCATATCAGTTGTAAGGAATCCGTGGAATTAATCCTCATGGCCAAGGAAAAAGGGCTTCCTGTGACGGCTGAAACCTGCGCCCATTACTTGTTATGGGATGAAAGCATGGTGGAAGGCTACAACACCCTGGCCAAAGTCCATCCCCCGTTACGGACACGGCAGGACGTCATGGCTCTGCGTCGGGCCGTCCAGGAAGGAATCATTGATATTTTGGTGACAGATCACGCGCCCCACGCTGAGTTTGAAAAGGAGACCACTATGGACGAGGCTCCCAACGGCATCTCCGGCCTGGACACAGCCCTGAGCCTCTATGCCTCACTGGTGCGAGAGGGAGTACTCACCCATGAGGATCTTGTAGCCTGCTGCGCCACGCGACCAGCACGAATTTTCAATCTCCCCTGCAATGGATTTGCTCCAGGTGACAGGGCAGATTTTGTACTTTTTGATCCAGACTATACCTGGGCCGTAGAGGCATCTACCCTGCTTTCCAAGGGCAAAAACACCCCTTGCATGGGTACGACTCTTCTGGGTAAGGTCACGGCTCACTATCTTGAAGGAAATCGGGCCTATACCCTGGAACCAGCATAAATAAACCCTTCCCCTACGACCACCAGACAAGGAGATACCTCAATGCAGCCTATCAAAGATGCGGCTTCTGTCTGCAAAACCATCATGCGCAACGGGTTTGATGCCTATATCATCAACCTGTCCCTCCAGAAAAAAATCCTGGATACCAGTGACGAACAGGAAATAGACATCTGCACAGACATGGAGTTTGACAATCTGAGCAAGCTCTTTCCTGATATCCGCCCGGCAGATGATCAGCTCCGCAAAGCCGTTCTCGTACAGGGCGGTGTCACCTTTTCCTTTTATGAAGGTGATGTGGGCAGGGGCTCCTATATTGATGCCAGCGTGACCAAGCTCACCCCCAGACTGCTCAAAAAAATGGAAGAACGGGAGGAGTTATGTCTGGACGTGGCCTGCCCAACCATCCCTCAGCCCAAAGATGTTTATAACGGATTTGAGCATTTTTCCCAGGGAGAGATCAAGCTCATAGGTATTCCCGACGAAACCCTGAAACGGGATTATCTCCTGGCCATTCGGGCCCTCCGATTTTCCGCCAACTACAACCTCCCCATTGAGACAAATACCTGGCTTGCCCTGCTCCGCTCAGCACGCAGGGTGGCTGACTATGTACGCATCGCCGACATCATGGACGAATGGCGAAAAGTTGCAGCAGAAAACATGCACACTTTTGTCCAATATCTCTTTGATACCATGATCATCCACGGGCTTATCCCGGAACTCATGCCTCTCACCCGCATCTATGTGCCCACGGAAAACGGCGACGTCCAGGAAAGCATCTGGGATCACATGATCGCTACCATGCGCCACTATCCTGAAGAGCTTCCCTATGACTGGTATGGAACGCTGGCATGTATGTTCCTGAACATTGGCAAGGCCTTCACCGGTGAATCCTTTGACGGCAAACTCTTCTTTTACCAGCATCATCAGGTAGGGGCTAAAGTGACCCGCAAGATTCTCCGCCGTCTGGGATTTGAGCCTGAAGATAGTGATCTCATTTGCCATCTGGTCAAACACCACATGCGTTTCCATTTTATGCTCAACGATCAGGGTATCCGACGGTTCAAGGGACTGGACGAATATCCACGTCTTATTGAGCTGGCCAGGGCCGAAGTTAAGGCAAGCAAGGGCACTTACACCGAGTTTAACCACAATATGAAGATGCTTGACCGGGCCGATATTGATGAAGATATGCTCGAACCCCTGCTCAATGGCCAAAAGATTATGGAACTGGCCAAAATCCATCCTGGCCCCATGGTCGGGCTTATCCGCGACGCCCTGCTCCAGGCCCAGATTACCGGAGATGTGAATACCGTGGAAGAGGCCAGACAATTCGTTATCAATTACAAGGAAAAGGAGATGATCCAATAGCTGCCAGGCCGTTGAACAACGCATCACACCAGGCTGTTCTCAACCCGGCCCATGCGAACTGCCCACCCCCAGTAGGGTCAACGGGACGTTCTGATGTCCAGGAATTTGCGTGTGCCAAACAGCCTCATAACATCCTGGATCTCACTTTTGCGGAACTTGAAGACCATTTGCTTGGCGCAGGAGAACCCAGGTTCCGGGCCTTGCAGGTATGGGCCTGGCTGTGGCGGCATGGCTGCCAGGATTTTTCTGCCATGACCAATGTGGCCAAATCCCTGCGGACACGGCTGGCCAGCCATTGGGCCCTGACCTGGCCCAGGGTGCATACCATCCAGCAAAGCAGGGACACCACGGTCAAATTGCTGCTTGAGTATGCAGATGGGGCCCTTGTGGAGACGGTACTCATCCCGGAAAAAGACCGTTTCACCCAATGTTTGTCCACTCAGGTAGGCTGTGCTATGGGCTGCACCTTTTGCAGCACGGGTCAACTGGGGTTTGTACGTAATATGACGGGTGGCGAGATCGCCATGCAGGTCTTGATTGCCAGAGATTTTCTGGACAAACAGGGGCACAAGGATCGCCTGACCAATGTGGTTTTCATGGGTATGGGCGAGCCCCTTATGAATTGGAAGCAGGTCAAGCGAGCCCTGAATATTCTGCAAAGCGACAACGGGCTTTGCTTTTCTCGGCGCAAAATCACCCTGTCCACCTGCGGCATCAAGCAAGGACTCCTGGAATTGGCACAGCAGGGTCAGGCCCTGCCAGCCATCTCCCTGCATGCCCCGACTCAAAGGCTGCGGGAAGCCATCATGCCCAAGGCGGCGAGACTTCCCTTAGACGAGCTTATGGCCATTTTGGAGGGCTATCCTCTCCAGCCCAGGGAACGGGTCACCATTGAGTACCTCCTGCTCGGCGGGGTCAACGATTCCCCCAAGCACGCCAGACAGCTCGTCAAGCTCCTGTCACGGCTCAAGTGCAAGGTGAATCTCATTGCCTTTAATCCAGGGCCTGGCATCCCCTACAAAAGCCCCACCAGGGAAGCCATCCTCGCCTTTGAGCAGATCCTTTGGGACAAGGGGCTGACCTGCATCCTCCGCAAAAGCAAGGGCCAGGATATTGCAGCGGCTTGCGGCCAGTTGCGAGCAGCCTCTTCAGGCTGTTGAAAAAGCATCATCTGCGGCGTTGCTTCACAACGTGCAAACTCTCACGTACTGGGGTACGCTTCGAGCTTGCATGTTGTTCGCGCCTTGCAGCTGACGCTTTTTCAACAGCCTGAATCTGGCAAGCAGTCACGGTTCAATGTTTTTGCATACCATCAGGTCCTGAGCATGCGACACTCTCCAACCGAAGCCAAAAGCAACACCACAACCTAAAACCTAAAACCTAAAACCTAAAACCTAAAACCTAAAACCTAAAACCTAAAACTTAACACCTAATCCAGAGGCGATATGCAACCAGATTTTGAAAAGGGTAATGGACTGGTACCGGCCATTGCCCAGGACGTGAAGACGGGCAAGGTGCTTATGATGGCCTATATGGATCAAGAGGCATGGGAACACACCCTGGCAACAGGTGAGGCCCATTATCATAGTCGCAGCCGGAACAAGCTGTGGCATAAGGGTGAATCTTCAAGGCATGTCCAAAAAGTACATGCCATTCGTTTGGATTGTGACCAGGATACCATTCTTCTCCTGGTGGATCAGGTGGGTGGTGCTGCCTGCCATAAGGGGTATACAAGCTGTTTTTTCAAGGAACTCACGGATCTCACCAATGGTTCGTGGACAACATGCTGTGACAAGATATTTGATCCCAAGGAGGTCTATCAATAAAATGGCTGAAGACATGACAAACATCCTCAAATTAGGGCTCCCCAAAGGCTCTCTGGAAGAAGCGACCAAAAAACTCTTTGCCAAGGCAGGCTGGAAGCTCACCTCCCACCACCGCAATTATTTTCCTGACATTAACGACGAACATATCACATGCAGCCTGTGCCGTGCCCAGGAAATGGCTCGCTATGTGGCCTCTGGTGTCATGGATGTGGGCCTGACCGGTAAGGACTGGACGCTGGAAAACGAGGCCGATGTCGTGGTTGTCTCGGATCTCATCTATTCCAAGGTAAGTGCCAAACCCGCCCGCTGGGTACTGGCCGTTGCCGGTGATTCGCCGTACAAACGGCCCGAAGATCTGGCCGGTAAAAAGATCGCCACAGAATTTGTCGCCTACACCAAAAAATATTTTGAGAACGCTGGCATACCAGTGACAGTGGATTATTCCTGGGGTGCCACTGAGGCTAAGGTGGTTGAGGGGCTGGCTGATGCCATTGTGGAGATCACGGAAACAGGAACCACCATCAAGGCCCATGGCCTTCGCATTATCGCGGAAATCCTGCAAACCAACACCCAGCTCATTGCCAACAAGGAAGCCTGGAACGATCCCTGGAAACGGGCCAAGATTGAGACCATGAATACCCTGCTCCAGGGTGCTCTGCGTGCTGAAAACCTGGTAGCCCTCAAGATGAACGCCCCGGCAGAAAGCATGAACGCCATCATGGACATCCTCCCCAGCATGACATCTCCCACCATAGCTCACCTGTACGAGTCTGACTGGCTTTCCATTGAGGTGGTGGTGAACAGCAACAATGTCCGCGATCTCATCCCGCGCCTTCAGGAAGCTGGTGCTGAGGCTATTATTGAATATGCACTCAACAAGGTCATCTAAATGGTTTGAGGTCGAAGTTACTACAACCTACAACTACAACCTCAAATCAGAACAAGCAGGCGGGGCTGGCCCTGTCCGCCTGCAATGAAGTCAACTTCACGACCCGCTTGTGGTAATTATTTTGGGGCTGACACCTAATAATTTTGTTTCAAGATCATTTTTAGGTCTTTGAGAAGCTGTTTTGGAGTTCCGCCATTGAACCTCCATTCGCACTCTTT
>PDWJ01002290.1_pt1 | contig 45433 bp, 41 predicted proteins | sample 1430881 | NCBI WGS metagenome assembly PDWJ01 (sample SAMN01162460, study PRJNA174530) | Oral metagenome, whole genome shotgun sequencing project. | biome: Marine environment; feature: Marine mammal; material: Swab sample of the gingival sulcus; isolation source: swab sample of gingival sulcus...
AGCGGCGATCGGCGACCCAACGTGGAGATGCACCGATCGGTGATCTATGAAACCCACGTCCGGGGGATGACCATGACCCATCCCGGCATCCCCGACGAGTTGAGGGGCACCTATTCCGGCCTGGCCCATCCGATCATCATCGAACACCTCCTCCGCCTCGGCATCACCGCGATCGAGCTGATGCCGGTGCATCACTTTGTGTCCGAAGAGCGGCTCCATCGCCTCGGGCTGACCAATTACTGGGGCTACAACTCACTTGCCTATTTCGCTCCCCATGATGGCTACGCCAGCGGGGCCGGGTCATCGGTACTCACCGAGTTCAAGTCGATGGTCAAGGCCTTCCACGCTGCCGGGCTCGAAGTCATCCTTGACGTGGTCTACAACCACACCGCTGAAGGTGATCATCTTGGCCCGACCCTGTCGATGCGGGGGATCGACAATCGGGCCTATTACCGAGTCCATGATGACAATCCCAGCCGTTATCTCGACTTCACCGGCTGCGGCAACAGCATGAATATGCGGCACCCCCACGTGCTTCAGCTCATCATGGACAGCCTGCGATACTGGCATCTCGAAATGAGGGTTGATGGGTTCCGCTTCGACCTCGCCTCGGCCCTGGCTCGAGAACTCTACGATGTCGACCGACTCTCGTCGTTCTTTGATGTGGTTCACCAAGATCCGACGATCTCCCAAGTCAAACTGATCGCTGAACCGTGGGATGTCGGCGAGGGCGGCTACCAGGTCGGCAATTTCCCAGCCCACTGGTCGGAATGGAACGGCAAGTACCGAGACACGGTGCGGGACTTCTGGCGGGGCGATCCCTCAACGCTGGCCGAGCTTGGGAACCGCCTCACCGGCAGCTCGGACCTCTACGAAGCTGACACCCGCCGCCCCACCGCCTCGATCAATTTCGTCACCTGCCACGATGGCTTCACCCTGCGCGACCTCGTCAGCTACAACCACAAACACAATGACACCAATGGGGAGAACGGCCACGATGGCGAAACCCACAACCGGTCGTGGAACTGTGGCGTTGAAGGCCCCACCGACAACCCCGAGATCGCTGCCCTACGAGCCCGCCAACAGCGCAACATGATCGCGACCGTGATGCTGTCCCAGGGTGTCCCCATGCTCCTCGGCGGTGACGAGATCGGACGCACCCAGCACGGCAACAACAATGCCTACTGTCACGACGACGCCGTCTCGTGGTTCGACTGGGACAACACCGACACCGAGATCTTGGACTGGACTCGACGGCTGATCCATTTCCGCCACGATCATCCAGTTTTCCGGCGGCGGCGATGGTTCCACGGCCGCCAAATCCGAGGCGTGAGTGCGATCGCTTGGTTCCGGCCCGACGGTGAACCGATGACCGATGCCGACTGGTGGTCGAGCTTTGCCAAGTCGGTCGCTGTCTTCGTCAACGGCGAATCGATCCGCTCCACCGACATCTACGGCAAGCGCGTGGTTGACGACTCGTTCTTGATGATCGTCAACGCCAGCGAAGTCGATCTTGACTGGCACATGCCCACCCACCAGTGGACCGGTCAAGCGGCCCAACGATGGCTGGTTGAGTTGGACTCCAACGATCCCCAGATTGGGGACGCGATCACCGAGTCGATTCCTGGCAACACCACCCGACGGGTCGCGAACCGATCACTGGTGCTCCTACGAGCAATCCCTCACTAGGCCCAACGCGATCGATACCAAGCAATCGCTGCATTGGTTGATGAGTCGTGACGCTCCGGTGTGGGATCGCCGGTGAGCTCGGGGGTGATTCGATTGGCCAGTTCTTTGCCCAGTTCAACCCCCCACTGATCAAAACTATTGATCCCCCACACCACCCCTTGAACAAAGACGATGTGCTCATAGAGCGCGATGAGCTGGCCGAGCACTGAGGGGGTCAACCGGTCAGCCAGGATCAAGGTGCTCGGCCGGTTGCCGGGGAAGTTGCGATGAGGTTCATCGGGATTCGAGCGCCCAAACGCCAAGGCTTCAGCCTGGGCAAACAGGTTGGACATCAAGAGATCGTGATGGTGCCGATCGGGATGGTTGGGTCGAGCAAACCCGATGAAGTCGACCGGCACGATATGGGTGCCTTGATGGAGAAGCTGGTAGAAGGCGTGTTGACCGTTGGTGCCCGGTTCACCCCACACGATCGGCCCGGTTCCCGATTCGACCGGGGTGCCATCTCGGCGAACGCTCTTGCCGTTCGATTCCATGTCGAGCTGCTGGAGATAGGCAGCAAAGCGGGCCAGCTCGTGGGAATAGGGCAAGACTGCCTTGGTGTGATAGCCGAGGTCGTCGATGTGATGGATGCCCAACATGGCCAACACGATCGGAGCATTGTGCTCTGGCGGAGCGGTCAAGAAATGCTCATCGATCGCCCGAAGCCCACCCAAGAACTCGCTGAACCCGTCAGGTCCGATCAGGATCATGAGCGACAACCCGATCGCTGAACCGACCGAATAGCGGCCACCCACCCAATCCCAGAACCCAAACATCTTGGTGGTGTCAATCCCAAACTCCGCCACCCGCTCAGCATTGGTCGACACGGCCACAAAGTGATCGGCCACCGCATCATCACCGAGGGCATCGACCAACCAATGTCGGGCGGTGTGGGCATTGGTCAAGGTCTCAACGGTGGTGAAGGTCTTCGACGCCACGATGACCAGGGTTGATGCCGGGTTGAGCTGGGCCAGGGTTGAATGGATGTCAGCCCCATCCACATTGGACACAAAGTGGCCGGTGAGGCGGGGATGGGTATAGACAGCGAGTGCCTGGGCAGCCATCGCCGGACCCAGATCAGAGCCGCCGATGCCGATATTGACGATGTCGGTGATCGTCTCATCGGCGCGAATCCGGTCGGCGAATGCTGCCATCGAATCGAGAACGGCATGGATGTCAGCGACAACCTCGTGACCCTCAACCTCCAAGGCGGCCTGACGCGGCAAGCGCAACGCGGTGTGGAGCACCGAACGGTCTTCGGTCAGATTGATCCGCTCACCGGCAAACATGGCATCGCGGGATGATTCAACATCGGCCCGGTCAGCCCGAGCGAGCAGATCGGCCATGATCTGGTCATCGATCGGCTGTTTGGAGTAGTCGATCCGTAGATCACCGGCGGTGAGAAGATAGCGCTCCGCTCGATCAGGATCAGCAGCGAATCGACCGGCAAGGGTGGGAGTCTCGTTCACCATCCCCAACCTAGTGGGATCACCAGTGTGCGATCATCAGCGACCACCAGATCGGTCACCGCCACACTCACAGGGCCAGCAGGTTAGGGGCTCGCTGGTGTGGTCACCGTCGGGGGCACCACGCTGGTTGCCGTTGGCACGGTCGTCGTGGTGGTCGGCGCTGCGGTCGTCGTCGTGGTGGTGGTGGCCGGGCGGGTCGTAGTTGGAGCTGGCTTGGTTGTCGTTGGAGCGACCGTGGTGCTCGTCGTCGTGGTCGTGGTGGCGTCGGGATCGGGTCGATCGAGCTGGGCTTGGGTTGCCATAAAGGGCTGGTCTTCGGGCTCTTTGACTCCGTCCCAGATCAGAACATCGTTGCCGATATCGATCAGACGCTCCAGCTCAATGCGTTCACCGAGGTATTGAGACACCCGAATACAACCGTGTGAAGCCGGATAGAGCGGCACCTGGCTGGACCCATGGATGGCGATCCCCTGGTTGATATAGATCGGATTGAACATGACGCCGAGCGGACCCTTGCGCTCACCGCTCACCCGCCAATGGGCTTTGAACACTCCTGGTGGGGTGTAGGCCAGACCGACCACTGGCTTCTCAACCGGTTCATCGAGCGGTTGGCCATCGTTGTCGGTGTCGATGACAATGACCTCGCGATACTCATACGACTCTTCGATGCTGAACCCGTTGGCGCCATTGATCCGCTGACCGGTAGACACGTGAGCCACCAAGACCGCCTGGTTGTTGTGAAAGACCGCCATCACCTGCTCGGGCAGATAGATCTCGACATGGTTGGAGCCATCGTTCCGAGGACGACGGGGGGTGATCGCGATCGGGTCTTGGATCTTCTCCCACAAGGCTGGAGTGACCGTGCCGGTTGCTTTCCATCGCGGAACACCCATCACCAGCTTCTCGAAGGCCCACACCGCGTGGGTCGTCAAGCTGCCGAAATGACCATCGGCCTCACCGGGATCGAACCCAATCTGGGCCAGCCGTTTCTGGACCATGACCACATCATCACCCGACATCCCCGAGGCGAGCTCCCGTTCGAGGGGCACTCGTGGGACGGTGGTGCTGGTGGTCGTGGCAGCCGCCGCTGTGGTGGTGGCCAAGCTGGCGGCGCTCACCGTTGACTGCGTCGAGGCGGCACCGACCGGTGATGCCCCATCTCGACCCTTGAGGCTGATCACGCTCAAGACCGCGACAAACCCGATCAGGGCAACTGCAGCCACCAACGGCAACGACCGATTAGCTGATCGAGAGGTTCGAGAAGGAGAATTCACATCGGCTCACAAGAAAAGTTCAAGATAGTCCATTCTACCGATCCAGCACCCGATGACATCGCGGGTTGGGCAATGCCATTGCGTGATCTCACGATGCTGGCGTGACCTGGGCCAGGTCGCCGCGCAGACTCCACATCTCTTTCAAGATCGTCATGATGACCCCCGGCGATGAGAGGGTTGACTCGCCCCGGGTACGGGGGAAGTAGTCGACCCCCATCTGCATGATGCTGTACCCCATCCGACTGGCTCGAATAATCAGCTCAGCATCGATAAACGACCCTTCGCTGGTCAACTCGATCCGGTCGATCACCCGACGACGACACAGCTTGAAGGCAAAATTGATGTCCCGAATCCGTACACCGAACAGGGACCGAATCAGGGTGTTGTACACCCAGGTATAGATCGTCCGCAGCGAGCCCTCACCGGTGCGGTCAAACCGATAGGCGCTGATGATGTCAGCGCCATAGTCCTTCATCAGGCGAACCGCCCGGGGCAATTCAGCCATGTCGAACGGGAGATCGGCATCGGTGTACAAGATGAGATCGCCGGTCGCTGCAGCGAACCCGCTCTTCATCGCCCCACCGAGCTTGCGGTTGTGTGGATGGTGCACCACCTTCACGTGGGGATCGGCGGCGACGAGCCGGTCGGCGATCTCGGGGGTGCGATCGGTGGAAGCATCATCGATGATGATCAACTCGTAGTCGGCGATATCTCCGATCTCGACGAGCTTCTGGCAGGCCTGAACTCCCACCTCGATAGCGCGCTCGACATAGTCCTCTTCGTTCCACATCGGATAGAACACCGACAACTTGTCGAACTGGGTGGTCACCACGACCCCTACCGTAGCGCCGCAGCCAAGCTGACTGACCGCAGTGTTGTCACCACCGCCTAGAGTCATCTGGTGGTGTATGACCAAGACGCTTCTCCCCCGGCAACCGAGCCGGATCCGCCAGAGGCCATCCCCTTTGGGTGGTCGATCGTCTTGATCTTCGGATGGAGCGCCACCGCGGTCTCGTTTGCGGCGATCTGGACCACGGTGCGCCGTCTTGGCCTGTCGACCTGGTGGACCGGCTCGATCAGCCATCCCCAGCCAGTCTTGCGCATGATCCCCTTCATCATCGCTGGCATTGTCATGGTCAAACTCATGCGCAGCTCCTCCACTGTGGCCCTGATCAGCACGATCGGTGGGGTCATGCTCGCAGTCGTGGGAATCATCGACCTCTGGCCCTACCACATGATCGGGATCGTCGAGTTGGCGGTGGCGCTGGCGATCACCGCCCTCAGCGTGTTGGCCCTCACCCAGCGATCACGACCGAGCTAGCCACCTGTCGATCCCCGGCACGTCTGTGGTCAAAGTGAGCCGAATTCGTCATCGACGTGGTCGCTTGTCTCACGACAAGGCCAACCGATCGCAGTAGTGTCGGCGTCATGTCCAAGGTGTTGATGTCGTTACCCGTCGGTGAGCGGGTTGGAATCGCGTTCTCCGGCGGTCTTGATACCTCCGCTGCAGTCGCCTGGATGAGGGAACGGGGCGCCATTCCTTATGCCTACACCGCCAATCTGGGTCAATACGACGAGCCCGATCTCAGCGATGTTCCCGATCGGGCCAAGCTGTATGGGGCCGAGGCTGCGCGCCTGATCGACTGCCGAGATGAGCTGGTCCGCGAGGGACTGATGGCCCTCCAATGCGGAGCCTTCCATGTACGCACCGCTGGACGCACCTATTTCAACACCACCCCACTGGGTCGGGCGGTCACCGGCACCCTCCTCGTGCAAGCAATGCGTGACGACGGGGTTGATGTGTGGGGTGATGGGTCGACCTATAAGGGCAACGACATCGAACGGTTCTATCGCTATGGCCTGATGGCCAATCCCGACCTTCGGGTCTATAAGCCCTGGTTGGACGCGGCCTTTGTCGACGAGCTCGGCGGACGCACCGGGATGAGCACCTTCTTACAAACCCGAGGGCTGCCCTATCGCGACTCGGTCGACAAGGCCTATTCGACCGATGCCAACATCTGGGGGGCGACCCACGAAGCCAAGGACCTCGAAGAACTCTCGACCGGGATGGAGATCGTGACCCCGATCATGGGGGTCGCCTACTGGGATCCAGCGGTCGAGATCGATGCTGAAGATGTCACCGTTCGCTTCGAAGAGGGGTGGCCGACCGAGATCAATGGAGCCACCTTTGCCTCACCGGTCGATCTGGTGATGGAAGCCAACGCGATCGGCGGGCGCCACGGACTTGGTATGAGCGACCAGATCGAGAACCGGATCATCGAGGCCAAGTCACGAGGCATCTATGAGGGCCCCGGTATGGCCTTGCTCCAGATCGCCTATGAGCGCATCCTGACGGCGATCCACAACGAAAACACCCTCGAGAATTACGCCACGATGGGCCGCCGTCTGGGCCGGTTGCTCTATGAGGGACGCTGGTTTGATCCCCAGTCCTTGATGTTGCGCGAACCGCTCTTGCGCTGGGTCGGTTCAACGGTCAGCGGTGAGGTCGCCATCCGGTTGCGTCGAGGAGACGACTATTCGCTGCTCAATACGGTGGACATCAAGGGTGATCTCTTCACCTATCAGCCCGAACGACTCTCGATGGAGCGAGTGGAAGACGCTGCCTTCGGCCCCCTCGACCGGATCGGCCAGCTCACCATGCGCAACCTCGATATCACCGACAGTCGGCACAAACTTGATGTCTATCGACGCACTGGCACCCTCGGCCAGGGCGGAAAGATCGAGCTCGATCCCGGCCAGTGAACCGCACGGCCGCCCCGACGATGACCGACCCGACAGCACGGGCTGGACTGGCCTCGGTGACCCGATGACCACCTTCGGAGGTATTCGGCTGTGACCGACCCGACCACCAACCGTCCCAGTCTCACCACCCTGCAAGAGATCGAACAACGGGTGCTGTGGATCGCTACTCGGATGATCGATGTCGCTAACCAGCGTCCCGATGCCGAGATCAAGATCGGTGGTCACCAAGCCTCATCGGCATCGATCGTGTCGATCATGACCTCGTTGTGGTTCGACCACATCGGCGGCGACGACAAGGTGGCGGTCAAACCCCACGCCTCCCCCATCTATCACGCCATCAAGTATTTGACTGGCGAGATCGACCGATCAGCCCTCTTGACCCTGCGACGACAGGGCGGGCTCCAGGCTTATCCATCGCGCACCAAGGATCCCGATGTCGACGATTTTTCCACCGGCTCAGTCGGCCTCGGGGCGGTGGCCCCCTTGTTTTCGGCAGCCACGCGCCGCTATGTCGATGCCCACTTCGGACCCCAACCCGATGCTCGGTTCATCGCCTTGGTCGGCGATGCCGAACTCGACGAGGGCAATGTGTGGGAAGCGATCGCCGATCCGACCACCCGTGACCTCTCGAGTTTCACCATGGTGGTCGACCTCAACCGTCAAAGCCTTGATCGGATCATCCCCGATATCGCTGCCGACCGACTCAAGAGCTTCTTTTCCCACGCTGGATGGCAGGTGGTCGATGCCAAATATGGGTCGCGTCTGACCGCTGCGTTTAACCAGCCCGGTGGCGATGCTCTGCAGCACCACATCGATTCGATGCCCAATGAGGCCTACCAAGCCCTGTTTGCCCAACACGGTTCCGCCCTAAGAACCTCCTTCCTCGACGGGGCCGATGCCGCGGTGGTCAAGTTCACCGACGACTATGACGATGCGGATCTGGCCGCCTTGGTCACCGATCTTGGTGGTCATGACCTTGGCGTGTTGCGCGACACCTTCGATGTCTGCGATCGCGAGACCGAGCGTCCATCGGTGGTATTTGCCTACACGATCAAGGGCTACAGCCTCCCGATGGCCGGCGACCCGCTCAACCATGCTGCCTTGTTGACCCCCGACCAGATCGATGAAGTCCGCGAACGGATGGGACTCGATCTCGACACCGAATGGGATCGGTTCGATCCCGACTCGGATGCCGGCAAGGTGTGCGCTGCTGTCGGCGGCGCGGTCAACAATCCACCTCGCCAGCCTCGACCCATTCCCGCCGTGCCATCGCAGGTACGACCGATCACCACCACGGGCCGGGCCTCAACTCAAGAATCATTTGGACGGGTGTTAGCCAGCCTGGCCGATATCGATGGCGTCGGCGAACGCCTGGTCACCACCGCTCCCGATGTGTCGATCTCAACCAATCTGGGTGGCTGGATCAATAAGACCGGGGTCTATTCCCACGATGAACGTGATGACTATGGCGGGGCCGACCGACTCTTGAAGTGGGCTCCCTCGCCCACCGGCCAACACATCGAGTTGGGTATCAGTGAGATGAATCTGTTCATGTTGTTGGGCCAGCTGGGTTTGAGCCACGATCACCATCACGAACAGCTCTTCCCGATCGGTACGGTCTATGACCCCTTCGTGTTGCGAGGGCTCGATGCCCTGATCTATGGGCTCTACAACGGCTCTCGCTTTATCGTTGCTGGCACGCCGTCCGGGGTGACCCTGGCCCCCGAGGGCGGCGCCCACCAGTCGACGATCACCGCCTCAGTGGGAGCGGAGCTGCCAGGAATCGGCACGGTGGAACCGGCGTATGCCACCGAAGTCGATTGGCTCTTGTGCGACGCGATCGAGCGCCTCGCCCAGCCCGACGGCGAGAGCACCTATCTTCGCTTGTCGACTCGACCGATCGACCAGGCCCCCTTTGCTGGCGCTGTGGAGCGATACGGCGCTGACACCTTGAAGTCTCAGGTCTTGGCCGGCGGGTATCGCCTGATCGACCACGCTCCCGATGGCCGGCCGGCGGTGACGATCGTGACCGCTGGAGCCACCACCCCAAACGCGATCGAGGCGGCGGCGATCCTTGATGGCGAGGGGATGAACGCCAGGGTGATCCTGCTGACCAGTCCGGAGCGCGTCTATCGCCACTGGCGCAGCGGCTATGCCGCCGGGGTGCGTTCGGCCATGGTGACCAGATCACCAAGCCATCTTCATGAGCTCATTCCGCCCGATGAGCGTGGCGACCCCATCGTCAGCGTCCAGGATGCGGCAAGTCATTCGTTGGCCTGGATCGGGTCAGCGCTCGGTACCCGCCAGTACACCTTGGGCGTCGATCAGTTCGGTGAATCGGGGACGATCGCTGAACTCCATGAGGTGACCGGGATTTCCGCTGGCCATATCGTCAACGCTGCCCTGTTCGCCCTCTACGACCACACCTGATCGGACCCTGGCCCACCATCGCCGCAACCGGACACCACTCCACGTGAGGCCCCGATGAGGCCTGAATCGGCGCTGGCTCCTACGCTCAGACCATGAAGGCCGTGGTGTGCAAGCGTTTTGGTCCGCCCGAAGACTTGGTGGTTGAGGACATCAGTGTCCCAGTTCCGGCCACCGGCGAGCTCCTCATCGAGGTCAAGGCGGCAGCGGTGAACTTTCCCGACACCTTGATGCTGACCAACTCGTACCAGTTCACTCCCCCGCTGCCCTATGTTCCGGGAAGTGAAGGGGCTGGGGTCGTGGTCGCCGTGGGCGATGGGGTGACCGGCTGGTCGATCGGCGATCGGGTGGTCGGCGGGCTGGGGATGGGTGGCGCCTATGCCGAACAGATGGTGATTCCGGCAGCCACCGCCCAACGCCTGCCCGATGAGATGCCCTTCGAGGTGGCGACCGGGCTGAATTATGCCTATGGCACCACCCTGTATGGCTTGCGCTATCGGGGCGAGCTCCAACCTGGCGAAACGCTCTTGGTGACCGGTGCTGCTGGGGCGGTCGGGTTGTCGGCGATCGAGATCGGCAAACTGATGGGAGCGCGAGTGATCGCCGCGGCCTCCAGCGACGACAAGCTGGCCTTGTGTCGCCAACGAGGCGCCGATGAGACGATCAACTACTCCACCGAAAACCTCAAGACTCGCGCCAAGGAACTCACCGACGGTGGAGGTCTTGATGTGGTCTATGACTGTGTCGGCGGTGATACCGCGGAGCAAGCGCTGCGAGCGATCGGGTGGGAAGGCCGATTCCTGGTGATCGGGTTCACCGCCGGCATCCCATCGATGCCCCTCAACCTGGCGCTCTTGAAGAGCTGCCAGATCATCGGCGTGTTTTATGGGGCGATGACCATGCGCCAGCCCCACCTCCATGCCGAGATCAATACCCAGCTCATGGAGTGGGCCACCACCGGCGACCTGTCACCCTATGTGTCCCAGACCTTCCCGCTCGACCAGGCCAGTACAGCCCTGCGTCTCTTGATCGACCGCAAGGCTGCCGGCAAGCTCGTGATCACGCCCTAGGCAAGCAGAGCACCGAGCAGGCGGGCGATCAGGTCGACCCGCTCCACCATGGTGTCGACCTCAACAAACTCATGATCGGCGTGGGCTCCACCACCGATCGCTCCCAACCCATCGAGGGTGGGCACCCCGATCGCTGCGGTGAAATTCCCATCGCTGGCACCGCCGACAACCCGGGTGTCCAGGTCGGGAGCTACTTCGGTGAGCACCGGCATAAGGGCTTGCGATGCCGATGGTGGCATCGGGGGCCGCTTGATCGTGCCGGTCACCGTGATCGTCACCTCAGGATCGACCGGGGTGAGCTCATACATCGCCGTCTCGATCCGCACCCCTTCGTCGGGATCGAGGACCCGGGCATCAACCCGGATTCGAGCTTCGGCGGGGACCACGTTCTCAGCGGTCCCGGCGGTGGCCATGGTGGGGGTCACCGTGGTCTCTCGCTCGGGATCAGCCAGATCAGCGATACGCAACACCTGGTGAGCTGCTTCGATCAGGGCATTGACCCCCGCTTCGGGTTCGAGTCCCGCATGGGAAGCCCGACCGGTGATGGTGACCTCGAAGGTACCGACCCCTTTGCGGCCGGTCTTGACCGCGCCACCGGGTGCGCTCGGCTCCAACACCAGGACCGCCCCGCACGCTGCGGCACGCTCTTCAAGGAGCTGACGTGAAGCGTGGGAGCCGATCTCTTCATCGGCGGTGAACAACATCTCAATTGCCGATGCATCATCGAGTGAGGCCACCGCGTGAAGGGCTTGCACAATGCCCGCTTTCATGTCGAACACCCCAGGCCCGGTGGCCTTACCGTCGGCGACCGCAAAGGGCCGATCGGCCAGGGTGCCGAGGGGGAAGACGGTGTCGTGGTGACCGAGGATCAAGACCTTCTTGGCTGCTGGGTCATCGCTGCCTTGCCACCACACGTGGGGACCGTTTGCGCTCTCGACGATCGCTGGTCGTCGGCCGGTGCGCTCCTCGATCAGGTCGGCGAGGTTGGCTGCCGAACTAGCCAGGGCATCAAGGGCCAATGAGGGCGATTCGACATCGACCAGACAGCGCAGATCGTCGAGCAAGAGATCAAGGTCAGCCATAGGCCGATAGTACCCGGCCGCCCCGATCCCCTCAGAGCGGTCGGGGTGGCACAGCCTCGGAATCGGGCGAGAATGGCTGAGTGGGATACCGCGATCGAACCCAAGATGCTGCCACCCGGTGGGCGATGCGGCTCTTCACTCGGCTTGGGCCAACCGCGACCGCTCGCATCACCCGCACCATGCTGTCGGCGATCGATGAGGTGTCTGCCAATCGGTGGGAAGCGGCCAAGGCCCGAGCCGCGGCCCTTCCCGGTGATCTCCGCCCCGACAAGATCAAGGCCCTAACCGCTGCATTTTCACGTGAACTCGGCGCTGCTGGCGCGGCAGCGGGGGCTGCGGCAGCTGCACCTGCCGTGGGCACCACCGCCACCCTGGTGGCCACCCTGGCTGAACTGGCCTGGTTTACCGGTCGGGCCGGTGATCTGGTCTTGACCATGGCCGCCCTCCACGGCCGATCCGATCCCACCGTCGATGAACGTCGCGCCTGGGTGCTGGCGGTCTTGATCTATGGCAGTTCAGCGCGAGATGAGCTCTCGCGAGCCCTCAACTCAGCCAGTACCGGGGTCACCGTGGCTGCGGACGACCGGATTCCGGTAGCCACCATTCAGGCCACGAATCGACTCATGTCTCGGGCACTGGCTCGCCGCTATGGCACTCGTCGTGGCTTAGCGGCGCTCGGACGCCTGATCCCGATCGGAATCGGAGCTGCGATCGGTGGCACCACCAATTACCTCACCATCCGCCATCTAGCTGACCACGCTGACCGGTTCTTTACCCGTCTGCCCTATTCGGCGATCGATACCCGCTCGACCGATATCACCGATCACCAGCTCTCGTCCTAGACCTCGAACGAGCTCACCAAGAGAGATTGAGGTAGCGCACCCATACCCGTGGGCCTGCCACCAGGCCAGCACCGCAGCATCAAAGGTGTCGCCAGCGCCAACCGTGTCGATCACCTCGACCGGAGCCATCTCGATGGTCCGGGTGCCAGTGGGGGTGATGATCGTGACCGGATCGGCTCCGGCAGTCACGATCACCGCTGCGGCTCCCCAGTTGAGCAGGTCGCTCGCTGTTGACCGGTCACCACCGAGGGCAACCAGATCATCGGTACTGATCTTGACCAGATCGGTGTGGCTGACCACGCGGCGGAGGCGGCGACGATAGGTCTCAGCATCGGTGATCGCTGCCGGTCTCACATTGAGATCGACCATCACCATCACCTCATCGGCAAGGTCGGCTACTGCTGTCTCGATCGCAGCGGCCAGCGGTTCGACCACCAGGCTGAGCCCACCGGTGAAGATGATCTGGTCAGCGCCAGACATGGGGATCGTTGACATCGCCCCAACCGAGGTCTGGTCAAGATCAAAGCGATAGGTTGCCGACCCGTCAAGGTCGAGCAGGGCTGTTGCGGTGGTGGTCGGCGCGGCGACCCGAACAACCCGAGATCGATCAACACCATCGGCAGCGAGACGGGACATGATCCGATCACCGTCAACATCATCGGAGACCGCTCCAACAAATCCCGCGGTGGCGCCAAGACGACCCAGCGCACAGGCGGTGGTGAACGGTCCGCCGCCCAGAATCGAGTCGACGGTGCCATCGGCAGCAACGATGCGATCGACTAGGGCTTCTCCCCACACCGTGATCATCGGCACCCTCGGTGGCTGGTCGGTGTTCACAAAACCGCCATCACGAGCGCTGCCGCCAACGGGGTGATGTGATGCTGACATAACACCTCGACGATTTTTTGATGCTTTGTGATGGTTGGCTTTCTTGATTCGCGGCGCTGACGATCTAGAGTCGGGGTATGCCTGCTGCCGATGGATACCACCCTGCGTTTGAAGAATACTGCATCGCGATCTGGGAACTCGACGAGAGCGGCGTCGAAGTCATCCAAGCCCGAATAGCCGAACGACTCCAAATCAGCCGACCTGCGGTCAGCGAGATGGTCAGACGAATGGAAGCTGAAGGCCTCGTCATTCTCGGTGATGTGATCTCATTGACCGAACAAGGCCTCGTCCTGGCTCGCCGAGTGGTGCGACGCCATCGTCTGGCTGAACGGTTCCTGACCGACATCTTGGGACTGTCCTGGGCCGATGCTCACCATGAAGCCGGCAAATGGGAGCACGTCCTCAGCGACCAGGTCGAAGAAGCGATGAACCGGGTGCTCGATCATCCGACCACCTGCCCCCACGGCAATCCGATTCCGGGCTCCGACTATGTCGAACCCGAGCTGGTTGCCCTGTCAAGTCGACAGATCGGTGATTCATTTACCATCCATCGCATTCCTGAAGAGCTCGAGTTCACGCCTGGCCTGCTCGAGTTCTTGGAGTCAGCTGCACTCCTTCCGGGTGCGACCGGTGTGGTCACCGCCATGTCTCCCGATGGCACGATGACGATCCAGGTCGACGATCGCCATATCGGGATCGGTTCTCATGCCAGCGGTCGCATCATGGTGGCCAGCTAGGCCCCATCCATACCGTTACGGTCACATCATCGCGTCGGGCAGGCCGTCGTGATGAACGACCGAAAGGCGCTGAGTGCTCCGCGTCAGGGCTACATAGAGCAATCGAAGCCCGTTGGTGCTCGATGCCACGATCTCCGACGGCTCAACCACGATGACTGCATCGATTTCGAGCCCCTTGACCACACTGACCGGTACCACGGTGAGAAGCTGATCGAGACCGGTTGTGGTCACTCGACCGTGGTCCACGCCAGCCCTGGTCAGATCTGCTGACAAGGCATCGCAACGGGCATCATCGGCGACGACCGCAATGCTCAAGTCGGGCGCCTGAGCACGAAGCTGCTCAACTTCAGCGATGACCCCTTCAGCCAGGTTGTCGACCTGAGCGATATGTGGTTCGGCATCGCCAAGTCGAACCGAGGTGGGCTCAGCCAGTCCCGGAGTGGCAGCGTTCATCACCTTGTTGGCGATCTCCATGATCTGGGCGGGAATGCGGTACCCGACGCTCAATCCCACCTTCCGCGCTTGCTTGCGATCGGGCAAGAATCTCAAGACATCGTCCCAGCGACGAGGCGGGATCACCCCGGTCGCCTGGGCGATATCACCCACCACGGTCATCGATCCGCTGAGTGACCGGCGAGCGACCATCTTGAGCTGCATCGGTGAGAGATCCTGGGCCTCGTCGACCACGATGTGGCCATAGGTACGAATCTCGTCAGCTTCGTCCACCGTGCCGTTCTTGGTGGGCAATGGTCCAAGCGCTTCGAAGGCATCATCGAGCAGGGCGGCATCAGCACTGCTCCACTTGACCTCATCAACCGACACCGAGCGAGGTCGATAGAGCGCCTGAGCTTCGTCCTCGTGGAGTATCCGATGGGTCGCCAGGCGGATCAAGGCGGTCGATCCAAACAGGTCGTGAAGCAGTTCAGCTGGGGTGAGCAGGGGCCACATCCACTCGAACACCGAGCGCACCTCATAGATGCGGCGCACCTCGTCGCGGACCTCATCAGCGGAAACCTCGCCGCTCTTCCACGAATCGGCCAAGGCGGAATAGACCTCGGTGTCAACCCATCGCCGCGCCGAGTTGTGTCGCCGAAACCGTCGGCGAGCTTGTTTGACGATGCGCGCCGATTCGTCGACCGACAGCTTGAGATAGCCCGAACGGAACGGGATCACCAGATCCTCTCGGATCGGACGTTCACGGTCGCGGATCGCCTGATCGATGACCGCGCTCATCCGGGAATCTCCCTTGACCCGTTGAGCAAACTCCGAATCGGGATCGGCATCGCGGTGCGCAAAGGTGACCCCCGGAACGAGGTCGGCCAAGACCACCTGGTCGATACCGGCCTCACCGAGCGAGGGCAAGACCTGTTCGATATAGCGCAGGAACACCCGGTTGGGCCCGACGACGAGGACACCCTGGTCTTCAAGCGGGAACCGGTGGGTGTAGAGCAAATACGCCGCCCGATGGAGGGCAACCACGGTTTTGCCGGTTCCGGGACCGCCCTGGACGACCAGCACCCCAGCTTGGGGCGAGCGGATGATCTCGTCTTGCTCAGCCTGGATTGTGGCCACGATGTCACCAAGCGATCCCGTACGACTGCGTTCGAGTGCCGCCATCAGGGTGCTGTAGCCGCGGAGTCCGACCGATTCGGCCAGTCCGTCATCGTGGCCGACCCCGAGATGGCCTTCGCCGAACAGTTCATCTTCGATGCCCAGGAGCTGGCGACCGTCAACAGCAAAGTGGCGCCGTCGGGCGAGCCCCATCGGTTCGCGTCCGGTGGCGCGATAGAAGGGTTCGGCAACCGGCGCCCGCCAATCGATCACGATCGGATTGGCATCGTCGTCAGCAACCGCCAGTCGACCGATATGGAACGAGTACTCAGCACGGTCATCGTCGCTGGCTTGGCCCGGATCACGATCGATGCGCCCAAATACGAGTGAAGCGGTTCCCAAATCAAGATCGGCAAGCCGCTTGATCAGGGCTTCGTCGAAGGCATTGCGTTCAAAGCGCGCCTGGAAGGTCCCACCCAAATCGGCTTCGTTGAGGGTGCGCAGCTTCCAGGCCGCTTCGCGGGTGCGCTCCAAACAGTCATAGGCGTGATCGATATAGGACTGTTCAGCGTCAAGATCCGGGTGCAGAGCTGTCATCGAATGTGAAAACCAAGAGCAGGAAAAGGGGGACTACCCAGCGATATAGGGCCGATCTACCCTAGCGCTCGCGCTCACATCCTCCTCCGACACGCGTGTCACAACGCTGTCCACGATGATCAATCTGGTTGAATTCACCCGATCGTCCTCGCTCCTCGCACCCGATCGAACCAGAGATCGCGCCGTGTCGGCATGTCCGCGGGAACGTCGGTGACCAGCGAGCGGCGACTAGCGTTGTTGACACCATTCGACCATCTTGTTTGAGTTCATGAATCTTCGTCTTGTTGCCCCTGTGATCGCGATCCTTGCCCTGATCACGGCCTGTGATCCATCGACCATCGTTCCCAACGATGAACCTGATCGTCTCCCTCCGATCACGATCGCTCCAACCACCACCGGTACTCGATTGACAGTTCCTACGCCCTCGACCACGTCTGCACCTGACGTGTCGACCTCGGTGGTCGACACGACCACCACGACGACCACCCTGGCTCCCCTCACGGTCGAAGGCCCGGTCGGGGCACTGGTGATCCCAACGCTCGGGATCACCGCTGCGGTCATGGAGGGAGTCAGCGATGCCAGCCTGGCGGCCGGAGTTGGCCACCTGTCTGGCACGGCCTATCCCGGCGAGGCCGGCAATATGGTGATCGGGGGCAGCAGTATCAGCAATACCAAGGTGTTTGCCCAACTTGATCGGGTTCCCACCGGCGAGTCGATCACCCTGCGCTTCCAAGGCCAGGACTACACCTACCGAGTCAGTTCGGTGGTGGTCACCGATGCTGGTGATCCCTGGGTGGCCGCCCCGACCGCCATCCCCAGCTTGACCTTGTTCACCTCGCTCCCATCGGCCCCCGACACCTTGGTGATCGCCGTTCGGGCCGAGCTCATCCAGTGATCTTGAGCTCCTCAACTCGCCGTCGTTCCACACTGGCGTGGCTTCTTATCTCAGCAATTGCTGGGGGCCTGATGACCGCAGCTCTGCCGCCTCGGTCGTGGTGGCCGCTGGCGATCGTGTCGGTGGTGCTCTACGCCCTTGCCACCACCCAGCTGACCCGGCGGCATCAGCAAGCGATCGCTGGTGGGGTGTTTGCCCTGGTGTGGTTTGCACCGGCAATGCAGTGGATGTGGTTCCTCACCGCGCCGGGATATGTCGTCGCCATCGTGGTCTTTGCCAGCTTCCATGCCATCGCTGCCGCTGCTGCTCCATCGGGTCGGTGGTCAACGATCGGTCGACCGGCAGCTCACACCCTGGCTGAAGTGATTCGTCTGAGCTTTCCCTTCGGGGGTGTTCCCCTGGCCAATGTGGGGCTTACCCAGGTGGGAGGTCCCTTGCTCGCCGTGGCCCGGGTTGGCGGGGTGATCGCCTTGACCTGGCTGGTGTTCCAGACCGGGTTCTCTCTGGCCGCCATGGTGGAGTCCAAACGAACGACATCATCGCCTGCGGTGACGCCGCGTCTGGCGTTCTCAGCACTGGGTGTTGTTGTGGTCGTCATCGTGGCCGGGTTGGTGGCACCACGGGGACGTGACCACGCCGATCCACTCACCATCGCCGCTGTCCAAGGTGGCGGCGAACAGGGCACCCACGCCCTGGATGTGCCAGCGTCGGAGGTGTTTGCTGCCCATCTGGCGGCCACCTCTACCATCTCACCTAGTGACGGGATCGATGTGGTGGTATGGCCCGAAAATGGGATCGACGTTAACGATGCTCCCTTCGATGGCAGTTCGGCCTATGACGCCATCACTGCTGAAGCTGACCGCCTTGGGGTGCCCTTCACGGTGGGCATCACCATCGATTCGGAGTTTTCCCAGCATCCGGTGGATGGCCACTTTGTCAACGCCCAGGTGATCGTGACCCCCACCGGCGAGATCACCGGGGTGTATGAGAAGGTCAAGATCGTTCCCTTCGGCGAATATGCCCCGTTCCGTGACCAGCTGGCAGCATTGGGCGCCCCGATGGACCTGATCCCACTCGATGCCATCCGGGGCCAAGATCCATCGGTGCTCACCCTGCCCGATGGCACCACGATGGGCGTGGTGATCTCGTGGGAGGTGTTTTTCGGCGACCGAGGTCGAGAAGCTGGCGCCGGGCATCTGATCATCAATCCAACCAATGGGTCGTCCTATACCGGCACCACCTTGCAGAACCAGCAGGTGGCGTCAAGCAAGCTCCGGGCAGTTGAAAATGGCCGGTGGGTGATCCAGGCATCACCGACGGGCTATTCAGGATTTATCGATCCATCGGGGCGACTGGTCGATCGCTCTGAGATCGGCGAACGTCGGGTTATGGTGGGCAAGGTCACCCCACGATCGGGTCTCACCTGGTATCGGGCTCTGGGCGATCGGCCCTGGCAGGCTGCAGTGGTGGCCGTGTTGGCGTGGTCGCTGTGGGCTCATCGACGCCGTGAGTCGACATCGGCGACCGGCTCGGGCGCTGAGCTCTCGACGTGGGCGTGATCTCAGCGTGACCGGGCGTTAGAGCTCGATCATCACGGTGACCGGCCCATCATTGTGGATCTCCACCAGCATCTCGGTGCGGAATCGTCCGGTGGCCACGTGGGCACCCAGTTGGCGGAGTTGGTCGGCCACCCGGTCGACCAGGGGCTCAGCGTGGTCGGGACGGGCCGCGGCCACCCAGCTCGGTCGTCGACCCTTGGCTGTTGAGCCATAGAGGGTGAACTGGCTGACGATCAGCACCTCTGCTGGCTCACCGTTGTCAGCCCGATTCGCCAGGGAGCGATTCATCACCCCGTCTTCGTCAGCGAGGATGCGAAGATGCCAAATCTTGTTGGCTAACTGGTCGGCGATCTCGGCGGTGTCGTCGTGGGTGACCCCGACGAGGACGCAGAGGCCGGGCCCGATCGAGCCGACACCTTCATCGGCCACGGTGACCTGGGCCGATGCCACTCGCTGAACCAATCCCCTCATCGTGGTCTCACCGGCAGTCGTTGGCTCACGGCCGCAATCCTACCTAGCGGTACGGTCCCGCTAGTCTGTCCCGATGCCCTCTTGGACCGGTCGTGACCCTGATGCCCCTCTCTCGATCGCCTATCTGACCTATCGAGGCAAGCCCCACGTGGGTGGCCAGGGTGTGTATACCCGTCATCTGACCAAGGCGCTGGTCGATCTTGGCCATTCGGTTGAGGTGTTTGCTGGACAGCCGTATCCGATCCTTGATCCTCGGGTGCCGCTCACCAAGCTGGCGAGCCTCGACTTGTTCAATGACCAGTATCCGGGCCGCTTTCCGGCCTATTGGGAGTTCAAGAGCCGCTATGACCTGTTGGAAGCAGCGGTGTTTTCCACCGGCCAGTTCCCTGAGCCGTTGACCTTTAGCGCTCGGGCTCATGACCATCTTTCCAAGCGGTTGAGCGAGTTTGATCTGGTTCACGACAACCAGTGTCTTGGCTATGGAATCGCCCAGCTCGAAAAGAAGATTCCGACCATCGTGACCCTGCATCATCCGATCACCCGTGACCGGATGCTCGAAATGGATGCTGCCCCGAATGCGTTCAAACGGTGGTCGATCGGGCGCTGGTACAGCTTTGTCAAGATGCAGGGCAAGGTGGCATCCAAGATGCCTCGCGTCGTGGTGGTCAGCGAGAACTCGATCAATGACATCCATACCGACATGGGGGTGCCGATGGAAGCCATGCGATTGGTTCCGGTGGGGGTTGATCCCGACCTGTTCCGCCCCCTCGATGAGGTGTCTCGGATTCCGGGCCGGCTGATCACCACCGCATCGGCCGATGTGGCCCTCAAGGGACTCCCGTATTTGATTGAGGCGATGACCATGCTGCGAGATCAGGGGCGTGATCTTTCGCTCACGATCATCGGCAAGCCCAAGCCTGGGAAGTCGCTCGACCTGATCGAGGATGCTGGCCTGGGCGGAGTGATCGAGTTTGTGTCCGGCGTTCCCGATGAACGGATCGTTGAGCTCTATGCCGAGGCTGAGTTGGCGGTGGTGCCGAGCTTGTACGAGGGGTTCAGCCTGCCAGCGATCGAGGCGATGTGTTCGGGGACTCCCCTGGTGGCCACCGATGGCGGGGCCTTGCCCGAGGTCACCGGAGCCGATGGTGAGACCGTGTTCCGGTGCCGCAAGGGTGATGCCGGTGATCTGGCGGCCACGATCGCCCAAGCCCTCGACAATCCTGATGCTCGCAACCGAGTGGGAGCTGCTGGCCGCCAGCGGGTGTTGGAACGCTGGACGTGGAAGCGCTGCGCCGAGATGACCGTTGATCAATACCGTGAAGTGCTCGACATGCCCGACAATGTCCGCAAGTTGGCGGTCAATGGACGCCTGGCTCGTTCAACCTGATCGGTCACCATGCTCACGATTCGTTTTGACACCCTGGGCTTGCGCCCCGGTGACCGCGTCCTCGATGTGGGTTCGGGGTTTGGCCGACATGTGTATGAGTGCGCTCGCCGAGGGGCCCAGGTGGTGGCCCTCGACTATGCCGAAGATGAGGTGGTCCAAACCCGCAACACCTTGGCAGCGATGGTGGTCGATGGCGAGATCACTGCCGACAACCTGATGGGGGTGATGCGTGCCGATGCCCGTCGGTTGCCGTTTGCCGACCACAGTTTTGATGTGGTGATCACCTCTGAGGTGCTTGAACATATCCAAGACGATGTGACCGCGATCGCCGAGATGGTGCGGGTGTTGCGCCCTGGAGGCCGGTTTGCCGCCACGGTGCCGTCGTGGTTTCCCGAAACGATCAATTGGAAGTTGTCCGATGAGTACCACGCCCCAATCTCGGTTGGTGGCCATGTGCGGATCTATAGCCGCACCGAGCTGGCGGCCAAGCTGACCGCCGCGGGGCTGAGGGTTGATGGGTTTCATCGCACCCATGCCTTGCATTCGCCCTATTGGTGGCTCAAGTGCGCGGTGGGGGTGACCGATGAGGATCATGCCCTGGTCAGCCGGTATCGCCGATTCTTGGAGTGGGACATCATCAATCAGCCGCGGTCGGTGAAGATCGCTGAGCGTGTCTTGGCCCCGGTGTTGGGTAAGAGTGCGGTGTTTTATGCCACCAAGCCGGAGGCCCGATGACCACGATTCCTGACCTGCCCGGCGTGATCTCGGCTGATGAGATCGTGGCATCGGCCCATCATCTCGCCAGCTTGCAGACCGAATCGGGGATGATCCCGTGGTGGCCGGGTGGCCATTGCGATCCCTGGAACCATGTCGAGTCGGCAATGGCGCTCGACATTGCCGGGTTGCATGATGAGGCCGAGCGAGCCTATGGCTGGCTGGCCGATATCCAGCGGACGGACGGGGCGTGGCATAACTATTACGTGCCCGATGGGGCAGCTGATGACACGGTGGAAGATGCCAAGCTCGACACCAATGTGTGCGCCTATATCGGCGCTGGGGTGTGGCATCACTGGCGCTGCACCGGTGATGACAGATTTGTGGAGCGGATCTGGCCAACCGTCGAGCGAGCACTGGACTGGGTGTTGGCCCAGCGACGCGCCGATGGATTGCCCTTGTGGGCGGTCGAGGTGGATGCCCAGCCGTGGGACTATGCCCTGGTGGCGGGCACGTGCTCGATCCAGCATTCGTTGCGCCATGCTGCCGAGGCGGGGGCAGCGATCGGGCGGGCTCGTCCAGAGTGGATTGAAGCGGCCGACCAGATGGCCCATCTGGTGCGCACCCGGCCCGAAGCCTTTGAACCCAAGACCCGCTGGGCGATGGATTGGTATTACCCGGTCTTGACCGGGGTGTTGGCCGATCAGGCTGGTCGTGATCGCTTGGCTGATGGGTGGCCAACCTTTGCCATGGAGGGGTTGGGGGTTCGATGTGTGTCGGATGAACCCTGGGTCACGGCCTCAGAAACCGCTGAAGCAGCCTTGAGCTATGCCGCTGTCGGTGAGCTGGACACGGCAACAGATCTGGTGGCTTGGACCCGTCCTCATCGGATGACATCGGGCGCCTACCTGACCGGCTTGGTCTATCCCGATCAAGTGATCTTCCCCGCTGATGAGCATTCGTCCTACACCACCGCGGCAGTGATCTTGGCGGTGGATGCCATCACTGGAGCATCTCCAGCATCACGCCTGTTCGCCCCGGCCCAGGACCGGTCCTACCAAGCCGTACGATAAGTGTACGTTGACGTACTGTTATAGTACACGTATGATGCAAGGCGTGAGGACTGCTCCACCGCCGCTGGCAGGAATCTTCCGATCTGAAGCCCAAGCCAATCTTCTCTCGGTGGTATTTCTTGACCCCGAGCCTCACACCATCACTGAGCTAGCCAAGCTCGCCAACACCAACCGGGCCACCGCCAGCCGCACTGTTGCCGATCTCCAGCGACACGGCATCGTTGACATCATCGACGCCCCCGGGACCGCAAAGCTGGTGGTTCCCAATACCGAACTGGCCTGGGCTCCGGAACTCCGCCGCATCCTGGCCCACACCTACGGTCTTCTCCCCCAACTCCAACGCATGCTGGCCGATGAGCCAAGAGTTGAGCAAGCGTGGATCTTTGGTTCATGGGCCCGCCGCTGGCACGGAGAACCGGGGCACTTCCCCCGTGACGTTGACATCGTTATCGTCACCACCGCTGGGGCCTTCGATCTGCTCTTACCCTGGGACATCCTCCAAGACGATCTGAACATTGAGGTCAATCCGATTTTTCGGCATCCCGATCAGTTCAGCCTTGATGACCCTCTCTGGGCCGACACCCCGATGGTCAGGATCACATGACCGAGAGATGGAAACACCACCATCAACCGGGTAATCCGACGGGAACGGGCACGCTCGATAGCTCACCCACTCCGAATCGCTGCGACCCACACCTAGCTACTGCTCCGCCGCATCGCCTCTCCCCCACCTGATTCCCAGGTACCTAGGAGTAACCGGCATCAACGATCTAGGCTGACGGCGATGAAATCTTGGTCCACCACCTACCTGGGTCGAACCATCCTCAGCATCTGGGCCTGGATCGCCCTGGTGATCAGCATCCTGGTCACCGTGCCAGCCGTCTTTGTCACCTGGCTCTTCACCCGTTGGCACGACCCAGCCCGCTACAAAGCTGGCTACCGGTTCCGCCGACTCGCGGTCATCCTGCACAAGCTCAACCCGCTCTGGAAGTTCAAGGTCAGCGGCAAGATCCCCGACAATCCCCGCAATCCCTATGTGGTGATCTCCAACCACGAGAGCTTTGTCGACATGATCCTCATCTCTCAGCTTCCCTTTGAGATGAAATGGATCTCGAAGAGCACCTTCTTCAAGATCCCCTTGGTCGGCTGGACGATGAGGATGGCTGGTGATATCCGTCTCGACCGTAACGACAAGAAGTCGGGCGCCCGGGTCGTGCGCGAAAGCCTCGATCGGCTCAGCAAGAAGGTCTCGATCATGATCTTCCCCGAGGGCACTCGCTCGGCTGACGGCGTGCTCAAACCGTTCAAGAGCGGCGCCTTCCGCATCGCCATCAGGGCCGGGGTGCCCATCTTGCCGCTCGCCGTGGTCGGCACCCGCGAAGCCCTGGTCAAGAATGACTGGCGCTATGGCACCACCGATGCCGAGGTGCGGGTTCTCGATCCAATCCCCACCGAAGGATTGACCAAGGCTGATGTCAACGACTTGAGAGACCGCGCCCACCGAGCGATCTCCGATGCACTGGCCGACATGAAGGCGGAACGAGCCGCCTAGGCCATGTTCACCATCCCGATTCGGCTGCTGAGCTCGCTGCGGCCGAAGGTTCCGCTCGCCGTCTTGGCCGCCAGCGCGGTTTCAGCGGTGATCTTCACCGCCACCCCCTTCATGGTCCCGGTCATCGCCGTGGACTACACGATCAGCACCGGCAAGGTCGGCATCATCTCCACCGCCCAACTGGTTGGCTTCGTCATCGCCTCATGGCTCATCCCTCGCCACGTCACCCCGCGACGCCGCACCATGGTGATCGCCCTCCTCCTCGGCGTGGCCGCCAACCTGGCCGCGGTGGTGGCCCCCACCTTTGTCTTGGTGACCGCCACCCGGTTTGTCAACGGGCTCTCACTCGGTCTGATCGCCTGGCTGTCGTGGGCTGAAGTCTTTGGCGACGATGACCGGGTCAGCGATATCGCCATGATCGGTCCCCTGGTCGGCACCCTGGCCGCTCCCCTCGCTGCCGCGGTCCTCGATCTCTCCAACCTCGACGGACTCTTTATCGTGCTGGCAGTCCTCTATCTGACACCGCTGCCCTTCGTCGCCAAGATGAACCTGAGCATCGAAACACCACCACGCGATGCTCGCCACCGACCAGCACGATCCGCCCTGGTGATCTTGATCGCCCTCGGCGCCTACACCTTTGGGAGCTCAGCGGTATCGGTCTTCTCCGCCGCGATCGCTAGCGACCTGATCAAGATGTCACCGACCACGATCGCGCTGGCCTTTTCGGTCGGTTCGCTGGCCGGCATCCCTGCTGCCCGTTTCAAGGGCCATCGCCGCGGCAGTGGTCTCTGGCTCGTGGTGACCGCTGTCAGCGTGTTCGCCGTCAGTGCGGTGTATCACCAGGTGATCTTCATCGTCGCCTTTGCCGCCTGGGGATTCTCCTTCTGGATGACCCTTCCCGCGGCGTTCTCACTCTTGGCCACCAACTCTCGCTATCCAGCCGAACGAGCCGGTGATGCCCAAGCGATCATGGCTGCTGGACGGGTGATCGGCCCCTTGGCTGGCGGCTTGGCGTACGAGTTCTCGCCTCGCATGCTTGGGGCGGTCGCAGCGGCAGCGATGGTGATGGCCGCCATCATGTTGTTGGCCATCGAAAAGCCCGGGAAACGAGTCGAGGTCACCTCACCCGGGTGAGGATGCGTAACGATCCGGTTGCGGCACGCTCCACAAAGCGACCGGAGCGGATCGCCGGAAGATAGATCTCTTCATAGGGCGGTCGCCCACCATCGGCTGGATCGGGAAACACATCGTGGATCGCCAAGGTGCCGCCCAGCGCCACCTGGGGTGTCCAGCCGTCATAGTCGGCTCGGGCGTGTTCTACCCCATGGCCGCCATCGATAAACACCAATCCCAGCGGGGTTGACCAGTGACCAGCACACACCGGCGACAGCCCGACCATGGCTACCACCGTGTCATCCAAGCCAGCCGCTTCGATCGTTCGCCGAAAGAACCCCAGGGTGTCCATCCGTCCGGTCGCTGGATCGACGACCTCAGGATCGTGGTGTTCCCACCCGGCCTGGTTCTCTTCTGATCCTCGATGATGGTCCACGGCAAACAGGGCCACTCCCGAACGTTCGGCAGCATCCCCAAGCCACACCGTGGAACGACCGCAATAGGAGCCAACTTCCACCCAGGGCGCACCAGGCACAGCCCGACCGGCCTCAAGTGCCGCCGCGTGGAGCGCGTCGCCCTCATCGGCGGGCATAAAGCCTTTCGCGTCGAGGGCGATCTGTCGACGGCGATCATCCATCCCGGTGACGCTATCGCACCTGATGAGCTTGATTCTGGGCGACCGCTTTGGCCGAACACCATGGCAACATGGATTCATGACCGATGTGTTGCAGAACCTGATCGCTCTGCTCGACCTCGAAGCGATCGAGGTCAATATTTTCCGAGGAACCCAACCCCACGATGAACGCCAACGGGTCTTCGGTGGGCAGGTCGCCGGTCAGGCTCTGGTAGCCGCTGCTCGCACCATCGATGAACCCGGCCGTCGAGTCCATTCGATCCACGCCTATTTCCTCCGGCCCGGCGATCCCACGGTGCCGATTCTCTATGACGTTGACCGCATCCGAGATGGGCGCAGTTTCTCCACCCGCCGAGTGGTGGCCATCCAACATGGCAAGCCGATCTTCAACCTCCAAGCCAGCTTTCACGACATCGAGCCGGGCATGGAGTGGCAGCGAACGATGCCCACGGGGGTGCCAGCGCCTGACACCCTGCCCACCTTCCAGGAGCGCATGAAGCCCTATCGTGACCGCCTCGGCGACTGGTATAGCCAGCCTCGGCCGATCGACACCCGCTATGTGCCACCGGATCCAGCCCTCCAACCGGGGGTCACCGCCGAGACCCAGCTGGTGTGGATCAGGGCCAACGGCGATCTGCCCGATGATCCCCTGCTGCACACCTGCATCATCACCTACGCCAGCGACATGACCCTGCTGGATACCGCCCTGCGCCCGTTTGGGAAGTCATCGCTCACCGATGATCTGATGATGGCCAGCCTGGATCATGCGATGTGGTTCCATCGCCCCTTCCGAGCTGATGAGTGGATGCTCTACGAACAGCACGCCTTTGCCTCCACCTCGTCGCGCGGCCTTGCCGGCGGGTCGATCTATCGCTCCGATGGCAAGCTGGCGATCAGTGTGGTCCAAGAGGGCCTGATCCGGGCACTCAGCTAAGTCAACCCACATCCCTGCTCTGACAAGACGCGCCCGGCGCCGGTTTGGTTGACTGGGGAGATGCCTGAGATTACCGAATCGGTACGCATCGAGCGCGATGGCGACGTCGCCCTCCTCATCATCAACAATCCCCCGGTCAATGTGCTGAGCTGGCACGTTCGCCAGGGCATTTTCGACGGCGTGGATGCCGCTGTTGCCGATGGTGCCAAGGCGATTGTCCTCATCTGTGATGGCCGGACCTTTATCGCCGGTGCTGACATCAGCGAATTTGGTGCCGAAATGAAGGGTGCCACCCTCGAAGATGCTCAAGCGAAGCTCGAAAACTCACCGGTTCCGGTGGTTGCCGCGATCCATGGCACCGCCCTTGGCGGTGGGCTCGAAACCGCCCTGTGCACCAATTACCGGGTGGCGCTCTCATCGGCCAAGTTTGGTTTGCCCGAGGTCCATCTCGGCATTCTCCCCGGTGGTGGCGGCACCCAGCGTCTGCCCCGCCTGGTCGGTGTACCCAAGGCTCTCGACATGGTCACCTCGGGTCGCCACGTCAAGGCTCCCGAAGCAGCTGCCGATGGCTTGATCGATGAGATGGTTGAAGGCGGTCACGATGAGCTCAAGGCTGCAGCGGTAGCCTTTGCCAACCGAGCCATCACCGAGAACCTGCCCCTGGTCAAGGTGCGCGACCTCGACGACAAGCTGGCCGAAGCACGCGGCAATGAACAGCTCTTTGCCGACTTCCGCAAGAAGATCGCCCGCAAAACCCGGGGCTTCCTGGCTCCCGAATACAACATTCAGTGCATCGAAGCAGCGGTCGCCATGCCCTTTGATGAGGGCCTGGCCCACGAACGCAAGCTGTTTATCGAGTTGCTGTTGGGTGAGCAGTCGGCAGCTCAGCGCTACTACTTCTTCTCAGAGCGGGCAGCCAACAAGGTGCCCTCGCTCCCGGCTGATACCGCGCCGCTGAACATCGAGAAGGTCGGTGTTCTCGGGGCTGGCACGATGGGTGGCGGTATTGCGATGAACTTCGCCAATATCGGCATTCCGGTCACCATTGTCGAGCGCGACCAGGAATCTCTCGATCGGGGGTTGGCGGTCGTCAAGAAGAACTATGAGCGCTCTCGCACGGCGACGCCAGAGTCGGTGGCCCAGCGCATGTCGATGATCACCGGCTCCACCGACAAAGCCGACTTTGCCGACTGCGACCTGGTCATCGAAGCGGTGTTTGAGAACATGGCCCTCAAGAAGCAGATCTTCGCCGAGCTCGACACGATCTGTAAGCCCGAGGCGATCATGGCCTCCAACACCTCGTTCTTGGATATCGATGAGATCGCCGCGGCGACCTCTCGTCCCGAGAACGTGATCGGGATGCACTTCTTCTCGCCAGCCAACGTGATGCGTCTGCTGGAGATCATCAAGGGCGAGAAGTCGTCGCCGACAGCGATCGCCACAGCGATGGCGATCGGCAAGAAGATCCGCAAGGTTGCGGTGCTTTCGGGCGTGTGCGATGGCTTTATCGGTAACCGGATGCTGGCCCAGCGGGCCTATGAAGCCGACCAGTTGGTCCTCGAAGGCGCGACGCCGGCCCAGGTCGACATGGTGGTCTACAACTTTGGCTTCCCGATGGGTCCGTTTGCCATGTATGACCTCGCCGGGTTGGATATCGGCTGGGACGAAGAGACCTCGTCGAGTTCGACGATCCGCGAGATCCTGTGTGAGCAGGGCCGCAAGGGTCAAAAGACCGGTGGCGGGTTCTACGACTACAGCCCCGACAGCCGGATGCCGATCCCCAATGCCGAGGTCGAGCAGATGATCCGCGACTTCGCTGCCAAGAAGGGCATCGAGCAGCGTCAGATCAGCGACGAGGAAATCCTTGAGCGCTGCATGTATCCGCTGGTCAATGAAGGAGCCAAGATCCTCGAAGAGAAGATCGCCCTGCGAGGCAGCGATATCGATGTGGTGTGGGTCAACGGCTATGGCTGGCCGGTCTATACCGGCGGCCCGATGTATTGGGCTGACAAGCAGGGCTTGGACAAGGTGGTCGAGCGGATTCGCCACTATTCCGACACTGTCGGTGGTGAGTATTGGAAGGTATCGCCGCTCTTGGAGCGCCTCGCCGAAGAAGGCGGCGCCCTTCAGATGTACGCCAACTAAGCCATCACCCTGTCGCGTCGAGCGTCTCTGGGTCTCTTGGGCTCAGAGGCGCTCGTCTCGCGTTCGGACTCCGGTCAACCGAGCGCGCTAGAGGCGTTCGTAGCGCCAGTCGGTGGGCTGTCCGTTGGAGTAGGGCATGACCCCGTGAAAGGCCCGCCGGTCGTCATCGAAGACGAGGGGGAGGAAGTAGCGGTCGCCGGGCCACATGGGGAGTTGTTGGGTGACCACGTCGTGGCGATCAACCCACACCAGATCGCCTTCATCGTTGGATGATGGGATCTCGCCGGTCCATCCGTCAACGAGGAAGATGAATCCCAGCCAGTCTTCGCCGTTGGGCCCAAATCCGGGCCAAGCGATCGTGCCTCGCAGTTCATATGACGTCAGTTGGATCTCGGCTTCTTCGCTCAGCTCGCGACGAAGATTGTCGATGATGGTTTCACCGGCTTCGAGCTTGCCGCCAAGACCGTTGTAGAGCCCAAAGTGATCGTCGTGGTCCCGAGCGATGCGATGGACCATCAGGACACGATCGGTGGAACGATCCCACACATAGGCCAAGCAGCCGCAGATCGGTGTGTGATGAAAGCCCATCGGTTGAGTATGACCGATCCGGGTGGTGTTTTGGTGTTGTTGTGCCTAACCACCAACCGAGACGCCACCCGGATCGTGTCGATCAGTCGTCGGCGGGAGCGTCGTCCTCGCTGACGTCATCGCCCTCACCGACGCTGTCACTCAGGAGACGATTGAGGTCCTTGGCAGCGTCATGCAATCGAGCCAACGCTGAGTCTGATAGGTCGGCGTTGCCCGAATGGCCGATTTGACGCGCCAGCCCATCAATCTCGTGGACCGCACGCCGGAGTTCACCGCGGTTGCCAAGACCATGATGATCCCAGGGGGCGTCCATACCGGCTTCGCGCTGTTCGGCAACTCGTTGACGACCATCCATGGTGAGGTGATACACCTGCTTCCCGCCGGTGTAGGTCGATTCGACCAGGCCTTGTTCTTCGAGCCGGCGCAGGGTCGGATAGATCGAGCCGGGGCCGGGGATCCAGCGTCCACCAGAGCGTTCGTTGAGTGCCGAGATCATGTCATAGCCATGGCGCGGCTCTTCATCCAAGAGGGCCAGCAGGGCAGCGGCGATGGTGCCGCGGGGAGCCCGACGGCGCTGACCACGACGTCCTCGACCGCGACCATGATGTCCGTGGCCGTGACCGTGCCCGTGAGGACCATTCCCATCGCAACCGTGACCACCGTGACCGTGACCGTGGCCACCATGACCGTGGCCGTGCCCGTGATCGCCGTGTCCGTGAGGCCCATTGCCGTCACAGCAGCGGCCATGGCCGGGACCGTGGGGGCCATCGCCATCACAGCAGCGACCGTGATGGCTATCACCGTGGCCGCCGTGCCCATGAGCGTGACCCTTGCCGTGGCCATGTTGTCCACCACCGTGACCGTGGTGATGTCCGTGTTCGTGTTCGTTATCGTGATTCATGACAAGTTCTCTTTCTGTCACGTGAGCCCAACTGACTCACAGCGATATGTCGTTACATAACAATATATCGCTACTGACTATTCTGGTCAACCCCATTGCGGTAACCACTGCTGCCCCACATCGGCCGCCACAGCGCGACCCGTACCAACCCCAACTCAGCCATCCTCTACGATCACTCCATGGAACTCACCAACAGGGTTGTCGTCGTCACCGGCGGCGGATCAGGGATCGGGGCAGCCCTGTGTCGGGCTGCCCACCAAGCTGGTGCTCGCCACATCATGGTGGCCGATCGAGACGGCAAGGCCGCTGCCGCGGTCGCTTCCGAGGTTGACGGCACCGACATCGTCGTCGATGTCAGCAAGGAAGCCGATATCGCCCGCCTGGTATCGGTGACCGAAAAGGCCCACGGCCCCATCGGTGTGTTCGTCTCCAATGCTGGCTTCGTCACCACCGCCGGTCTTGAAGACACCAACGAAGCCATCCAGACCATGTGGAACGTCCACGTCATGGCCCACATCTATGCCGCCCGAGCGGTCTTGCCCTCCATGATCGCCCGCGGTGAGGGCTACCTGCTCAACACCTCGTCAGCGGCTGGATTGTTGACCCAGATCGGTTCGATGGCCTATTCGGTGACCAAAGCAGCTTCGATCGCCTTGGCCGACTGGCTGGCGATCACCCACCATCATCAGGGCATTCGAGTCTCGGTGCTGTGCCCCCAAGCGGTCGATACCGCCATCGTGCGCAACAGCCCCGACTATGACCCCAGCCGGGACGGCGACGGCTCAATTGTTGACAATGTGGCCACCATCGATGGGGTACTCAGCGCCGACCAGGTGGCTGCTGAGTGCATCGACGCCCTGCGAGATGAACGCTTCTTGGTGCTCCCCCACCCCGATGTTGCGGTCTATGCCCAGCGCAAGGCTGCCGATCGGGATCGCTGGTTGGAGGGGATGCGTCGGTTCCAGGATCTGCTCTATCCCGATGGCAACCTGCCTGGCGATGCCATCGCGCCATCGGCCTAAACCGGCCATCAGAACAAGGTCTTAGAACAGGGTCGGCATCTGGCCCCGAACGACACGTCGGCTCCCCGACCAATGAACATGGTTGTCCATAAAGGCCCACGACCGGCGATGGATCGCCGATGGCCCATGGCCGTGGAGGGCCCGGATGTGAGCTGGACAGGGATACCCCTTATTGCCTTCAAACGACCAATAGGGATAGCTCTGCGACCACGCCACCATCTGACGATCACGGCTGACCTTGGCGACCACACTGGCCGCCGCCACCGACCCACAATCACGATCGGCCTTGACGCGCATCTCAACCCGAGGCACCAGGGGCGACACAAAGTCCCACGTGCCGTCGCTGATCGCTACATCTGGCATCACTGACAGGGCTGTGATCGCCCGTCGACACGCCAGTTTCTGAGCGGCGGCCATGCCCAGCTCGTCACATTCGGTGGCACTGGCTTCCCCGATCGACCAGTCGAGGCACCACTCGATGATTCGGTCATAGGCGTCGTCGCGAGCTCGTGGCGTCATTGCCTTGGAATCTCGCACTCCAGCGATCAGGTCGCCACGGGGCACCACCACGGCACCGATCACCAGAGGTCCCGCCCAGGCCCCTTTGCCGACTTCATCGATCCCCACGATCGTCTCACAGCCCTGAGCCCACAGTTCATCTTCGAGGTCAAAGCTGGGATCAACCCGACGGGCCATGGTTGCGCTCGATCAGACCAGGACGATGCCGGGTTCGCCGTCGACCACCTCACCGGCTCGCCAGAACCCAGCTCCAGCCAGGGTGTCAGCCGCCGCCGAATCAACGACCGCCAAGAGTCCACCCGAGGTTTGGGGATCAAAACACAACGCTTCGGGACCAGCTGGAGCGGTGGAGTGAAGGTAGCCCGACAGATACGCCCGGTTGCGCTCATCACCACCGGTGCGGACTCCGTCATCAGCAGCCTCGGCCGCTGCCGGATAGGCAACCAGACCCGATGTCTGGATCATGATGCGAGCTTCGCTGCGCTCGGCAACTTCCCACGCGTGGCCAGCCAGGCCGTAACCGGTCACATCGGTGACCGCATGGACCGCATCACCGAGCTCGATCAGGGTTTCGGCCGCGGCCCGGTTGAGGGTTTTCATTCCCTCGATCGCCACCTGGCGATCATTGTCGGATCCGGCTGCCAAACAGATCCCGGTCCCGATCGGTTTTGACACCATCACCACATCGCCAGTACGAGCTCCCGACTTCAAAAAGATCCGATCGGGGTGGACGATCCCCTGGACCGCCAGGCCGTAGAGCGGATCAGGGTTGCGGATGGTGTGGCCTCCAGCGATTGCCCCGCCAGCAGCAGCCACGGTCTCGGCCCCGGCGGTCAAGATCGCGGCGATCGCGCTGGGCGGGAAGTCTTCGGGGAAGGCAGCCACATTGAGGGCCACCACCACTCGGCCGCCCATGGCGAACACATCACTACAGGCGTTGGCAGCAGCGATGGCGCCAAAGTCGGCTGGGTCGGGTACGAGGGGAGGGAAAAAGTCGGTGGTCGACACCAGGGCAGCGTCATCGCTGATCCGATAGATCGCCGCGTCATCGAAGGGAGCGAGGCCCACCAAGAGATTCTCATCATCGGATGCCATCACATCGGACACGATCTTGCGCAGCAGGACTGGGCTCCATTTGGCTGCACATCCACCAGCGGTGGGCATTTTGAAGGCATTGATCGAGGGGATCATCGTGTCAGCCTATATTTGGTGGCAGGCTGAGGGTATGACGATTCTTCTCGACGGTGGGACCGGCCACGAACTCGTCGCCCTCGCATCCGGTGAGCCGACCCCGATCTGGTCGGCCCAGGTCATGCTCGATGCCTACTCAGCTACTCGATGCCGTCTTGGCCCGGCGGGCATGGAAGACCACTACGAAATCCTGCAACGCCAAGCCGGTGAGGCAGCGCTTGCCGCTCGGGCGGCAGCGGGGCGATCCGAGGTGCTGATCGCCGGGTGCCTCTCGCCCTATCGCTGGTCGTATCGGGGTGACCTCGCCTTGCCCTATGACGAGTTATGGCCGACCTATGCCGAGACCGCCCAGCTCCAAGCCCCAGCGATCGACTTGATCTTGTGCGAAACCCTGAGTTCGATCAGCGAGGCTCGGGCGGCGGCGCGTGGTGCTGCCGAAGCTGAGGTGCCGATCTGGGTCAGCTGGTCGGTGATGGATGACACCACGGCCCGGCTTCGCAGTGGCGAACCGCTCGCTGAAGCGTGTGCTGCCGTAGCTAGCTGGGATGTTCCAGTAGAACGAATCTTGGTCAACTGCTCAGCCCCTGAGGCGATCAGCGCGGCGGTCGAGGTCTTGGCTCGCCATGCTGACCGTCCGTTTGGGGCCTACGCCAACGGGTTCACCCATGTTGGGGTCAACTATGCGCCCGGCGACACGCCCAAGCTCGACGAGGCCCAACGGATCGATCTCGACCCGGTGGAGTATGCCGACATCGTCGACCGCTGGATCGCTGCTGGTGCCAGCGCGGTGGGTGGCTGTTGCGATATCGGTCCAGCCCATATCGCTGAGATCAACCGGCGACGTTAACCATCACGCTCAGCGCTGATCGCCGGCCGGGGATCACTCCACTGGTCGCGTCGCAGAGCCCGCCTGAATCTCCACACCTCGAACGCGGTCGATATCACACCGCCCAGGCCAACTGCTACCACCGGCTGCTCAAACACCACCACCCCAACAGCGGTGATCGGCACAACGATCGCCCAGGTGCTGATCGCCGACACAGCAGACAGCACCCCGCCACGCTGGTGGATGGTCAGCAGCTCCCCATAGGACGCCGCAACGATATAGAGCGGGACCAGGATCATGAAGGCGGCAACAAACCAGATCGCCAGACTCCGGTCGATCTCATCACTACCAAACCAAATGACCAGCCACGGCGACAAGCCAACAACGATCACCCCGGCGATCACGGTTGGAACCGTGGTGTAGCGCACCATCTGGGTAGCCCGTGAGGCGAGTTGTCGTGGCGGAGTCTGCCGGCCGACCTCATAGCCGTAGTAGACGAAGGTTGCGCTCACGCAGGCCTGGGGCACCCGGGCAAAGATGGTGTAGATCTTGGCGGCCACAGCAAACGATGCGAGCGCCTGCACCCCCAAGGTGCCGACGACGAACAAGGACACGATGGCACCGGCATAGTCGTTGAGATGGCGAACACCGATGCCCGGCGCCACACGGATCGCCTGCGAAAGGGTGCGGGAGAACGCCAAACGAGAAAAGGGGCCAAGCCGACCGTCTCGGTGGTAGATCTGACGAACGAAGACCGCAACGCTGGCCACCGCCATCATGAGTTGCACACCGATGGTGACCCAGGCGATCGCCTGAGTCGGCGAAGCAAACCAGCCCTGGAAGGGGCCATAGAGCACCAACCAGTCGAGACCCACGTTGGCCCCAACGCCGCCGATCAAGATGATCAGCGCGACCTGCTTGAGACCACAGGTTTTGAGGGCCTCGTTGGCTGCCACATAGGCGATATAGAGCCCGACACCGTAGAGGCGCACCGACACATAGTCGCCGATGAGAGGAATGAGATTGGTGTCTTGTCCACCCAGTTCGAGCAGACGATCAAGAGGGATGCTCAACACGACAGCGATGATCTGGCTGACCACGATGAGGACTGCCAGAACCGCCACCAACACCCGAAGATGGCGAGAGGTCTGGTGCTGGCCTTCAACCATGGCCAGCCGACCAGCGAAGAAGTCAGTGATGCCGAAGAGGAAGGCGAAGAGTCCGACCACGATGAGGTCGCCAGCTGCCACCGCAGCGCTCTGCTCAAGCCCTTTTGGGGCCACCATGATCAGATCGGATGCACCAAAAGCGACACTGGCCAAGCCGATAAAGAAGGCCGTGGTGGCATAGCTGGCATAGTTGCGAACGCTCAGCTCGGTGTGGGCAGTGCTGATGGATCGGGTCACAGGTCGAGCAGATCTACTGGGCTGGTGGGGGCGGCCACAGGGCCTCCCCCTCGCTCTCGGTGGTAGTCCACTCTGGGGCCATCACCGGCGACGACAAGGTGATCGGTGCGCCAGATTGTTCCCACAAGATCGCTGGACGGGCTCCGTGCCAGCGCAGGGCATACGACACCGCCGAGCCGTTCCGGGTTGGCAAGCCATAGACCTCAACGGGTTTGCCATACCACGACCGGGGTATCCCCATTGGGGCCAAGGCACCCTCGGTGGCCAGATAGCGCTCCACCCAGGGGATCAGGGCCACACCATCGGGCTCAACATCGGGACGAGTACTCGACTGTCGTCCAGCGATGATCCGGTCAAGATCACCGAGGGCGCGGGTTTCGTCAGCCACCAGGAGAATCCGTCGAGCAGCATCGAGAGCCCGATCCTCACGCCATCCGGCCTGGGGACCGATCTGGGCGATGGCGGCCACCATCTCGTCAAGCCAGGGATCGATCGGCTCCCCCAACCGCACCAGTTCACCCAACCCGATCACCCATCCCGCCGGATCGTCGCCAACCGGAGGCAAGCCGACTAACAAGAGCTCACTGCGCAGCAACGAGATCGCATCAGTCCACGCTGGATTGGGCAGACGAAGACGGCTGGCTCGACCCAGGGTGGCTGACCAGCCCTTGACCACCTCAGCTGATGACGCGATCTCTGCCGGAATCCGTCCTCGACGCTTCCCTTGATGGACGAGCGCCACTCGCACCGCGGCACCATGGCTGACCGGCATCGAGAACGCCCCTTCGGGCAGGTCGAGGCCTTCCACCCGACGATCCTCGATCGGGCGATCGGTGAGGACATCGCGATGGTTGAGCGCGATCACCACCGGCACCGGTGACCGGTTGGCGAACTCGACCACCGTCATCCCACCGGCATCGGCGGTTGAGTAGATCGTCTGGACAATGTCGCCACCGGGAACCCTCAGTCGGGTGTCCACCACTGGGGTGTGATCTCGACGATGCTGCCGAATGGTCGTATCGGTGCCAGGAATATGCCAGCGGTCTTCAGCAGCCACATACCACTCAAGTTGCTGATCCGATCCCCACGGTTCGATCGCTCCCCATGGGGTAATCGATGCCCGCCACGGTCGGCCGACCACGCCGGTGGTGATCGTGTCCATCAGTTCCCCACCTCTCCATCAACCGATGGTGTGACCACATGAGCACCGCTACAGCAGCACACGATGAGAGCCAGGTTGGGCGAAACCATGCCGCCACCGTAGCGAGCGCCACTCATGCCTGGCGAACCTCTCCCGCGGCCACGCTCCGCTCTGTCTAACCTGGTGTGATGGATGCCAACGATCCTGGCCAGCCGCTCACCCCGGCATCGGGAGACATCTCGATCAATCTGGCTGTTCCCGCCTCGGCGTTGGCGATTGGCGCCCATCCCGATGATGTTGAGTTTGGATGTGGCGCCACCCTGGCCAAGTGGGCTGCTGAAGGCTGTGTCATCCACCATCTGGTGTGCACCGATGGCTCCAAGGGCACCTGGGACCCCACCGCTGATCTCAACGCTCTGGTGGCTCAACGCCAGCACGAACAGCGTGAAGCTGCCCAGCGAGTGGCGGGAGATCATGCCGGCGAGGTGATTTTCCTCAACCGCGTCGATGGTGAGCTGTCAGCCGACCGGGAGACCATCAGGGATGTTGTGGCCCAGATTCGTCGTCTTCGTCCCCAGGTCGTCTTGGGCCACGATCCGTGGAAGCGCTATCGCCTTCATCCCGACCATCGTCACGCTGGCGAGATCGTCGTCGAGGCCATCGTCGCTGCCCGTGATCCCCATTTCTTTACCGATCTCAACCTGGCGCCTCACCGGCCCGAGACGCTCTTGTTGTGGGAGGCTGACACCGTTCACCATCTCGAAGACGTGACCGCATGGGTTGAGACCAAGATCGATGCCCTGGCTGCCCACGTGAGCCAGCATGAATCGACGATGGGAGCGGCGAACAATGCCCAGTTCGCCACGTTTGCCAAGACCATTCGTGATCGATTGGCCGCCATCGGCTTACCCCACGGGTGCGGTGCCGCTGAAGCCTTTGCTCGCATCGACTCGATCTGAGTGAACCGGTCCTGATGAGCTGAGCCTGAAAACACCGATGGCGGTGGCCAGTAGCCACCGCCATCTCAAATGTGTGTAACGCCGTTGTGGCGTGTGTGATCAGCGATTGGGGTTGAGCGCAGCCTTCAGGGTCGAGCTGGCCGAGAACTTCATCGCGGTCGAGGCCTTGATCTGAACGGTCTCGCCGGTCTGGGGGTTGCGGCCGGTACGGGCAGCGCGCTTGGTGGTGCTAAACGAGCCAAATCCCGGCCACGACACCTTCTCGCCAGCCTTGGCCTTGTCGACGACGACGTCGAAGAATGCGCCAACGGTCCGCTCGGCATCAGCCTTGGTCACGCCAGCAGCCTGGGCAATCGCATCGATAAGTTCTGACTTGGTCATGAATAGTCCTTTGTAGTCGTGGATCCGCCCGCCGACTGCGAACAGAACCTTGGTGTATGAGGGCTATCAAATGGGGCAAATGACACCGATGCAACTAACTTTTTAGTTGCATATGCAACTATGTGGTTTGGAGATCCTTAGAATCCAACGAGAACCGACGATCATTCGACCCGCATCGGTCGGCGGACCACCCCAAACACACCCCACCCTCACGCGCGTCACACCCCCGGTCTAGGTTGGTGATGTGGATCTCCCCCGCTTCGCCGTCATCGATGTCGAAACCTCTGGCCTCGACCACACCACCGACCGAGTGCTCCAAGTAGCGATCGCCACGGTCGACCAGGGTGTCATCATCGACGAATGGTCATCGCTCATCCAGGTGCGGTGGCCATGGACCAAGATCGGCCCGAGCGATATCCACGGGCTGAGCTGGTGGCAACTTCGCAACGCTCCCCCAGCAGCCACAGTGGCTGCTGAGCTGGCCCAACGCCTCGACGGAACGGTGGTCACCGCCCACAACATCGGTTTCGACTGGCCCTTTATCGTCGAGCTGGCCAACACCCACCAGGTGGTCTTGCCTGAGGTGCCCCGCCTCTGCACCCTCAAGCTGTCTCGCCGCCTCGACCCCGACCGCCAGCTCTCTCACCGCCTGGTCGATGTGTGCGATCGCTACGGCATCACGATCGAACGAGCCCACGATGCCCGCTACGATGCCCGAGCCACCGCCCAGATCCTTCCCCTCCTGCTCAGCGATCACGGGATCACCACCAGATCCCAACTGGCCCAGCGCTACGAGCGATAACGCTCCAAGATGGCGGCAGCGGCATCGCGCCCCACGCCGATCAGGTCATCGGGTTCGATGACCTTCACCGATGGTCCAAGGCGAACCACCAATCGGGCCAGCCAGGCATCGGTGAAGACCGGCAAGACCACTTCAACCCACCCATCAGCATCGGGTTCACCGACGCTGTCGGTTGGATAGCGCTCGATCACCCAGCGAGCATCGGACGCCAACACGAGGGTGGCTCGACGCACCGAGGAGTCATCAAACCAGGTCTCGAGGGCGGGAAGCTCATCGGAGGGCTCGACGGATCGACCGGTCGGCTCGATCGAACGAATGCGATCGATACGGAAGGTTCGTTGCTCTCCGGAACGATCATCGTCAGCGATCACATACCAGCGCCCTCGATCGGCAAACACCAGGCGGGCCACGATGGCCCGGATGGTCACCTCATCGCGTGATGGTGACCAATACTCGATCTTGAGCTCATCACCCTTGGCGATGGTGGCAGCGATCTCATCGACCAGATCGGAGCGCCCAAAGTCGATCGCGACCTCGCCGGCATCATCATCGCCGACGACCGCTTCCAACTTGGCCAATCCCCGACCGAGCGGACCGGTGGGATCCGCCCCCGGCAGCGCCATCGCCGCCCGACCGGCCGACAGCAACGACCAGGCTTCGGTGGCTGTCAAACGCAGGGGTTTGGTAAACAGCCGAGGGATGCCGACATAGATCATGCCCTCATCGACAAAGACATCGATCATCTCGTCAACGAAGGGCGGCAGACCACACATCGCCACCAGTTCGAGTTCGCTCACCAGCTGATCATCGGTCAGATCAAAGCGGGCCGCGGCCTCCGACACCGGCACCTGGCCTCGTTCCATCAGCCAGGGCAAGATCACCAAGAGCCGCCGCAACCGATCTTCAGCATTGCGGGGACCGGGCCGAGTCATGATGCCACCGCCTCAAGCCAGGCGATCATCTCATCTCGCACCGCCGGCGGGCTGAGCACTTCGGCCTGATCGACATAGCCCAACACCCACGAGCGAAACGCCGGCCGGTTGGCACACACCACCTCGACCACCACCGAGCCATCATCGCGCTTCTCGATCACCCGGTCATCGCCAACCTCAGCAACCACCAACGGGGCCCGAGAAGCCGACACCCACACCTGGGCGACCTCGCTGGGATCGCTCACCCCGATCAGCTTGGGATCCGACGGCAGAGCTTGACGCAGATCAAACCCATCTGGGCGAGGCTCAGCCGGACCGTCGAGCACGGCAACTTCCCCCTCGATGCGGTCAACCCGATAGGTGCGCGGCGCCTGACGGGTGCGATCAAAACCGGCCAGATACCAGAATCCATCGGTGAGCAAGAGCCCCCACGGATCAACGATTCGTTCAACCGACCGATAGTCAAACGCCACCGGACGATGGCCGACGATCGCCTCTCGCAAGGTTGGCAAGGCATCAACATCAGGGACCGTGGCGGCAATCGCTGCTCGGACACCACCAGCTTCGCCACCGAGCTTCCACAGCGCGTCTTGACCGATCGGTGATCCCGGCCGGGTGGCGGCCAGGGCGACCTGAAGCGCTCTCATCTCGTCAACCTCAAGCCCGATATCGCCCATTTCATAGGTTGATCGATCGATCCAATACCGGGTTTGGCCGGCGTGCTCATCTCCCGACACGATCTCTTGGCTGATCGGCACCCCGATCGAACGAAGGGTGGCCTTGTCCCGCTCAAAGGTGGCCCGGCGAGCGTTTGGTTTGGTGGGATACTGGCCATCGAGCTGGTCGGCGATCTGGACCAAACTCAGCGGTTGACGGGTTTCGAGCAGGAGCGCCAAAAGGTTGGTCAGGCGCTCAATCCGATCGGTCACCACACTCCCCTAACGGCGGTAGTCGAAGAAGCCGCGTCCAGCCTTGCGGCCCAGCAGACCAGCATCGACCATCCGCGACAAGAGCGGCGGCGGGGCATACAGGGGCTCCTTGAACTCTTCATAGAGACTGTCAGCGATCGCCAGGGTGGTGTCGAGCCCGATCAGGTCGGTCAGATGGAGCGGCCCCATCGGGTGGGCACACCCTTCGACCATGCCAACATCGATGTCGTCAGCCGACGCGAACCCTGATTCCATCATGCGGATCGCTGACAAGAGATAGGGCACCAGAAGATAATTGACGATGAACCCGGCCCGATCCTGGCTGTGAACCACTCGCCGGTCGAGAACATCAGCAGCAAAAGCTTCAGCCCGTTGGGCGGTCTCATCGGAGGTCAAAAGGCTGGGCACCAGCTCGACCAAGCGAAGGACCGGCACCGGATTGAAGAAGTGGATCCCAACAACCTGACCTGGCCGCTGGGTCGCGGTACCCAGCTTCATGATCGGGATCGAGCTGGTATTGCTGGCCAGAATCGCCGACTCGTCAGCCACGTGGGCATCGAGCTGGGTGAAGATCTCGGTCTTCATCGCCTCGTCTTCGATCACCGCTTCGACAACAAGTTGACGATCGGCGAAGGCCTCATAGTCGGTGGTGAAGCTCAGATGACCCAGGGCAGCATCGCGCTCGTCTTCGGTGAGCTTGCCGGCCCGAATACCGCGATCGAGCGATTTCATCAAGCGAGCCCGGCCAGCGTCAACGGCATCGGGATTGACTTCCCGGACCACGACATCGAGCCCCGCCCGGATGCACACCTCAGCGATCCCCGACCCCATCAGGCCACAGCCGACAACTCCAATGCGTTCGATACGAGAAGGCTCAGTCATAGGTGTGAGTCTGCCTCACGATTCGGGTCTCGACACGATCGTGGCCGGGTTGATCTGCCCGCGGCCAGACACACCCTAAACCAGGGTGGAACAAATCGAGTCGCCATCGGCTCGACTCGAACCAACAGCGACATCAGCACATTCATCGGCGGTCAATCCGCTGAGCATGCCCCGTACCAATCCCCGATCGACGGCGCACAATACCGGGTGCTCGGCCGCCAGGTCGCCAAAGGGACAGTTTTGGTTGATGATGTGGAAGCGATCGTGCTGGCGGACAGCCCGAGCAGCAAAACCATGAGCGGTGAGGGCATCGACCACCGCTTGTACTGCCGAACGGATCGAGCGCACCTCTTGATCGGGACCATCGGTGCTGAGCGCCGCGGCCAGCGATCGCCCATAGTCGACGCCGACCTCTTCGGCCACCATCTCGGCCTGGTCCGCCGGCATGGCCGACACCATCCGACCAAGCAAGACCAAGGCCAGATCATCGGTGTGAACCGGCACAGCATCTCGTGGCTCAGCAGCGGGGCGATAGCGCTTGGATGGCCGCCCAACACGACCCTTGAGCCCCTTCTCGACACCGACAGCGAGATAGCCGCCAGCAGCCAGTTTGTCGAGATGGCGTCGAGCCACATTGGCATGCACCCCAACCTCATCAGCAACTTCGCTGGCGGTCACTCCGCGACCATCTCGGGCCTCAGCATCTCGCGCAAAGAGATAGATCGAGCGGCGAGTTGGGTCGCCAAACGCGTCGGTGATCGCCGACACGGTGGCCGTAAAACCGGCACTCGACGATCGCTGGCGAGCCATAGAGCCACCCTACTCTCCAGCCCTGGCCGCCAAAGATTGCCCCTGCAGGCTCACCTTGCACGACGGCGTGACCTGACACGATGTTCGGCGGTGGTTGAGCCGATCGAACCAGCAGCCCGTGATGCGATCGCCACACCGGTCACACCGACGACAAGTTCCACCACTGCTGAGCCGAACAGGATCATCCGGTTGGACACCACCACCAAGAACAGGGAGAACAACCCCAACGAGACAAACTCCATCGGACGGCTCACCAGGTCGAGTAAGGACAAAGCACGGCCAGTGGCATCGCGCGGTGCCCGCGCCTGAACGGTAAACCGGATCACCACCACCGCTACCGCTGAGATCCCACCCATCACGAACATGGCCACAAGATTGATCGCCGGCCAATCACTCCAGACAAATCCCACCAAAGCGATCGAGTCGACGATCATGGCCCCATACACGATGGTTGCCCCTCGTTGGATCAGTGTGGGTCGCTTGCCCAACACGATCGCCCCAATGAATGAACCGGCGCTGAGGGTTGCCATACAGAGACCAAACATTCGGGCTCCCTCATCGAAACGACTATCGACCAGGGCAAACAAGGCCGGGCCTTGGAATCCGACGATGAGGACGATCACACCAAAGGCGATGAGAACCATCCTCAGCTCGCTCACCTTGATGATCGTTCGCAGTCCAGCCCGGTATTCACCAAATCCGCCCTGCTTGCCGGCTGATGGCAACCGGTGAGTGGGCACCTCGAGACGTCGACCGATTCCCAACACGAGCCCAATCGCTGCCACAAAGGTCACAGCATCAACCAAGAAGGCCGAGCGTGATCCCACCGCGGCGATCGTCATCCCGGCGAGGGCTGGCCCAACCGCAGCAACCAGCTTGAAGGCAGCACCCCGAGCCGAGTTGGCCAGCGCCAAATCCGATTCATCGGGAATGAGTCGGGCTTCGAGCGCGCCCTCGATCGAGGTGTAGGCGCCAGAGCAGGCAGCCAACACCGCGGCGATCACCACGACCGGAGCTATGCCGGAGCTGAACGCGACACCCACCAGGCCCGCCGCCCTCGTTGCGTCAAGGGACATGAGAAGTCGGCGACCATGGCCCCGATCAGCGAGCACTCCACCGATAGGTGCGCTGATGAGGCTGCCAACCGCCTGGGCAATCGCCACCACGGTCAAGGCCATGGCACCGCCGTGCTCAGCAGATACCCGAGCAAAGAGAGCAATCCGGGTGAACTGGTCACCGATCGACGAGACGACGAGCGCGCTGAATAAAAACCGCCACGCCCGGTTGCGGGGAATCGAGATCAATCGAGTAGTGCCCATATCTCGCCGTTCAACCAAGCTCGATGATCGAGGTAGGAACGTGCTCCAAAAACCAACGATCATGGGATGCCGAGACGATGCCTCCCTCAAACATCCGAAGTCCGTCTTCGAGGCGTTCTGCAAATTCGAACGACAAATAGTTGGTCGGCTCATCGAGGACGAGCAGGTCCACCGGTGTCCACGACAAGATCGCAAGCTGAAGGAGCCGTTGTTCGCCACCCGACAACGATGACACCGGGCGCGTCAGGTCGTCTGCTACCACCAGCTCGGTATGCAAGAGCTGTTGAAACGCTTGGTGGGTGTTGAGATCATGCTTGATCGCTTCACGTTCGAGAAGATCACGCACCGTGCCTGATTGATCAAGCTCGACATGTTGGGTCAACACACCGATCCGAAGATCGGGAGCAAACAACAGTCCGGGATACGCAAGCGAATCACCAGATGCAACGGCCTTGAGAACAGTTGTTTTGCCGCTCCCGTTAGGCCCGGCAATACACAGATGGGATCGTCGCTCAACCGAAAACTCGAGCCCGTCAACCAGACAGCGATCGCCGACACGAAGGGCAAACTCTGTTGCCTCCACCAGCCGATCGGAACCAGCGCCATCTGGAGCTGACCCAAAACGCGGCTGGAAGCACACCATCTGGGCCGGGGCTCCAACCGGTTTGGCTATCAGGCGTTTGAGTTCTTCACGGCGTGCATTGATCCTGGTCGCTGCGGCCTTCTGCACCCGTCCACCATGGAGATTGTGGGCCAACTTGTTGCGGTCGCGCATCGATCGAGCGTGCCCAACCCGGGTCGGTCGATGAAGTGACGCCGTGATCCGTTGCACCTCGCTTTCGTAGTTCAGATATCGCTGCTCGCGACGCGCCTGTTCCTTCTTCATCTGGCGGCGAAACTGGCCATAAGAACCGTCGAACATGATGATCGACTTCCTCGCCACGTCGATGGACGCGATACGGGCTCCTATGGCATCGATCAGCCACCGATCGTGGGTTGCAACGAGCACTCCAGCCTTGGTGGTGACGATCCACTGCACCAGCCAATCGCTGCCCGCAACATCGAGGTGGGCGGTCGGTTCGTCCATGACCACGAGGCCGGCTTGGCTGGAATAGCACACCGCGAGTTGGAGTCGAACTCGCTCCCCACCAGAGACTCGTGCCAGGGGAACATCATCGTCGAGATGGTTGACACCAAGGGCCTCTTTGGCCTGGGCGAGTCGCAAGGGCGCGCCCCAGCCATCCCTCGCCTCATGAAGGTCAAAGACCTCCTGATACCGAGCGAGCACAGCGTCAAGTTCAACAGCAGGATCGGCATCAGCGATGCGCGTGTGGAGCTGCTCCAGTTCGCTCCGCATCGACTCCAATCCCGAAAGCCCTTCGGTGATGAGGTCGCGCACCGTGCGGTCAGGGGCGGCGGCAACGTCTTGTGGAACATAGGACACCTCAAGGTCTCCGGCGATCTGTACCTGCCCAGCACTAGGAGCGGTCTCTCCGACAAGGACGCGAAGCAAGGAAGTTTTACCAGAACCATTTGATCCAACAAGAGCGATCCGATCGCCAGCGTTCACGTTCAACGAGACGCCAGAAAGCAAGACATCCCCGCCTCGATGCACCGATAGATCACGGGCCGAAAGCACACCGATTGATGTCATGATGCTGGTACCGATCGGGTGTGCCCCTGGCGAGATATCGAGTGCTGGTGCCCTTCCACCAGGGACAACTCAATACATGTGACGGTACGGACAGGGATACACGGGTGGGGATGAAAAATCATGATTGCCTGAGCGGGGGTGTTCGCAAGAACAACAGAGATCGTGGATCTCTGGTCGGAGAGAAGAACGAAGCCGGTCTCACGTGGAAACCAGCACACACTGCCTACTCAGGTCTTGATCATGCGGACGACCCTACTGCTCACTTC
>PDWJ01000746.1_pt1 | contig 45412 bp, 38 predicted proteins | sample 1430881 | NCBI WGS metagenome assembly PDWJ01 (sample SAMN01162460, study PRJNA174530) | Oral metagenome, whole genome shotgun sequencing project. | biome: Marine environment; feature: Marine mammal; material: Swab sample of the gingival sulcus; isolation source: swab sample of gingival sulcus...
TGTACGAAGCGAATAATACTGAGGAGCCCTGTGCGAGAAAACCGCACGCAGGGATCTGTGAGGGGACGGTCGGGTAACTGGCCGTTCTACCTCGATGACGAATAATAAACTATAAAAATGGAGGGTTAGTGATGAAAAAAGGGATATCTTATTTAGTTCTACTTGCATTTTTGACAATCAATAATTCGTTTGCACTAGCTGAAATGATACAAGTAAACGGTCGTTATTTTGTAGAAAAATCTACTGTCGAAGGTTACTTTTATAGCACTGGAGATAAAGAAAACTTTGTTGTTTTAAATATTATATTTGGTAAAATAACTATCAATGGTCCGCGCTTTAGCCAAGAATTTATCTGCAAAGAAAAATGGGAATGGGATAAAATAAAAAAGGCTACTAATGGCATTGTTGAACATATAAACAAGAGAGACAATGTAGACTTCGCGGAGATGCTAGGAGATTTAGGTTTCAAAAAATGCAGCATTAACGATTGAATTTTGCATTTGTCAGTATCATTTCGAAATGACAATCTCAAATTGACTACCAGTGCCAACCCAATTTTGACCACCCTGATTTCAGGGTAAAAGGGTTGTTTGCAGTGCCCCTCCGGTACCGGCCAGTACGCGTTTAACGGATGAACCGTTTCTCTACAGGAGATACCCCTGCTCTTCCAGATACAATAATATTTCCTGGACTGCCTCTGCCGGCGTCATGGTACTGGTATCGATTGTCAGTTCAGGGTTACGTGGTTCAATGTAAGGGTCGGAAATACCGGTAACCCCCCTGATCACCCCTTTTCTGGCCTTTGCATACAGGCCTTTGCGGTCTCGCTGCTCACATACCGAAAGTGGTGTGGAGATATGGATTTCAATGTATCCACCATACCGGCTGATCAATTCCCGGTTAGCCAGTCTTGATTCCTCATAAGGGGCAATCGGTGCACAGATAGCGATGCCTCCGTTTTTTGTAATCTCACTGGCAACAAACCCTATCCTGGTAATATTCAGATTACGATGCTCTTTTGAAAAATTCAGTTCTGATGACAAATTCTTTCGCACAATATCGCCATCAAGAAGTGTAACCGGTCGATCTCCCATCTCCATAAAGCGTACCATCAACACCTTGGCAATGGTTGATTTACCTGAGCCTGACAAGCCTGTGAGAAAAATAGTGAAGCCTTGTCTTGAGCGGGGTGGAAAGGCTTTTCGCAACTCGTTCACTACGTTGGGATATGAGTACCATTCCGGTATATCCAGCCCCCATTCCAACCTTTTTTTGAGTTCGGCGGAGGTAATATTTTTTACTTTCTTTTCATGGGAGAGATCATCTAGAAATACATATTGTGCCTTATCTTCCAGGTATCCCATTGCCTTTTCCGGAACCATCTCAATCTGAATTTCAGGGGCCATTTCTGCGACCAGGTCTTGGGCAGCATGTCTTGGATAAAACAACTCGCTGTCCGTCCCTGCGAAAGGATCAGCGTGATCATCTGCAACCATAAAATGGCTGCAACCAAAATTTTTTCTGATGATAGCATGCCACAGGGCTTCACGTGGGCCGGCCTGGCGCTCAGCCATGGGAGTGATCCCGAAAAGAATCATGTTGGCGGGAAAATGCTGTACAATTTCCCGGTAACAATGTACCTGGGTATAGTGTTCACGATTGCCGGGGTGATCCAGACCGACCACGGGATGCAGTAATATTCCTGCGCCAATCTCGCGTGCAGCATTAAGCACCATCTCTCTGTGGGCGCAGTGCAGGTATTCCCTGGTATGAAATCCAAGTACCCGGCGCCAGCCATACTGGGTAAAGCGGCGGTGAGTTTCGGATGGTGTCAATCTCAGGCGGTGAAAATCATAATGAATGGGCAGGGAAAGTCCTTCAATGGTGCCGCTGACATGCCACCTGCCTTGCTGCTGCAGCACCTTTTTTGCTCCAGGATGCTTTTGCGAATCAACAGTTCCGTAAATGAGCTGCGCCTCTTTCTCCTTGTCTGGCTGCCAGATTTCCTTGATATGCAATATTGCCAGCAAAAATCCTTCCTGATCGTTAAGAGCGAGACGTTGTCCACACGTCAACCTTTCAGCGCATTCTTCTGTTATATCAAGATACAAGGGGATGGGCCAGACCGTACCGTCAGCAAGACGCATTGATTCAAGGACGGTTTCGTAATCTGCTTTTCCTAAATATCCATTCAAGGGATAAAGCCCTCTGTTAAGCAATAACTCAAGGTCATGGAGTTGCAGGGGGTTAAGGTCAATTGAAACAAGCTCAACCGCCTCTTTGCGCAATTGTTCTGCCCGCCTGAAATGAACAATCAGGCTTTCTGTAAAATCGTTAGAAATCATTGGCATCCCCCCTCCTAGGCTAACCTTGCTCCATCTTTGTAGTATACAATTTGATCTTGTTGTCTTGCTCTGGACGAGTATTTTTCCTTATATGTACCGTATTCCCATTGTTGCATTGTGCATTGTGCATTGTTAGCATGGTACATTTTGGTCCTTTCACCTGCTTTCTCAAGCCAGGCCAGGTTGGACAAATTCCTTTCTTTCAATTGAGCACGAATTGGATGAACCACGTGATACGCAAGCAAAACAATAACAATATGACAGCTTATTTTTTCGCTATTTTAGTAGTCTCGGAGGTGTCTCCAGGTTGAATTTCAGGCTGCAGCATTGTTCAGGTCGTTCTTTGTCATGTTGACGACGACATCCAGCCATGTCAATGAGCAACGCAGCGATCATGGTAAACGTCACCCGCCCCATCAGGACATGCTGACTGCGAACCCTCGCATCCTCTCAAACCTTCCCGTTTTTTCATAAGATTGAAAGCACCTTCGCAGTTTTACCGTATATCTACAGCCTGTTTCGCCTCTTCACAATCAATGGGCATCCTCTGGAGATGACCAGTAGTAAAAGCAATGATACGGTACCCCGGACACTGGAGTGCCCGTGGACATTGACCTGGTTTTGCGCCGCCTTTGTACTCATGCCCTTCATCTGTCAGACCCCGGCGTATCATGGGGATTTCACAAAAATCATCACAGGTGACTGAAAGCGTATCAGGGGATAGAGTAACTGGAAGAGACGTACCAGAAGATACCGGGGTGATGAGATGAGCCCTGGGCACGGTTTTTCTTGGGCACTACAAGATAACTATCGTCTGTAATATGTTCGGAAATGGTTTGGAGCTGTGTTGAAAAATGAGCGACCGAGTCAATAGTGCCACAACCGTACCCTTCCCGCTATCTGTCAACGCGGGGAAGTGTACGGTTAGCCGATCTTTATTTTGTTCCGAATGCTCAGGTTCGAAAGTCATCTTGCATAACTATCTAAACTGGCTCAAGAAAAAGAGTGAACCTCCGCATTCTTTTAAGAAGGTCTGTTTCATCGTCCTGCCAGGCACCCGTCAACTCACCGTTACTGTCAGGACGTCCGCGCAGCCACTCAAGTCCGCCGGAATCGACAAGACGCAGCTTGGTCATGGGATTGATTGTTCTCAGATAGCTGCTTCCCAGCTGGATTAAAATAACCCATGGTATACCGAGCTCTGTTTTATTAAACAAGGTAACATTAAAATCTGCTCCCTTTATGACTACCTTATCATCTACGGTGGCCGCTGCTAAAGGTAGTATTTCACTGTTCACTCCATGCAGCTGCAAACGCTCATTCAGCTCCTTGTTAATTTTATCACGCATTCTGGCATAATCATCACGAGCCACAGGGGAGAGAAGAAGTACCTTTTTTTCCTCTTCAGCGAGGGAGGGTCCGGTGGTTAACACCTCTCTTAAACGCTCCTGGGTAATCATTTTATGTTTACCGCTTTCCAGCTGGCTGTCTAAAACAGCCGAGAGCAATTTAGTCAGGTTGTCCTTTTTCATTACTATCACCCCCATTGCCTTCCTTCCACTTTCAGTTCAAGGCTTCGGCGTAATTTGTCTATGACAGCATTTCTTTTTTTATGTAACTGACTCATAGTAATGTTGTGTTGTGCAAGATAATCGTCGACTGTTCGATAAACGAGTCTCGACAACCCTACATTAAAAAACAAATCAATAAGCTGACACTCATCCTCATTGAGTTCCTCAAGGCAGTGAACCAGCTCTTTCATACCGGTGTTTGCAAAAATACTCTGGGTCTCCTGGAGAGATAACCTGTTTTCGGCTGTTTTAAACTCATCAATAAACTGGATGCAGTCATCACTGAAGCGATAAAAATATTCCATAACCTTGTTTGCCCGACGCGGCAGATTTTTATCGTGACCGTAATGTGACTTCACGTGCCCTGCCAGCTCTTCAAAATGGTCTTCACGACACCTGTTCGTGATATTTTTATCCTTACACAGCTGCCGGCTTATCTTGTCCAGCCGTTCCCAGGTTTTTACCTTATTACTTGAAACGCCCAGGTCATCAGCTACTATCTGCCTTCGGCTCAGCTCAAAAAACTGCTTGAGTATTCGGGCAAATGCCTGGACAGGTATAGTTGCTTTGCCGCTTTTTTCTGTTTGCCCGCTCAAGGTCTTCTTGTCTTTTTTCAGCTCGAGTTCAAGTTTTGAAACGTCGCTCATGAGCGGAAGACAATTTTCCCATAGCCCCAGCTTATCTTCCATTGTCCGCTGAAAAATGTCTTCTCTCACAACGTCAATGAACCGGGTGAATTCCTCTCTGCTGTAATGACCTGATTTTTTCAGGGCAGAGAGCAGGTTTTCGCAATGCACCAGGCATAATTTCACTAACTGGGTCCGGAGAATCTTCCAGTCTTTCCCATACCAATCTCTTGTCGCTGCCATATTCTATATTAGGTTGTTTTTTAGGAGCTGGAACAAAATACGTCGCTGGAATTTTCGCCTGATTCAGGGTGTATTCAGTCAATTCGAGTAAGCGAAACCGCAAGCGTAGTTGTGCTGCCTTGAGGATTGTGTGCCTGAATATCGACTAAAAATGGTCTGAAGCAGGGATGCAAAAACGATGAGTTATTCATTTCCAGCTCTTAAGGAATTACAGGAGATAGCAGATCAGACGTGGACTCGGACAAACCCTTTTATTTGTTTACTTGGTGGGAAAACGACAGGAACAAGTAAAAAAAAGATATAATAAGTTTTTGTAACGACTCACAGGGTATGTATCACCCTGGTTTCACTTGCTTTTAAGCCTGCAGCTGCTTTCAGGCTGCCCGGATTTGGGCAAACACGATTGGCAGCTATAGCCCCTCTATGCGGCCTGCGGTGATCGCCCGAAAATGGGTGAGCTGAGAGCAGTTACAAGTTTTTTGACCTGTCGGCCCCGTTCATTCCCGAGATACAAAAAATCTGCCTTTTCCTGGCGACTCAAAGGAAAAAGTAACATTTCAACTGACTGAATCGCCTGAAAAAACATCTTACCCCAAGGCAGGCGAAGACACAACCCTTTGATATGTGTACCTGCTTTCAGGTACGATATAATGTAAAAGAGATGTTGCTTGAAAGCCTTGGGCTATTGTCTTCAGAATGCCTTCTTTTCCCTTCCCACAATGTTTCTTTCCAGCTTTTTTCATCCCGGCTCACAGTTCAACCCTTTTTCCCCACCAAGTAGTTGGTTAACACCATTTTCTATAAAAAAATAAGGCTCAAAAAAAAAAACTGGAAAACAGGCACTGTTTTTAAGACAATCAAATCAAGGGGTGACTGCTCTTTGTTCACCCGTTTTATGGTGATCAGGATAGGCCGCATAGAGGGGCTATAGCTGCCAATCGTGCTTGCCCAAATATGGGTAACCTGAGAGCAGTTACAGGTTTGAGGCATGTAAAATCAAAGGGTTACACACCTAGTGAGTAGTTACGTAAAAAGTACCATGAAAAGAAAACTTCTGATCCATTTTATTATTTTTACGATAAGCATTTCGAGCCAGGCTTCAGCTGCAGTTGAAGCTGTCACAACCGGGATTGCTTCTCCACAAAGCAAAGAGGAGGAAAACAACATTGAAATTCTCAGACAGAGAGCCCTTCGCAATGCTATGGACCTTGCCGTCATCCAGGTTACCGGAGCAACCATAAGCGGAGAAAAGGGCAGCTCCTATCGAACAAAAGAGCATTTTTCCTCTGACAGCCAGGGCGATCAGGAAAGCAGTGATGTGCAAAGCCGCTATTCCACCGGTGCCGTTACCAGAACTGAAGGTCATGCAAAGCTTGTCGAACTTATCAAAGAATGGCAGGAGTCCGGGCAATATTATATACATGCTCGTTTTGCTGTGGAGACAGAAAAAGAGGCTGTGGCAAAGCGCAATGCAGGCTATTTCTGGAAGAAAGCCGGAAGTCCCCGGATAGGTCTCAGCTTCTCTGAAATACACAACGGCGAGCTGACCAAAACTGAGGAGAACAGGACCGTCCGGTTCTTGCGGGATAGCCTGGTCCGCAATAAACTGGAGGTCTCAAGTGACCCTCGCCCTGCCTACCTGATTGAAATTAAACAGGTTTTAGACAGCCGTGAGCTGGAAGATTTTGGCACTACAACCATAACTTGCCGCTTGTCATACAGAATTATAGACCAGCAGGAAAAGACAACGGTTAAGGAATTTCGTACATCCAATGGCCCTGAAGCAGGATTCAACCAGGAAATGGCAGTGGAAAAATGTATTGCCGCTATTGCTCCGGATCTTGCCAGGCACCTGGTACGAAATTTTGCTGAAATCATGAACGACAGGGCTCAAAATGGCATTGAGTATCAGCTTGTACTTGAAGGCGTTCCTGGAGACATGGTCACCCGGGTTGCAGAGATAACCAGAAACTTGTACCGCGTAACCTCCTTTACATCCCCCCAATATGTCAACGCGAAATATTCAGGCAAGGTTCATTTTAAAGGGTCTGGCGCTGAACTGGCACAGTCGCTGACAGAAACCTTTCGTCTTGAAGACTGGCAGGTTGCTGTTACTGGCGTCAGTAATGGCCATGTACAATTGAAATGGATTGAAAAAAAATAACTCTCAGTTTAAGGAGACTGTAATGAAAACACAACTGACAACAATACTGGTTTTTGCAGGGGTTCTGCTCGCATGGCCTCTTCATGCTGAAGACAATCCTGAACAGCTGGTCAGGGCACAGGAGCAGGCTGTGCAGCAGGAAGTAACAATCAAGGAGGAGCCTGGAGACCGCTGGAGAGCCTTTCTTGAAGAGAGGGGCTGGAACGGAGATATGGCTGCCGGCGGAGTCATTATTGTTCCGGAAAGAGAGCTGATTATCAGCTCGGCCACTGTATATACCAAGGTGCGATTAGGCCAGCCCGGATGGATAGAATCTCGTGTCTTCGCCTTTGAACAGGCAGAGATGGAGGCAAAGGCCAAAATTATCCGCTACATGTCTGAAACTGCCGAAACTAAGCGTACCATGTCCATGTTATCAAACGCCAGCTGGCAGGACGGAGATGTGGAGAGGGTACAGGAGCTTAATGATGTATCGGAAACCTTGAAGCGCATCGGCAAAAAAAGCCTTGACCTTGCCGAAGCGGAGCTCAACAGCGCCCTGCAGAAACTTGATCCTGACTACGATCCCAACAAGTATGCAAACCAGAGCCCGAAAGATCTGCAGGTGACTGCCGAAACCATGTTCAACAGGCAGGTTAAGGCTGTGGCCATGAAAACCTTGATTGGTGTTACTCCGCTTTATTCAACAGAAGGAAAAGATCAAGAAAATGAGTATGCAGTCCTGGTGGGTGTTGTCTGGTCACCGAAACTTAATCGTTTAGCCATGAGCCTGTTCAATGACGAATACAATATTCCCAAGGTAAGGGCGGGGAAAAAAGTAACGCAGCATGTTCCCCAGGATGAGCTGGCCCTGATTGCAACCTCAGGAACCCGTATCGTTGTCGACGAAAACGGCCAATACGCCGTGCTCGCTTACGGGCAGGCGCAGCCGCGTCGTACCAATCCAGGCAGAAAGCAGGCCGCTCTGCATGACGCGACCCAGATAGCAGCGAACAGGGCCAGGGCACAACTGCTGAATTTTATCCGTGAAGGTATGACCCTGCGCGGAGATGAGATAGGCAAGGAACTCTCCAGGGAATTTTCTGATATGGATTTTGCCACAAACATCACCCGTGAATATCGCAAGATCATTAACAGTAAAAAGGTCAAGGTACAGCTCAGGGGCCTGCGAACTATAAAGGAATGGCATTATGAACACCCTGCCACAGGGCAGGTGGTCGCTGGCTCAGTTCTGGCCTGGTCACCAGCTTCGGCAGCGCTCAGCCGCAAGGCAGATCAGATGTTGAACAATAGTCAAAGGAAGAAGGAAACAGCCCGGCCTGTTGAAAAAAACAAGGCCGGACAGAGTGACGAGGTTACCCTGCAGTCCATGGAAGTGGATACCGGCGCATATTAGCAAGCAGGCTGCAACAAGCAATCAAGACAAAGGAGAAGCACAATGACAAGGATGTTTATCACCGCCCTGCTGGCCCTGGCAACAATCGGCTGGTCAACTGTATACGCGGCAGATGACCTGAACGTGCAGGTGGAAAACATGGTTGAACAGCTTACTTCACTGCTGAGCGGTGAAGTGGTGAAAGGAACAGAAAAGGAAGTGTATATTGCCCTGGGCCAGCAGGACGGCATCATGCCGGGGGCCGTGTTTGAAGTAATCCGCCGTGGTGCGCCGCTCAAGGTTGGAGAGGAAATAATCGGCTACGAGGAAACCCCTCTGGGCAAGGTGGAGGTCACCAAGGTACGTGAAAAGATGTCCATCTGTCGTCTTGTGGAGTCTCAGGAGATCCCGAAACCGGGGGATCGGGTACATCAGATGCGTAAGCAGATCAATCGGGTTCTGGTCGGCCAGTTTATCTATAATCAGGAGTTCAACGCCCTGACAAAGAGTCTGCAGGAAAAACTTGTTACTTCGTTAACCAACCGCGGGATGCAGGTCGTTGAACGAGACCAGCTTGAACGGGTACTCAAGGAACAGAAACTTGGCTATTCCGGCCTGGTGAACTCTGCCACAGCCAAGAAGATAGGTGAACTGTTCGGGGCGGAAGGGATGATTCTTGGCGCCGTCAGTGATTTTGGCAACAATATTGTGCTAAATGGCCGTCTGGTGGATGTGGAAACCGGAAACGCCATCAGTGCTGCCGAGATTGAACTGGCAAAGACGCCCATGGTTGCCGGTATGCTGACGGTTGGCGTGGAAGGTTCCGCACCGGCCGCAAGCAGCCCGTCGGGTAAAAAGAAGACGAAAAGCAAAAAGAAGAACGGCAATTTTCTGGCAAAACTGATGGCAAACGATTTTGAGTTTGGCCTGCAGAAATGTGTCAACAAGGGGGGGACCGTTACCTGCTACTTCAAAGTGACGAGCACTGAGGGGGACAAAAGAATAAGGTTGTATTCGGACAACAGCAGGTTGTTTGATACAAAGGGCAATATCTACGGGAGCCATAAAGTTAGCATCTCTAACTACTACAAGACTAGCCCTAACTCGCTAAAGGTATTCTTAATTCGAGGCGTCCCTGTCAACGCAAGTATCAGTTTTCCTCATGTGAGTGCTGACGCAGACGTGGCTGCTGTAGTGGAGCTCGACGGCGAGGGTATTCATCTTCAATTCAGAGATGTTCCCATTACCAAAAAGTGATGAACCTGGACTCAGCCCCAAAAAACCTGAGCTGAGGTCAGCAATGCTTCCCAGGGTGTATTTTCCCTGTACCAGGGGCCTTGCTTTCGGGTCGTTGATCGGCATTGAGGGCCTTGTCGTCAGGGAGCTGCGCGGTAAGGCCAAGGTGATCACCAGGGGAATACATGAGGGTGCTATTACCCGCATCATAGAAGCTTCCCGCTTCAGCGAAGAAGGTGAAGCTGCGGAGCAGGGGATCCTGGTGTCCTTTACGAACAATATGTTTTTTGCCGAGGATGCGGGGCTGGCCCTGGCCATTTACGACAAGCTGCTTCGCCTCAAATATGAAAACAGCTATACCGCCGTGTATGCTGCAGGCCATGTTGATCCTGCAGGCAAAGGCATGATCAGCCCGGTGAAAAACTTTGACCGGTATTGTACCATGGTAAGGGAGCTTGGCAGGCAGCAGGGCCTGTTTATTTTTCCCCAGGTCAACGCCGCTCCAGGAAAGAACTCGGCCGATGCCCTCGCTGCCCTGGCAGAACGGGGCATTACCTGTAAAGGTATAACCCGCCTTGATGAGTTGCCGGATGTCCTCACAGAACCTGGAAACAGGCGGTGATCTGCTATGAAGAACAGGAAAAAACCGGCTGATTCCGTAAAAGTTTACTTTCCCTGTATCCACGCTGGTACAACAGGAGAGTTCCTTTCTGTAACCTGTTTTAAAAGCCAGGAGCTGAAAGGTATTGTCAAGGTTGTCCTGGGGGTCGATGATGAGACCGCCAGAACAATCATCGGTGCAGGCAGGCATGGGGAAAGAGGACCAGAAGTGGGGGAAGGCGTTATGATGCTTTTTTCCAACCCTCTTTTTTCTGGTCGCAGCTATGGTCTATCCATGGTGGTTGCCGACAAGCTGGCGCGTTATGGAAAGGCCGCAGCCGCAACCAGGATTTATGCCACCGGCGAAATACCGGTGGATGGGTGCGGCAGGGTCGACCCTGTGGAGGGATGTACCGAAAAACTGCATTTGCTGAAAAAAACTCTTTCTCCGGGAAGTCTCCTGCTCCTGCCGCAGGCGAATGTATCAAGCTCGCAGCAAAACCGTGCTTTGATTGAAAACCTGATGGAGCTGGGAATAGAGTGTATTGCCATCTCCCACATCGATGAGCTGAACGGAGTTGTGTGGAAAGCAGATTCTTCCCTGTTTTATGAGGATACCCTTCAAAAACTCAAGACATTTTTTATACAGCCAGATACGCTGAAATCAGCAGGTGTACTCCTTTCTGTTTTCCTTTTTATAGCCTTGCTCTATCTCATAGCAGGGAAAACTGCACCTAAAACTGCACCTCCTGCGTCCTCCCTTGCTGAACAACAACGTATCACACCTGTGATTCCCCCAAAAACCAAAGCTCTCTTCGACTCTCACCAGCAAGACAGGGAGCAGTCGACACACCAAAAGGCAGTACACAAGGACGCGGCGCCCCCTTCCGAAAAAACGCCAGGTTATCGTAATGATGAGGCCGAAAAAAGGCGTGAAACCGATCCCGTCCTGGAATCGGTTGTAGGAAACCCGGCGATTTACTAACCCGTATTTTTCATGAACATTTTGTCAAAATCTGAGACTGCCTACGGACATCACATGCGTCTGTTTTTATGTATTTCTTTTTAAATCGGACACCATGTTCATGAGAAATCCGGGCTACTTGCCAATATCTACAAAATCCTTGTAGACAAACCCTTCCTTGTTGCCAATCTTTACTTTATAGAAACCTTTTTGTTCGCCATATACTTCTACTGTCTTCCCCTGGTTGATCTTTAATTGTTTTGAAGCCATAACACTTGGTTTTGCATAGAGGTGAGTGACTCCGTTTATGGTACCAGTGCCGATGGATTCAGGCTCTGGAGCCGGAGCCGGCTTTTGTGCTGGAGGAGCCGGGCTCACCTTCTTTTCAGCAACTGGCCGGGCTGCCCTTTTTTTTCTGTTTTCATGTTGTTTTGTGGTGGGAGTTTCTTCCTGGGCAGTCTTGTTTTTTTCTTTTCCCTTTCGTTTCTCAACAACTGTGGCAAGGACATATCCGGTTTGTTTTTTAAATTTAACCTTATGCCAGGTCGTTCCCTCCTGTAAAACTATGATGTTCGAATTTTCTGCTATTTTCCCCAGATTATCTGACATCACATTATTTTCTTTTTTAACAATTGTTGGGCTCAAGGTAACATACCTATATTCCTTTAAAGGTTCCTCGACTTGAGAGTCCTGTTTTTGAGGAGGCGTATCAGTAACCACTGTTTCAGCTGGTTCTCCTTTTTCAGAAGCAGGCTCTGGTTGTTCTGGTTGTCTGTCAGGAGTGATTGCGTTTTGGGGAGGAGATACTGTTTTTTTACCTGCAACCGGTTGTGGTGCCCGCTCTGGTACTCCATTTACACCAAGGGCCTGCAGGGTCATCATATCCAGCTTAGAATGAGCGGTTAACCCATTGTCTTTCTGGAACCGCATAATTGCTCTTCTGGTTTTTCTGCCCATTTTACCGTCTGGCTGGCCGGGGGCGTAGCCAAGGTGCAGCAAGCGCTGCTGAACAGTTCTTGTCTGGGGATCTCCTGTGAATGCGCGAGAAGGTGGGGGCCTGTTTACATAAGGGGCTTGTCTCTGGGCAACGTCATTTTTTGCTTGAACAAAGGAACATCCATACGGGTTGCCTGGTGAGAGAAACCTGCAGACCCTGTCAAACAGGTCCTTGGTGAGATATTTTTCTATCGAGATATCGTGAACTTCACGTTCATAAAAACCAACCTGCTGGCCAAGCAAATTTACCTTAACTTTTAGGCGCGTTTTATTGCCTGACTGGGGGAGCAAATTCACCGTGTAACTGTACTTATAGGTCATGGCTAAAAGGAGTGTTTTAATGGCCTCCAGCTCTCTGTCTTCCACTGTCCCATAGTCTGTTACAACGAGACCACTGCCACGATCAAAGGTTTTGATTATCTCCTTCTCTGACAAGGCATTGATCAATGCTTTCCAGACCTGCTCCTCCGTACCGATAAAATCCCTGTAATCATCTACCTGTACAGCTCCGCCTCTAATTGCATCCACATTGGTTTCAGCACATGATGATAAAAGCAGTAAGGCTGAGCCAATGAATAATAGAAAAAAAGCTCTTTTCATAATGTTGCCTCTTCTTGTGCAGGGGCGCTTATCTTGCTGCCAGCCCATTGCTCTGCAGGAGCAGTGATAGCCATGGATATACTTTTCGTATTTTCTTGATTTTGCTGGATCAGTTCCAGAAATTGTGCTGAAACAACAGCGATGATACCTGATGGTATTCCAAACACCGTTAACACCCGCACCCATCCTGTCGTTTCAACTAACTTGACTGCAAACCCAAAGGTCTTGCACCGGGTTAAGCTGCGAGCGTATGTAAAAGATATTACAATGCAGCCGGCAGCAACGAGGATGAGGAACAAGATTGTTGCAGTTGTACTGACAGTCTGGAAGAACATCCCTCTTCTGGTCGATGCCAGTGCTGTTGTTGCTTCGGACGCTCTTTTTGCTGCCTGCTGTAACTGTTTTTCCAGGCTTTGCAGTTTAAGCTTCAAATCAGATAACTGTTGCTGTTCAACCAGTTTTTGTTCATTCATGAACTGGGCTTCTATGATGGAGTAGATGGTATCAAGCCTTTTAAGGAGTTCTGCCCGGTTTTCCCGTACCCAGGTTCGTCCAAGAAGGTAGAAACTGTTCATTGTATCGGGAAAAGAGTAACCATAACTCTTCAGGATTTGATCCAGTGACCACATTAAATCGTTAATATAAGCAGACTCTGCCTCATCAAAAATCCCCTGCTCTTCGTTAAGCAGCCCGTAAAACTGAGGTAAAGTTATTTTATCTTTATCCGGGATTTCACTGGCGCTTTCCAGTTTTTTGCCATATGGGACTAAAAACGCCATATGATCCTGAATCTGCATAAAAAGAAGGTTTGTAGCGTTTCGCGCCTGGGGGAGTAACTTCCGTTCTAACGCAGCATCAATCAAGAAGAGAAAGTGATCTTTTTTCTTTTTTGAGGAACGGTTAACATCGTTAATCATCTTGCTGAAAACGGTAATGGCTTCTTCTTTGCGTTGGTTGTTGAGAAATAAATCCACAACTTTCAATCGTTCTCCAAGAACATTGCTCGACTTGCCTACCTCTTCAGCAATGGTTGTTATCAGTTCATCGCGGTCTGATTTGATGGCAAAGGCAAGCACTTGCAGCAATTCTTTTATGGATTTTACCTTTTGCCATGCCATGTTCAGGGCTTTATTCCCCTTGTCAAATTCGTTTCTTGCCAATAAGTGCCCGGAAAGCTCCAGTAACTCTGAAACTGTATTTGCCCTGTTGATAGCCTGCCCCAGGACTTTTTCAGCAGAGCCGCGCATGTCATTATTCTCAAGGATTGTTGCCAGCTGGAGAAGAACAGAAGGAGAACTGATTTTGGGAATCAAGGTGTCAATGGCATTGCTTACCAGCTCCGTTTGCTGCTCCTGTAAAAGGTAATCAATACAGTTTATGATCATGTTCTGGTGATTTTTAGAGTTGGACCATTTTGCCTGTTTTATCATGGCTTTTGTTGCTTCAATGGTCCGTCCCTTCATGTTTTCATGGGTGTACAAGGCCGCAAGAGTGTACCAGTATTCCGGGCTGTCTGTGCGAACCTTGTTGAATACCGTGAAGTGTTTGTCCCCGGACTGAAGTGCAGGAATACGAATGGAGCTGTCGGGCTTTGCCTCAAGTATAGCGATATATCTCTGATGGTCGGATTGTGATAATACCTGCCCTACCAGCTCCAGTTTATCGATGAGCTCCTCACGATTTTCCAGATCACTGGCAAGGAGTGGAGCAGCAATGGTACTTATGAACAGCACCATGCAAACAATGATAATGAGCCGTTTTTTTGAGGTCATGGTGGGCATGGATTTGCCTTTATATAAAACAAACAGCCCAATGTTGAGCACGGATATGCAAAGGCCAATCTGGATCAGGTTATCTAACCAGTCGAAACCACCAAAGAACGATGCCCAGGCAACAGAGCCTGTAGACAGTAGAGGAAAGAAGGCTGCTGCTGCGACTCTTTGCACGTAAAAGGCGGCATCTTTCTGTGAATCCAACTGATTAATGCTGGTATTTATGTCGCTGAGTCTTGTCTGCTCGTCATGTATTTTATTTTGTAACTCCTTGATTTTACTGTTAATGGCATCTGTGCCCTGATCAAACTCTTTCCGGGCCTGTGCCTGTTTATCAATGAAGGCTTGGCGGTTTCTTTGATAGTTGTACACAGCTTCGTCTGTGGCAGCGTAGCTGTATTGTGGCGAGCACATGCAGAATAAAAAGAGTGATGCCATAAATGTTCGCGTAACAAGAGTTACATGTATCTGTCGCAGATTATCTGATAGCATGGTATGCCTCGTAGATGGGTTGCATGATTCGGGGAAAGTACAGACCTTGTGATTAGTTGCGTTGATTGTTTTCTAAAAACAGAGACGCTGTTTCCTGTTTTTTCTTCTACTTGCTTTTTTGGTGGGAAAAATGCGAGGTAGCGATTTTTTTATGGAATAAATAAATGACCACCCCGGAGCCCATAGTCATCAGGCTGAGTACTCTATCTAGTGTCCTGTCAACGCTGAAATGTCAGGATATTGCGCCGGATTTTTCTTGTCCTTATGGAGTCTTGTCCTGCGTTGCATAGTAGTGCTATGTGCCCCAGGGCAAGGCTGCATACGAGCTGAAAAAGACAAGCAGGATACGACAGAGCAGCGTTGACAGGACACTAGGTTGCCACGGGTATTACCTCTCCATTATAACTCAAGTTGAAAGCAGCAAAGAATATTGTCGGTCAGTAGTTACAATATTTTTGGTAACTACTGACAGGGCGTATAACTCATTGGTTTCACTTGTGTTACGTCTGTAACTGCTTTTAGGCTGCCCAGATTTGGGCAAGCGCGATTGGCAGCTATAACTCCGTAACCAATCACGGGGTCTGTGTTTCCCCGTTATTTTCTGTTTCCGACGTCTAACTGGTCACAGGTGCAACAGAATTGTACAAGCACCATTTTCCACTCTACAAGAGTATGCGGGAAAGAGTGATCGTGCAAAGATGAAGTGCCCGTGATCAGTTACCAACTACCATATGATTAAAAACTACCCTCTCACCAATATCATTAGTGTCAAAGAATTCAGGTATAATGTCAAGTTTTTTTGCCCGAATTGCGATAGCGCATATATTAAGGGGACACTGATTTATTCGCAGGTTGCAGAACCAGCAGGGCTTTTCAGTATGTTTTGGGGGAGGGGGGTGGTCTGGTTACTATAGTTCATCCAGCTCTGTTCGCTGCATTTTTTACGGAATTCCGAGCGACCTGGTGATAGAGCCGGATGCCGCAAGTGAAACCAGAGTGATACATGCTCTGGTTGTACTTGCTTTACGTCTGTAATGGCTTTCATCTCGCCCGCATTTGGCGGGCAGGGGTGAACGCCTGAAGACAGGTGGGCAGAGACCAGTTACCCGTCAAAAGCAGAGCATAACAGAGAGGTACAGACTCCGTGACTGGCTGCGTTACCCCAGATGTTCAAGGACAATCCTGAGCATCCGGCGAAGCGGTTCAGCAGCTCCCCATAACAGTTGGTCACCCACGGAAAATGCGCTGAGATATTCTGGCCCCATGTTCATCTTGCGCACCCTGCCGACTGGTATATCCATGGTTCCGGTTACCCTGGCTGGAGTCAATTCTTTCAGGGTCTCCTCTTTAGTGTTTGGAACAAGATGGGCCCAGTCGTTCTGCTCCTGAATCACCTGCTCGATCTCGTCTAATGGAATATCTCCGGTAAGCTTAATGGTAAAAGCCTGACTGTGGCAGCGCATGGCGCCTACCCGCACGCAGCAGCCATCCACCGGTATGGGGTTGTCTTCAATACCCAGAATCTTGTTGGTTTCACTGATTCCTTTCCATTCCTCCCGAGTCTGACCGTTATCCATGGGTGTGTCAATCCACGGGATAAGACTGGCCGCAAGCGGGGCACCAAAACAATTGATGGGGAGCATGGTGCTGCGCAAGCTCTCCACGACATTACGGTCAATCTCAAGAATGGCTGAGGCAGGATCGTCCAGCAAGGTGCCGGCATTTTCCCCAACAATACGCATCTGCTGCACCAGTTCCCTCATATTTTTAGCGCCGCCACCGGAAGCAGCCTGATATGTCTGGGCACTGAGCCATTCAACCCAGCCCTGATTAAATAACCCGCCTAGCGCCATCAGCATGAGTGAAACCGTACAATTGCCGCCGATATAGTTTTTTACTCCGGCAGCCAGCCCCTTTTTTATGACCCCCAGATTCACCGGATCAAGGACAACAATGGAATCCTTTTCCATGCGCAAGGTAGAGGCGGCATCAATCCAGTATCCCTGCCAGCCCTGTTCTCTCAGCCTGGGATACATCCTGGTAGTATATCCCCCGCCTTGACAGGAAACCAGGATATCGCATTCAGCCAGCAGCCTGCTGTCAAGCGCATCCTTCAGCAGACAGGTCTTTCCATCTATTTCCGGTCCATCCTGACCGGCCTGGGAGGTCGAAAAAAAATGAAACTCATTGCCCTGAAAATCGTCTTCCTCGTGCATGCGCTGCATGAGGACTGAGCCGACCATCCCTCGCCAGCCGATAATACCTACTTTTTTCATGGTGCTCTCTTTATTTATTATTTCGTAACTACTCACTGGGTGTGTAGCCCTCTGATTGTACATGCCTCAAAGGTGTAACTGCTCTCAGGCTGCCCATATTTGGTCAAGCACGATTGGCAGCTATAGCCCCTCTCTGCGGCCAGGCACGACCGCCAGAAGACAGGTGAGCCGGGAGCAGTTACCTCTCAGCGAAGACGCAGACAGGTTTCCAGCTCCTTTGCAATAAGCGGCGCTACAGAGTAGATTTCCAGCAGGTCATCACTCTGGACTCCAGGATAGGTGTCCGCGCCAACAACACAGATGATTTCCTTTTCCCTAAGCCTTTTGCGAGCCTCTCCGGCCAGCACCAGATGGGTCGCCATCACGGCAACCCCCGTGGCTCCCGCCTCAAAGCAGCGGTCAACCGTCTGCAGCATTGACCCGCCGGTACGGATCATGTCATCGCAAATAATGGCTGTTTTTCCTTTAACCGCGCTGGAAAGCTGGCCAACGATAGTTTTATCCACATCATATCGATCCTTATTTGCTGCTGTATGGTGACAGCCAAGAATACCTGCCAGCCTGGCGACTCGTTTACTGAAACCGTAATCAGGTGACACCAGTACATAATCCGATATATTGAGCTGTCTTATCTTCTCTGCCGCCAGCTGGTCCGTCCACAGGTGACGAGTATTAATCTCTCCTGCATGGGCATGAAGCACTGCCTCTGAGTGCAGGTCGGCAAAAGCGACATAATGAGGCCGGGCACGAAAAAGCTGCCTTGCCCTGGTAACACCTTTAGGGATCTCCCAGGACCCTGGCTTGGCTCGTTCCATGGTTGAGTAGCCGAAATAGGGGATAACCACGTTCACTGATCGTGCATTCCAGTATCGCGCCCCGGCGATGAGGTCAATAACCTCCTGATGCGCCGCGTCGTCATGCGTTGCTCCGATAATAACCACATGCCTGGCGGTTATGGAAGCAGGGAAGGCGTGATATATCTCACCGTCAGCAAACTGTTTTATGACCATCTCCGTTAAGGCAGCACCCAGCTCATCGGCCACTTTCCGGGCAAGGGAAGCCGAAGCCCTGGCGCCGACAAGAACGACTTGATCTCTAGTGGTCATGCTCATGTTTTACTTATTTCCTCGGCAATGGCATCACCAATGACAGCGGTAGATACCGGAGACACATCTGGCAGCGCAATATCTTCGGTCATGATGTTTCTGGCAAGGGTGGCAGAAACGGCTTTTTCAATCGCGTCAGCCGCTTTTTCCTGGCCCAGGCTGTAGCGCAGCATCATGGCTGCTGACAATATCTGGGCAATTGGATTGGCCTTACCCGTGCCGGCAATGTCTGGGGCTGAACCTCCTGCAGGCTCATACAGACCAAATTTTTTTTCGTTAAGGCTGGCTGATGCCAGCATGCCCATGGAACCGGTTATCATGGCTGCCTCATCTGAAATAATATCGCCAAACATATTGCCGCAGAGCATGACATCGAACTGATGCGGATCTTTTACCAGCTGCATGGCGGCATTGTCTACATAGATGTGGTTAAGTTCGACATCCTTGAAGTCCTGCGCAATCGTATTTACCACCTCCCGCCAAAGCACCATGACCGTGAGCACATTGGCCTTGTCCACAGAGGTTACCTTTTTTTTCCTGACTCTGGCGGCCTCAAAAGCCATACGGGTGATTCGTTCAATTTCGCTTCGCTTGTAGACCATTGTGTCCCAGGCCTTTTCATCAGGGCCGCTCTTTTCCCTCCCCTTTGGCTGGCCAAAATAAATGCCGGACGTCAACTCCCGTATCACCAGGATATCAAAACCCCCCTGAACAATATCAGGCCGCAAGGGGCATGAATCCGCCAGTGCCGGAAAAACCTTGGCAGGTCGAAGGTTACAGAACAGATCAAAATGTTTCCTCAGGGGCAGAAGAGCGGCTCGCTCCGGCTGTTTCTCAGGAGGAAGATCTTCCCATTCTGGCCCGCCCACTGAGCCAAACAAAACAGCATCGCTTTCCTCGCAGAGTTTCAGGGTTGCTGGCGGCAGAGCCTCGCCATGACGATCAATGGCAATTCCGCCGACATCGGCATGGTGAAAGGTAAGGGAAAAAGCAAATTTCTGTTGTACTGCATTAAGCACCTTAACGGCTTCTGCCATTACTTCCGGGCCAATGCCGTCTCCAGCCAATACTGCAATCTTGCTGCTCATAATTATTCTCTTGATTTGACTTAATGGTAACTGCTCCCAGCTCATCCATCTTGGGGCGTTCACGGTTGGCCGTATAAAAAAGCTATAGCTGCCAGTCGTTCTCGTCCAAACCTGGGCGGCCTGAAAGCAGGTGCAGGCTTGAGGTAAGTGAAACCGGAACCAGGGTGCTGCGCACCCTGTGTGTCGTTGCACGTAATGAATATAAACGTGATAACCCCTCCTTCTACCAGATATACTCGCAACTTACCAGTGCGAAGTATGGAGAAACTGAATCAGTGGGTACAGGGTAGGATACACGGAAGAAACGCTTCGCTTGCCTGATTGCTGGAAAGAATCTGGGGGCCTGAAAGTTTTTGCAGGAGTAAATCTTGTGAAAACAGGTGGTTATATGCTGTGTGAGCAGTAACACATACACGTTGTTTAAATGGATTGTCTGGGCAGCAACCTGGTCAATTACGCCAAAATGTTCAGGAGAAATCCGGGCTGACGTCCTTTTTTACTGGCAAAAGAGCGGTGGATGCCATACAATTCATGAAAATCGGAAATTCGGGAAATTAACATCTTTTTTGAACAGATTTTCATATAAACCAGCACGGCTGGGCCAGGTTTGCCAGCCACAAACGAACCATGACAACTCGTCACTTCGGCAAGGAGCGGGTATCACTTCCACCGGGAGACTTTCGGATAAAAAACAAGGTGAGACAATGACGCAGCAAAAGCAGCCCACGAGTTCTTCAGATGCCTATTCTTCAATCTTTGGCCCAACAGGTGTAGAAGAATTTAAGCAGTGTATTCAGCATCACCTGGTCAGCTTTCTGGGCCGAGACCCCAAGATGGCAGGAAAAGACGACACCTACCGGGCTCTTTCCTATGCGCTTCGTGATGTTCTCATGGATAAATGGATCAAGACCCAGACAGACTTTTATGCTCAGCATAAAAAAAGGGTCTACTATCTCTCTCTGGAATTTCTTGTTGGCCGCTCTCTGGGCAATGCAATTATAAATATGGGACTGCTTGACGAGGTGAGCGAAGCTCTTCAGCAGCTCGGCTATGATCTGGAAGAGCTCAGGGAATGCGAAGAGGATGCAGCACTGGGTAACGGCGGTCTTGGCCGGCTCGCCTCCTGCTTCATGGACTCGATCGCCACCATGAAGATCCCGGCATACGGTTACGGGATTCTCTATGATTACGGGCTGTTTCATCAGGATATTGTCGATGGCTATCAGGTTGAACGACCGGACAGCTGGCTTCGGCTCGGTTCCCCCTGGTTGTACCAGCGCACCGCGTTTATGTATCCGGTTCAATTTTACGGCCGGGTGAGCAGCGCAACCGACAAAAATGGTAATTACCGGCCCAAATGGGTCGACACCCAGACCATCATGGCCATGGCCTGTGATATGCTGGTGCCTGGATTTAATAATAACCATGTCATCAACATGCGCCTGTGGAAAGCAAAGCCCTCCTCAGAACTAGACCTGAGTATCTTTAACGCTGGTGATTACATCCAGGCAGTTGAAGAAAAGGTTCGTACCGAGACAATCTCCAAGGTGCTGTATCCCTCCGATGATATCCGGGAAGGGCAGGAGCTCCGCTTTAAACAGCAGTACTTTTTTGTGGCTGCAACCTTCCAGGATATCCTGCGGCGTTATAAGAAAAACAACCAGACCTTTACCGATTTCCCAAACCAGGTGGCAGTGCAGCTAAATGACACGCATCCGGCCATAGCTATTCCGGAGTTGATGCGTATCCTGCTTGATATTGAGGAACTCGGCTGGGTTGAGGCCTGGGATATCTGCACCAAGACCTTTGCTTATACCAACCATACGCTCATGCCGGAGGCCCTGGAAACCTGGCCGGTTGAGTTGATAGCAAGGATATTGCCTCGTCACATGGAGATCATCTACGAAATCAACCGGCGATTCCTGGAAGAGGTGGCGGATAAGTATCCGGGCAACCTTCGCAAGTTAAGAGAGATGTCCGTCATTGAAGAAGGCAGCGTCAAGCGGGTACGCATGGCCAACCTGGCAATCATCGGCAGTCATTCTGTCAATGGGGTCGCCGCCCTGCACACCGAGCTGTTAAAAACATATTTATTCCGAAATTTCGAGGAAATGTACCCTGGACGCATCAACTCGAAAACCAATGGGATCACCCCGCGCCGCTGGCTGCTCAAATGTAATCCCGGCCTGTCTGCCCTCATCGGGGAAAAGCTCGGTTACGACTGGGTAACCCACCTCGACCAGCTGCGCGGACTGGAGGCATATATTGATGACCCTGACTTCCAGAAAAAATGGCAGCAGGTACAGCTTGACAATAAAAAAATACTTGCTGGTATCATTCACTCCCAGCTGGGCATAGAGGTTGACCCTCACTCCATGTTTGACATCCACATCAAACGCATTCATGAATACAAACGTCAGCTCTTAAACGCGCTGCATGTCATCCATCGCTACCAGCGTCTGCTGACTGCACCGGTTCAGTCCATCGCGCCCAGAACGGTTATCTTTGCCGGCAAGGCTGCACCTTCCTATCATCAGGCCAAGTTAATCATCAAGCTTATCACCTCTGTTGGCGAGGTGGTCAATAACGACCCGCGCGTTGCTGACAAGCTGAAAGTCGTCTTCATGCCCAACTACAATGTATCGCTTGCTGAAAAAATCATTCCAGCCGCTGACCTTTCCGAACAGATTTCAACTGCCGGAACCGAGGCATCAGGGACAGGAAACATGAAGTTCGCCCTCAACGGCGCACTCACCATCGGCACGCTTGACGGGGCAAATATTGAAATAAGGGAAGAGGTCGGAGACGACAATATCTTCATTTTTGGCATGACCGCTGAAGAGGCAGAAAACGAAAAGCGGTTCAAGTCACGAAAACCCAGGGATATTTATGAAGAAAACAGCGAGATACGCGCCGTTATTGACGCCATTTCCTCTGGGGTATTCAGCAGCGGTGACACGGCAATTTTTCGCCCGCTGGTAAACGAACTGCTCAATGAGCATAATCCCTATCTGTTCCTGCTCGACATGGAAGCCTACCTGGCCTGCCAGAACGAGGTCGATGCCTGCTACCTGGACAAAACGGCATGGACCAGGAAGTCCATCTGCAACGTGGCCAGGATGGGCAAGTTTTCCAGCGACCGCACCATTCGGGAATATGCGGAGCAGATATGGGGGCTGCCAGTGGAAAAATAAGGGCAACTGCTTTCAGCTCACTCGTGTCCTGTCAACGCTGAAATGTCAGGATAGTGCGCCGGATTTTTTTGTTCTTATGCAGCCTTGTCCTGCGCTGCCTAGTAGTGCTGTGTGACCCGACCCAGGGCAAGGCTGCATAAGGGCTGAAAAAGACAGGCAGGATACGACAGAGCAGCGTTGACAGGACACGAGCCCTGGCGCCGCCTTCACTGATGAGAAGTCTGGGACAGTTACCGCATATCAACCGGCTGGCCGGTGGCAGCTATAACACTTGTCCACAACTCACCCTGCGGATCGACCTTTTTTCTTTTTGAGGAAGCAAGTGGAATCGGCACATGGGTGAAGCGGTTGTTCCAGTGCCCTATCAGGGTGTTGGTTCTTCCTGCCATACCGGCATGGACCGCATAGTGACCAAGCTGCAGGCAAAACGCGGCATCATAAGCTGAGGCAGGCATGGAGCGGATCATATAGCTTGGGTCTATGTATTTCAGGGAGAGATCCAGGCCTTTTTCCTTATAATGGGCTTTAATCTTGTCCCGTAAGAGCAGCCCTATATCACCCAGTTTTTTATTCCCTGATGCATCATGGCCCAGATCGTCGCCAAAGAGATTCTGTCCCGCGCCTTCACCGACCACTATAACCGCATGCCCTCGAAGCTTGAGGCGATGTTCCAGGGCCGTCAGCAGACCTTCCAGGGAAAATTCAACTTCAGGAATAAGGCAAAAATTAACTTCATTGTTGGCAAGAGCTGCCGATGCTGCAATAAAACCTGACTCTCTGCCCATAAGTTTGACCAGCCCTACTCCATTTCTTGCCCCAACAGCCTCTACATGGGCGGTGTACGTGGAGTGACGGGATTCAGAAACAGCAGTTTCATACCCAAAAGAAAGATCCACGTAACGAATGTCATTGTCAATAGTCTTGGGGATGCCTATTACGGCAATATTGAGTTCTCGACGTTTGATTTCTTCAGCAATCATTGCCGCACCACGAAGGGTGCCGTCACCCCCGATGGTAAACAGGATACTTATATCCAGGTGAACCAGAGTATCCACCATGATCTTAACATCCTGGGGCCCGCGAGATGATCCCAGCATGCTTCCCCCATACTGATGAATACCTGAGACCAGATCAGGGGCCAGCTCAATCGGGGTGTGATAATATGCAGGGTTCAAGCCTTCATATCCATAACGAAAACCTAATACCTTTTTCACGTTGTAATGATAATGCAGACTGAGCACCAGGGCCCGCACCACGTCGTTTAGTCCTGGACACAGTCCGCCACAGGTGACAATGCCGCATGTAAGGGTTGCTGGTTCAAAAAAAATATCTTCCCTTGCGCCTGCTATTTCAAAAGAGGGGGGAGAAATATTTTTTTCGATATAAGGCAGCAGAGACTGGTAGTTGTTGTGATACAGGACAGTATCATCAGGGTCAGTGAAACGTACGCCCTTCATTGGTGACGTATACTGACAGTCTCCCAGTCTCTCGACAATAAAATCTTGCGGCTTTATCAACGTGGTTTCCTTGGTATCTTCGCTCATGTTTTCCTCTGTTAAAAGGTGGATGCGAACAGGGCAGCGGCGTACTTCATCTGAACAGGTAATGTCACTGGGCATACAGCTTTTTGGTTTCTCTTTGCTTTGCGGTTGTACCTGAACACTTCCATTGATTATATGGTATAATTCCTGTTGTCACTGCGCAAACTATTTTTACCGGCAAAGAAAAAGCAACTATTTGCGCAGATAGTAACCTGTTGATTGTATATGTTTTCAGGTCCTCCCCTTTCGGGCAGGCGCGACTGGCAGCTATAGCCTCTTCCTGCGGGCGATCATGGTCACCCGAAAATGGGTGAGCTGGGAGCCGTTACAGGAAAAAAAAGATATCGAAATGGACACATTCGCATTATCATATACAATCTGTACAGGAAATACTCCCTTTCTTCTGACTCTTTTATTGTATGAACAGCCGTTATGAAGACTGTATCGTCTGAAAAAAAATATGATGTAATTATTATAGGCGGGGGCCCTGCCGGCCTGTTTGCTGCCTACTATCTGTGCGAGCACTCTTCGCTTAACATACTGCTCATCGAACAGGGAAAAGCACCTCTTCAGCGTAAATGTCCCATAAAAAAAAGGGGATGTGTGCAATGTCGTCCCTGCAATATACTGAGCGGCATTGGTGGGGCCGGTCTTTTTTCAGACGGCAAGCTGAACTTTATCCACAAACTTGGCAAAACTGATCTGACCCAGTTTATGCCGGTATCCAGGGCCCGAAGCCTTATAGATGAAACAGAACAGATCTACACGCGATTCGGCATGGATGGGCAGGTGTATCCCACAGATCAAAAGGCTGCCATGGCCATAAGAAAAGATGCCCGTAAATGCGGTATGGATCTGCTGTTGATCCGGCAAAAACACCTTGGCAGCGACAAGTTGCCAGATCATATTAATGCCATGCACCAGTACCTTGCAGACAGAGGTGTTGTCTTTCGTCTTTCGGAAACAGTAAAAGATATCCTGGTGGAAAACGGTGCTGTCACCGGTGTCGTTACCAGTAAAGGCAGATATTTCGCCTCTAACGTCATTGCCGCCCCTGGACGAGTGGGGGCGGAGTGGATGGCCGGTATTGCTCAAAAAAATAATATACAGGTCTCACAGCGGGGCATAGAGGTCGGCGTGCGGGTAGAAGTACATAATGAAATCATGCAGGACATATGTTCGGTCATCTATGACCCGACGTTTTTTATCCAGACAACCAGATATGATGACCAGACCAGAACCTTCTGCACCAATTTCGGGGGGTATGTTGCCCTGGAATATTATCAGCATTTTGTGTGTGTCAACGGTCATGCCCTTATGGGCCGCAAGTCGGAAAACTCCAATTTCGCCTTTTTATCCAAGGTGGTGCTCACCGACCCCATTGAGGATAACCAGGCCTACGGAGAATCCATAGGCAAACTGGCCACTCTTATCGGCGGCGGGAAACCAATTCTGCAGCGATTCGGAGATCTTAAACGAGGTCGTCGCTCTACCTGGAATCGCATCAAAAACAGTTATATTGAGCCGACCCTGACTGACGTAACCTGTGGAGATATCGCCATGGCTCTCCCCGAACGTATCCTGACCAATCTGGTGGATGGACTGGAGCAGCTCAACCAGATCATTCCAGGGGTCACTAACGACGAAACCTTGCTGTATGCGCCGGAGATCAAATTTTTTGCCACCCAGATAGAAACAACGGATGACCTGGAAACACCAGTTTCAGGTCTTTTTGTTGCAGGTGACGGACCCGGTGTAGCCGGAAACATCGTATCAGCAACCGCCACCGCGCTTATCCCCTCAAAAAAAATCATTAACCGTATCAGATAAAAACAGATACTCAGCAGGCAAGGGAAAAAAGATGGATTTTAATTATGTACAAGACGGAAAAAAAGTAGCTATTCATTATACTCTCAAGCTCGAAAACGGAAAAATATTTGAGTCCACAGCAGGCGAAGAACCGCTGACGTACACCCACGGTACAGGCGAGATAGTAGCAGGACTGGAAAAAAACCTGATCGGCATGAAGGCTGGAGATATTAAATCATTCATGGTTGAACCAAAAGATGGTTATGGTGAAGTTACGCTTGACTCGCTCATAGAAATTCCCAGAGAACACATCCCCTTTGAAGCCCGGCAGGTAGGAGAGCATATCACCGCTGTAAGTCCCAAAGGGCAACAGATCGAGGGCACGATATATGAAGAAAAGGGAAAATTTTTCGTAGTTGACTTTAACCATCCGCTGGCAGGAATGAATCTTTACTTTGACGTGACGGTAGTGAGTGTAGGCTAACACGGGCTTCAGGCCCGCAACCCAATACTTCTAACGAAACGAGCCGCTTCTTGTGTAGAGTGGAGATTTTTCACAAATCCCAAAAAAATACTGAAAGGAGCGACTCATGAAGAAAATTTTACCAAGATTTGCCGAGTTCGTGCAAGGACGAAGTGGCCGTGATCATCTTCTGCGCCCTTTGGGAAGTCGCGTGCGACGGAATTTTGAGCTGAGAAGCGGGTAACTGCTTCTGACCGCATGGGAGAAGCCAGCAGGGGGCACGGCAGGTTGGGCAAACGAGCCTGGTGAAGAGGAAAGCCGGGAGGTCTCTTTTAACACCCTTTACTTGTATTTGCTCAGCACGTCATAGAGCATATCGGGAAGATCGTTTTTCTGTCTTGAACTACGCTGGATTTGTTTCAGGCATTTTTCCATGCTCAGGTGCTCTCCAACAAAAATATGCCGCAGAATAAGAGAAATAAGGCGAGTGATTGTCGTGAGGTTGGAGATGCGGGATTGGAGCTGATGATCACGGTCAAAGGCGGTTGAAGCAAATATCTCCACAGGACTGCCGTCAATCTCGCTCACAGAGATGTACCACTTGTTCCGTTCACGATCAATTGTCCTGTAACGTTTTCCATCCAATATCTCCGGAAGCTCTCCTTCGTAATCAGCCATCAAGGCTGGCTGCCTGATAAGTATGGGTTCGTCCATCTCCTTTTGCCAGATTTTTTTCACCCGCTCAGGGTCCTTTTTTATCAGGGCCGCTATTTTCTGACACTTTTTGCATGGTTGCATCTTTTTCCCTGAGCTGTTATCAGAGGGGCTCTTGCAGATTGAACACTTCATTATTGCTGCCATAAGTAAAAGTTTCCTAAGTGGTCATAGACGCTTCATCTTTGTACGATCACAATACCCTGGATGCTTTTGCAGGGCGGGAAGTTGTGCCTGCACAGCTCTGTTGCATTCGTGGCCAGAGACCCAAGCCCGCTGTACCTGCTCCCGGCCCGCTCCTTTTTTGGGTGATCAGGGATAGCTGTCAATCGCGCTTACCCGGATTGACGCACGCTGAAAACAGGTAACCAATCACGAAAACAGGTACAGCTTTGAAGCAAGTAAAATCAGGATGCTGTCTGCCCGGTGAAGAGCTGTATTTTCGCTGTTTGCTATGTTATAATCGGTGTCAGAATTGTGGCAAGGGAAATATGACGGGTGAGGGGGCAGGATGAAAAAGCGGTTTAATCGCCATTATGATATGAAAAGCCGTTTCTCCAAAGCTATAAGGAGAAATATGGTGCATGCCTCTCAGGGGGTGCATGAATGCATTATTGTGCTTGACGGCCTGAAGCCTGATTTTAATATTGGCAAGATTATCCGCTCGGCGGATGCATTTGGTATAAAAGAGGTACACCTGACAAGAGTAGAATATTTTGACCCTGAACCGGCAAAGGGGTCCTTTCGCTGGGTTGTTTTTTATCAGCACCAGGATTTTGCTGCCTGCTATGGGCATTTGCAGGGGAGAGGTTTTACTCTGTACAGCATGGTGGCTGACGGCAGCCATATGCTGGGGCGGGAGACCTTGCCGGATAAGGTGGTGTTTATTTTCGGGCACGAGGAGTTTGGGGTCAGTTTTACTGAAAGTGAGTATCCAGATATAAAGCCATTGACCATTCAGCAATGGGGACGAGTACAAAGCCTGAACGTCAGTGTGGCCGCATCTGTCGCCATGTTCGAATATACACGTCAGCATGGCCGGCAGGATATTGAGCCTCCCGCCCGGACACCTTCCTGGAGCAGGGATGAGAAGTAACTGATCCGGGAATCTGTACTGCTCCGTGCTCCGTTTTTTTTCTTTACTGACATCTAACCGGGTGCAGAGGCTTTTGTCAGGTGATAGCTGTTTTTTTCGCAACCAATCACGGGGGCTGTGCTTTAAGCGTTCTTCTCTGCTTCTGACGTGTACGGGTGCAACAGAATTGTGCAGGCACCCTTCCCCGCAGGCAAGCAGGCGAAGTGAGACGTTCGTGTACAAAAGTAGGCGGGAAAGAGTGATCGGGCAAGGATGAAGTGCCCGTGATCAGTTACGTTTTTTCTTTTCCCTTGCAACTTCACTTGTACTTGGTAATATCAGCACTTTTTGGTCAACGCAGCTGCTTTCAGCCATCTCTCTTCCCGTAATCATGCCTGGCCGCACAGGAGGGCTGTCGTTGCCAGCCGCGCTTGCCGGGAGCCGGGCAACCTGAAAGCAGGTACAGCTTTAAAGCAGGTGAAACCAGGGTGGTCTATACACCCTGTGAGTCGTTACGTGAGTTTTACAGGTAGAGATACACTATGGATTACAGGGAAACGCTAAATCTGCCCAAAACAAGTTTCAAGATGAAGGCAAACCTGCCTCAGAAAGAGCCTGTGGTGCTTAAACGCTGGGAGAAGGAGGGGCTTTATGCCAGGCTTCAGCAGCATACCAGGGGAAGACCTGATTTTATCCTGCACGACGGGCCTCCTTATGCCAACGGCAACATTCATCTGGGCACAGCCTTTAACAAGGTGCTTAAGGATATTATTCTGCGTTCCAAGCGTATGGCAGGATTTAATGCGCCCTATATTCCTGGTTGGGATTGTCACGGCCTTCCCATAGAGCATAATGTTGATAAGGAGCTGGGAGAGAAGAAAAAGGATATTCCCATCCTGGCCAAACGGGCTGCGTGCAGAAAATATGCAGAAAAATGGATAAAAACCCAGAAGAGCCAGTTTAAACGCCTTGGTGTGCTTGGTGACTGGGCGAGTCCCTATCTGACCATGAATTTTGCCTATGAGGCCGCCATTGCTGCCGAATTCAACAAGTTTTTGTTGTCCGGTGCTGTTGTTCGTTCCAAAAAACCTGTGTATTGGTGTTCAACCTGTACCACCGCTCTGGCTGAAGCGGAGGTGGAATATAATGACCATGTCTCTTCTTCCGTCTATGTTAAATTTCCGGTCACAGAAGACTTGTCTGCTGTCTCCGGGGCATTGTCAGGCAAAAAGATATCCATTCTCATCTGGACAACCACACCGTGGACCTTGCCTGCCAACCTTGCCGTTGCCTTTCATCCTGATGTCAGGTATGCCGCAGTGGAAGTTGATGATGAAGTCTGGATTATGGCTGAAGACCTGGTGGAATCCTGTTTCACATTGTTTGACAGGTCGGGCTATACCCTGCTGACGACTTTTTCTGCAACCCGGCTTGAAGGCAAGAAGTGCAGGCACCCTTTTTTAGAGCGTGATTCACTCATTGTCCTGGCTGATTACGTCACCACGGACACAGGGACCGGCTGCGTGCATACCGCACCTGGTCATGGAGCGGACGACTATCTCACAGGTCTTCGGTACGATTTGGAAATTTTGTCTCCAGTAGATGATGAGGGCCGCTACACTGCTGCAGCCGGAAAATATGCGGGCCAGCAGGTGCCGGAAGTAAATGAGCAGATCATAGAGGATCTGGACGCAGACGGCATGCTTGTCAAGCAGACCTTGCTCAATCACAGTTACCCTCACTGCTGGCGCTGCAAAAAACCGGTAATGTACAGGGCAACGGCCCAGTGGTTCCTTTCCATGGAGGCCCATGATCTGCGCCGAAAGGCCCTTCATGAAATAGAGCAGGTCAAGTGGACTCCGGCCTGGGGGGAGCAGCGTATTTTCGGCATGATTGAAGCGCGCCCGGACTGGTGCCTCTCCCGTCAGCGATCCTGGGGGGTGCCGATTACGGTGCTTACCTGCGGTGAATGTGGTGAGATGTTAAAAGATGAAAGGATGAGCCAGCTTGTTGACGCCTTTTTTAGCAAAGAGGGAGCTGACGCCTGGTTCAAGCATGACGCTGAGGATTTTGTCCCGGAAGGGGTGCGCTGCAGTTGTGGCTCAACCAGGTTCAATAAGGAAACCGATATCCTTGATGTCTGGTTTGATTCGGGAACCAGTCATGCGGCAGTTCTGGAACAAAGAGACGAGCTTCATGCCCCGGCAGATCTGTATCTTGAGGGCAGCGACCAGCATCGCGGCTGGTTTCATTCCTCTTTGCTGACCTCGGTCGGCACCAGAGAACATGCTCCGTACAAGGGGGTGCTTACCCATGGCTATGTTGTAGATGGCAAGGGAAAGAAAATGTCCAAATCCATAGGTAACGTGGTTGCGCCGCAGGAGGTTATTGACAAGTTTGGCGCAGAAATTCTCCGCCTGTGGGTATCCAGCGAAAATTATCAGGATGATGTCAAGGTTTCAGATGAAATCCTCAGGCAGGTCTCTGACGCCTATCGAAAAATTCGCAATACCATTCGTTTTCTTCTTGGTAACCTGAGTGACTTTGACCCCAATAATGACAGGGTTGCCTTTGCGTCCCTTGAGGAGATCGACCGCTGGGCTTTGGCCAAATTTGCGGAGGTAACTGAAAAGGTAGTCCGCGCCTATGAACGCTACGAGTTTCACTCAATCTACCATACCCTCTTTATTTTTTGCGGAACAGTGATCTCCAGTATTTATATGGATGTACTCAAGGACCGTCTGTATTGTTCCGCCCCGGATGCTCCCGGACGCAGGGCCGCGCAGACAGCCATCTATCAGATACTTGACGGTCTGTTGCGTCTGATGGCGCCGATACTGTGCTTTACAGCTGATGAGGCCTGGGCGCATTTCAGGGGGCACAGCCAGGATAAAGCAGTGGAGCATTCCATTGCTTTTGCCGAATTTCCCAGGGTGGACAATATTGTCCTGGATCAAGATTTTCTGGCACACTGGGAGCAGCTGCTTTCCATTCGGGGAGCGATCACCAAAGTGCTTGAACGTGCCCGCCGGGAAAAGGTTATAGGCCTTTCCCTGGACGCGGAGGTGATACTCAGCGTTGAAGGAAAACTGATGCAGTTTGTTCAGGATAACAGGCAGCAGCTCCAGGAATTGTGTATTGTCTCCTCGCTTAAAATAAATGCCCAGGATGATGAAGGCGTTGTGTATGTGGAAGATGATCTGGTCACGGGCCTGAAGACAGCGGTCCGGGCGGCACCGGGTAAAAAATGTGAGCGCTGCTGGATGTTTTCCAGCTCTGCTGGCGAAGATAAAGAGCATCCTGCCCTCTGTGCCAGGTGTGCGTCGGTTGTCAAGGAACTGAGTTGATGAGACCGCTGGGCCTTTCCTGTTTCATTCCCGTGCTGTTGGGGGTCATAGGGCTGGATCAGTATACCAAATGGTTGATTCAGCATTTTTTCATCCTGTACGAGTCCAGAGAGGTATATGCCGGTTTTTTTAACCTCGTCTATTATACCAATAATGGTGCTGCGTTCAGCATGTTTGCCGGGCAGCCGACCTTGTGGCGGCAGGTATTTTTTATTGGCGTATCGGTCGCAGCCCTGATCGCCATACTTTTTGCCTACCGTCGTTACGCCAGGATAAATGGCTGGTATACGGTGGCGTTGGCACTTATTTCCGGCGGGGCTGCAGGTAATTTGATCGACCGCCTTCGTCTGGGCTGTGTGGTTGACTTTTTAGATTTTTATTTTGGCAGGTACCATTGGCCGGCCTTTAATATTGCAGACTCGGCAATCACCGTTGGGGTGGGCCTGTTCCTGCTTGTCAGTATTTTTTCAGACCACCGGCAAGGAGCCAAACCTTGAAAAAAGGGAGTATACCTGCTCCCGGATCACTTTTCTTCGGGCAATCATGACTGGCCGCAGGGACTATAGCGGCCAGTCATGATTGCCCAGATCCGGGCAAACTGAAAGCAGTTACAGGCGTAAAGCAAGTGAAACCAGGGTGGTACATGCCCTGGGAGCAGGTACGGTTACGTTACAGCGGTGAAGTAAGTGAAACCAGGGAGTTATATGTTCCGTGAGTAATTACAGAAAAACAGCAATACTTTTTCCCGGTCAGGGGTCACAATATATCGGTATGGGGCGGGAGCTTCTGGAGCAAAATGACACTGCAGCTGAACTGGTGGAAATGGGTGAGCGGGTGTCCGGTTTTCCCCTGCGACAGCTCTGCCTTGAAGGGCCGTTCGAACAACTCACCCGGGTGCTTTATCTTCAGCCAGCCATAACGGTCGTTAACCTGATGTGCTGGCATTACCTGCAAGACCTGCTCGCCGACTTTGTTCCAGCCTGTTTTGCCGGCCATAGCCTGGGGGAATATTCAGCACTTTATGCCGCCGGGGCTGTGACTGCCCGGGAGACCATGGCACTGGTCACCAGACGTGGTGAGCTGATGGAACGTGAAGGGAGTAACAATCCAGGCGGTATGTGCGCTATCCTTGGTCTGCCGTCAGGTAAGGTTGATGAGCTTGCAGAAAGCTGTGATGGGCCCGGGACAGTGGTAGTTGCCAACTATAATACCCCCATGCAGGCAGTTGTTTCGGGTGACAAGGAAGGGCTGGACAGGTTTTGCGCTTTATGCAGGGAAGAGGGGGCGAAAACAGTTCCGCTGAAGGTCAGTGTTGCCAATCACAGCCCCCTGGTTGCAGGAGCGGTCGCAGATTTCAGGTCATTTCTGGAAGAAGTTGCCTTTCAGCTGCCGAAGGTGCCTGTTTTGTTTAATGTTACGGCAAAGGAAGTAACCACCGTAGAAGAGATCAGACAGACCATGGCCAGGCAAATAGCCTCACCGGTTCGCTGGCTCAACATCATTGAAACGATGTTAGCAGACGGCGTTGAAGTATTTATTGAGCTTGGCCCGAAAAAGGTGCTTACCGGCATGATGAAAAAGATCGTACCCCGTGGTTCGGCGGTTGTCTGTATCAACGCGGATACTCCTGAGTCCATTGAGCGGGCAGCCGAAGTTATCCGGGGGTAGGCTGAAAGCAGGTACAGGTGTAAAGAAAGTGAAGCCAAGAAATTTCATGCCCTGTGAGTAGCTTACGATAATACAATGATTTTACCTGTTTTTTTCTGTTGGGCATGCTTCCTTCTTGACAATGCAGAGTAACTGGTGTATCAAAAAAAGTTTCTGCTCTGCATCAGTAACTACTTGCAGGGTGGGTATGTCCCTGGTGTGACCTGCTTTACCTGTAATGGTGCGTATTATTTACTCTTGATGGTGTGGACAAGGTACTATGTTTGATACTCTAACTGATCGGCTTGAAGGCGTTTTTAAGCAGCTCCGTGGTCATGGCAGGCTTACCGAGGAGAATATCCAGGAGGCCATGAGCGAGGTGCGTAAGGCATTGCTCGAGGCTGATGTTAACTTCAAGGTTGTCAGGGAGTTCGTTGCCACTGTCACGGAAAAGGCTGTCGGGCAGGAGGTGTTAACCAGTCTTTCACCCGGACAGCAGGTTGTCAAGGTCGTTCATAATGAACTGGTTGAACTGCTGGGGTCAACCGCTGAGCCGCTTCATCTTGAAACCGGACACCCTGCGATTATCATGCTGGCCGGACTGCAGGGGTCAGGAAAAACCACTACAGCAGCCAAAATTGCCAAAAAACTCAAGAAAGAGGGCCGCACCCCCTTACTTGTGCCGGCGGATGTCTATCGTCCGGCAGCCATTGAGCAGTTGCATGTGCTTGGGCGGCAGGTGGATGTACCTGTCTATGCTTCCTCTGCTGAGCAGAAGCCGGTTGATATCGCCAGGCTGGCAGCTGCAGAGGCCCGTGAAAAGCATAACGATACGATTATCATTGATACTGCAGGCCGATTGCATGTTGATGAAGACCTGATGGCCGAACTCAAGGAAATACGTGCCGCAGTTGAGCTGCATGAAATTCTCTTTGTTGCAGATGCCATGACAGGGCAGGATGCGGTCACTGTAGCTGATAAATTTAATACTGACCTTGAGATAACCGGTGTTGTTCTCACCAAGATGGAGGGGGATGCCCGTGGCGGAGCAGCCCTTTCAGTTAAAAAAGTTACCGGAAAGCCGATAAAATTTGTCGGTATAGGCGAGAATGTTGACGCCCTTGAGGTCTTCCATCCTGACCGTACAGCCTCCAGGATCCTCGGTATGGGCGATGTCTTGTCCCTGATTGAGAAAGCTGAAGAGGTTGTTGATCAGAAAAAGGCAAAGAAACTTGCTAAAAAGATCCAGAGAAATGAGTTTACCCTGGAAGATTTTCTTGAGCAGGTTCAGCAGGTCAAAAAGATGGGCAATCTTGAACAGCTTATGGGCATGATCCCCGGGATGAACAAGTTCAAGCAGATGCAGGATATGCCAAAACCGGACGAGAAGGAGCTTGGGAAAACCGAAGCAATTATCCGGTCTATGACCAGGAAAGAACGAAAGAATCACAGAATCATCAACGCCAGCAGGCGGCAGCGCATAGCCAGGGGATCAGGGACTTCGGTAACCGAGGTGAACCGGGTATTGAAAAGTTATACCATGATGCTGAAAATGATGAAAAAATTGAAGGGCAAGTCTGGTATACGAGGCGGCAGGCGCAGAAAGCTGCCTAAAGGACTGGCTCGTTAGGACACGTTAGTTATCAGCTTTTTTATGCAAATAGTTGTTATCCTAAAGGAGAATAAACCCACATGGCAGTTCATATTCGCTTGACCCGAAAAGGCCGAAAGAAAAAACCGTTTTACAGAATAGTTGTAGCGGACAGCCAGGCACCACGAGATGGCAAGTTTTTAGATATTGTAGGCACCTACGATCCAATGCAGGAACCGGCAGCAGTCAGCATTGATAATGAAAAGCTGCGTTCATGGATGGGGAAAGGCGCAAGGCCAACTGTTACTGTACAAAGTTTAATAAAAAAACATGGCACCCCTGCTCCCCTTGAAGCGGAATAATGAAAGAACTGATTCAATTTATTGCCGAAAAACTCGTTGATGAGCCAGACAAAGTAGTGGTGACTTGTCAGGAAGAAGACGAGACCATCGACATAGAACTGCAGGTAGCTCAAGGTGACCTTGGTAAAGTTATCGGCAAACAGGGACGTACTGTTCGGGCGATGCGTACCGTACTTTCAGCTGCTGCGGCAAGGGAGAACAAGCGTTCGCGCCTGGAAATTCTGGAGTAGCAGGAAACATGATGAAGACCGGCAGGTGCATTCCGCTTGGAAAAATCATCAAGCCCCATGGTATACATGGTGAGCTGAAGGTCTTCCCCTATACACAGCATCCTCAAAATCTGAAAAGATATAAGTGGATACGTCTCTCTTTGGACAAGGGAAAGACGCTGCAGGTCTTTACCAGTAAGCGGGTCAGGATTCATGGTACCCAGGTAATAATGAGCCTTGCGGAATGTACAGACCGGGATACGGCTGAAACCCTTGCCGGCCTGGAAATATGGATAAGGGCAGAAGAACTGCCGACGCTCAATGATGGTGAATATTACCTGTTCGAGCTGGAGGGAAAGCGTGCGGTCAACACGGCAGGGCTTGATCTGGGAGAAATAGTATCTGTATTGAGTTCCCAGGGGCAGAATTTGTTACTGGTTGTAAAGGGTAACAGGGATTATCTCGTGCCGCTGGTCAGCGAATTTATAGTTTTCCGTGGACCCGGGCAGGTTGTTCTGGATCTTCCGCCAGGGTTACTTGAGATAAATGATTAGTCCGAACGTCTCATGAACGCTCTCTTTAATGTGGGAAGAAAGCCGGACTCGCTGTAATGTTCTTTGACATTTTGACCATATTTCCTGATTTTTTTCATTCCCCTCTGCAGGAAGGAATTATACGAAGGGCCGCCGCTCGTAAACAGATAACAGTAAGGCTGCACAATATCAGGGACTATGCTCCAGACCGGCACCATATGACTGATGACCGGCCCTTTGGCGGCGGGGAGGGGATGGTCATGAAGCCGGAGCCTCTGGCTGGCTGCCTGAATGATATCGCGCGAAAGGACTCCTGCCGGGTTATTTTTCTCTCTCCACGGGGGAAAACCTTTACCCAGGAAAAGGCAAGGGAACTTGCAGGGATTTCTCAGCTCATACTTGTCTGTGGACGGTATGAGGGGGTGGATCAGCGCTTTATCGAACTGTACGTCGATGAAGAACTGTCCATCGGAGATTATGTGTTAACCGGAGGTGAACTTGCAGCGATGGTGCTGGTCGATTCCATTTCCAGATTGCTGCCTGGTGTCCTTGGCTGCCATGACTCTGCTGTCAATGATACCTTCAGCAGAAGTCTTTTGAAGCATCACCAGTATACCAGACCAAGGCTTTTTGCCGGAAAAAAAGTGCCTGAAGTTCTGCTTGAGGGCAATCACGAAGAAATACGGCATTATCGTTTTGTTGAATCAGTGAGATTGACAGGAAAATACAGGCCGGATTTGCTGCAAAATGTGGCCTTTACAGAGGAGGAACGAAAGCTTTTGTTCGCTGAAGGAATTGATCTGGATCAACGTTAAGTAACATGCCAGCTGATACTTTGTGGAACGTTGATGTAGCACTTGTTCATGCACCGGTAGTCAATCAAAAAGGGGAAATTACAGGCTCTGCCGTAACCAATCTTGACCTGCATGATATTGCCAGAGCTGGAAAGACCTTTGGTATCCGTAAATACTGGGTGATTACCCCGTATGAGCAGCAGCAATTGCTTGTTGCAGAGATACTCAGTCACTGGCTGGATGGTCATGGCAAAAAAGCTGACAGTGACCGTGCTGCTGCATTATCATTAATATCTGTGTGCGGCGATGTCCTTACGGCTGTGGCCGGGGCCGAAGAAGCCTATGGTGAAAAGCCTCTGCTCATTGCCACAGGAGCGGCGGCAAAGGAAAATAATCTTTCCTGGCAGCAGGTGCGAAGAAAGGTGCAGAACAAAAAACCGGTTTTCCTGTTATTTGGTACCGCGTGGGGGCTGGCACCTGCTGTAACAGGCATGGCTCAGGGCATGCTTCCGCCTGTTAGAGGCGTGCGGGGAGTCAGCAAGTTTAATCATCTGTCGGTCCGGTCGGCGGTCTCGATAGTTTTGGATCGCCTGTTATCTGAAGAATCGATGGAGAGAGAAGAGAGACAGGTAATATAAAAACATTGTTTTGTAATATAATCAGGATACCAGCAGGGTGATATGGAGGCATCCCCTGGCAGCGGCAGACACAGGCTGCAACTGCCTTAAACGAGAGACAGTATGAATATATTAGAAAAAATTGATATGGAGCAAATGCGGTTTGACATGCCTGATTTTCGGCCGGGTGATACGGTCAAGGTGCATATCCGTATAGTGGAAGGCAACAAGGAGCGGGTTCAGATCTTCCAGGGTGTCGTCATCAAGAGAAAGCGTGGCAGGATGAACGCCACCTTCACAGTGCGAAAGGTTTCCCATGGTGTTGGAGTGGAAAAGACCTTTGCCCTTCACTCTCCCCGCCTGGAAAAAGTGGAAATTGTTACCCGCGGAAGAGTACGTCGTTCCCGCCTGTACTATCTCAGAAACAGACGTGGCAAGGCCGCCCGTATTCGTGAAAAAGGGATTGTCTAGCATACCTGCTCGCCTGGTTTCACTTTTGCCGGTAAGTCTGTAACTGTTTTCAGGGCGCCAAAATCTGGGCAGCCTGAAAGCAGTTACAGACGTAAAGTACCTGAAACCAGGATGATACATGTCCTGTGAGTCCATACGTTTTTTACAGGGTACAGGGAGGTTTCTTGTGGTAGCAGGTGCTCATACCTCGCTTGTAACTGTTCATCCTGGCACCCAGAAGGATGATCCCCTTTCCTTTGAAAAATACCTCTATCAGCAGGGATATCTCGGCGTTGCCGGGGTAGATGAAGCTGGAAGAGGGCCCCTTGCCGGCCCTGTTGTTGCAGCCTGTGTCGTCCTGCCTCTGGCCGATGAATCCTGCCTTCAATACAGAGATTCCAAGGTTCTCAGTGCGGCGCGACGAGAGCAGCTGCACACAACACTTCTCGGAAGCGATGCTCAATGGGGTGTTGGTCTTGCGGAACCTGGTGAAATTGAAGAGATCAATATCCATCAGGCTTCACTTCTTGCCATGAAAAGGGCGGTGCTGTCATGCCAGGATGCCGGGAATACAGCCATAGATTTTTTACTGATAGACGGTAAATTTACCGTACCCCTTGCTGTGGCCCAGCAGCCCCTTGTAAAGGGAGAGTCAAAGTCCGCCTCCATTGCAGCCGCCTCAATACTTGCCAAGGTAACCCGTGATCAGCTCATGGCTGAGTACCATCACCAGTATCCTCAATATAATTTTATTCGTAACCAGGGATATCCTACCAGAGAACATAAAAGAGCCATTCGTCTTCATGGCCCATGTCCGATTCATCGAAAAACATACAAGGGGGTCAGGGAGTTCTCAACCGATTGTCCAAAAAATCTGGTAGATGACTAGTGTCCAGTCAACGCTTCTCTGTCGTATCCTGCTTGTCTTTTTCAGCCCTTATGCAGCCTTGTCCTGAGCTGATGAGAAATCCGGGCTAGCCGAACGTCTCGCTTCGTTTACGTTCCTGCTCGAAGTCATCCTTGCGCACCTTTGAAGCATCGGTGACCAGCTGCACCGCATAGAAAAGGAAGAAAAGGAAGAAAAGGAATGACTGTTTTTCTGGGTAAAAGGTGTATACTATAAAAAACATATACTATATATTGATATGTAACTGTTTTCAGCTCACCCGTCTCCGGGCGATCGCGATTGGCTGCATAGAGGGGCTATAGCTGCCAGTCTCGCTTACCCGAATCAGGGCAGCCTGAAAGCAGTTACAGGGGAAAAGCAAGTGAAACCAAGGTGGTGCATGTCCTGTGAGTAGTTATCTCCCGAAAAGGCTTGGAAAATACGGTGAGGAACTCGCTGCACGCTATTTACAGTCTTCAGGATATTTGATCCGGGCCAGAAATTATCGTCTGCGTTGTGGTGAGGTGGATATAATCGCTGAAAAAGACGATGTTATTGCTTTTGTTGAGGTGAAAACGCGGACATCCACAAGATTCGGGACGCCTCTTGACGCCGTTGACAGAAGAAAACAGCGGCAGCTTTCCCGGCTGGCGGCATATTATCTCCAGCAAAACAGAGAGCAGGATAAAACGGCAAGATTTGATGTATTGGCAATCATTCTTGACCAGGAAGCTGAACCGATAATCGAGCTTGTTGCCGATGCGTTTGACTACATAGAGTGATACCATCCGGGTGACCTGAGAGCAGTGATGGTAACTCATTATACCTTTGTATATGTGTTGCCAGAGTACTGGCGAAGATGGTGCCGCCTGGGCTGAGCTCTGGTGAACATTTTGGCGAAATCTGAGACTGCTTACGGACATCACATCCATCTGTTTTTATGTTTTTTTTAAAACAAGACAACATGTTCACGAGAAATCAGGGCTATAGCTGCCAATCCTGCTTGCCTAAATCTGGGCAAGCTGAAAGCGGCTGCAGACTTACAAGCAGGTAAAATAAAGGTGAGACGTGCCCTGTGAGTGGTTACCCATCCGAGAGCAAATCAGTTCAGGGGAGCATACCAATTGCCCTTACCATGGGGTGTCCGGTTGGTATCGGGCCGGAAATCGTGGTGAAGTATTTTGCCTCACTTCTCACGGTGACTGACCAGCCTGGCTTGATTGTTGTTGGTGATGTTCGCCTTCTTGAGCAGGTAATCAAAGAGCATGACGTTGCCCTTACCCTAAGCCAGTGGCAGCCTGGCGCGAGCATCGAGCCGGCAACCATGCCGGTTTACCCTGCCGGTTCCCTGAAGTATGCTGGACTCGGCTGGGGCAGACCGGATGCGGAGACAGGCAGGGCCATGGCCTGTTATATTGAGACCGCTGTTACTCTTGTGCAGCAGGGATGGGCTTCAGCAATTGTTACCTGCCCGATCAGTAAAACCAGTCTTCAGCTTGCGGGATACCATTTTCCAGGGCATACGGAAATGCTGGCAGCACTTACCGGCACCAGTCGTTTTAGAATGATGATGACAGGGAATCAGCTTCGGGTGGTCCTGGTTACCATCCATGAACCCCTGAGCAGAGTATCTTTTCTGCTTACCCGTGAAAATATACGGGATTGTATAGACCTGACGGTTGAAACACTTGGCAGGGATTTTGGCATTACCTCGCCCAGGGTGGCAGTTGCCGGTTTTAATCCCCATGGCGGGGAAGGCCAGATGTTTGGTGACGAGGAAGAGCGGCTTATAGCTCCGGCAATAGCAGCGAGTCCATACAAACAGCTGGTTTCAGGCCCCTGGCCGCCGGATACGATTTTCTGTCGGGCGGCTTCAGGGTTGTATGACGCAGTTGTTGCCATGTATCATGATCAGGGCCTGATTCCGTTTAAAATGCTTCATTTTTACGATGGCGTCAATGTTACCATGGGGCTGCCTCTTGTGCGAACATCAGTGGATCATGGCACGGCCTATGACATTGCCGGTTTATGGCAGGCTGACCCGGCCAGCCTGTCTGCCGCCGTGGATGTGGCCCGTAAGATAGTACGCTGTCGAACAGCATAAGAGGGACTGATCAGGAGTGCTTTATCTTTGTCCGCTCACGATTTCCCGCATTGTCTGGCGAGCAATCGTGCCAGGCCGGACCTGAAGTACCTGTGTCTCGTGTCCTGGCAACGCTGCTCTGTCGTATCCTGCTTGTCTTTTTCAGCCCTTATGCAGCCTTGCCCTTGGTCACATGGCACTCCTATGCAACACAGGACAAGGCTGCATAAGGACAGGAAAAATCCGGCGCAATATACTGACATTTCAGCGTTGATATGACACTCGTTACAGGTCAGAAGCGGAGCGTAGCAGGGAGGTACAGACCTTGTGAGTAATTGTAAAGGTAGGCTCATAGTTTTTGAGGGTATAGACGGCACCGGCAAGACCACCCAGATTCGCCTGCTGGAAGAGCTGCTTTGCAGGAAGGGGCATGAAGTAGTTGCAACCAGAGAGCCGAGTGACAGTGTCTATGGCCGGCGGATACGGGAACTGTACACCAACAGAAAAGCCATCAGCCGGGAAGAGGAGCTGCGTCTGTTTATTGAAGATCGCAAGCAGCATGTCAGTGAGTGTATTCAGCCAGCTCTTGATCGTGGCTCAGTGGTGCTGACAGATCGTTATTATTATTCCACTGCAGCCTATCAGGGAGCCGCTGGAGCAGATGTAGATGAAATTTTTGCCCAAAATGAGTTCGCGCCGGTTCCGGATATAGTCCTTTTACTCACCATGCCGGTGGAACTGAGTGTGCAGCGGATAAGAGAGGTGCGGGGAGATAAGCTTGATGATTTTGAACAGAAAGAGCAGCTGGAAAAAGCAGCTGTTCTTTTTTCTTCCTTTATCCGGCCCGAGATTGTCAGGATCAACGCCGCTGACTCAATAGAGGTCGTTCATAGACGTGTGCGGCAGGCTGTTCAGGAAAAGACCTTTTTGTTACCGGTTAATCAGGGGCTGAACAGTTGAAGCCTTTAGCCCTTCTCTCTTCTGTTTTTGCAGCAGTTTGCCTTATCTTTTTTTACGGCTGTGCCCCCAGTTTTGCGCCACCTGCGCCCAACGATGGCGAACAGGCACTTTCTCCTGATTCAGGACAAGATGAAAAGGATCTTCAGTGCTCTTCTTTTTATTTTCTCTGGGGGAGCTATGCCGAGTTTCATTTTCAACTTGAAGAAGCACTGGCCGCGTATGAAAAGGCCTTGATATGTGATCCTGCCGCAAGCCATATTGTCCGCAAGAAAGCCTTATTGCTGATACGCATGGAGCGTCTTGACGAGGCAGTACACTGGATGCTGAAACATCTTGACAGTGATGACAATGATCTCTCTCTTCGGATGTTGTATGCCGACCTGCTGGTTACTCTGAAGAAGCATGATGAGGCAATTGTTCAGTATCAGGCGATACACAGGGCTGTGCCAACGGATCCAGCACCACTGCTGCGTCTGGCGGATCTCTATTTTTCACGACATACACCTCAGAAGGCAGAGGCTGTCCTGCACAAGGTCCTTCGACTTGATAAGGAAAACTATAGTGCTCTTCTCCTTTTTGCCCGGCACTATGCGGCGCAGGATCAGATCGATCTGGCAGCAGAGTATTACAGAAAGGCTATTGCCCTGGATTGGAGCGAGGACGTTTTGCTGGAGCTGGCAAGCCTGTTCGCCAGGGAGAAGCTGTATGCCAGGGCAGAAGAGGTGTGCAGGGAAATCCTGCGGCATGTAGATGACAGTATCGATGCCAGGGTTGCCCTTTTTCGGATCTACCAGGAAAGCGGTCAGGTTGATCAGGCTGTTTACGAGTTGAATTATCTGCGGGAGGAATCATCGAGTCCTCACCGCCTTGATATGGTCAAGGCCAGGGTCTTGCTCCTGGCTCGCCGTTTTGATGAAGCCCTTCAGGTGCTTGAAGGTATCCAGCCTGACACCATGACCTCTGAAGAGCTCTACTTGCTGGCGCAGCTTTTTTACCAGCAACAGCGATATAATGAAGCGGTGGAGACCCTGCAGCTTCTGGAAAATGATGGTGAATTTTTTCAGGAAGCACTTTTTTTACATGTCAACATACTTCAGGCGCAGGAAAAACCGGATGAGGCCGCAGCCCTTCTTGAAAGATCGATCAGTATTCCCGGGGCTGCAACTCCTGAAATGTATCTGGTGCTGGCGGCACTCAGCGAGACGAGAACTTCTGAACGGGTGAGAACTGTACTTGAGCAGGGGATACGGCAGTTTCCAGAAAACGTGCCCCTTCTCTATGAATATGGAATAACTATGGAGATACAAGGGGATACTGAAGAGGCAATGGCTGTAATGCATCGTGTTCTCGCCATTGATCCAGAATATGCTGCTGCCCTGAATTTTATCGGGTATACTTGGGCTGACAGGAATATCAACCTGGACAAGGCCTTAGCCTACATTCAAAAGGCCGTGACATTAGAGCCTGAAAGCGGCTATATTCGCGACAGCCTTGGCTGGGTGTATTATAAACTGGGAAGATATGAGGAAGCGGTGACTGAGCTCAAAAAAGCGGTTAAGTTGTCTGCTGACGATCCGGCGATTTATGATCATTTGGGTGATTCTCTGTGCAAGGCGGGACAAGGCCAGAAAGCGGCCAGTGCCTACCAGCGTGCAGCAGAGCTCTATGATCAGGGAAGCGATGAACAGCTGGCTGTGATGAAGAAGAAGGCACGTGCAGAGAGCAAGGGGAGCCAGGGACAATGACGGGGTGGACCGTGAGATGGTGGCCCATGCTGTTTTTTCTGGCGGGGGCATTGTGGGGATGTACTCCCAAACTGGAACCATTATCACCAATTGCTGGAAGTCAGCTTGACAGGGCGCAGGTTCTTCTCCATTATTTCCTGAACCAGCAGCGTGAAACAGCCCTTGATGCCGATGTGCGGCTGCACTGGGATATGCCAGGCAGGAAAGGGGGGCTTGACGGCATACTTCAGCTGCAGGCACCAGGCAATATACGCCTGACAGTGCTCGACCCCCTGGGAAGGCAGGAGTTTATCCTGGTCATTGATACAAACCATTTTACCATGGTTGATAACCGCCAGGGGAAGGGCTATGTCGGAGAAATGGATACTGAGAAGCGATATGAATACCTCCCTGCCATACTGAAGGGTGACGAGCTTTTCGCCCTGCTTGGGGGATTTCTTCCCTCTGGCTCATGTACCTTAAACTCAGTTGAATCAATCGGGAAAACAAGAGAGAAGCAGGATACCTGGTATCAGTTCAATCGTATAGACCGTACCGGTACGGTTCGTTTTACCCTCGAAGACTCCGGCTCCATGATGAAGCGCTGCCTCTTTGTTGATGGACACAATGAAACACCTGTGACTGTCCGCTATGAAGGCGTGGCACCATCAGAAAACGGAGAGGTTCTCTGGCCGAAAAAGGTGACAATCTCCGGAAGCTCACTGCATGGAGAATACCAGCTGAGCATAGTGAAAATCCTCTCCCTGAAACCATTACCCTCCTCTGCTTTTTCCTTGAAAATCCCTCCTGGATATACTGTTACGAGGTATTAGATACGTGTGTTGAAAAGAATGCAGATTATTTAATTAAAAACAGTTGGTTAACTGCTCACTGGGTGTGTAGCTCTCTGATTGTACCTGCCTCAAACGTGTAACTGCTCTCAGGCTGCCCCTATCTGGACAAGCACGATTGGCAGCTATAGCCCCTCTATGCGGCGGGTTGTGATCGTTCAAAGAGGGGTGAGCGGTGAGGAGTTACCTTATATGTTTCTTTTCAAATCAGACAACATGTTCATGAGAAATCGGGGTTAACGCTCCATGAACATCTGCTGTGCCAGAATAAATTCTTCAGGAGTATCAATATCGAAAAATTCCCATCGATTGTTGCAGGGGAATACAAGGACCTTATCCGGGTGATTTTTTATAACCGTCTTGCCCCCGGAATCACCTCTGAGCTCGAGAAGTTCCTGGCGGCAGCAGGAGGGAAAAAAAACGGGATTACCGTTTTGACCTTCAACCTGGGGAATAACAATTTTATCTGGATTATCTGAAAAGGTATGCGCCAGGGCTTTAATCGTTGTCCGACTGATAAAAGGCTGATCTGCAACAAAAAAACAGTAACCTATTGAGAGCGGGCTGTTACGCAGTCCAAGATGAATACTGAAATTCTGCCCTCGTTCTGGAGTAGTATTTATAATACTTTTGATGCGATACTTTTTCCGTTCCAGGATAGAGGCGGTATCGCTTGCCAAAACGATAAGAACAGTATGAAAAAGATCATAGGGAAGGGCTTTTAGAAGATATTCAATAAGAGGTCTTCCATTAAAATCAAGCAATAACTTGTTTTCCCCCATCCTTTGGGAAAGGCCTGCTGCCAGAATAATAGCGGTTGGCTTATCAGCCATTACAGACCTGGATCTCGCCTCTATGCAGGCTGCCATAGCAGAGCAGATACTCCCCTCCTGCAAGCATGTTCAGCATCACAGCAACCGCTTCCTGATCCTGGGGGCGTTCAACCTTGTTAAAAAACACTATTTTTTCCCCTTGTGAATATTGGAAATATCCTCTTTTGGCAGCAAGCAGCCGTTGCAGATGCACTTCGGAAACAGCCTCATTTTCATTACAGCCACTAAGAAGACAAAACAGTTCAAACCGATGTATCCACCGGGGAGAAGCGATC
>PDWJ01001141.1_pt1 | contig 45407 bp, 34 predicted proteins | sample 1430881 | NCBI WGS metagenome assembly PDWJ01 (sample SAMN01162460, study PRJNA174530) | Oral metagenome, whole genome shotgun sequencing project. | biome: Marine environment; feature: Marine mammal; material: Swab sample of the gingival sulcus; isolation source: swab sample of gingival sulcus...
ATCGCAGCGATTTCAAGCGAAATAGCGCCTCAGCCCAGAGCTGCCGGCACCCTCTCAGCCAACGACCCAAACCTATAATGCAAGCTAACTCACGAAAAATCGTGTTGGCGAGCCGATCCCACTCGTCCTCTGCCTTGAATCGGCCGCCCGACGCCTACACAACCTGGGTCCAACCTGGGTAACCTGGGTCCAACCTGGGTCGGGTCGGGTAACCTGGGTCCAACCTGGGTAACCTGGGTCCAACCTGGGTCGGGTCGGGTAACCTGGGTCGGGTCGGGTCGTCGGCCGCCCGACGCCTACACAACCTGGGTCGGGTCGGGTCGGTCGGGTCGGGTCGGGTCGGTCGGGTCGGTCGGCGGTCGGGTCGGGGTTGGGTCTGGGTATCAGCGGCTGTCGGGGCTATGCTCGCGCTGTGAACCACCAGGATCGATATGCGATGCCCCACTCGTGCCGCCGCTCATACCGCTGTCTGTGCTCGCAGCTCGCCGCGCTCGTCGCTGGGATGCTCGCGCTCGTCGGCGCCGCTGCGCCAGCCTGGGCGATGCCCCTGAAGTGGCCCGCCAAGCACCTCCCCGCCTGGCTGCTCAAAGAGGCCATCGGCATCGCTGTCTGGCAGGTGATTGGCATCTTCGTGCTGATCTTCCTCGCGCTCCTGCTGCGACGGGTGGTGCTCTATGTGGTCACGGCCTACATCCGCAGGCTGGCCAAACAGGTCCACGACACCCTCGAAGACGCCGTTGATCGCGCAGCCCAGCCGCTCTCTGGGCTGGGAATGGCGCTGGTCTTCGGCATCGGTTTTCCGTTGCTTGGCTTCTCTGACCGCGTCGACGTCGTGATCCTCCTTGCCGTGCGGCTGCTCGCCGTCTCCTCGGCGGTCTGGCTGTTCTATCGACAGATCGATGTGGTCTCTGGGCTCATGGCCGAGAAGGCCGAGCAGACCGAGACGCGCCTCGACGATCAGCTCGTGCCGCTGGTGCGCCGCACGCTCAAAGCCTTCGCCGTGGTGATCGGCGGCATCTTCATCCTGCAGAACCTCTCGGTCGACGTCGCCTCCCTCGTCGCCGGCCTCGGACTCGGTGGTCTGGCCTTCGCCCTGGCCGCCAAGGACACGCTGGCCAACGTCTTCGGCTCGCTGGTGATCTTCGTCGACCGGCCGTTTCAGATCGGTGACTGGGTCTGCATCGAGAAGCAGCACGGCACCGTCGAGGACGTAGGCTTCCGCACCACCAAGATCCGCACCTTCTACAACTCGCTGATGACGGTGCCCAACGCGAAGCTCACGGCGACGATGATCGACAACTACGGCATGCGCGAGTATCGCCGGATTAAGGTCAAGCTGCAGCTGACCTACAGCACCACACCAGAGCAGATGCAGGCCTTCGTCGAAGCCTGCCGCGCGATCGTCGCGGCGCATCCGCATACCCGCAAGGACTACTACGAGATCCACTTCAACGACTTCAGCGCCTACTCCCTCGACGTGCTCTTCTACGTCTTCGTCAAGGTGCCCTCCTGGTCAGACGAGCTGAAGGCCCGCCACGAGCTCTTCCTCTCGGTGATGCGCGCGGCGAAGGACCTCGGCGTCGAGTTCGCCTTCCCGACCCGCACGATCCACGTCGACAGCCACTTCTCTGATGCGCCGCGGGTCGTCGGCGGCGGCAAACCCAAGCCCGAAGACGATCTGCAGCGGGTCGTCCGCTCCTATGGCCCCGGGGGTAGTGAGTCCAATCGCCCCTACGCGCTGACCCATGGCTATTTCGCCGGCACCGACTCGGACCGCGGAGAAGAGGACGTCGAGGACGAAGACGTCATCGACGAGGGCGCTGGCGGCTGATCGACGAGAAGAGACCCTTGCGCATCCCGCCTCACCTGCTGCTGCTGCAGCTGCTGCCGATCGTCGCGTTTCTGATCGTCGACTCGATGGTCCGCGAGCCCTTCTGGGCGATCGTCTCGGCGTTGATCTGTGTGGCGTTGTTGAGCGTGTTTTCGTTCTGGCAGCAGCGGCGCTTCGACCCCTTCATCCTTGTCGACGCGCTGCTGATCGGCGCCCTCGGCGCCGCGACCCTGATCTCGAAAAACGAGAGCTTCTTTCGGCTCAAGCCGGCGGTGATCGAGGGCGCGATGGTGCCCTTTCTGCTCTTTTTGGCCCTCGGCAAGGAGGCCACGCTGCTGGGCTACCTCTGTCGCTTCGGCGCGCAGGGCGCCCCAACACCAGAGGCGTTGAAGCTGCTCCGCCAGCTCTTCTCCCTCTTCGCAGCCCTGATGCTCGTCCACGCGGTGGTCGTCGTCTTCTTCGCCCTCTACGGCAGCCGCGCCGCCTGGGCCTGGGTCTCGGGGCCGGGCTTCTACCTGCTGCTGGTGCCGGTCTTCGGCTGGATGATTGCGCTGCGGATCCGCCGCGCGCGCGCCATGAGTCGAGGTCGGAGCGAAGCCCTCGAGCCAAGCCCCGAGCCGACGCGCGTCAGCGGGCGACGGGGTTAGTCGGCGGGTGGCGAGGTTAGCAGATGGTCAGGGGGCCACGCGCAGGTCATCGGAGGTTGCGCGGTGCGGCGCGGGATCAGCCATGAGCGACGGTTAGCGACGGCTACTTCATGTTGCTGCGCAGCTTGGCCAGCAGATCGATCTCGGCTTGCAGCGAGCTATCGCCGAGCGCCCTCTGGTGGCCTTGCAAGAGCGCCTCGACCTGGCTCAGCAGCGCGCGGGCGTCGTCTCTCTGGCCGGCCCAGTAGCGGCGACAGGCCTCCTTCATCCCGTTGACCTCGCTGACCAGCGCCACCACCCGCCGCACCGCCGGCTGGGAGTAGCTCTCGTCGGCGTTGGCGAAGGCGGCGCGGGACAGCACAGCGGCGATCTGGTCTTCCTGCTGCGAACCATTGGGGAGCTCGTAGCTCAGCTTGCCGCTGAGCACCGCGACGTCACCATCGCTGCCCTGCAGCGCGATCCCGTCGCGCTCGAGCTCGACCAACATCGCGCCCTTTTTGCGGCTGAGAAAGACCGTCGGCACGGTGAGCGTCGAGGTCTTCGCTCCAGCCGTCCAGTCCTTCACCCCGTGGGCGCCAACGAAGCGAAAGCCCTCGGGGATCGTCAGCTCGAGCTTCAGGTCGTAGGCTAGCGGCGTGACCAGGTAGTCGAAGTCCTTGTCAAAGACCGTGCGGATCGCTTCGCTGTCGGCCAGGTAGAAGTAATTGCCGCCGCGAAGGTTGGCGATCAGGTCGATCAGCTGAGTGTTGAAGTCGAGACCCACGCCAAAGGCGGTGAGGCCGACGCCATGGCCGGCGGCCTTGGTCACCAGCGCCGAAAACGAGCCCGCGTGGGTCGCGCCGACGTTGGGCGTCGCGTCGGTGAAGAGCATCAGCCGCGAGGCACGCTTGGCGCCCTGGTGTTCGGCCAGCTGCTCGTACCCCAGCTTCAGGCCCGCCTCCATGTTGGTCGAGCCCCTCGCTTTCAGCGTCGCGATTGCGGCGCGGATCGTCGCCTTGTCGCCGCCGTGGGTCGGCGGCAGGCGCAGCGAGGCCTCGTCCGAGAACGCGACGAGGCTGACCATGTCACCCTCGTCGAGGCGATCGACCAGCCGCTCGAGGGCGTAGCGTGTGTCGCTCATCTTGGGACCCAACATCGAGCCGCTGACGTCGACCACCAGCGTCAGGTTCAACGGCTCACGACGAAAGGTCTCGGCCTTCAGCCCCGACGACATGCCGACCTGCACCAGCACCGTCCGTCCTTCGGCGTTGGCGCTCGCCTCGTCGGGCAGGTCGGCGAAGCGGGTTTGGGTCACGCCGGCGGCGAGGTTCAGGCAAAGCAGCTGCGGGCAGGCTGGACCGGCGAGCGGCAGATCGTGCTCGCTCAGCAGGCCCTCGACGTAGAGCTGATCGACCTCCGGCACCCCTCCCTGCTCGATCAACTGCCGCACCTGGCGGAAGTCCTGTGCACCGCCGGCGGTCGCGCCGAGGTTGCCGCCGCCAACGTTGCCGCCATGGCCGCCATGGCCGGGGCCTGCCATGGTGTCCGCGTTCATCCCACCGCAAGCAGCGAGGGCACCGATCAGCGTCATCCCAGCGAGCGTCAACAGGGTAGGAAGCATCACCTTCTCTCGGCGGGCTAGCGTTGTGGCGGCTGTTTTCATCGGCGCTCTCCGTGTCAATCAGAGTTCGAAGGGAGAGATAGCGAGCGCCGTGCCAAGGCTGGTCTCGGCGACGACCTCGACGCAACTAGTCGGCTTTGTTTGACTTCGCGCCCAACCTGGCCAATCGTGGACAAGCGACGGGACCACAGAGTGGCCTCGATCCTGGGCGTTTTCGTCATGACACCAGTGTCAGACCGTGGCTCCCAGGCTGGGGTGTACGCTGGTCGGCGATGGACAGAACGCGGTATAAACGTCAGCACTAGGTGGTGGATGGCTCGACCTGACTTGGATAAGGCTCGCGTGACGGTGATGCGAGCCCGACAGCTCCTCCGGGAGAAACGGTACGCCGACGCGCTCCAGGTCTGCGCTGACGAGCTTGCTCGCGGCAGCGATGATGCGGAGTTGAGGCTCGTGGCCGCCCATAGCTTGCTCGCCCAGGGGCGCCACGAGGGGGCAAAAAAAGAGGCGCAGCAGGTGCTGCGGGTCGATCCCGCCGTCGCTGAAGCCCATCGCATCCTCGCCGACGTGGCCTGTGCCCGCGGCGAGCTCGCGACCGCTTGCGACCACCTGGAGAAGATCCTCGCCCTCGAGCCTGCAGATCACCGGGCGCGGCAGCTGCTCGAGACCCTCTCCCGCTCGTCGATGAGCGGAGGGGACGAGACCGTCCCGATGCCCGGGGCGATGCAGCTCTCCAATCGGGCAGCGTCCTTGGAGCGCTTCATCAACGACGATGAGCCCGGTCACGATCGTCAACCCGCGCACCGTGGAGGCTTCGCTCCACCCAACGACGACGGACGAGACAGCCCAGACCTGTTGGACAACGGCTTCGTCGAGATCAGCGACTCGATGATGGAGGAGCTCCCCGAGCCGATGAGCGGCAAAGATAAGGGCCGAGACCCCAAGCGCGACGTTAGCCATGACGCGGTCGCGGGTTGGATGCCCGCCGACCCTTCTAGTTCGCAGCAAGCACCGATGACCCTCTCAGGCTTCGACGCGCTGCCGCCGGAGGCCAACGAAGAGGACGCGCCGACGATGCCGCTGTTGCGGCCCTCGGCGCCGAAGGAGCCCGAGCTGAAGCTCGATCCGCGCGCCGCGCGGCCGGTGCAACAGGAGCAGACGCGCCGGATCCCGCGCTCGGCCGAGATCAAGATGCCCGAGCCGGCGAACCCCAAGGGGCCTTCCACCGAGCCGCTGAGCGCTTCACAGCTGATCGTCGACGATGACGACGGCTTCGAGGACTTCAACGTCGAGCCCGCCAGCGTGCCGGTGAGCCGCGCGCCCAAGCGCGAGATCCCCAAGGTCCGCGATCCGGTGCAGGCCAGGCAAGAGCTGCGCGCCTCGAAGCCAAACGACAGCGGCGCCTTCGTCGCCCAAGACGACGACGCGCCGGACGGCGACGGTGGCGGTGACCTGATGTCGATGCTCACCGGCGGCCCGAGCAGCGCGAGAGACGACGACTCGATCAGCGACCTCCGCACCCGTCTCCAGCAGCGACCCGAGCCCGCGGTCGTGGTCGACTCGTCAGCCGGAGACGCCTTCGTCGCGGACGACGGTTTCGACGCCGACGAGGGCTTCGACGCGGACGAGGGCTTCGGCGCCGACGACGCTTTCGACGCGGATGAGGGAGCCTTCGTCGCGGATGACGGCTTTGACGCCGACGATGGCTTCGTCGCCCAAGGGGACGACGCGCCAGCAGCTGACGAGCCCTGGGATCCGCTCGCGGAGATGGAGACGCGGGCACGACCCAAGGCCGATCCCGCCGAGCTCGACCGCCTCGACGACTCCCTCGCCGGCATCGCTCTCGCTCCGCCCAAGAGGAAGAAGGGCCGCTTCAAGCTCTTTCTCCTGCTCTTCCTCCTCGCAGGCCTCGGCGCTGGTGGCGGCTACGGCTACTACTGGTATCGCACCAACCAATTCGTCGAGGCCGAGTGGCAGAAGGCGCGCACGGCGCTGCACCTCAGCACGCCAGCGGGCTACGAAAAAGCACGCGCAGCGGCCAAGCGGATCCTCGAGAAGCGCCCCAAGAACGCTGGCGCGCTCGCGGCGCTGGGGATGGTCGACGCGGCGCTCTCGATCGAGTTCGGCCTCGATCGGCGGGGACAGGCGCTGAAAGCGCTGAGCGAGACCAAGGGCAAAGATAGCGAGTGGCGCACAGCGGCGCAGGGCTTCTTGGCCTTGATGGACGATCCGTCAAGCGCCGTGGGCTACCTGCAAAAAGGCATCGAGGTCTTCCCCAAGAGCGCGCTGCTGCGCTACCTGCAGGGGCGAGCGCTGGTCGCCTCGGGCAAGCAGCAGCGTGGCGCCGATGCCTTCCAGGCGGCCCTGAAGGCGGCGCCGTCCTTCGTCTCCGCGCGGCTCGCGCTGGCCTCGCTGATCGGCATACAGGATAAGGGCTACGACGAGGCCGCGCGGATGTTCGACGAGGTGCTCAAGGGCCACCCAGGGCATATCCAGGCGCTGGTCGATCAAGCGCGCCTGCGCGCGCGCCACAACAAGGAGCTCGAGGGCGCAATCGCCGACATGAAGCGCATCACCAGCGAGCTCTCGTCGAAGGCTGGGCGCGGACAGACGGGCTGGGCGCAGCTGGTGCTGGCGCAGGTCTACCGGCGCCGTGGCGCGATCCAGCAGATGAGCGCCGCCCTCGACGCGGCGATCAAGTCGCCGCCCTGCTGTGACGCCTCCTTCCGCCACGAGCTGGCTGGTGAGCTGATGGGCCTGTTTCGGCTCCGCGACGCCTACGAGCAGCAGCTCGCGGCGCTGGGGCTGAACAAGAGCGTGCCGCGCTTCCTGCAGCGCGCGGCGCGTCTGCTGCTGGCGATGGGGCGCCCAAGGAAAGCCGCCGAGCACCTCAGCAAGGCCCCCGCTGGGCAACCGGAGACGAAGGTCCTCAGCGCCCGGCTGAAATACGTAGAGCGAAAATACGAGGACGCCGACGGCGCCTTCAAGCCGCTGCTCGCCGCGCCCAAGGTCGCCACCGAGGCGAAGCTCTACCACGCCCTGACGCTGGCCAAGCTGGGCAAGAGCAAAGAGGGCCTCGAGACGCTGGAGAAGCTGATGAAAGAGCAGCCGGCGCTCGACACCGCACCGCAGTTCGCGGGGCGGATCCACCTCGCCAACCACGACTATAAGAAGGCCGAGGCCATGCTGAAGAAGGCTTGGCGGATCAACAAGCTCGACCCGCTGACACCGACTCTGCTGGGCCACGTCTCGCTGGCGATCCACGACGTCGACCGCGCGGTGAAGCGCTACGAGCGAGCCCTGAAGTCGCGGCCCGACTTTGCCCCGGCGCATATCGCCCTGGGCAACCTGCTGTGGCAGATCGGCAGCCTCCCCTCGGCGAGCGCCCGGCTGGCCAAGGTCGACGAGGCCGACCGCGGCCTGGCGAGCTATCGCACGCTGTCGGCGCGGATCGCGATGGCCGAGAGGCGCTTCGAGGCCGCCGAGGCCGCGCTGAAGCAGCTCAAGGAGGCCAACCCGCCCAAGATGCTGGTGTCGCAGCTCCAGGGTGAGCTGGCGCTGGCGCGCAAGCAGGGTAAGCAAGCGCTGGCGCTGCTGAAGAAGGCGCAGAAGGCCGACCCCAAAGACGCCGAGCTCTTGGTGCTCGTCGGCCACGCGCAGATGATCGCGGGCAAGGTCGACGACGCCTACGACACCTTCCACGCCGTACTGAAGATCGACGCCGGTCAGCCCGTGGCGCTGCTCAAGCTCGGTCGCATCGCGATCCGAGACGGCGAGTATCCGCTCGCCGTGCGGCGGCTGAAAGAGGCGCTCAGACAGATGAAGAAGCGGCACCTGCCCAAGCGCCTCCAGGCGGCCGCCTTCACCGCGCTGGGCCAGGCCTTCTTGGCCAAGCGCGACACGGGACGCGCGCTGACCAACCTGCAAGACGCGATCGACCTCGACCCCAAGGCCGCCGAGCCCCAGTACCGGATGGGCGTGACCTACGACGCCCTCGACCGCCCGCAGCGCTCCATCGGCTACTACGGCAAAGCCATCGCCTCGGATCCCAACTACACCTCCGCCTACAAACGCCTCGGCTTCGCGCTGGCCAAGCTCAACGAGAACGCCAAGGCCGCCGCCGCCTTCCAGGCGTACCTCGACAAGGCCCCCAAGGCCCGCGACGCCCGCGAGATCCGTCGCAAGATCCGCAAGCTGAAAAAGGAGAGCTAGCTGAGACCTCTAGGTTATAACGACGTGCGCTGGCGGCCCTTTCTCACCTGATCATGGGGGTGCTCCGAATCACTCGCTCTAGAACGCTAACCAACTTACCTCCCGTCGCCGCGCTGGTCTGCGACATGACAACGGTTGTCGTTCGTCGTTTGCGTGCTACCAGCAGGCGCCCATGTCGCTCCTAGGCCGTAATTCCGCATCCTTCGCGCAGCTCGGTCCGGTAAGCTTGTCTGCGCTCTAGAGCATGTTCTTCTTCCTCTCAAAGACGGCCGGCGCGCTGCTGATGCCCTCGAACCTGGGGCTCTCGCTGATCGCCCTCGGCTTGCTCCTGCGCTGGCGCCGTAAACGGCTAGGGCTGGCGCGCTGGGCGCTGCGAGGCGGCGTCGCCGTCTTGGTGCTCTTCAGCCTGCCCGTCTGCAGCCAGCTGATGCTGACGCCGCTCGAGGAGGCCTACCCGCGACGCGAGCTCGCCGAGCGGCCGCCGGCGGCGATCGTGATGCTCACCGGCACGCTGCATATTCCCATCAGCGGCGAGGACGCCCCGGCCGAGTTCTTCGAGGCCGCCGATCGCTTCGTCGAGACCCTGCGCTTGGCTCATCGCTACCCGAGAGCCAAGGTCTTGATCCTCGGCGGCTCTGGCTCGCTGATCGACGACGCGTTTCGCGAAGGTCGCGTCCTCGGCAAGCTCGCTGGAGAGCTCGGCGTCGATCCCGCGCGGCTAGTCATCGACCCCAACTCGCGTAACACCCACGAGAACGCCGTCAACGGCAGCGAGCTGCTCGCGAAGCTGCCCGCTGGCGACGCGCTGCTGGTCACCAGCGCTTTTCATATGCCCCGCGCCGTGGCCTGCTTCGCCAAGGCGCAAAAGCAGGACACGCGCACACGGCGGATCGTCCCCTGGCCCGTCGACTACCGACGCATCGCCTTGCGCCACAGCTCTTTCATCCCGCGGATCTATGGTCTCGAGCTCTCCGAGCGCGTGATCAACGAGTACGCCGGGCTGCTGGTGTATTGGCTGGTCGGATACATCTAGTATCGAAGATGCGCGCGAAGGTCTTCGCCTGGCGCAGGCAGCATGTCCTCCAAGGAGCGATCCTCTGCGGTGGTCGCGACTCGCTGAAGGAGGTCGTTGACAAGAGCGGCCGCTAGCGAGCTATCCCGGAGGAATCCTCTGGCACGCTGCTGATCGTCACCGGCGCGCCGCCGTCGCCCATTGAGCGCTGGGCGGCCTCGAGGAGGCGCACGACGGCGAGGCCCTCTTCGCCCGGCGTCCGCGGCGCGGAGAGCCCGCGCGCGGCAGCGAGGAAGTGCAGACACTCCGCCGTCAGCGGCTCGGCGAGAGAGACGCGGGGGATGTGGATGTCGCCGTTTCGCAGCGAGAGGTATTCACCATAGCTCTCATACTCCGGCGGCGACTCGACGCCCTTGTCGTAGATCCGCAGCTTCTCGGCGGCCTGGGTGTCGTCGAAGACGACCATCTTCTTGCTACCAACCACCGTCAGCCGCCGCGTCTTATGCGGGTCGAGCCAGGAGAGCTGGATCTGCGCCATCGCGCCGGAGGGGTAGTCGAGGTTAACGAAGACCACGTCCTCGACGCCGGCCTGCAGAAACGCCCGACCCCGGGCCGAGACGTTCACGGCGTGCTCGCCAAGGAGAAAGCGGATCACGGAGAGGTCGTGGGGGGCGAAGCTCCACAGGGCGTTCTCGTCCGAGCGGATCCGCCCGAGGTTGACCCGCAGCGCATACATATAAAACACGCGCCCGAGCTCGCCGGCGTCGATCAGCTCCTTGAGCTGCAGCACCGCCGGGTGGTAGCGCATCAGGTGACCGACCAGCAGCTGGCGCTCGGCTCGCCTCGCCGTGGCGACCATCTGCTCAGCCTCGCTGGCCGAGGTCGCCAGGGGCTTTTCGACCAGGACGTGCTTGCCTGCCTCGAGGGCGGCGCAGGTCAGCGGCGCGTGCTGGGTGACGTCGGTGGCGATCACCACCGCCTCGATCCGCGGATCGGCGAAGACCTCCGCCGGATCGGCGCCGAGCTCGGCCCTGGGCTCGAGGCGCTTGGCCCGCCCCAGCGCCGCTGGATCAGGATCGACGACGCGCCAGAGCGTCGCCTCTTTCAGCTGGGCGAGGTTGCGAACATAGTTTTTTCCCCAATAGCCAGCGCCGAGCACGGCGACACCCACGGGCTCCTCGCGCAACGCCGCGCGAACCTCGGCCTTGGTCATCGCGCCTCCTCCTCGCCGTCGACGCGCTCAAGCCGAACCCCCAGCGGCAACGTCCGATCGAGGACACGCCGGTAGCGATCTCCGCAGCCTTCGCACTGGAGCTCTCCGCCGTCGGAGCCCTGCGGCAGGGCGCGCCGCTCACGAAGCGGAGGGGTGGGGCCGGCTCGCCCCGAATCCAACGATAACGTCACCCCGCAGCGGCAAGCCCAGCCTCGCTGCCGCGCCGGGACGCCGAGCATCAGCGCGTAGGCCGGCACGTCGCAGGTCACCACGGCCCCAGCGCCGATCAGCGCGCCCTCGCCGATCTCGTGGCCACAGAGGATCGTCGCGTTGGCGCCGATGGTCGCGCCGCGGCGCACCAGGGTCTCGCGGTAGGCGTCCTTGCGCTCGATCGCCGCCCGCGGGTTGATCACGTTGGTGAAAACCATCGAGGGCCCACAGAAGACCTCATCTTCGAGGGTCACGGCGTCATAGACCGAGACGTTGTTCTGGATCTTAACCCCGTCGCCGATGATCCCGCGGTTGCCGACGAAGACGTTCTGGCCTAGCACACAGCGCCGCCCGATGCGGGCACCACCGCTGACATGACAGTAGTGCCAGATCTTCGTCCCGGCGCCGACGCGCGCGCCCTCATCGACCGTCGCCGTGGGGTGGATCTGTACATCGTCGGCGGTGTTTTGCTCTTGATCCATGATCGTGTCCTACCCGCGGTCGATGATCAGCGGCAGCGCCCGCCGTGTCCACGATCGACCGACGCGCATCAGCTCCCAGGGGTCGACGCCCAGGGCCTCGAGAGGGTTGGTGAGCTTGCCCGCCAGCTTCTCCGGCGCGCCGCCCAGCAGCGAGCCCAGCGGCGAGCGCGACAGCAGCTTGCCCGCCAGCCGCGCCGAGCGGTTCGCCGCGTCGCTGACGGCCGCGGCCCCGATCAGCGCATGGGCCCAGGTCGGCGCCGGGTCGAGGAGCGCCTGCTTGATCGCTAGGGCCCGCGCCAGCGCCGAGCGGTCGCCAGCGACAAAGCGCCGCCAAGCGCCGAGCGGCACGGCGAGGCAGAGATGCGGCGCCCCGTAGCGCCGGGTGACCAGCGCGCGCGCTTTGGCCACGTCGGCGAGGTTGCGCACCCTCAGCTGCTCGTCCAGCGCCGCCTGTGAGGTGACGAGATCGACGTGCCCGCCACGCTTGCGCCAAATGACCGAGGTCCAGACGCGCCCCTCGTCGAGCACGTAGAACATCATCGTCCGGCCGTCGGGAAAGAGCCGGTTGAAGGTCTTTGACAGCAGCTCATAGCGCGGCAACGGCAGCGACCCCAGCAGCCGCGGGCTGAGCAGTACGTCGCGGCCGAGCGCGCGTTGCATCGTCCGCGCCGCCATCAGGCCCATCGCCATCGGGTCATCGTCTGGTGTGAGCTGCGTCGACAGCTCGGCGACCAAGCGCGGCACGGCCTCACTGTGAACGGCGACGACGAAGGCCAACCCCTCGCGAGCGCGCAGCCGTGAGAGACCCGCGGGGCTGACCTCGTCGAGCTCGCCCGGCGGCAGCTGCGAGGTCCCGCCGATCGCTCGCCAGCGGGTCGTCGTGACGGCGGGGCGCTGCTCACCCCCGTTGGGCGAGGAGGAGAGCGGACCAGCGCCGAGCAACACGATCCGCTCGACGCGCCCTCGGCGCAGCAACACCAAGGCCGATCGCGCCATGCGAGGCGGTAGCGCTTCGTCCGTAGGCTCGCGCTGCGCGATGCCGGCGACGCGCCCGAGCCATCCGCTACGCTCGCCGCGACCACGGCCGCTGCCCTGACGTGATGCGTTGGTGCTCGGCGGTGGATCGAGCAGCTCCAAGAGCCGCCTGAGCTGCAAGCCATCGAGCGCCTCGACGCGCAGGTCGCGCGAGATCATCGCTCTTGCTCCGTGGGCGTCGCCGCGAGGCGACAGCGCAAGAGTCGCAGGCCATCGGCGGGCAAGGAGACCTCCCTTGTCTCGAGGGGTACTCCGCTGAGCGCGTCCCAGATCCGAAGCCGCGACACGTCTTCGCCGCCGGGAGCCGCGACCAGCCGCGCCCGAGCGTCGCGGGCGCCAGGGTTGGCGACGAAGAGCACGCCGTCGCCCGCTCGCTCGCCGCCCCGCTGCACGCTCGCCAGCCCGCTCGTCTCTCGGTTCAGGTCCTCGGCGCAGAGCAGCGTCGTCGCGACCTCGGCCTCCCGTAGCCCTCGCTGGAGCGCCGCGACGTCGGCGAAGTAGCGATGCTCGGGCAGCCCCGCGGGTCTCGCCGAGCCGACGACCCAGAGCTCTCGTCCATCGTCGGCGAAGCGCCGTAGCGCCGCGCGCAGCGAGGGCTCGAGGAGCAGGGCGTCGAGCGGCGAAGCCGCGGCGACCCAGGGCAAAAGCAGCACGCGGAGCCGCCCGCCCACGGCGTCGGTCTCACCGTCGAGGCGCCAAAAGGGTGTGCGGGCTCGATCGAGGGCGGCGGCGACCTCCTCGCGCAGCTCGAGCAGCTCGGCCAGCGCCTCGGCTCCTGGGCCATCGCGCGCGCCTAGCGCTGCGGGAGAGAGGCCAGAGAGCGCGAGCAACCGAGGCGGCAGCGGATCGAGGAGCGAGCGCAGCCGCGCGAGGCGAGCTAGCTGCCGTGGCTCGAGCAGCCCGACGTCGACGGTGCGAACGCGACGGTACAGCCGCAGGTCGGCGACCGCGGCGAAGAGACGCTTGGTCGCGTCGAGCTCGGCGCCGGGACGAGGACGCCCCGCCGCCGTCAGCGGCGCGGCCACCCGGCCCTCGGTGCCGAGCACGCCGTCGAGGACGAAGCCCCGCGCGCCGAACATCAGCGCGGTCAGCAGCTGCTCTTGTTGCTGCGGGAGGTCCGGCGGCGCCCAGCCAACGGTGCCGCCCCACGGCTGCTCGAGCACCAGCGGCAGGCGGCTGCCGCCGACCACGCGCTCGATCTGTGCTCGCCGACCGGCGAAGTCGCCGCGGAGCTCGGTCAGCGCGACCCCAGCCCCATCGACGACGGCCTCGGCCGCCCCGAGGGCGCAGCTCGCCCCCGCCTCGGCCACCCCTGGGCTCTGGCGATGAAGCTGAGCGATCGACGCGAGATCTGGCCCATCGTCGCGGCTCAGCGCCGCACGCAGCCGCCCCAGCGCCGTGGTGATCAGCGACTCCTTGAAGCGCAGCCAGTCGAGGTGGCGGAGCAGCTGCGCGTCATCTGCTGGATTGAACCGTCGAGGCGGTCGCTGGTCGTCCACGGCGACCTCGGGGTAGCCCGCCGGCAGCCTCTCGCCATAGACCTCCGCCAGCCACTGGCGGTAGCGCCTCTGCGCAGAGGCCGCGTAGTCGCCGTCATAGCTGGCGGCGCGACCGAGCCGATCAGGCTGCGTCTGTAGCACGACGGCGACGATCGGGCCCTCCGGGTAAGCGTAGGGTCCGAGGTGCTCGGCCGCCGCGGCGAGCCAGGCCTCAGCCGCGCCGAGGAAGCGCTCGCTCGCGAGGCTCGGCTGCGCGAAGGGCCGCGGTACCCGCGGGACCCAGAGCGGCTCATCGCCGCTGCCACGCGCCATCACCTCGCTGTGGCGACAGAGCGCCGCCGGAAGACCGCCGTGATCGACGACGTCGGAGAGCGGGCCGAGGTGCACCAACAAGCGGAGGGCGCGTCGCTGACAGCCCTCAATCAAGCTCGGGAGATCCGTGTTGGCCTGGGCGTCGGCGCTCGAGGTCACCTCAGGCGCGCCGAAGCGCGCGCCGTAGATCGACCAAGGCACCCGGAGCTCGAGGGTCTCGAGGCCGAGGCCGACCAGCCCATCGAGCACGGAGGGCACGTCACGAGAGGCGATCCGCCAAGGCTCGATCGCCGCGCCGATCACCGGCAACTCATGCTCGCTCTCGTCGCTGAGGACCAGCCCGTGGCGACCGACGCGGGTCGAGCGAGACGCCGAGGCGGCGTCTGTGTCCTGCTCGATCCTCGTGTCTGGCTCCATCGAGGCTCAGGATACTTTGCGGCCTAACGCCGGTCGAGTAACATTCCCTCGCTTTGCTGTCTGATCCCCAAATCTTGCGCGGGTCGACGCACGTCATGGAGCCTCGATGAGCGAAGAAGCCGTTGTCGGAATCGATCTCGGAACGTCGAACACGGTCGTGGCTGTCGTCCAGGGCAGCAAGGCGACCGTTATCCCCGATCAAGATGGGCGTCGCATCCACCCCTCGGTGGTCTCTTTCCACCCCAACGGCACGGTGCTCGTTGGACAGGACGCCAAGCGCCGCCGGGTGATCGACCCGCAGAACACGGTCTACTCATCGAAGCGCCTGATCGGCCGCCCCGCGCGAGCCGAGCAGGTCAAGGCGATGATGGAGCGCGCCCCTTATGAGGTGATCGAGGGCGAAAACCAGCAATCGGTGGTGATGGCGCGTGGCAACGAATACACGGTGCCCGAGATCTCGGCCTTCATCCTCCGTCACGTGCGCGCCCTGGCCGAGGCCCATATCGGCCAGGAGGTCGAGAAGGCCGTGATCACCGTGCCGGCTAACTTCAACGACGCTCAGCGTGAGGCGACACGCGCGGCGGGTCGCATCGCCGGCCTCCAGGTGCTGCGCATCCTCAACGAGCCCACGGCGGCGGCGCTGGCCTACGGCTACGGCCGGGGGATGACCAACCGGATCGTGATCTACGACTTTGGTGGCGGTACCTTCGACATCACGATCCTGCAGCTCAACGATCGCGTCTTCGAGGTGCTCTCCACCGCCGGCGACACCTTCCTCGGCGGCGACGACATCGACGAACAGATCGTCGACTACATGATCGAGATCTTCCTGCGTAACCACCACGTCGACCTGACCTACAACACCAGCGCGATGGCTCGGCTGCGCTCGGTCGCCGAGCAGATCAAATGCCAGCTCTCGTCGCGGCCGAAGGCCGTGGTGCAGGTGCAAGAGATCGCCTACGGGGCCGGCGGCCAGCCCCTCGACCTGAACTTCACGCTCACCGTCGAGGCCCTCGACGCGATGGCCCGCGAGCTGGTGCAGCGCTCGTTTCTGATCTGCGACGAGGCCGTGAGCCTCGCCGCGCTCTCGCCGACGCAGATCGATGATGTCGTGATGGTCGGCGGCAGCACACGGATGCCGCTGGTGCGCGAGGCGGCGAAGGGCTACTTCGGCATCGACCCACGCACCGACATCAACCCCGACGAGGTCGTCGCCGTCGGCGCCGCGATCCAGGCCGCGGCGTTGGTGCGGAGCGGCGCCGCGGTAGGCCCCAGCGGGGGCGGTGGGGGCGGCGCCATCGACTCCGTGCTCCTCGACGTCACACCCCGCGCCCTCGGGATCGGTGTGGTCGGTGGCTATGCCGAGACCATCATCTACCGAAACGCCCAGATCCCGGTCGAGCAGACACGTAAGTTCACCACCAGCCAGGATAACCAGCAGGTAGTGCGCATCCAGGTCTGCCAGGGCGAGTCGCGGATCTTCGAGGAGAACGAGCCCCTAGGCGAGCTGGTCTTCGACGACCTGCGCCAGGCCCCCCGCGGCAAGGTCGAGGTCGAGGTCACCTTCGAGATCGACACCAACGGCATCCTGCAGGTCTCGGCGATCGACACCGACACCGGCCGGCGTCAACGCGCCCACGTCGAGCTCGTCGGCTCGGTCGATGAAGGCAAGATCGAGCAGATGCAGCGGCGCCAGGAGCAGATGCCGACGGCCGTCCCCGAGTCGCGATAAGAAACCGGGCAAAAAAGAAGCTGCGCTATTCTGAGGCGGCAATGGAACGGCAATGGAACAACACACATTCAGAGCGCGGATCGAGCAGATCTACCGCGACCTCGAGACCTACAGCTACTACGGCCTACTCAACCTGCCAGCCGAGGCCTCGGTGGACCAGATCCGCCAGATGTTTCATCGGATGGCGTTATCGATGCATCCTGATCGGCACACCGGCCAGGACGAGGAGCTGCGCAAGATGCTCTACGCGATCTACAAGCGCATCTCCGAGGGGTATCGCGTGCTCACCGACCACAACCTGCGTCAGGAGTACCACGCCTGCCTCGCCCGCGGTGAGCGACGGCTGATCAAGAAAGATCGCCCGAGACAGAAGCGCGCCGAGGACGCCATCCAGAGTCCTCAGGCCAAGAAGTTCTTCAACATAGGAGAGGACTTCGAGCGGCGAGGGGACTTGAAAAACGCGAGGATTAACTACAAGTTCGCGCTCGATCTCGAAGACGAAAACAAAACACTGGTGGTGAAGCTGGCCGAGATCGACGCCAAGATCGCCGACGGCTGACGCGCTCGTTGGGGCCTCCTCGAGTCCACCAGGCTCGACTCCGGCCCCTCATGATGATACTCGTTTCGAGTCCTCTTTATCCTCTTTTGCTGTTTCGAGTCCTCCACAGAGCCCCTGTCGCCAGCATCGAGTCCGACATGATCAGAGATGAGCTAGCCCCACGGATCTATTTCGACCAGCCGGTTGCCCTCCAGCGCGTGGGGGACGCGATGCCCTTCGAGGGTCGCGCGCATAACGTCAGCCATTCGGGGATTTACGTCGGCTCGGTGGAGCCCTTTGCCCTCGAGACGCGGGTCTCGCTGAGCTTCGAGCTCCCCGATGGTACCCTCTTTTCGGCGAGCGCGCAGGTCGTCCGGACCGTGAGCGAGGCCTCCGCCGTCGAGCCTGTGGGGATGGCGCTGCGCTTCGAGGAGGTCGACGAGCTCAACGCCGAGCGACTCGCCTCGTTCCTCGACGCCCGCCTGCAACCCGCCGCTGGCGAGCGAGTGCGGCTGAACATCAACCAGGTCGACGTCCCGATCTCCGCCCGAGCTCAGAGCAGCTTCGAACATATCCTCAGCGTCGACGCAGAGTTGCCCTTTCTAACCCTCGGCAATGAGGTGACGCTCAAGGGCGAACAGTCGCTCCAGGGCACAGGCTCGATCCGGTGGGTCAGCGTCCACGTCTGCCCCGAGACCGGCGTGCCACGGCTGAATATCGGCATCGAACGCAGCGACATGCTCGTCAGCGAACACCTCATCGACGAAGAGTTCGACCCGGTCTGCACCAACGACTTCGCCGAGCACGCCGACCAGCTCGACAAAGAGATCCGCGCCGAGCGCAAGAGCGGCAAGCACCCCAAGCAGTCCCGACAGAGGACGTCTGAGGGCGAAGAGCAGCCCGCGCTCTCCTAGAGCGCTTGACCAACTCACCTCCCGTCGCCGGGCCCGGCACTGCCGGCTGCTAGGCCTCAGAAAGCTCGCCAGAGCTAGGAGCACTCCTACACACTCCTCCCCAGGTCGAGAAATGAAGCCAATGGAGTTCAGGACCGATCGTTCACTGTTTTTCTGGGCGCCCCGGACTGGCGGGTCCAAGCCGCAGCGCCGCCAAAAAGCCCTTGAAGTGGAGGAAGTGCTTGGCCGGCAGCGCCAGCTCGAAGATGAAGCGCTGACGTTTGCTATCGACACCCCAGCTCAAGGTCGGCGCGCGCTCGACCTGCTTGTCGGCGAGCTCGGCAACCAGCGGCTTCACCGCGTCAATGCCGAGGCCATCGAGGCCACGGACGAGGTCGACCAACGAGAGGTAGATCTGTCCCACACGCTCGAGGTCTTCGCCCTGCTGCGCGGCCTTGAACGCGGCGCTGTCGGCGAGCGCCGGCGCGATCTTACCCCTGGCTCCCGCCGCGGCGATCGCCTTCATCCGCGCCTCGGCGCCCTTGCCGATCACCAGCGCCGCTAGCTCGTCGCGAAAGAGCCAGCCGACCACCAGCTTCGGCCCGAGCAGCGCGTCGAGGCTCTGACGAGCCTTCATCGTCTCGGCGGGCAAGGTCAGCTCGAGGATCCGGCCCTTCGCTTTCCCCTCGTGAAAGGGCCGCGAGACGGGGCGCAAGGCCGCCGCCGGTCCGGGCTTGCCAGCCTTCTTCGCCTCGGCCTCCATCCACTTCGCGAGCACGTCCGCCACCCGCTCGGCGGCTTCGCGCGCCTCCTCGGGCTTGGAGACCCGCGCTAGCAGCGACACGGTCAAGCCCTTGCCCTGCGGCGGGCGGAAGGCCGCGACGGTCACGTCGTCGGCGATAGGCTTGCGCGCGTGAGCTACGGAGGTGGTGAACTGCTCCTTGTAGGGCGAGGACATGGCGCTGGCGATCGAGGTCAACGCGACGTCTATGGGCGAGCTGCCGGAGGCGACCAGCGGCTGCCCTCGGTTGGCAAAGAGCGCCCAGGTCGTTCGCGGCAGCAGGCCTCGAGCGAAGGGCGCGCCGGGCTGCTGGGCCTTGATCAGCTTGGCCAGCTCTCCGCCCTTTTGATCTTCTGCGGCCAAGCGCAGCCGCACGACGCCCTTGTCGATGTCGGCGCTGATCCGCAACACGCTGGCGCTCTTGGCCAATGCGTAATAGCGACGGGCCGTGCGCTCGAGCGCGGTCATGACCGGCTCCTTGTCAACCTTGCGCCCCCCGGCCGACTGTGCGCCCGCTCGTGCGGTGCTGGTCTTCAGCCGCGCCATCGCCGTGTCGAGAGATTGGTCCAGCTTCGAGCCAACCCCGCGCAGCAGGTTGCTCATCAAGACCGTCAGCTCGGCGTCATGGCGCGGCGTGGCCTTCAGCAGAGCAGCGCGGAGGTAGCCCTTCGCGGTGTCGAAGACCTGGCGCGTGGTCGGCACGATCACCCAGCGATCGTCGATGAAGAGCCGCGTCTCGGTCAGCCCAACCTGTCCTGGCTTGGGGCGGTAGATCCGCAGCTCGCCGTCTGCGCCCTTGTCGATCATCCGCCTGTGCAAGAGCTGCACGAAGGGCGCCTTGTTCTTCAGCGGCAGCGCAACGAGCATTGGCTCGCGCTCCTTCAGCGCCTTGTCGTCGAAGCGTAAGAGCCAGAAGGTGCCATTCAGGTCGAGCGCCTGGAGCAGCTCCCGCGGCAAGTGCGCCCGCTGCAAGAGCAGGTCGAAGAGCCCCTGCGTGGATAGCGGCAGCGGCACGAACTGCCGCACGATCGCGATGGCCTCATCGACGCTCTTGCCCGGCGCGCGCAGGGCGAAGCGCGCGATCAGCGTCTTCGGTGGCGCGATCGTGGCGCGCTTGCCTCCACCCGCGCCGGCGCCCTTCACCGCGGCGCTGCCCTTTCGTTTTCCCTTGCGCTTGCCGTCCTTGTTCTTGCAAGCGGGGCCACCTGTCAAGGCAAGGGCGGCCGCGAGCAAGAGCGCGAACACGAGGCGCGAGGACTTATCAACCAGCACCGGAGACCTCCTCAACCTGCACCCAGAGTACGCAGGTTTTCTTTGTGCCGAACCAAGATCAACGCCGCGATCACCGAAAAGGCGATCGCGATCGGTCGAGGCGTCGCTCCGAGCCAGACCCAGAGGAGCCCCCCGCCGACCCCCGCCAGCGAGCCTAACGCCGAGACCCGAGTCAACGCCAGCATGGCGCCGTAGATCAGAGAGCCCAAGAGCGCCGCCCCTGGGCAAGCGGCGAGCATCACCCCAAAGGCGGTCGCCACGCCCTTGCCGCCTGAAAAGCGCAGAAAGACCGAGTACACATGACCACAGACCGCGACGACCATCGCCAGCGCGACCCAACGCGGTTTAGCCGGATGGCCGGCCAAGAGCCAGCCCATCGCCACCACGGCGAAGAAGCCCTTGGTCGCGTCGAGCGCCAACACCAGCGCCCCCCAGCGGAGGCCCAGGGCCCGCCCGACATTCGTCGCGCCAATGTTCCCCGAGCCGACCCGCCGCACATCCACGCCGCGGAGACGACCGACGATCCAGCCAAAGGGGATCGCCCCCAGCAGATAGACGCCGAAGAGCGCTAGCACCTCGAGCTCCATAGATCGTGGGTACTACGGCTGCACCCTCAACGCCAGAGATTGGGAAACCCTCCCCACCTCGGGCACGATCCGTTCGAGAATCGACGTTAATCCCCTAACGGATGCGCTTTGCTAACGACCAAACCGAGCCGCGAAGGGAGACAAATAGTAATTATTTCAATTACTTATAAATCACATCAACCCTGGCACAGCACCTGCTAAGTAACACGGTTGCAGCCGAGGGGCCCTTCGTTAGGGCCCGTCGCCCGCCGGTTTGGGAGCTGCTGCGAAAGATTATCGGCGGGATTGGGCACGAAAGGCCCTCAGGTTGCAGATCGCCCTCGGCCGGTGTGTTGCGTATGCGACACACCGGCTTCGTCTTTGGGGAAGGGCGGTCGGCGGTGCTGTACCCGGCGACCCGAGGGCTACCTCCGTTTTCGCAGCTCTCAGAAGCGACGCATCACGACGCGGACGTAGCGGCGCGTCTCGAGAGGCAACCTCAGGTTGCCCCGACGCGGCACGCGGCCGGGACGGAGGTTGTAGGCAGCGGTAGCGCGGCTGTAGCTGCCGCGATAGCGAGGCAGCAACATCGCGAGGTAGCGTGCCGGCCTCGATGTTCCGCCGCGGATCGAAGGCGTCGACGATCCCCACCGAGCGCCACCACGAGCTCAGGAAAAGCAGACGCAGACCTTGCCGAAGTGGGCCCCGCTCTGCAGATACTCGAGAGCGGCGCGACTGTCTGCGACGTCGAAGACCTTGTCGACCACCGGCCGCAGCTCAGCCGCCTCGAGGGCGCGGTTCATCGCCTCGAAGCCGTCACGATGGCCGACCAGGATGCCCTGGATCCGCACGTATTTCATGAACACGCTGGTGAAGTTCAGCGGCGCCGCGTTGCCCGAGAGCACGCCGATCAGCCCGATGAAGCCGCCCATCGCCACCGACGCCAGCGACTCGGCCAGGGTCTGAGCGCCGCCGACCTCGACGATCAAGTCGACGCCGCGGCCGTCGGCCAGCTTGCGCACCTCGCGACCCCACTTCGGGGTCTCTTTGTAGTTCAGCGCTCGATCGGCGCCGAGCTCACGCATCCGCTCGAGCTTCGCATCGGAAGACGACGTCGCGATGGTCCGCGCGCCGAAGATCGTCGCCAGCTGCAGCGCGAAGATCGACACGCCGCCGGAGCCCTGGATCAAGACCCAATCACCGGCCTTGAGCCCGCCCTCGATCACCAGCGTGGTCCAAGCGGTGAGCGCCGCGCAGGGCAGCGTCGCGGCCTCTTCATCGGAGAGGTAACCTGGTACCTTCACGGCTGCTGCCTCGTCTACGACCATCTGCTCGGCGAGCACGCCGTCGAGGGGACCCCCGAGGGTCGTACGTAAGCGCTGGTAGTCGGGCCGCCCAGAGATCCACTCGGGGGCGAAGACGGGCGCCGCCCGATCGCCCACGGCGAAGCGCGAGACACCCTCCCCAACAGCGACGACCTCACCCACACCGTCCGAGCAGGGCACCAGTGGCAGCGGCTGCTTGGGGTTGTACTGCCCTGTGATCATCAACAGGTCGCGGTAGTTCAGCGAGGCAGCCTTCATCTTCAGCAGCACCTCGTTGGGCCCGGGCTCGGGGTCGGGCCGCTCGACGAGCTTCAGCTGCTCGAGGCCAAAGCCTCCATCGATCGCCATCACCTTCATCGCGATCCTCCCTCTTTTTCATGCTCGAACGTTAGGAGCATCCCTACAGATTCCTCCCGTCGCCGGTCACAGCACTGGCGGCGGCTTTCTATGCCTCAGAAAGCTCGCCGTACCACCAGTATGGCTCATTTCTTCGGCTACGAAATCGGCTCGGCAGCTCAGCACCCGCCTCGGTCCCGAATGTGTAAGGGTGCTCTTAACGCTTCTGCTGCGTCTTCGCTCGAGGCGCGCGCAGCACGAAGCGATCAGTCTTCGGATCGTGGTCGTAGACCGCCGTCATCCTTGCGCCACCTCCAGAGGTCATCACGCGCAGCTCGAGCCTGCCGTCGCCGTCGGGATCGGCATAAGAGATACGCGACCCCTGCTTGCGGCGACCGTCCTTGGGGTCGAGGTGGGCGAAGATCGTCTGGAACGCGAGGGTCGGCTTCTCGTTGAGGTTGATCAGCGCGTAGACCTCGAGGATGTCGCCAGCGCTGGGGTAGCGGTAGCGGATGACGGCCTCGGCCTTGCCGTCGGCGTCAGCGTCGCGCACCCGCAGCCCGGCACGAACCCGCCGATGATCCCGTACGCCGGCCTTGGCCACCGCAGCAGGCACCTTCGCGCCCTCGGTGGGCAGCGGCACGCGGGCGACGAGCGCCCAGCCCTTGGCGACCTTCTGCACTACCACGGCCTCCATGATCAGGCCCCGCGATCCATCTTTGGCCTGCGCTCCTGGCGAGCCAACGATCACGATATAGCGAGCGCCGCCCACAGCGGTGGGGCGGCGCAGCAGCGAGACTGACGGGGCGGCCTTGCCCGCCTTGCCCACCTTGCTCGCGCGATGACCAGCGCCCAGGAGCCCGAGCAGGTCCTTCGCCGTCGGCGGCGGCGCGGTGGGCTTGATCACGAGCTGTCGCGGCCGGGCGCGGGCGGTCTTGCGGTGTGGCTTCGGCGTGGCTGCGCTCTTGAACGTGGCGCTCCCGGCGGCGCTCCCTTTGGCCCCCGCAGGCTCGCCCTTCTTCGTGCAACCAACGGAGGTCGCAGCGGCGAACCATAGGGCGAGGCTGGCGCAGCGGATCGCGAGCTTCGTGCTGTAGTTGGAGTGGGCCATCTCGTCGGTCCTCCGCCGCCTAGCGGCGACAGGAGCATAGCGGCGTCGAGGGCAGGGGGAAAGCGAGAGGACGAGCTCGAAGCGAACGCGTGGGAGAAGGAGACGAGCGACTAAGCTGGACGGCGAGGCGAGCCATCGCCGCTCTCTGCTCGATCAGGGTGGCGATCGCCTCACGCTGGGCGTTGGTTAAGATCGGCAGCAGGCTGTTGAGCACGCCCTTGGCGCCGGCGATCTTCACCTTGATCTCGCTCAGATCTCTCTTGGAGGCCTTGGCGAAGGAGAGCTCGCTGGCCTTGAAGTCGTCACGGAGGAAGGCCTCGGCGGCGGCCTTCATCCGGGCCCGATGCTCACCTCGACGCTTGGCCCAAGCCGCCATCGTGTCGCCGAGCTGGGCGAAGAGCACCGCGCGCACCTGCTGACGCTGGCTCTGATCGAGGCCGAGCTTCTCGGCGAGCTTGCGCATCCGCTCGTGCGGGCTGCGGGCCTCGTGACGCGCCTTCAGCTTGGCCACCAGCGCGTGGCGCTGCGCGGCGCTCAAGGTGCGGTGCAGCTCGTCGAGGCTGGCGACGATCAGCGGGCGGATCGTTTTCGTCATCGTCGCGTGCATCTTCGCCAGATGAGCCTCGATCGCCGCTTGCTCCAGGCGACCGGCGCGGATCTGCTTGGCGGCCTCTTCGAGGACGGCGGCGTGTAGGGCTCGGCAGCTCGCGGTCCGCCTGCGGATCTGGAGCCGCAGCGCGTCGAGGCGCTGGGTCTGCTTGGCGGTCAAGCCCTCGAGCGAGTAGAGGTCCTTCAGCAGCGCTCTCAGCGGCTTGGGTAGGAGGGCATCGCTAGACGTGACCTTGGTCTGGGTCGCTGTGGCGGTGACGGTCTCTGGCACCTCGGTCGTCTCGGTGGTCTGCTGCGCGGCGGTCTGCTGCGCGGCGGTCTGCTGACCACCGCAAGCGCCTACGAGCAGCGCAGCTCCGAAGAGGGTGACCTCGAGGATGATAGGGCGTCGAGTCATGGGCGTCCTCCTTGGGTACGCAGATCATTCTGATCGACCCGCGCAGCAGCACTGTTGTTATTTGGTTGTTATTTGGTTGCGGCGACGTAGCGGTTCGTAGCAGCGCTCGCCGCCGGCCAGCGCGTGATCAGCCGCGCGCCGCCGCTGTTGGACTCCTCGGCGACCGTCTCCCCGCCGTGGGCCTGCACGACGCGCTGCACGATCGCCAGCCCAAGCCCGACACCGCCGGAGGCGCGGCTGCGGCTGCCGTCGAGGCGCGTAAAGGGATCGAAGACATGCTCGCGCTTTTCCGCCGGGATGCCAGGCCCATCGTCGTCGACAATCACCTGAACCCAACCATCCCCTTCATCCTCGACGCGAACCACTACCCGCGAGCTGGCGTAGCGCAGCGCGTTGCCCAGCAGGTTGCGCAGGGCGCGGCGAAAGAGCCGCAGATCGACATCAAGCTCCGGCAGCTCGCCCTCGGGGAGGGCGATCGCGATCTTGGGGTAGAGCTCGCCGAGGCGCCGCGCCAGCGATGTGATGGCTTCCATCGGCGCGACGCGCTCGCGCTCGACCAGCTTCGAGCCCCCGCCCCCTTCAGCTCCCATCCGCATGTAGAGCAGGAGCTCGTCGACCAGCCGATCGAGCTCGTCGAGGTCCTCTTCGAGCGCGGCGACGCGCGCCCTACGGCGCGTCGTGTCGGGCTCCTCGGCGAGCATCTCGAGGCCGAAGCGGATCCGCGCCGCCGGCGTGCGAAGCTCGTGGGAGACCGCCTGCAAGAGCTGCCGCTGGCTCGACAAGAGCTCCTCGATACGCGCGGCCATCGCGTCGAAGCGTCTAGCCAGGCTGCCGATCGCGTCTTTCGAGGTGATCGCCGCCCGGGCCGAGAGCTCCCCCGCGGCGATGCGCTCAGCAGCACGCTCGAGGCGACGTAGGCGACGCACGATCGGGAAGGTCAGGGTGAAGCCCGCGATCAGGATCAAGAGCACCATGCCGATGAGCACGGCGATCTTGGGGTAGGCGTCGCGCGTAAAGAGGTGACCTAGCGGCCCGACGCGGACCACCTCGCCGCTCTTGCCCAAGGGCAGATAGATCTCGGGGCCGGCCCGATGAGTCACCCGCATCGCGAGGCGGTTGGCCTTCATCCGCGGTCGCAGCTCGGCGGGCACCTGCTGCGGTCCGTCGAGCAGCGTGATGGAGATCTTGCCCCGCTCGCGCAGCGCCGCGAGGCGCGCCGGCAGCTCGCCAGCGTCAGCCTGGCCGAGGTTGGCGCGCATCTCCACCAGGAGGTCGACGACCCGCGACATGTCCTTGTGGATGTGGCGTCTCTTGGCCACATGGAAACCCCAACCGACGAGCAGCCAGGAGGCCACGAGCACGCCCACGATCGCCAGCAGGATCCGCGTGAGGAGGCGAGTCACGGCGCGCGCATCTCCCTCGATGGTGTGGCCACCAGGTAGCCCGCGCCGCGCACGCTCTTGATCAACCTCGGCTGCTTGGCGTCGTCACCGAGCTTCTTGCGCAGGCGAGCGACGCGGAGATCAATCGACCGGTCGAGGCCATCGTATTCGATGCCCCGAAGCTCGCTGTAGATCGTCTCGCGGCTCACCACCTCGCCCGCCCGCTTGGCCAGAAACCAGAGCAGATCGAACTCCGCGGTGGTCAGCGCGATGGGCTGCTCGCCAAGCTGCACCGTGCGAGCGCCCGCGTCGATCACCAGCTCGCCGATCACTTGGCGCTGCGCGCCATCGCCCCGCCCCTGGCCGTCCTCATCAACGAGGCGCTCGGCGCGCCGCAGCTGGCTCTTGATATGTGCCAGCAGGACGCGCGGCTTGACCGGCTTGGCGATGTAGTCGTCAGCGCCGATCTCCAGACCGACGATCTCGTCGACATCCTCGCCCCGGGCCGTGAGCATCAAGATCACGCCGGGGTAATGATCGCGGACCTCGCGGCAGACCTCGAGGCCGTCTCTCCCCGGCAGCATCAGGTCGAGGATCACCAGGTTGGGCAGCTCATCGAGGATCCGGCCAACGGCGCGGTCGCCGCGACCCTCGATCGAGACCACGTAGCCGTTGCTCTGCAGAAACTCGCAGACCAGCGACGCGAGGCGCTCGTCGTCTTCGACCAGCAGGATGCGTTGCGCGCTGTCACCCATCACGGCTCCAGTATGCCAACGTCCAGCGCTAGCGTCCGTGCACGCCGCGTCTCGGATCGTATCAGTTGGTAATCGTATCGGTTGGTCGAGGTCAACGCGGCGAGAGGCCCGCGAGACAGCCGCGCCAAACAGCGTGTTCTCGCGGCCCACCCGCGATAGAGTCGTGGCCGTGTCGGTCTCGGACATAGACGAGCGCAGCTCCGACGCCAGCGAGGGCCAACCCTCGCAAGAGGGCGGGGTGCTGGCGAGCCTCGGGCCAGGTCTGCTCTGGGCTGGGGCCGCCGTCGGCGTGAGCCACCTGGTGCAGTCCACCCGCGCCGGAGCCCGTTCGGGCTTCGCGCTGGTCTGGGCGTTGGTGGTGGCCAACATCTTCAAATACCCCTTCTTCGAGGTCGCGCCGCGCTACGCCGCCGCGACCGGCGAGAGCCTGATCGAGGGCTACCGTCGCCTTGGGCGCGGCGCCCTGACGCTCTTTCTGCTCTTCACCATCGCGACGATGTTCCCCGTGCAGGCGGCGATCACGATCGTCACCGCGGGCCTCGCCGCCCAGCTCTTCCCTAGCGTTGGGCTCTCTCCGCCAGTCTGGGCCGCCGTGCTCCTCGGCGTCTGCGCCCTGGTGCTCTCGGTGGGCCGCTACGCGCTGCTCGATAGGCTGATGAAGATCGTGATCATCACGCTCTCGCTGTCGACGATCGTCGCGGTGGGGATGGCGTTCTCCGGGCCGCGGGCGATGCGGCCAGGCTTCGTCGCGCCGCCGATCTGGGACACGGCTGGGGTCTCCTTCCTCGTCGGCCTGATGGGCTGGATGCCGGCGCCGATCGACATCGCCGTCTGGCACTCACTGTGGAGCCTCGAGCGGCGTAAGCAGACCGGCTACGCGCCGACGCAGCGCGAGGCGCTCTTTGACCACAACGTCGGCTTCGTCGGCACGGCGCTGCTCGCCCTCGGCTTTCTCAGCCTCGGCGCGCTGGTGATGCATGGCAGCGGCGAGCACTTCCCCAGCGGCGCGGTCGGCTTCGCGGGCCAGCTCCTCGAGCTCTACACACGCAGCCTCGGCGAGTGGGCGCGACTGCTGATCGGCGTCGCGGCCTTTACCACGATGTTCTCGACCACGATCACCGTGCTCGACGCCTACCCTCGCGTGTTGCAGCACGCCCTCGCCCTACGAGGAGCCCCAGTTGGCCACCCCTCAAAACCACGGGCCGAGAGCTACTGGGGCGGGATGGCGCTGCTGGTCTGCGGCACCCTGGTGATCCTCTTTCTGCTGATCTCCGAGCTGAAGCGGCTGGTCGACTTCGCGACCACGATGTCCTTCCTCGTCGCGCCAGCGCTGGCCTGGATCAACCTCAACGTGATCAGCGGCGAGAACGTGCCCACGGCGGCGCGACAAGGGCCGGTGCTGCGCGGCTTGAGCTGGGCTGGGATGGCGTTCTTGCTGGGCTTCGGCGCGCTCTTCGTGGTCTGGAAGCTGCGCTGATCGCTAGCGCAGCTCAGTCCTCGATCTTTGCCAGGGTGAAGTGCGTCTGGCGCGCGTGAGGAGCACCGGCGAGCGGCAGGTAGATACGGAAGGTCGTGCCATGACCGAGCTGACTGTCGACCGCGATCTGTCCTCCGTGGTTTCGCACGGTGCTGAACGCCGAGGCCAAGCCGAGGCCCGTCCCCTTGCCGTGACGCTTCGTGGTGAAGAAGGGCTCGAAGATCCGTTGCCGAGTCGACTCGTCCATGCCGATCCCGTCGTCTTGTAGCGTCAGGGAGGCCACCGGCCCGGCGGGCAGCAGCGCAGCCGTGGTTGGAGAGGGGACCACCACGGTCAGCTGCACCAGGATCTTGCCACCCTCGGGCAGCGCGTCGCGAGCGTTGAGCAGCATGTTCAGCACCGCCTGTTGCAGGGCGCTGTGGTGTCCCTCCACGGTCACCGGCTCTAGCCGCAACTGCAGATCGAGGTCTGAGCCCACCTCGAGCGTCCGCCGAAAGAGGTCGACGCTCGCCTGCACGACCTTCTCGAGGTCGAGCCGCTCGAGCTCGAGGTCGTCACGGCGGGCGACGCCGAGGAGCCGCTGGGTGAGCTCGCGCCCTCGATCGACCGCCTTGAGCATATCGGCGCGGATCTCGGCGCGCTCTGACGCGTCTTGCTCCTCTTCGAGGGCCATCAGACAGTTGTTCAAGACGAAGAGCATGTTGCCGAAGTCATGGGCGATGCTGCTGGCGAGCTGCCCCACGGCGTCGAGCTTCTGCAGCTGGGCCAGCTGGGCGTCGGCCTCGTCGTGGTAGGTGAACACGCTGCTCGACCGCATGCCGAACTGCAGCCGATCACCATAGCGCAGCTCCTGCGGGGAGCTCACGGGGACGCCGTTGAGCAGCGTCCCGTTGCGGCTGCCGAGATCTTCGAGCGTGAAGGAGTGCTCTCCCGAGCAGACGATCATCGCGTGTCGTCGGGAGACATCGCCAGCAGCCAACCGCACCGCCGCGTTCGGCTCACGGCCGATCAGGTTGTCGCCGATGTCCCGCAGCAGGTAGATCCGCCCCGGCGTCTGGCCGTTGAGCATCACCAACTTGGCCTGACGTCGCACCTCGACCTCGGAGGTGCTGTGGGCGGTGCCAACCAAGGTGGCGTGCGGCGTCAGAGCACACTCAGAGCCCAAGGGGGGTGGGTCGTCACGCACGCGTCTTTTCTCCCATACCTCGTTGTGACCCATCGACCAAGGGCCGCGGTTGTTGAGAAACAGCGCGACCTCGTGGGGGGTCGCTGGGATTTGCATCGATACATGATCGGAGCTAGCGCGTAGTCAGAGCCATGAGTGAGACCGCGAGCCATACCGCCGAGGGCGTCGATCCAACGCTCGCGCGGTCGAGCGACGGGCTGCATTTTCCCTCGACGGTGACGACGATCATCCACCGCCAGATCCGGGCTGGCGCGGAAGCGGAGTACGAGCGTTGGATGCATGGGATCACCTGCGCGGCGGCGGCGTTCTCCGGCTACCTCGGGACGACGATCCTGCGCCCAGACGACAGCAAGCCATCTGAAAGGACACGCGAATACACAGTCCTCCTCAACTTCGCCACCGCCGCCCACCTCGAGCGCTGGATGAGCTCGGCAGAGCGTCAAGAGCACCTCCATCTGGCGGCCCACCTCTGCCTCGACGATAGCGAGATCCAGACCCTCACCGGCCTGGAGCGCTGGTTCACCTTGCCCGATCGGGCCGTGAGCCAGCCACCCGCACGCTACAAGATGGCCGCGCTGACGGCCCTGGGCCTCTACCCCTTGTTGCTCCTGCTCACCCTCGCCCTCCGCCCGCTGATCGGCGGTCTGCCCTCGGAGGTTCAGATTTTGATCTCGGTGGTGCTCGGGGTGCCGCTGATGACCTGGGCGGTCATGCCGCTGGTTACGCGTCTCTTCTTCCGCTGGCTCTATCGCTAGATCGCTCAGCGAACTCACCTCGAGGGCTTGGACGTTTTCTGCCTTTCAGGTCACCTGACAGAGATGTCATAGCCCCGCACAATAGTGCAAGTAATCGTATTTGCCCTTGTTTTGATGATGGCCCTTTTGGCGCGGCGGTTGCTTCCTTGGAGAACCGCTCAGGAGATCCCATGACGCGCACGATTCTTACTCTTCTCATCGCGCTGGCCCTCACACTCGTCATCCCTCGCCAGGTCTTGGCTGCGGGCGGGCCAACCGACGATCCCTACTTCGAAGAGCTGGCAGAGCGGCCGACGCCCGCGACACCCATCGCGCCTGTGATCCTCCGCCCCAAAGCGCGATGGGCCGACCGCCCCGAGACACAGCTCACCATCTCTGCGGGCTGGACGTTCATCACCGGCCTGACGCTGCTATCGGCGCCAAGCCTGCAGGCCAACCTCACCCTGCGCTCCACCGGCATCTCCGAGCGCCTCGGCCTACGCATCTCGGGCTTCTACGCGATCGAGCACTTCGGCGCAGACCAGACCTGGTCGGACGCCACCGAGTCCGCGTCCTATGCCATGGGGCTCAACCTCGCTGTGGAGATCAGCTGGCGCGGCGGCTTCTATATCGCGCCGGGGCTTGGGATCTATCACTACAGGGGCGAGCTTAAGACGTTGTTCAACGCCCCCGAAAAGAAGCCCAGTCACGATGATGAAGACAACCTCACAGTGCCCGAGCTGACCTTGGCCGTTGGCTGGCAGTGGGAACTCTCGCGCCACCTCGCGCTGCAGTTCAACGCGCAAGCGGGCACAGCGCTGGTAACGCTCCGCTGCTCGTTGATGGTCGGGCTCGTCTGGAGACTGTAGCTCTCGAGACGGCCTCACCCAAACCACAGGGCGCCCTCAAGCGCCTCTCTCGTCAGGGCTCTTTTCGCTTCGCCGAGCGATGACGTCGAGTCGCGTTCAGACGGCGCAGCATCGCGAGACCGAGGAGCAGCGACGCCAGACCGAGGCCCATCGGCGCTGGCGCGCGGGACATGAGAGCGCAGCCGCCGCCGCCGGTAGCGCGGTTCGTGTTGCTCGCGTCGACAGCCAGGTCGGCCGCAGGCCCAGCGTCGGGAGTCGGGATGGAGGCATCGGGGGTCGACGGCGGGCTGGAGAAGAACACCGAGACCTCATAGCTCAGCTGCTGCTGCGAGACGTTCAATGGCAACACGTAGTAGACCGCGCCGGGCTCGAGAGGCTGCTCGCCGCCGAGCTCGAGGGTGTACTCGTTTTGGGCGCCGTCCATCGTGAAATCACGCTTTGGCTCGTCGCCGGTGAAGCTGATCGGCGCGCCCTTGCGGATGAAGGCGCCGAGGAAGCGCCCCGAGTTGTCACCGCCGCCAGCGGTGCCGGCGAGAGCGATGGTCATCGAGGTGACGTTGGCCGGCACCTTCACCTCGTATTGCAGCCCGGCCGGCACGTAGTCGAGGCCGATGATGCTGGCGGTGCCGAGGATGTAGCCAGAGCGCGGCTTCTCTGGTGTGAGCTCGAGGATACGCTTGCAGTCGAGCAAGCCGCGGGCTTCGACCTCGGCCTGCGCGATCGTGCCGATCTCGGCGTCCTCTGCCTTGGCGACCGCGAGCAGCAGCTTCGCGGCGTCCTTGAAGTCGGCGTTCTGACCGAGCCCCACCATCACCTTGTACATCACGCCGTCGTAGGTCTTCACGCTCAGCCCAGCGGCGGCGACCTTCTTGCGGATCGTCCAGTTCAGGCGGCCCCAGATCACGCCGTCTTGGTGAGACTCGGCGATCAGATGGTCGCAGGTCCGAACGCCGCCCTCGAGGTCCCGGATCGGCCCCTTGCCGTTGGCCGCGCCGGCGTACTCGCCTAGCGCGCCATCACCGGTGTAGGCACAGGACATCAGATCGGCGAAGGCCTCGTTGAGCGCCAGCGGGAAGCCGTTGTAGCCGAGATCGTCGAAAAAGGAGGTGAGGTTAGAGGTCTCATCGACCGCCGAGTGGGTGAACTCGTGGTAGACGACGTCGCCGTCATAGGCGAAGTCGCGCTGGCCTTGACCAAAGACCAGGTCGCCCTTGTTGTCGCCGGTGACGTCGCCGAAGAACGCGTTGGCCATCTGGTGACGTGTGCCGTCTCCACCAAGGAAGTGGAAGTTGACGAAGACCTTGATCTGCTGGTCTTTGCTCGTGCGCTTGAAGCCGAAGCGCTTGGCCATCCAGCGATGAAAGCTATCGACGTGATAGTAGGTGTGGGCCTCCGCGAAGGCGTCATCGAAGGTCGGCTCGTCGGGCGCGGCGAGGAGGTACTCGTGCTGTCGATCGTAGCTGGCCAGACGCTCGCACTCGAGCTTGCTCTGGCTGGCGCCGCAGCGCTGCACGTCGGCGTAGCGGCCAGCCAGCTTGGTCACCTCGTAGAGCCGCAGGGTGACAACCGAGAGCTTGCCCACCTCAGGGTTGGGCAGATAGGCCAGCGCCTTGGCCTGGCCATGGCGACGGGTCGAGAGACCAGAGAGCAGCTTGCCCGTGCGCGCGTCGACGCGGGCACGCCAGGTGTCGTAGGGCTTCCAGGAGATCGCCGAGAGCTCCCAGACCACCCGCGCCTTCCCGCCGCGAACCTCAACAGCCTGCCGCGCGGCGGTGATCCGCGCCCCGGCGAGCGCCCGCTGGAGCGCGGCGGCGGCGCTGGCACGATGGATCGTGGCCGCGCCGGCGAAGGCGCTGATCGGCCGCAGTCGGCCGGTCGCGGCGATCAGCCGACCGCCGAGGATCGTCACCGCGACGTCGGCGTCAAGCACCGGGAGACCTGCGTAGCGCTGCGAGAGGCGCACCACCAGACCGCCACGGAGAGGCGTCTCGGAGCGGACCGCGAGGGTCGCCCCTGGCGCGCCGAGCTGCCGGCGGTGGCGCCTCACGAAGCTCAGCGCGGCGGCGTGGGTGTCACCGTTGATCGCCAGGTTCGTCGTCAGCGTATCGGCGGAGGCCGGCGGCGCGGCCAGGATCGTCACCAGCGTGGCGACGAGGACGAGGCGAGAGAACATCGGGGGCTCCTCCACTACGGTACGATCTACGGTGTCGACCACGTGACCGCAAGAGGTCGCAGGGGTCATGGGCGTTTCTCTTCTGGCTCATTTCAGCCAGGCTGCGGCGCCGAAGCGTGTTCGTCGCCCGATTCAACGGGCGAGGGGGAGCGCCGCGACGATCGCGGAGACGGCCTGATCGAGCTGCTCTTCTGTCGTCTGGTGACCGAGAGAGAGCCGGATCGTGCCACGAGCCCACGGGCGCGGCACGCCCATCGCGCTGAGCACGGACGAGATCGCCTCGCCACCCCCATGACAAGCCGCGCCCGCGGAGGCCGCGACCTGATCGCCGAGGGCTGCGAGCAGAGCATCGGCGCGCGCATCACGCAGCCCGACGCTGAGCGTGTTGGGCAGCCTCTCATCACGATGACCGTTGAGCCGCAGGTTGTCGTCACCGAGCGCTTTGGCGAGCTTGCTGTAGAGAGCATCCCGAAGCTCGCGCATCGCGTCTCTCTGACCGATGGCCTCTCTGGCGAGCTCGGCGGCGCGCCCGAGACCCACGATATGCATCGAGTTTTCCGTCCCCGGGCGACGCCCACGCTCGTGCCCCGCCCCCTGCATCAGCGGCGCCACCGCCACGCCGCGGCGGATCACGAGCCCGCCGATGCCCTTCGGCGCGTAGAGCTTATGCCCTGCCAAGGTCAGCAAGTCGACGCCCAGCGCGCCAACCTCGACGGGGATCTTGCCGACCGATTGAGCCGCGTCGCTGTGGACCAGCGCGCCGGCGGCGTGGGCTCGCTCTGCGATCTCGGCCACCGGCTGCAGGGTGCCGACCTCGTTGTTGGCGTGCATCACGCTGACCAACAAGGTCCGCTCGTCGAGCGCCGCCTCGAGATCAGCGAGGCGCACCTGCCCGACGGCATCGACCGGCAGCTCGACGAGGCGCATCCCCTCACGCCGCGCCAGGGTCCGACAGACCTCGAGCACCGCTGGATGCTCCACCGCCGAGGTAATGATCTGGTCGCGCTCGAGGGCACCCCCGCATGCCTCACGATGGGCCTGCACCACGCCGCGGATCGCGTGGTTGTTGCTCTCGGTGCCGCCGCTGGTAAACACCAGCTCGTCAACCTCGCAGGCCAGCAGCTCAGCCACCTGAGACCGCGCTCGATCAATCGACGCTCGCACCCGACGGCCGAGGGCGTGAGGACTCGAGGGGTTGGCGAAGCCCTCATAGAGCAGCGGCGCCATCGCCTCGGCGACCTCCGGGAGCAGCGGCGTGGTGGCGTTATGGTCGAGGTAGATCATCGGTCTTCTCCATCCTGCGGTGGGCGTGCGCGTGGCATTGCCCGTGTGGCAGAGGGCCCGCGATGGTGCGGGTCAGTCTGGCATGTGTTGACCGCTAGAGCGCTGATCAGTTTACCGGACCGAGCTGCGCGAAGGATGCGAAATCACGGCGTAGGAGCGAGAAGGGCGCCTGCTGGTAGCAAGCAACCGACGAGCGACAACCGCTGTGATCGTTCGAGCTCTGGAGCCTCTTGAGGTCACGGTCATCGGTTCACAACGAACGACAACAACTCGGCTCTTCAGGCCTGCTCGCCAGATCTGGGACCAGCTCGATACCTCACGGACGACTGGCACGAGCGTTGCTTTTCCCTGAGCTCAGAGAGGAGGTCAGGATGACCCGTTGCTCTTTCCACCAACGAAGCCGCACACGCAGCGCCCTGCTTCGGCTCGGCGCACGGATCGCCCGTCGCTCCCGCGTCAATCATCGCCGGATGCTGACTCGCCCACGACTCGAGCCTGATACGGCCGAGCTAGCGATAGGTCGCGTAGATCGCGTCGCGCCACTCGATGAGATCGCCGAACTGCTCTAGCAGACGCGGCTGTGACCAGCAACGCCGGCTGGCTGGGCCAAGGGTGATGTAGCGATCGTCGACTGGCGAGACGCATTGCAGCGCTAGCGCCATCGCGATATCGGCGTAGGAGAAGCGCGAGAGCAAGGTCGCCGGGGAGGTCGCCTCAGGGCGCGCAGCGAGCGCGGCGCGCAGCGCCAACAGCCCCTGGGCCAGCACGTCTTCACAGGCTCCGAGCTCGGCTGTGCCAAAGCCGTACTTGCGACGCAGAAACGCGATGCCGATGTCTGCGAGCGGCCGCAGCATCCCTGCGAGAGACTGGGGCACCTGCGAGGGCAGAGACTCGCGCTTGGCCTCGGCGTCGAGCGAGACGCGATGCGTGACCAGGGTACGCCCCGCCGCCAGCAGACGCTCGGAGAGCTCGCTCCAGCGTTCGACCTCCTGCGCGCCGCTGTCGGGGATCAATGAGCGAGCGCCGCCGCGCTCTTCGAGGTGACGTACGATCTCCCACGAGCCGACGACCACCGCGCCGTTATCGAGGAGCGCGGGTACGGAGATCTGTCCGCCCAGCTGACGGGCCCTGACGCGCAAGCCGAGCTCGCCGAAGATCGGAACATAGGGCTGCTCGACATAAGTCAGCTGGTGATGGTCTAACGCCCAACGCGCTTTTTCCGACCAAGGCGAGTAGGAGAGAGCCACGAGCTGGGTCGTCATGCAGGTACCTCGAGGGGGAAGCGAAGAGGTGGATTAAGAACCCCCACAGATTCCTCCCGTCGCCGGGCACAGCACTGCCGGCCGCTTTCTCGGCCTCAGAACGTTCGCCGTACCACCGGTCTGGCTCATGTCTTCGGCGACGACAGCGGCGCGGCAGCTCAGCCCTCGGCTCGGTCCCGAATGTGTAGGGGTGCTCTTAACACGCCCTCGCATCCGGTCAAGCATCCTCCAGCGATGAACTCGCTGACTACTGCAGCAAGATGATCGCAGCGACGATGCCGACGAGGACGATCACGATCAGCACGATCAGCATCACCGGGGTGCCTCGGTTCTGCTGCTCCTGCTGGCGCAGCTGGGCGCTGACCTCGTCGGGACGAGAGAGCAGCTGGCTGGCGAAGTTCTTCGCCGCATCGCCTGGCGTGATCACGCCATCGTCTCCGACCGCCTTGGTGATCTCCGCGTCGCGACGCAGGGGTGTATGAGGTTCAGTAGTCTGCGGCTCGCGGATCAAAGGAAGCACGAGCTCGCCATCCGAGAGCCTGTCGGTCTCGATGATCTCGAGCTGAGGCTTCGATCCATCGTCACCACCGCGAGCACCGGGGACGGCGATCTGCATCCCACCGGGGTTACGATGCACCTCGGCGATCGCCTGGCCGAGCTCCATCGTGCTCTGGAAGCGCTTATTCGGATCCTTCTCCAGCGCCTTGAGCGCGACCTGATCGGCCGCTGGCGAGATCGGCGCGTCGGGCGCCATCACCGACGGCGGCAGCGGCTTCTCCATCAGCTGCTTGCGCAGCATGTCGACCACGGTCTTGGCCTTGAAAGGCAGCTGCCCACAGAGCATGCGGTAGAGCATCAGCCCCAGGGCGTAGATATCCGCCCGGATGTCTACGGCGTCGCCCCTGATCTGCTCAGGCGAGAGGAAGGCTGGCGTGCCGACGATGATGCCGGTCTTCGTGAGCTTTTTCGAGCTGTCGTCGTGGAGCATCTTCGCCAGCCCGAAGTCGAGCAGCTTGACGAAGTTCTTGATGCCCTGATGCTCGATCAAAAAGACATTATCGGGCTTGAGATCTCGGTGGATGATGCCCTGTTTGTGCGCTGCGCCAAGACCGCTACAGATCTGCAGCAGGATCAGCTCGATGTCTTTCCAGGACAGGATGTGCTGGCGACGACAGTACTTTTTCAGGTCCTCGCCGACGAGATGCTCCATCACGAAGAAGGCGCGGCCGTCGTCGGTCTCACCAAAGTCGCTGATGTCGATCACGTTGGCGTGGCGAACCTTCGCCGTCGCCTTGGCCTCATTGAGGAAGCGCGCCTTCTGGTTCTCCTGCTTGGCGCGCTCGGGCAACAGGATCTTGATCGCGACGTGCTTCTCGATCGTGGCGTGCTGGGCCAGGAAGACCTCGCCCATCCCCCCCTTGCCGAGCCGCCGGATCAGGCGGTAACGTCCACCTAGCAGCTTGTCGCCGGTGACCGCCAGGTTCTGGGCATCTTCTTCTTCGGCACCGCTGGCGGGTACGTCTGGCTCGACGGCGTCGGACATCTCGATAGGCTCCCTCCAGCCGCCGGTCTCGCAGCCTCGCGGTTGGTTGCTGCCTGGAAGGCGCTCAGCATAGCACCGGCCCGCGCCCCTCGAAAACCTCCCCTCGAGAGGAAACACTCGCCGATCATCGATACCATCGTCGATACCATCATCGATAAATGCGTACTCGGTTGAAGGCGTAGACCAGCCGGTCGTAGGCCTTGCTTACCCGCGCGTAGCTACCCTTGACCAGGTGGGCCGTTTTTCTCGAGCGCAACCAGAACTTCTCCCTCCGCGAGAACCGCTTCTTGCTGGCGCGTTGTGTGACGGTCTCCTCGAAGGCCTTCAGCAGCTCCTCGGCCCGCAACTGATACCTCACGTAGCCCGTCATCCCCGGATCCGAGGGCTTCCCCGCCATCATCTCCTTGATGACCGCAGCGAAGCTCGCCATGGCGCTGCGAAGCTGCTTCAGGTCTAGTTTCTTCTCGCGCAGCTGCACGCGAAAGACGCGCAGCGAGCTGTTGGCGACCTCGATCACCTTCAGCAAGAAGTAGCGGGGGTGCGTCTTGCCGAACTTCGCCACCACGCGCCTCATCCGCCGCGTCTTCAGCGCGTTGTTATGCTTGTCGACGAGCCGCCGCATCTCCCGGCTGTAGCGCTCTGTCTCCGTCCAGGCCGCCATCAGCTTGGGGTGCAGCTGCTTACCTTGGGCGCAGCCGTCGTTCTTGTAGCGGCGCTTCTTGTAGTAGAGGTAGGCCGTGTCGAGCAGCGGCTTGAGCTTGCTCACAGCAAGCGTGAAGCCCACCGCGGCCTTGCGCAACGCCGGTAACGAGGGCTTCTTGCTGTTGGCCAACAGCAGGTCTCTCGTGCAGGCTTTGACGGTGTAGAGCGTGTGGAACACGTCGTAGATGCGCCGCTCTTTGCAGGTGGGCCCCTTCTTTTCGTTGACCCAGGAGAGGTATCGCGAGCGAGCTCCTAACACGCGGTTGGCCACAGTGTTGATGCACTTGATGTACTTGCCCAGCTTACGCGCGAGCGCCCGGTCGGTGTCGTAGCTGCGACCGCCACCTTTGCTGCCACCACCGGCGTAGGTCGTCGCCAGCTTATGATCGTCGCGATCGAGGTCGCTCTCACAGGCGCCCATCAGGACGCCCAAGACCAGCGCTGTCATGCCAAGCAGCAGCTTGTGCATTCTTCCTCCCTTTCCCCCTATTCCATCCGCGGCGCCGTTGTGCCAGAAGGACCCTGCCCCGTGAAAGCTCAGGGCCTACGAACTCGGAAGCGCAGCCCCAGCTGCGAGAGCAGGAAGGCGTAGGTATCCGCTGCGCGGGCGACGCGCTTCTTGATCATGTCGCCGCCGCCGTGCCCCGCCTTGGTCTCGACCCGCAGCAGCACCGGATGCTTCGAGCTGGTCGCCCAGCGGATCGCCGCGATGAACTTGCGGGCGTGCATCGGATCGACGCGATCGTCGCTGTCGGCCGAGAGCATCAAGAGCGCCGGATAGGCCGCGCCTTTCTTCACCCGGTGATAGGGCGAGTAGGCGTGGATCGCCGAAAAGAGCTTCGGATCGGCGGCCGAGCCGTACTCGGCGATCCAGGTCTTGCCCGAGCCGAAGAGGTGGTAGCGCACCATATCGAGCAGGGGTACGGCACAGACCACGGCGCGAAAGAGCTTCGGGCGCTGGGTCATGGCGGCCCCGACGAGCAGCCCGCCGTTGGAGCCACCAACGATCGCGAGCCGATCGGAGCGGGTGTACTTCTTGGCGATCAGATACTCCGCCGCCGCGATGAAGTCGTCGAAGACGTTCTGCTTGTGTTCTCGCATCCCAGCGCGATGCCAGCGCTCGCCATACTCCCCGCCGCCGCGCAGGTTGGGAAACGCCATCCCGCCGCCAGCGTCGAGCCAGACGAAGTGGCTGGCGCGAAACGAGGGCGTGATGCTGATGTCGAAGCCGCCGTAGCCGTAGAGCCTAAAGGGCGTGCTGCCGTCGCGCTTGGCGTCCTTGCGTCGCACGATGAACATCGAGACCTTCGTGCCGTCTTTCGAGGGGTAGGACACCTGCTCGACGGTCAGGGGCGATGGATCGACCGGCACCTTGAGCTCGAAGTAGGTCTTGCGCTGGGTCGGCCGCCGGACCGAGGTCTGGTAGATCGTCGAGGGCTGGATGAACGAGGAGAAGCTGTAGTACGCCGCGTCGTCGTCGGGGTGGCCGATCAGGCCGCTCGCCGTGCCGATCCCCGGCAGCGCGACCTTACGCACGCCCTTGCCGTCGAGGCGCGCCACGCGCAGCTCGGTGTAGGCGTTCTTGAGGTAGCGCAGCGCGAGACGCCCGCCGACGATCTCGGCGGACTTCAGCACCGCCTGCTTCTCCTCGGGGATGATCTCACGCCAGGAGGCGAGCGCCGGCCTGCGCGGGTCGACGCGGTAGAGCCGGAAGTTCGGCGCCTGGTAGTTGCTGAGCAGGTAGAAGCGGCCCTTATGAGCCGTCACGGCGTGCTTGGCGTCGTAGCCGACGGCGAGCTTCTGAAACGTCTTGTGGCGCTTCAGGTCCTTGAAGTAGAGGTCGGTCTTGGTCCAGCCGTAGAGCTTGTAGACGAAGAGATAGCGACCGTCGCGTGAGACGTCGGTGTGGATGAACATCCGCGGGTCGCCGATCTTCGGGTGCACGAGCTTATCCTTTTTCGGGTCCTCGCCGAGGCGGTGATAGTAGACGGCGGCGTGGGCCGGCCGCTCCGCCACCGGGATCGTCGCGTCCACCGGCAGGCGGGTGTAGTAAAAGCCGGCCGCCCGCGGCGTCCAGGAGGCGTGAGCGTACTTGGCTCCAGGGATGCGATCGATCGACGAGGTCTTGCCCGTGCCGATGTCCATCACATAGAGCGTCGCCTCGTCGGCGGCGTTCTCGCTGAGCTTGTAGGCCAGCTTGCGCCCATCCCAGGAGATCGAGAGCCCTCGCAGCGAGACCGAGCCATCTTTGCTCAAGGTGTTGGGATCGATCAGCACCTTCGGCTTGCCCTGCTTGCCCTGGCGCCAGTACCACACAGCCTTCTCTTTGTCCTTATGACGTCGGGAGAAGAAGGTGCGCTTGCCGCGACGAAAAGGCGCTGAGACCGACTCGACGTAGGAGAGCTCTGCCAGGCGAGCGCGGAGCTTCTCCCGGTCGGGCACCTTGGCCAGAAACGCGCGGGCGTGGCGGTCTTGAGCGTCGAGCCAGCGGCGCGCCTCGTCGTTGCCCTTCAGCTTCTCGAGCCAGCGGTAAGGGTCTTCGACCTTCACACCGTGGAGCGTGTCGACGACGACCTCCCGGCGAGCCAGGAGCGGATCCTTGGGCGTCGCGGGGCCTCTGACCTTGACCCCTCTGATCTTGACCCCGGCCTCCTCTCCCTTGCTCGGATCGGGGAGCGAAGCCTTCTTCGGCGTGGGGCCAGGACACGCCGAGAGCAGCGTCAGGACGGCGAGGATAGATAGGGATCGAGATCTCATCGACCGGCACACCTCCTCGAGTCCCGGATCATAGCATCGGCCGACGCCTTACTGGGGGCGTGTTGCGGTCGGGCGACGTCTGGCCTACAACATCCTCGCTCGCCGGGTACAGCACCGCCGACCTCTTTCTGTGCCTCAGAGAGCTCGCCGTACGCTAGAGTGCTGACCAACGTGCTGGACCGAGCTGCGCGAAAGGTGGTCTAGCGTGATGGGTTGGATAGAGGAGCCTGAGATGTGTCTCGCGATCCCTGGCCGCGTGGTGGCCATCGAAAACGCTGACGATCCGATCGCCCGCAGTGGCACCGTCGATCTCCAGGGTAGTCGCATCGACGTCAGCCTCGCCCTCGTGCCCGAGGCCGACACCGGCGCCTGGGTGCTGGTGCACGCCGGCTACGCGATCGAGCAGCTCGACGAAGCCGCCGCCCTCGAGACCTGGAGGTGGCTACAGGAGGCCGAGCTGGTCGAGGGCGAGCTGCCCAAGGTCAGCTCGTGAACGCCAGCGCCACATCCGGCGCAGCGGGATCTCCCAAAGAGCTCTCGGCGCGCATCACAACGCTCGCCGAGGGCGGCCCCGAGCGGCGCCTGATGGAGGTCTGCGGCACCCACACGGTCTCGCTCTTTCGCAGCGGTGTGCGGTCCATGCTGCCCCCTGAGGTGCGACTGATCAGCGGCCCCGGCTGCCCGGTCTGCGTGACGGCCTCTGGATACCTCGACGCCGCCGTCACCCTCGCCGAGCGGGGGATCACGATCTGCACCTACGGCGACATGGTTCGTGTCCCCGGCACGGGCGCCAGCCTCGGCGAGGCCCGCGCTCGGGGCGCCACCGTCAAGGTCGTCTACACACCTCGTGAGGCTCTACGCCACGCCCTCGAGCACCCTGACGAGCAGGTGGTCTTTCTCGCTGTCGGCTTCGAGACCACCACACCGGCGACCGCGCTGACCTTGCTCGAGGCCGAGCGCGCCAGCGTCGACAACTTCAGCGTCCTCGTCGCCCACAAGCTGGTCGTGCCAGCGCTGCTGGCGCTGCTCTCCGCCGACGAGGTGCCGCTCGACGGGTTCATCTGCCCTGGGCACGTCAGTGTGATCATTGGCAGCGAGGCCTACCGCCCGGTGGTCGAGCGAGGTAAGCCCTGTGTCGTCGCTGGCTTCGAGCCACCGAGCATGCTGGCCAGCATCGCCCGCCTGCTCGAGCTGCTCACAGCAGATCGCGCTGAGCTCGACAACGCCTACGGCGCCGTGGTGCGCGCCGACGGCAACGCACAGGCCCGAGCGATGGTCGACCGCGTCTTCACCACCGCCGACGCCAGCTGGCGCGCGCTGGGCACGATCCCCGAGAGCGGCCTGCTGCTCTGCGAGAGCTTCGCTCGCTTCGACGCCGCCACGCGCTTCGAAGTGGAAGACCGGCTAGACGAAGACACCCACCCGCCGGGCTGCCGTTGCGGCGAGGTGATCCAAGGCAAGGTCGAGCCACAAGACTGCGACCTCTTTGGCACGGGCTGCAGCCCCGCGCGACCAATTGGCCCCTGCATGGTCTCGAGCGAGGGGACCTGCGCCGCCTGGTACAAGTACGGAGATCGATTGTGAGCATCGAGCACGAGACCACCTCCATCTCCAGCGAGGCGCGGGTGCAGCTCTCGGCGGGAGGGGGGGGTGAGGCGACCAAGGCGCTGATCGACGAGCTGGTGCTGCCGCGGCTGGGAAACACCCTGCTCAACCCGCTCACCGACGCGGCGATCGTGCCCTTCGAAGAGCCCGGCCGGCTCTGTCTGACCACCGACGCCTCGGTCGTGCAACCTTTGGCGTTTCCTGGCGGCGACATCGGCCGCCTGGCGGTCTGCGGTACGGTCAACGATCTCGCCGTGATGGGCGCCGAGCCCAGGGCGCTGACGCTCTCGATGATCATTGAAGAGGGCCTGCCCCGAGAGGTCCTCATCCGCATCCTCGACTCCGTCGCGGCGGCAGCCAAGGAGGCCGGCGTGGTGGTGGCCGCTGGAGACACCAAGGTCGTGGAGCGCGGCAGCGGAGATGGCCTCTATCTCAGCACCGCTGGTGTGGGGTGGTTGCCCGCCAGCGTAGAGTTCGGCCTCGATCGCGTCCAGGCGGGCGATCGGATCTGCGTCAGCGGCACCATCGCCGACCATGGCCTCGCGCTGATGGCGCTGCGCGAGGGTCTGGCGATCGACAGCGCTCTTCACAGCGACGTCGCCCCCCTCAACCGGCTGAGCCGAGCCCTCCGCGAGCTTGGCTCCGGGCTACGCTTTCTCCGCGATCCAACGCGTGGAGGCCTCGCCGGCGTGCTGGTCGACATCGCCGAGGCCACCGGCCTCTCACTGGAGATCGCCGAGAGCGCGATCCCGGTCGCCGGGCCGACGCGCTACGTCGCCGAGCTCCTTGGCCTCGATCCGCTCGTCGTCGCCAACGAGGGCAAGCTCGTAGCGGTGATCGCCCCGGAGCTCGAGCAGCGCTTCATCGAGATCTGCCGCGGCGATCCGCTCGGCGGGCGGGCCGCCGTGATCGGAAGCGTCGTGGAGAGCACGCCGCCTCTGGTGGAGCTGATCACCACCGCCGGTGGTCGTCGAATCGTGCGTCGCGCTTACGGCGAGGAGCTGCCCCGGATCTGCTGACACTCGCGCCCCGTGGAAAACCGACAGACCTCGAAGAAAATCAAGACATCAATAAATTCAATAACTTAGCTTCCTCCAAAGAGAACGCTCGCGTCGTGGCCTTCGAAGGGGACCCGAGTGAGCGCACCGCGGTCACGGAGCGCCCGGCGAAAGACCATCTCGCAGCGGCCTTGATCTCCTAGATCGCCTACGCCGGCGATCGAGATACAAGGCGCCGAACAGCCCCCGGCGACAAAGTCGAGCTTGGTCAGGCGATTGAGCAACACCGCGCCAGTGGAGAGGTCGAGCAGCACATACCCCATGCCGATGACGTCGCTGCGAAAGCCGCATCCGTTGAGCGTCAGATCCGAGGTAAAGCGCAGGCGGTAGAGCGCGATGGCCCGCTGGCCGTCAGGGGCGATCGCCAGGTCGTAGGTCAGCAGCTGCCCGCTGGGTAGGGAGGTCCAATCGAAGGCGCCGGCGGTGCTCTCCTGATTGGCCAACGAGAGCTCGATCGGCGGGATCGCGAAGTCGAGGTTCTGAGTCGCGGCCTGCGAGAGGAGGACCACAGCCCCGCGCTCTCCAGCCGCGCCGATGATCGCGATCTGGTCGCCCGTCACAGCGATATCGTAGGGGGTCTCGAGGGTCGCGCTTGTGAGTGGCTGAGGTTGGGCGGCGCCGCTGGCGGGCAGGGCGAGCTCGCTGACCCGGTTGTCACAGGGCTCCGCCAGAAGCAGCCTGCCGTTTTGCGGGTTGAGCTCGATATCCGAGACCGGCCGTGGCAACCGAATCACGTCCTGGGCCAAGAAGACACGTCCCGCCTCTGAGCCGACGGAGAAGCGGATCAGCTCGCTCGCGGGAGCGCCGCTGCAGCTGCTCTGTGGCGCCAGCCCGCTGGTCAGCGCGTAGCCCGTGCGACCGTCGGCGGTAAAGGTCACGTCGCGGGCGACCTTGCCGATCGCCCCGCCGAGGACCGTCGGCTGAAAGGCGAGGAGATCGACCGCGCTGAGATGCGGGCCCTGCCGACAGATGAACAGATAGCGACTGTCGGGGCTGAAACGGAGGCAGGTCGCGGCCTTCTGCTCTGGCGCGTCGAGCGCGAGATCGAGCAGCAGCTGGTGGTTGCTCGTGCTGTAGACGTAGACGCGCTGGCTCGTGACGAGGGCCAGCAGCACGCCGTTGGGGGCGGTCGCCGAGGCGCGGAGATCCTTCCGAGAGATCGTGGGGATCACGCTGAAGCCGGGGTTTTGAGACGCCGCGTCGATCGGCACCAGCGCGCTGTCGCCGCTGATGTAGGCGATCGGCTTGCGGAAATTGATCGCGATCCGTGTCTCTTCTTTGGCCTCGATCTCGACGTCGAAGACGCGCCCGACGCCGAGCATCTGGCCGCTGGCGCTCTGGCCCGAGAGCTCGAGATCGAGGGAGCGCCCAACCGGCACCTGGCCGATGGCGAGCTCGCCGGGGCTATCGAAGAGCGCCTCTTGGCTGCTCGAGGCGCTCTGGTCGTGGATGCGCAGGCTGAAACGGACGAGCCGCGGATCGATCCGGTCGCAGGGCGCGGCGGTGGGGCAGGCCGCTGTTGGATCGAGGCGCTTGTCCTCTGGCAGCACCAGCGAGATCACGAGCTGACCGTCGCCGCAGGCGCAGAGGGAGAGCACTGTGATGAGAGCGCAGGTGCGCCACATGGCTGGCACGATAACGTGATCGCCGCAGGTGGGCTATACTCGGTCGATGCTTCCTCGTTCGGTGACGCTCCGTTGCGCCGCGATCACGCTGGTATCAGCGAGCGTGCTGGCGCTCGCACCCGGCTGCTCGGGCAACACCCAGAGCGCCGAGCTGCCCGAGCGCTGCCTCGACGGCAAGGACAACGACGGTGACGGTCAGATCGACTGCGAGGATCCCGACTGCCAGCGGCTACCGATCTGCGGCGCGCCGCTGGTCCCCCTCGACACGGGCTCGGCCCCGCCGCCCCCAGACAGCCAGCCGCTCCTCGACGGGCCGCCCGTGGTCGACAAAGGCCCAACCCCGGACAGCGCGCCTCCGCCGTCCAGCTATGGCAAGACCTGCAGAAACATCAACAACCTCTGCTCCGACGGCAACACCCGCTGCATCCGCTGGCAGAGCGCCAGCCAAGGCTACTGCAGCCGTCCCTGCGTCGAGAACACCCCATGCGGAGATGGTCCGACTGGCACCCCCGCCTACTGCGTCTACGGCTACAACGGGACCTACTACTGCGCCTTCACATGCAAATGGAAAAACAACCCGCACAGCTGCCCAAGCGGCTGGAATTGCATCATGTGGGCGACCTACCAGTCGATGTGCTTCCCACCTTAGGAGCGTCCCCACACCTTCGGGACTGAGTTGGGTGCTGAGCTGCCGAGCCGCTTTTGCAGCCGAAGAAACGAGCTATACGGGCGGTACGGCGAGCTTTCTGAGGGATAGACAGCGGCCGGCAGCGCTCGGCCCGGCGACGGGACGGGTTTGGAGGGGTGCTCTTAGATCAACAGCGGCTAGAAGCTTGATTCGCTACGCTCGAGTCGACCAGTGCGCGGGCGTGTGGCGCAAAGGCTGTAGGCAGGCTGATGCTGGTGTGTTGGCCGTCTAGGCTGCCATCAGCGCCGGTTGTTGCTTGCCTGGCGAGGGGACGCGA
>PDWJ01000747.1_pt1 | contig 45371 bp, 45 predicted proteins | sample 1430881 | NCBI WGS metagenome assembly PDWJ01 (sample SAMN01162460, study PRJNA174530) | Oral metagenome, whole genome shotgun sequencing project. | biome: Marine environment; feature: Marine mammal; material: Swab sample of the gingival sulcus; isolation source: swab sample of gingival sulcus...
CCTGCTTGTTACTGGATGTCCTTTGGGTCAAACTGGACTGGTCAGGTATGCATGGCCGGGGCTGAGTGGGATGATGGGTTGATCATCAAGCCCTATTTACATTTTGAGAGCTGAATGCGGTGAAGCTGAAGCCATTGCAAAGCTTCTGGTTATTTCGACTGCTCCATGATATCTCTTTTCTGATAATACTGACTTTTCTGTTGATAGTATATTGCTTTATTCTGCAGCAGTTCTGTCTGCCAAACAACTTTGCCTTTCTGGCAGGCAATACCAAAAAAGACTAAGCAGGTTGTCACCTGACCGGCTTTTTGCATATGGTTGTAGATGCAACTGAAATTTTACTATTGGCTGCATATTTTGTGGTCAAACAAACAGAGTATGCTGTTTTTACTCTGACGGCAGATTTCAGCAGTTGTCTGCTGTTCAGGATCAGCTTCAGAATTGATTGCTGCATTGCATGATGCGTAATCTTATTTCCGATTTCTGAACACACAGCAGTTGTCGGTTTTTGCCGAATGGACTATTACAGAATACTTGAAAGGAAAAGATATGAGCGAACATGAGTCCTGCCAGTGTGAAGAAGAGATGATTATTGAAGAAGCTCTTCCTTCCATTCCCCTTATCGGTGATCCTGCTCCTTCTTTTACAGCAGTTACCACAAAGGGAACAATGAACTTTCCTGAAGATTACAAGGGTAAGTGGGTTATTCTCTTCAGCCATCCTGCAGACTTTACCCCTGTCTGCACCACTGAGTTCATGACTTTTGCTTCAATGCAGCAGGAGTTCAGAGATCTTAACTGCGAGCTTATCGGTCTCTCAATCGACAGTCACTTCAGTCACATTGCCTGGCTCAGAACCATTGAGGAAAAAATAGAGTACAACGGCATGAAGAATCTGAAGGTGGATTTTCCTGTGATAGCTGACCTTTCAATGGATGTTGCCTACAAGTACGGCATGGTCCAGCCTGAGGCAAGCGATACACAGGCAGTTCGTGCAGTGTTCTTCATTGATCCTGAGGCTACTGTAAGGGCTCTGATATACTATCCCCTTGAGAACGGCAGGAATTTTGACGAACTTAAGAGGATTCTTCAGGCAATGCAGATGTCAGACAAGCACAAGGTGGCAACTCCTGCCAACTGGCGTCCTGGTGACAGGGTAATCATTCCTCCTCCTTCAACAACTGAGATTGCTCAGGAAAGAGTAAAGGGAGCAGGAGAGGAATACCAGTGCCTTGACTGGTTCCTGTGCCTCAAGGATGTGAAAGAGTAATCCTATACTGAACTGACGGCCCTGTGCAGTGTTCTGCACGGGGCTGTTTTATTATTGTGCTATGGCTTCTATTCATTGGCTTCAATTCACTGATTCTATAGAGCTGATCAGTCTAAGTTTTGAGCAGACAGGATTTCTTTGAAAAAATATTCCATTTTATTTTTTTCTTACAGCGTTATACGAATAAAAGAACATCCCTTGGTTCTGCTTCAGCTAATTACATAACTTCCAGTTGTTTGCCGAACAGGTTATAAATAAATTGATGGTTGAAGAAATGGATAGAGAGTGGGTTTAGGGAGGTGCTTCAGCAGAGCAGGAGAACTGCCATTCTGTTCTTCCTGTACCTGATGAGAAGGGTTTCATAAAGGGTTATACCCTCTTTTTTCTTCTGCATCAGGTTGATTGTTGTGCCTCAGATGCTGTTGAGGTGTTCATTTCTGACCAGCGGTATCGAATAGCTGTTTCAGTCAGGAATAACATTAATGATGAGCTTGTGTTGATGATGGGCTTGAAGCTGAATAAATTTTCTTATGCAACGGTTTGCTGTCAACACTTGGAACGGAGTTTAAATGGATGAAACACTTTTGAGAATGCTTGATTTTCTTCAGGAGATAGAAAAGCTGAAAGCAGTTACTCGCAGGAACCTTACACTGGATGGCGGAAGGCTGGAAAACAGTGCGGAGCATTCATGGAGTGTTTCCATGATGGCTATAACCTTACATGAATACCTTCCTGAAAATACTGATTTGATAAGAGTAATAAAGATGCTTCTCATACACGACATCGTTGAGATTGATGCTGGAGATATCTATCTATACGATGACCGGAAGCGCAGGGCTGCAGTTGAGAAGGAAAAGGCAGCTGCAGATCGTATCTTCAGCCTGCTTCCTGAAAATCTCAGGAAAGAATTTACAGAACTCTGGCAAGAATTTGATGCAAGAGAAACTGTTGACGCAAAGAGCGCTGCAGCGATGGACACCCTTCACCCGCTTATCAACAACAATGTTACCGGAAGAAAAAAGCCTGTTCCCATGACCTGTTCACAGGTTCTTGAGAAGCGTCAGATTATCAGAGAAGTTTCAGATGAACTCTGGCAGCTGACCTGGCACCTTATGGAAAAGGGTGTAGAGAAAGGGCTCTTCAGAGAAGACTGACCGAAAGGGGCAACAGTCATTCACAGGATTTTGATATATTCAGACAGGCGGTTGTAGCTGGCTGCCACTCTGCTTTTTCAGTGTTCTGATGTATGCCTTGCCTCAGATTCTTTTACCATTCAGCTGCTTATATTTTCACTTAACAAGTTACGAGAACAGGGGATTATTGAAAACAGAAAAAACTGCCTTTACCAGCATCGTTAAGAAGGCTGCAGAGTTTGCGGAAAAGGCTCATTCTTCAGTGGGCCAGTTGCGGAAGTTTTCAGGTGAGCCTTACATCGTTCACCCAGCTGCTGTGGCTCAGATAGTTTCATCGGTTACCGATGATGAAACTGTTATTGCTGCAGCATGGCTGCATGATGTGGTTGAGGATACTCCTGTTACTCTGGAAGAGATTGCTGCAGAGTTCGGAGATGATGTGGCTTATCTTGTGGAGGCTGTTACCAAGGTTATTGACGGAACAGTGATAGGCAGAGAAAAAGCTGCAAAGATAAACATAGACCATTGCGGCAAAGGGGATTCCAGATCAAAGACTATAAAGCTGGCTGATACGATTCATAATCTTTCAGACATTGCCAATACAGACCCTGCTTTTGCAGAGGTGTTTGTTTCTGAGAAAAAAATGCTTCTGAATGTGCTGACCCAGGGAGATGCCCGTCTCTTTCAAAGAGCTTCTGAACTTATAAGGGAAGTGGAAGAGAAGCTGTCCTGTAGAAATATTCGTCAGATTTGAGACAATATCAGCAACAAGAAACTGCTTCTTTTAGTATCATCGCATTATCCTCTTTTGCATATCAGGTGTGTATCGTTTATGAACCCTTATGAACTGTTATTAACTGACTATTATTGTATAATAAAAATGTTGCTTTTGCCTGATGTTCACTGGCTGATAAGGGGGCAGCATTGAGTTTTTCGCAAAGTAATACTGACACAGGGAATCTTCTGTTTTCCTGGAGAAAAAAGATTTTCTACGCACTCTTTAGAATTCTTCTTTTTCTACTGATATTGCCATTTATTCTAAGTATAAACAAGTCAATAAACGACCATAACTGGTTTCTGCTTTCCATGCATTCCTTATGTTTTCTCTGTTCCGTACTGGTTGTTCTGGTAAGAAAGATGCCTTTCAGGACTGCTTCACTTATAGGCCTTGCAAGTGTATTCATTGTTGGAGCATCTGGACTTGAACATCTGGGAGTATTCGGAAGCGGAAAGATCTGGCTTCTTACCTTCTCTGTTCTGGGCACGATTCTCTACGGTCTGAAGGCAGGAGTAATCACTGCAATACTAAATGCGATTGTTGTAGCAGTTATCGGTTTTCTGATTAATGGCGATTCCACTCTATTGAAATGGGTGGAGAATTCGGAAGTGACAGCAGGTAACTGGAGCATAACCGGAATAACCTTTACTTTCCTGAATGTGTCAGTAGTCATTCCTCTTGCTTTGCTGGTTGATGCCCTTGAGAAGCGACTTGTACAGGAAAGCAGATTGCGGAAAGAGATAGCAGAAACATATCTGAAGCTTGAGGAAAGCAAAGAAAAGCTCTCTCAGGCCATTCAGGGCAGTGTCATACCAACATTTCTCATAGACAGTGATCATGTGATAACACATTGGAATGAAGCCTGTGAAAAGGTCACTGGAAAAACTCAGAAAGAGATGGTAGGCACCAGAAATCAGTGGATAGCTTTCGGAAGGTATGAACGACCGATACCTGCAGATCTGGTTCTTCATAAGGCTCAGGGAAAAACTCCAGACAGTAAAGCTTACCGTCAGCTCAGACCTTCACCTCTTATTGAAGGGGCCCTTGAAGGGGATGTCATAATAAATTCTCCTGATGGGGAAGAACAGATCCTTCTATGTACTGCTGCTTTGCTGAGAAACTGTTCAGGAGAAGCTGTAGGCGCAATTCAGACCTTTATGGATATAACTGAAAGAGAGCAGGTTGAGGCCCAGCTGAACCAGGCAAAGAAAATGGAAGCCATAGGAAGTCTTGCTGGGGGTGTGGCTCACGATTTCAATAATATGCTCAGTGTAATCATCGGGCAAGCAGAGCTTCTTCTTGAAAGTGTAGACAGCTGCAGTTCTCTCAGGGATGATATACAGGCAATAAAGAGCGCCGGCGTCCGATCAGCTGAACTGACAAGGCAGCTTCTGACATTTGCAAGGAAGCAGAATGTGGAACCTGTAAGACTGGATTTGAACAAAGCCCTTCATGGAATGGGTAAAATGCTCAGCCGTCTCATAGGTGAAGATATTGTGCTTGATCTTGTATACGGGAAAGATCTGTGGCCTGTTCATACGGACAGAAGCCAGATTGACCAGATTCTGGCAAACCTTTGTGTAAATGCCAGAGATTCAATCAGCGGAGTGGGAAGAATAACTATCGAAACAGCCAATGTTCACTTTGAAAGAGGAAGCGCTTCAAGAGCAGCTGGTCTTTCAGGTGACTATGTACTTATCTCTGTTAAAGATAACGGTTGCGGAATGGACAGTGAAACTGTAAAAAGGGTTTTCGAACCTTTCTTTACAACAAAGAAAAAAGGTCATGGAACCGGCCTGGGACTCTCTACAGTACACGGAATTGTGAATCAGAACCAGGGTCAGATAAAGGTTTTCAGTAAACCTGGAAAAGGCTCAGAATTCCGAATATACCTGCCCCGTTATCATGGAGAATCTTCTGTGGAAGAAGAATTCGTTAATGAAGGAGGAACAGTCTCCTGTAATGAAACAATACTTGTAGTGGAAGACGAAGAGGTAATACTTGAGCTTTGTTCAAGACTTCTGACTGATTATGGTTACAATGTAATTAAGTCATTATCCCCTGAAGAAGCTCTGGAAACTTTTTCAGGCAGAGCAGGGGAGATTGACCTTTTGCTGACAGATGTGGTTATGCCGGGGATGAATGGAAAAGAACTTGCAGACCTGCTGCTTTCAGAAAATCCTGATCTGAAGGTTCTTTTCATGTCTGGATATACAGCAGATATCGTTGAAAGCAGAGGAATTGCAGACAACAGGTGCAGTTTTCTTGCCAAACCTTTCTCAATAGATGAGTTGTCTCGAAAAGTAAGGGAGACTCTGGATTCCAGCTGCTGAAGTCAGGTTAATCTGTGTCTTGGTTTTTTCTGGAGTAAAGTTTTAGATGAAGTGTTACGAGAATAAATATGTGAGTGAATCTTTAAGCAAACTCTTTTCCAGATTTGTATCAAAGAAGCCGAAAAAGCCGATTTCAAACATGATTACCATTGAAGCTTCTGAGGCAAGACTCCTGTTCATTTCCGATGTTCATAAAGGAACCAGAAACAGGGCTGACGATTTCAGGTTTTCAGAGAGGGCGTACAACTCTATGCTGGCCTACTACAACAGGCTGGGGTACACTCTTGTGATGCTTGGTGATATTGAGGAGCTGTGGGAAGAGAGCCCTTCCAGAGTTACTTCCAAATACCGTCACACCTTTGAACTTGAGATGCAGTTCTTTCAGAATGGACGGCTTATAAGGCTCCATGGAAACCACGACGATGCATGGCGGCGAAAAGCTTTGGTAGAGAAGTATTTCGGCAGAAAGCTGGGTTTTCTCAGGAACGGTGAGTGTCTCCGTGTTCATGAATCCTTTCTCTTTCAGGTTGTAGATAAAGGTAAGAAACTTGGCAGCATTTTTGCAGTGCACGGCCACCAGGGTTCTGCCTCAAGCGACAGGTTTGCTTTTTTCTCAAAGCTGTTTGTTCGACTTTTTTCCCCTGCTTTTCAGATACTCACAGGACACTCATGGAATCCTAAAACCCCTTCCAGTGACTACAGCTTGAGAAAGAAGAACAATCAGGCTCTCTATGCGTGGGCAGAGGAGCAGGATGGTCTGATTCTTATTGCAGGTCATACCCACCGGCCGGTGTTCTCATCCAGAACCCATCTTCACGAGGTTGAAGATGCTATTCGCCTCCATCTGGAGGAAACCCCTGATGATTCAGCAGGGCTTGCCGCCCTGGAAGCTAAACGGGAATGGATACTTGCACAGGAGTTTGAGGATGCTGAATCAGGCCCTGCTGTTGAAATGAAAAGACCATGCTACTTCAACACAGGATGCTGCTGCTTCACCGACGGCGATGTTACTGCAATAGAGGTTTCAGAAGGCAGAATAAGGCTTATTCACTGGCCTGATGCAGAAAACCGTCCACTTGGTCAGGAACTCCGGTCTGATAACCTTGCAGAAATTTTCGAAAAGCTCCGCGGCGGTAACAGCGGGAATTAGCTTTTGCTGTTGAAGCAGCTGAACTGTAGAGGATTCTTCGTTGATGCTGTATTCAGATCAGAAAAGAAGTACAGCAACCACGGTACCGATGTGCAGAAAGTGGTTACTTGCGCAGTCAGGCAGATAAGACAGATACCGGGTGATGAAATTCCTTGCCAGACTGACACCGTCTGGAAAGATAATCAGGTAAAGATTATGCTTTGCGATGAGCTTGAGCGCTATCTGACTGGATTCCGGGGATGAAATCAGGTAGTTTGGGCATGAAGAAGTCAAGCTGAGAGAGAATCGCTCAGTTTAGGTGAATAACAGTTATTCGGCTTTTAAGCAGCCGTTTCAGAGTAGCTGCCCTGTGCCGTCTTCAGTACAGGGCAACGGCTTTGGTTACCTGGTTGTCACTTCTATTCTGTTACCGGAGAATCCTGTAATTGAGATAGTTTCAAGTGCTGAAAGCCAGTCCATTATCTCTTCAGTGGAAGTTTCTGAAACCACCTCAACAGTTGCTCTTGAGCCGGTAAGGTTTCTGGCGGCAACATCGGTAACTCCCCTGAATTCCATGATATCAGCTTTCAAGGAAGCAAGTCTTTCGTAGTCGGTATTCGAAACAACAATCTCGGTGATGTTGGTATTTCTGGTCCATGTTCTCAGAATCTCGTTTTCAAGATATGCTGCTGTGCTGTCTGCTGCTCTGTTTCTTACGGCAGACTGGCTGAATGGCAATTCAAGCGTTAATCCTGAACCGGCCATAAGAGAGCCTGTGTTTGCGTTTACCGCACGGGTGCTTGTGGTGCAGCTGTGTATCTCCCTTGGAGAACTGCCGATGATTCTTTCAGTTCGGGCATGGTTGACTGTGCCTGATACCACTATTTCTGCCCCTGCCTGAAGGCCTGCAAGCCTTGCGGTTTCTATGTCTCCCTGAAGAATGAGCCTGAGCTGGTCAGCTTTCAGTATTCTCTGAACCGTTGCAGCGTCCACTACAGGAAAACCTCTGCTTCGGAAGTGTTCCATGACCCTTGTCTCAAATACATCACCATTCATGGATACTGAAGAAAGGTCAGCTGGATTCTGCAGTTCACGGATGAGAACCATTACTTTCGGGCGGCCCTGCTCCGATAAGAGAATACCCATTGCAGCAAGGTCGTTCTCAATTATTCCGCTCTTTACCTTTGCCTTTATTACCACCCGGTAGATCTGCCCCTCAACTTGTTGATCTATAATTCTGTAACTGGATACATAGCCCTGACTGTTTGAGTAGATGTTGTCTTCTATGAGCTGGAAGTTGTTCACCTGTGTCTCTGAGGTTATGTGTGTACCCACTCCCTGTTCAACAGCATTTCTCAGGGCATCATCTATTGCATGGTCCCTTGCTGCAGCATGGGAGTTTGAGATAGCAGCAACTCCTTCAGCAAGGATTTCAGAGTCTTCCGGTGAAGGCGCAGAGATAGTAACCCTGTCTGGTGCCTGTTCAGTGAAAGGTTCAGTTGCTGCTGTGTATGTATCCGGCACAACAGTAAGGGTATTCATCTGGGTTCCGCAGGAAGCGGTAATCAGAATGGCGGTAAGAAGTATTGCAGCTTTTTTCATCTCTTTTCCTTAAAGAATGCCAATCAGGAATTTACCGGCAGCGGTGAGAAAAGGAAGACCTGCCTTGAGCCAGCCCAGGGCTTCTGATTCCCTGACGCCGAGAACTATATCGGTATTCATTGCGCCGGTTACCTGCCTGACCTGTACAACAAGTGGTTCCTGTGAGAACTGTGAATTGCCAAGAATGCGGTCCAGGTCACTGATGAACTGTATCCCGCTCTGAATATCCGATCCAAGGTAGTGGGCGTAGACACTGGTATCCAGAAGAAGATTGCCGTTGGAATCGTAGATTTTCGGGTACATTGAGGGCTGTAGGCCTGCTCCTGATCCGTCAAAAACAAGAGCAGAGTACTGTGTGAGGAAATCTCTTGTCTTATCTGACATGGGAAGAGCTTCTTCAGGTGATGCCAGAGCAGCACTGATAGCTGCGGAAAGCCCATCCTGAGAATAGATTTTCATTTCAAGTTCAACTTCAACTACGCCGGAAGTTTCATCATATCGTGCAGGCCCCACCTGTGACGCGTTCTTAACCACACCGTCAACACGGGAGTAGATGATGTCGTAGTCGGTAATGAAATTCTCAACCCTGGTATCAGAGTTGATTGTAACTCCCTTAACCGTTTCAAGCAGGTTTCTCTGTGCCGTGACAACTGCTGCTCTTTCAGCCATCAGCCTGGCCTGGGCTGTGTTGGGATTGTTCATGTCCACAACACCTTGTCCTGTGGCTCTGATAGTGTTATCTGACCAGTCAATCTGCCCTGACGGAGTATTCTCAACAACTTCACCAGGCTCTGTGGAGGCCGGTATAAGGGCACTCATCTGAGTTACTTCGCTTTTAACTTCTAAAGGCGTCAGATTACCTGCTGCATCACTTGTATTAGTATTAATTATCTGTGTACCTGTTGTAGTGCCGCATCCTGAAGCAACGATAAGGGCTGAAACAGCAATCAGAATATTTTTCATCGCATTGATCCTGTCTGGTTATTTATTCCCATGAGAGCCATTAGAACTGCATCTCTGAGAGCACCATCAGCACCGTCGAAATCTGAGCCACGGCCTGAAGATGTGTAGAGTACTTCACTGGTTTCAACACTGATTATCTTCACATGCAGCAGAGCATCTCTCTGGGCAGGTTCATCATCCCAGAAGGAATCGTGAGTAACAGATGCTATGTTGATTGTCATAACCGCTTCTGCTCCTGAAAGCCTGCCAAGTTCAACTGCTGTAGACGGGTCTGCCACCCCTGAGTATGAGAATTCCTGTTCTTCAAGTATCTGATCTATTACCGAGCGATCCACCAGAGAGAACCTGCTGGTTCGCATCAGAGACATTCCTGCATAGTCCTGAAGGCCGGAAGCGTCTGTAAGGTTTGCAGGAGAAGAGGAAACAGGAGGCAGAACAACCGTTCTCCATACAGGTTTAGAATCCAGCAGCGGAGACCTGGCATAATCAGGCTGATACCCCATCATGGTCATCTGATCCGCCGTGGAATAACCACTCATCACGGCAAGCTGGTTTGCTGTGCATGCCACGGCTGAAAGAATTGCTGTAAGAACAGTTAAAGCAAAAAGGTATTTCAAGACAACTCCCTTCTTTTTGCAGAACTCCAATTATACTGGAGAAATCATGACACTGTTCCATACTGTAAAAGATTTCGCAGGTTGACTGATCATTTTGAAAGACTGTGCTTTGCTGCTGCAGTATTTCGTTAGAGTGACAGTCTTATTCACATACAAGGGAGTGCAGTTTATCTTCTGTCTGATTCAGCCTGCTTTTCAGCTGTACCTGCCGGTTGTTCAACATACCGGTTGAACAGCATTATCTTACTGAAGAAGTTAAGACGCTGTTTTTTTAGCTCTTGTGCAACTCTCATGCGGTTATGTTAGATCATTCACGGCAGTTTTGCAACAGGCTTTTCAGGAGGGTGAATTTGGAAAGAGTTTTCTCAGTAGAGATAATGGTTCCTGCAGGGTCGTTCGAAACCCTTAACGCTGCAATCAACGCCGGAGCTTCTTCTGTCTATTTCGGAGTGGGAAGCCTGAATATGCGGTCCCGTTCTGCCAACTTTCAGCCTGAAGATTTACCTTCCATTATCGGTATTTGCAGAAGGAATGGTGTAAGAAGCTATCTCACACTGAACACAATCATGTATGATGAGGATATGGAAAATGCCAGGACTCTCTGCGATCTGTCCCTTTCCTGCGGCCTCAGTGCTGTTATAGCAACTGATATCTCTGTGATTGAATATGCCAGGTCCATAGGGCTTGAAGTTCACATTTCAACCCAGGCAAATATTTCAAACATTGGGGCTGTTCGATTCTACAGCAGATATGCAGATATTGTTGTGCTTGCCCGTGAATTGTCACTGGATCAGATAGAGCATATCTGCAGCGCAATAAAGAATGAGAACATCTGCGGCCCTTCCGGTGAACTTCTCAGAGTTGAGGCTTTTGTACATGGAGCCATGTGTGTTGCTGTTTCAGGAAAGTGCTACATGAGCCTTGCCCATTACAACAGTTCAGCCAACAGGGGCAGTTGCCTGCAGACCTGCCGAAGAAGGTATCGTGTAACAGATGAGGAAACAGGTGAAGAACTCATTGTGGACAACAGGTTCGTAATGTCTCCATCTGATCTCTGTACCATAGGCATGCTGGACAGATTGATTGAATCAGGTGTAACTGTTCTCAAAATAGAGGGCAGAGCCAGAGGGCCTGAGTATGTGGACACTGTAACAAGGGCCTACAGAGAAGCTGTGGAACTGATTGCTTCCGGTAAATACAGTCAGAATGACCGTTTGCGGCTAAGAGGCGAACTGGAGAAGGTGTTCAACCGTGGTTTCTGGGATAACGGATACTATATGGGAAACGAGCTTGGTGAATGGGCAGGTCTTTATGGCTCCTGTGCAACCACAAGGAAGATAAAGGTTGGCAGGGTAGTCAACTTCTTTCACAAGCCTATGGTAGTGGAGGTTCTCCTTGAATCAGGAGAAATTACCCTTGGAGCTGAAATAGCATTTACCGGACCTACAACAGGTATCGTATATGCAAAAGCAGACTCAATAATGGACGATAGCTGTAAAGCTGTATCCAAATTGACCAAAGGCATGAACGGTACAATCAAGATGAATGAAGCAGTAAGGCGTAACGATCTTGTCTTTGTGATAGAGCCAAGGTGATTTTCTTTTCCGTAAGACAGAGAGAGTGAGATGCGCATTCCAGGAAGTAAATATGTTGCGAACAGGGCTCTGCTGATTTCAGCCCTTGCCAGAGGAAGCTCGGTGGTTTCCAACATTCCAGAGAACGGCGATATTGATCTGCTTGTGGGAATGCTGCGCCATGCAGGAGTTTCAGTAAACTCTGTGGACGGTACCGTAAGAACCCTTGAGATACAGGGCAGTGCAGGCAGACCAGGGAGGACAGGCAGTCACTTTATAGATGCAGGTGAGTCAGGTACACTGTTAAGGTTTGCAGCAGGTTTTGCATCTTTGCTTGATGGAGAAACATTCATAACCGCAGGTTTCAGGAATCGTCAGCGTCCCCTTGAACCGCTGCTGAAGTCCCTTGAAGAACTGGGAGCAGAGATAACGAGAGGGCCGGAGCAGGGCGGTTTTCCCCTTGGAATATCCAGAGGGCTTAAGGGGGGAACCACTGTTATAGGAGGCCAGTACAGCAGTCAGTTTATCAGTTCACTTCTCCTTGCAGCGCCTTACGCTGACAACGATGTGGAGGTTAAGGTTACCAGGCCTGTTGTTTCCTCCCATTACATTGATCTGACCATGGGAGAAATGGCCAGGTACGGAGTAGCAGTCAGACATACAGCCGATGATAACCATGAGATCTTTTATGTGCAGGCAGGGCAGAGCTATACAGGCTGCAATCTCACCATTCCAGGGGACTGGAGTTCTGTGAACTGCCTGCTTGCAGCTTCACTGTTACTTCAAAAAGAGATTCGCGTTAACGGTATGAATGTAATGTCCAATCCTGCAGAGTCCGAGTTTCTTGCCATTCTGGAAATGATGGGATGCTGTACAGAGGTTGACTGTGAGAGTGTAACAGTGAAAAGCTGCAGCACTCTCAGAGGCATAGAAGTTGATATGAAAGACAGTCCGGACTCTGTGCTGACATTGATTCCTCTTGCGCTTGCAGCAGAGGGTACTACAGTCATCAGGAACATAGGTCACCTGATATACAAAGAGAGCAACAGAATACACCATGCGGCCCATGAGTTGCAGAAACTGGGAGCAGAGATAGAGACCACTATAGACTCTATTTCTGTAGTAGGCGGCAGGTCCCTTAAAACTGCTTCAGTTGATGCCAATAACGATCACAGGCTGGCAATGTGTCTGGGGCTTATTGAGCTTACCAATAAGGGAATGAAAATCACCGGAAGGGATTGTGTAAGCAAATCGTTCCCTGAGTTCTGGAGCTATATAGGCTTCATACAGGAGGCAGGTGAGAAATGCCTGGAGATTCAATAGGCAGGCTGTTCAGGGTTACTGTATGGGGAGAGTCTCATGGCCCGGCTGCAGGGGCTGTTATAGAGGGTTGTCCCCCTGGAATAAAGCTGGACCATGAAAGAATAAACCGTGCTCTGAGCAGAAGAAAACCAGGTGGCAAATTCGTTTCAGCCAGAGGGGAAGATGACAGATTCGAGATACTGTCAGGGCTGTTTAAGGGAAAGACCACCGGTACTCCTGTAAGTATCATCATCAAGAACACTGCTGCAAAAAGTGAGAACTACACCGAACTGGAAAACCTTCTGAGACCTGGGCACGGAGACTTTACATACCTGGAAAAGTACGGTGTAAGGGATTACAGAGGCGGTGGAAGAAGCTCTGCCAGGCTTACAGCACCTGTTGTGGCTGCAGGCGCGATAGCCTCTCAATTCCTGCAGGAAGTCAGAGGAATAGATATTCTTGCATGGCTGAAGAGCGTAGGAAATGTAACTGCAGATATTGAGAGTACTGCAATATCCCGGGAGATTGTTCAGGCCAGCTGTATAAACTTTCCTGATTCAGAGGCGGAAAAGAATGCTCTTGATCTGATGGAGAAACTCCGAATCAGAGGTGACTCCACAGGCGGAGTTGTTGAATGCCGGATCATAGGTGTTCCTTCCGGCCTTGGAGAGCCTCTGTTCAACGGTCTGGATGCAGACCTTGGCGCAGCGATTACAGGGCTAAACGCAGTTAAGGGTTTTGAGATCGGAAACGGTTTTGACGCCTCACTTCTTACCGGTTCTGAGAACAATGATGAGTTCACCTGCGAGAACGGCAGAATAACCCTTGCAACCAACAGGTGCGGCGGTGTGCTTGGAGGTATTTCAACAGGTACTCCTCTGGTATTCAGAGCGGCTTTCAAGCCTGCGCCCAGTATATCTGTCAACCAGAATACAGTTGATATACATGGAAGACCGGCAGAAATTTCAGTTTCAGGGCAACATGATGTTTGTGTGGCAGTCAGAGCTGTACCTGTAGTTGAAGCCCTTGCGGCAATTGTTGTCATGGACCATCTGCTGAGGCATAGAGGGCAGTGCGGTGTGAGATGAAAACAATGAAGCAAATGAGAGCAGAGATAGACAGAATTGATGAAGAGATAGTCAGACTTCTTGAAAACCGTATCAGGGTTGTTCTTGAGATTAGTGAATACAAGAAAGAGCACGGAATTCCTGTGAATGACCCTGCCAGAGAAGATGATATACTCGCAAGACTTGCCTCAGGAAAAATTGATGAAGGGATGATAAGAAAAGTATACCGCACAATTTTTTCCTGCTCCAGAAATATTCAGAAAATGTGACATTCTTTATGCACTTCAGGCTACTGGTCTACCGTAGTTATTTAGAGTAATATAGTTACAATATGCGTCTAAAATAAATTATAAATATAATTTGAGCGTAGCTATGCCGCAAAACACCTTAGCTGTATTCAGCGGATTGACTCAGAAAAAAACAGCGGTTATGTAGGGTGGTTAATTCAGCCGGACGCTGAATCGGTATTTGTTTCAGGAAACATGGAGGTAGGCAACTGAAAGTGGCAACCCAGCAGGAGCTGCAGTCAAGAATAGTTGAACTTGAGGGGCAGCTTGATGAACTCAGGGCTCAGGCAGAGATTTCCAGCAGTCAGCTGGGATATTCCCTTGAGGAAAGCGACAGAAAGTTCCGTACTCTCTTCAACGGAATCAGCATTCCTGTTTTTGTTCACCCTTTTTCAGATGACAGTTTCAGCAATTTCATAGAGGTCAACGATGCCGCCTGTGCCCGATACGGTTATTCCAGAGAAAAGTTCCTTAAACTGTCTCCTTCAGATATACGAGTTGACAGGACTAAGAATATTTATTCTGGACAAAGGGCTGAGCTGGATAAAAACAGACATTTTGTATTTGAAGCATTTCATTCAACCTGTGACGGTGAAACATTTCCTGTAGAGATAAGTGCCAGCATTTTCACATGGCTTGGACAAAAGGTAATTCTATGCATAGCCAGAGACATGACCTTTCAGGCGGAGGCAGAGAGATCACTCCGTCATAGTGAAGAGAAATTCAGGAATTACATTGAGAGTTCACCTAATGCGGTTTTTATCGCTGATGGTGACGGGAGAATACTGGAATTAAACAAAGAAGCTGTTAAGATCAGGAATGAATCTCGTGAGCAACTGCTTAAACTCAAACTGTTTGACCTTGTCTCTGATCTTGAACGCAAAAAAGCCCAGGCGGAATTCAATGCGGTAAAGAGAACCGGAAGAGGAGGAGGAACTCTCTCATTTGAGCGGAAGGATGGAACCTGGACCTACTGGAAGGTCAATGCAGTCAGAATTTCTTCAGACAGATACATAGGTTTTGTCAGTGATGTGACTGATATGGTGCGAGCAGAGAAAAGTGCAAGTGAAAATGAAAGATTCATCGCTTCCCTGCTTAAAGCTGTACCTACACCTGTTTTCTTTCAGGACAGCCAGGGCCGGTACAGTGGCTGCAATCAGGCATATACAAGAATGACCGGCAAATCATCAGAAGATATTAAAGGAAAGACAGTTTTTCAGGTCTGGCCTTCTGAGATAGCAGAACGATACCATACAAAAGATCAAGAGCTGATAAATGGTAAAAAGCATGTGGAGCATGAGGAAGTTCTACTGGATAGTGACGGTAAAACAAGATCTGTACTGTTAAGCAGGGATGTTATCAGAGATGAGTTCGGAATGGTAACCGGTCTGATAGGCGCTTTTAGAGACATCACTGAGAGAAAGCTGTATGAGGAAACTCTAAAGGCCAATGAACAGCAGCTGAGGCTTTTGGTTGATAACAGCTTTGATGTTATCTGGACTTTGGATATGAATATGGTTTTCACTTATGCAAGCCCTGCCATCTATGAACAGACAGGGTTTACTCCGGAAGAGTGGGTAGGAACATCTCTGGAAGAACACTGCTCTCAGAGCAGCTTCAAGAAGCTTAAAGCCTGGGCTGGACTTACAGCAGGAGGCCATGAAAACTTCAGGCATATGACATTTGAGATGCCTTTTCTCAGAAAGAATGGAGAGGAGTTCAATGCTGAGGTTACTGTAAAGTTTGTGATGGACGATTCAGGCAGCCCCATAGGTTTTCAGGGAACCACAAGGGATGTTACCCAGAGAAGGATGGCAGAAGAGGCTTTGAGAGAAACTGGAGCATATCTGGAGTACCTTTTCAACAATGTGCCTGCAGGTATTCTTGTAATAGACAGAAATACTCGAAAGATATTTGATGCCAACAGGTATACATGTGAACTCATCGGGCTGACCAAAGAGGAGATAGTTGATAGAGACTGCAACGACTTTATCAGTGCTAGTAAAGATAATTATTATCTTAATAATGATTTAATAGGAGGCATAAGCAGGGATGAGGTGATGCTTAGGGCTGCTGATAATAGTGTAATTCCTATTCATAAGACTGTAATATCTGCAAAGCTCAAGCAGAAAATTATTATATTGAGCTATTCTCTGATATTTCAGAACAGAAAAGGGCCGAAGAAGAAAATCGGAAACTGGAGCAGCAGCTGCTGCAGTCTCAGAAAATGGAATCCATAGGTACAATGGCTGGAGGCATAGCCCACGACTTTAATAATCTCCTCACGGTTATCAACGGATACTCTCATATGCTCCTTCAGGAAATTTCTCCTGATACCCCTTACTACGATAAACTTGAACAGATTCTCATGGCAGGAAGAAGTGCAGGTAACCTTACCAGTCAGCTGCTGGCATTCAGCAGAAAGCAGCCTCACAGCCCTGAAGTAGCCGATTTGAGCAGTCTCATAGCCAACATGGATACCATGCTCCGCAGCCTGATTGGCGAGGATATAAATATAAATATTAATCTTAAGGATGTATCTCCTGTATTGGTGGACAGAGCACAGTTTGAACAGGTTCTTGTTAATCTTGTAGTGAATGCAAGGGATGCAATCTATGCGGTGCAATCTCATGGTTTTAATGGCAATATTATTATTGAAACAGGTGAGGTAATACTTGACAGTGTATTTACAGAGAGGCATCCAGGCAGCTCTGAAGGCCGTCATGTTTTTCTTGCTGTATCGGATAATGGTATTGGAATAGAAGAGAAGCACATATCAAGAATATTTGAACCATTCTTCACAACAAAGGAGAGTCACAAGGGTACCGGTCTGGGACTTGCAACAGTTTACGGTATAGTTAAGCAGAATCAGGCATATATCTCAGTAAACTCCTCATCAGGCCAGGGCGCTAAATTCATTGTTTACTGGCCGTCGGCTGCCGAGAGGCAGACGAACTCCAGAAAAGTTCAGTATGACAAGGGAAAGCAGAGAGGCAGTGAAACTGTTCTGCTGGTTGAAGACAGCGAATCTGTAAGCCTTTTCGCAGAAGAAGCACTGCTCAGCCTTGGATATGAGGTGTACACTGCAGGGAACGGACAAAAGGCTCTTGATCTTATAAAAAACAAGAACTTGAAGTGTGACCTGATAGTTACCGATCTTGTCATGCCTGAAATGGGAGGAAAGGATTTTATAGAGAGTGCTATGCCTCTTCTTCCGGAAGCAGGTGTGATTTTCATGTCCGGATACACAGACGGCCAGATTGTTCAGAACGAAATGCTTGAAAAGGGGATCAATTTTCTTCAGAAGCCATTCACCATACAGGAACTGTCGTTGCTTGTGAGAAAGGTGCTTGATGGCCCAGGCAGTGAACCGGTTTAATGATAAACCGGTTCACTGCAGAATCAGTTACTTCTTTACATATGTGATAGCCATTATTGCAGCGCCCTGAGGATCCTCCAGAACACAGAATCTTCCCACATCAGGAATATCAAATGCCGGTCTGAGGATTTTTCCCCCTGACTCTGTAACTTGTTTGACTGTTTTATCAACATCTTCCACTGTTACATATATGTCCCAGCAGGGCCTTATCTGCCCGCACCCTTCAGGCATTCCCATAATTCCTGCAACTGGCCTTCCGTCCATCTTGACAACAGTATAAGGTGGTTCTGAAGCTGGTACTTCCTCGTATTCCCAACCAAAGAGCTTTTTATAAAAATCCTTTGCTCCGTTCACATCAGTGGTCATCAGTTCAAACCACCCGAATCCGCCGTTTTTCATACCCATGGTATCCATTCCTGCTCCTTTCTGTTGAAGTTGACAGTGTAAACATATGTGTACTTATGCTGCTGTCAACCCCTGTTGCGAAAAGAACTATTGCAGCAGCAACTTGATCATAGCTGAGAAGTTCCTTAAAGATGCTACTGCGTCTCAATTGGTGTTTCTGACTTGCCTGTGTCTTCTTTCAGTATGGCCGGTTGATCAGAATAAAGCAAACTGATTCAGGAGAGTTGAATGAACACCTGATGTACAGCCTGAAGGTGTTTCTTGTTTCCAACTCACGGATTCGTTTTTCGGAATCCGGAAGGGTAGAGCTGATCGTAGAGGAGAGAGGTGCAGATGTTGCAGATGACCTGGTAGTGGAGCATGTGTCAGAGGAGGATATAGTCATTCTTCCTGCTTCAGAGTGCTTGAAGAAAGGAGCCCTTGTCATGGGAAACACCGGAAAGCAATTCGACGAGTACAACATAGGCGCACACTTTTTTCTGGAATCTTATGCATAATCTCGGAGAGCAGGGAATAATAACTTCCGTACCGAAGACTTTTTCTAAAAAAGACCGATCAGAATTTCTTCAGGCCATGGACCGGATGACAGTAAAGACCCTAAGGAAATACGGCTTAAGGTGAAGCTGTCTGTTTAACGCAGAGTTCAGCAGCCAGTGAAAGAAGTCCAGTGAAACGGCTTGTCAGCCCTTATAGTATTGCTTGAATTCGTCAGTCGGTTCACGATCAGAGTATATGTAAATAGCGTTTCCAATAGGATCCATGATTGAAAAACCTCTATCGCCCCAAGGATGATCTTCCAACGGCATGGCAGCTTCTAAGCCAAGTTTAGTCAATCTCTTATGTTCTTCATCAACATCTTCAACTTTGAAATTGAGCATAACACCAGCCCCATTAAATGCAGACATGCCTTCCTGAGGCTGCATGAATTGAATGGAAGGACCGTTTTCACCAATTTTTACATTGATATACCAGCCACAATCAAAGATAACTTTTGCTGCAAAGTATTTACTATAAAAATTACGGCACGCGTCTATATCATTTGTGCAGAAACAAGTTGATAATTCTGTTGGTTTCATTTTCCTTTCTCCTTAATCTAATAGGTATGATTCTTTGATGAAACGGGCGACTTCTTTATCATGAATATCTCGCTCTTGATAAATTTTGATGTGCCTCATCTGCTTTCCCCTGCCTTCAAGAATTCCGTTTGGATCAGATAGTTTCGCTCCCTGGTCAAAAATGACTGACACATATTTTTTGTATGGCATAATTCCGACAAATGCTCTATTACCTTTGAATAAACATAGTGCATTCCATTTTATGTCTTCCTTTGGCGCATCGGATAAACCGGATGCTAGAACCCTTAGTTTTGATACAAGATTGCTTTTATCGTTCTCAAGATTATCGATAAACTCATCTATCTTGTCAGTCATTTAACTACCTCATTGCCTGGCTGACAGTATGCTCCCTGTTGAAAACAGAATCTCAGATGAAACATCAATGAAAAGCGAACTGCCTTTTCAATTTACAGCATTTACCGTTTCACCCTGGCTGGCTATGCGAGATATACCGGTCAGTTCAAACATCTGATCAGAAACCGCCCAGCAGTGAAAGTCCCTTCTCTATAAGGCTGTCCTGCTCACCGTCAGTATCTCCACCAGGAGTAATCTGGTTTATCAGTTCCGGAAGAACCGCTGCAATAACAGTCTGAGCCACAGTTGACTTGACGCCGAGTTTCTCGGCAACACCTTTAACGAAATTTCCGCCGAGCGCCTGTTCTACCTGACCTGGCTGAATTTCCTCATTTGCATTGTTGCCCACCCATGAACGGGCTTGTGACTCCATGCCGTTTTTACCCAGCATTTCAATAACTGAGCCAATTCCTCCTGATTTCTGTACCATTGACATGACTGAACCCAGAACATCGTTCTCACTTTTTCCTGAAGATCCTGCCACAGTCCCCAGCACTTTTTTCAGAGGACTGTCCTCTCCTGCTCCCAGTGCTTCTGAAGCCAGGTTACCGATAATGCCTCCCATACCACCGCCCAGGTTAATCATTTTTACTCCTTACTGAACTGCATCCGGCATATCAGAATCCCGATGCCGGTTTGCGGCGACCCTGTTTTGTAATAAAATACCCCTTCAAATGTCAGCCGGTCAACAGGTGCCGGAAGCAATGTGGCCCTGAAAGAACAGTATTCTTATGGTTGATCATTGTTTTTGAGATTTCAGCAATGGAATCATGGACAATAACAGGGGCCACGGTTCTACCTTGACTTTCCTTTACGCTGTGAAGAGGATGCTCTTTTTAGAAAACACATGCCCCTTGAAAGCCTTTTTAGAAACAGAGAGATGATATGCGGAAGGCTTTCACCTGATGTGCACTGCCCGGCTCGAATGAGACAGTTTAGCAGCAGAGGCATTTTCGGTAGAGCATCCAGAGGTGAAAGATTGAGACGGTACCTGTTCTCACTTGTGATTCTTGCAGCTGGAATCAGATATTTATTCGGGAAGGTCTGTGCCGGCTGGCAGGTGCTGACAGAGAGTGACCGTTATTCGGAGTATCCCGGTGATCCGGAGTTCTGTCCTCCGGTCTAAACCCTTGAACTGGAAGATCCTTATGAATAATAAGATAGCTGCTGTTCCTCTCAAACTTGTACCCCACAGGGAAACCAACCTGAGAATGTTAATGGAAACAGCTGAACAGGCAGCACTTGCCGGTGCTGAACTTGTGGTATTTCCTGAAGCATCCCTGACCGGTCTGAACATTTCTGACTGTTACAATGATGATGTAAAACTGTGTGAGACTGTTCCAGGAAGTTCAACGGTGCTTGTGGGAAACTTGTGCAGAAGGCTGGGGATTTCCATTTGTTTTGGGCTGATGGAAATCTGGAATGGAACCATTTATGACTCAGCTGTTCTGATTGACCAGGAAGGGAAAACAGCTCTTCATTACAGGAGGATAAGTCCCGGCTGGAGGGCTGCCCATGTGTTTTCTCATCAGTATTCTGAAGGTAATTCAGTTCCAGTTGCCAATACTCACTTCGGAAGGACTGCGGTGATTCTCTGCGGTGACCTGTTCTCTGAGGATGTTCATGAATGCCTGAAAATGCAGTTGCCTGATCTGCTTCTTGTGCCTATGGCAAGGTCTCTTCCACCGGTTTCAAATCTGAATAAGTACTGGAAGGAAGAACTCGAAGAGTATGCCTCCAGGGTTGAGAAAATAGGTATAAAGACAGTTCTCGTTAACTCGTTATGGGACAGAATGTATTCAGGAGATCCCACTGCAGGAGGCGCATGGGTGATTTCAGCACAGGGCAGAGTAGAGCATTCTCTTCCGTTGAATTGCAGTGGTTTTCTCTTAAGCGTAATACATGATAATAACTGAATTTTTCCTTCAATCAGATTTGTTGCAATATGCCATGTATTGCATACAGTTGATTCTCTGTTTATTCCCCTGCCTCTGATGTGACCCTTGAACTGTGTTTCTGTTTCAGAAGCTGCAGAGGTTTCTCTGATATTCTGATTCTTTATCACTGCCTGAGACTTTTCCTGTAAGGAACTGTTTTTCCGTACAGGTTACAGGTTCCTTGACCAGGGTGCAGAGTATTAGCAAGGTTTATAACAATTCAGCGAGGTTTACTTAATGAGGAGGTACCATGCCGAAAGACGGCAGAGCGATTATACATGCTGAAGTGCTTTACGACGGCAGCACCAGGCGGGAAAACTGCATGTGGAATACTGATCCTCTTTGCGGCCTGTCCGGGAATGGTAATGGCTGAAGGGGAGATTATCAGAAAAGGATAAGCTGACAGGCAAAGCCTGAAAGAGACTGGACAGGTTGTTGAATACAGCCTTATCCCCGAATTGACCATTCATATAAGCTATTGTCTGCACTGAAGTTTAACCGGTAATTCGTACCTGAAGCATGAGCAGTTAATCCTACACGCAACAACAGCATGCAAACTCCTTTGAAAGGGCCGCTTCGCTGGAGGCGGCCTTCTTGTTGACAATTGCAGTTGCAGTCATGTATTTTAGCCACAACTAAAAAATAGAACAAATGCCGTAAAAAGTGACAATTGCAAAATGCAATTGATGAACCTTGTGAGAGGAATCAAATGAAACTGACTGTTTTTGCAGTGTTGATGATATCGGCTGGTTTTGCCGGTGCTGTCAGCGGAAGAATAACAGATCAGTTGACTGCCAGAGCCATTGCGGAAGAATCGTCAGCGCTGGAGGAAAGAAAAACTGAAGGCTGTCTTCGGAATATTGAACCATCTTCCGGAGATTATAATGGCTGTGTTTCCTTTTCTTCAGAACCAGCTATTCAGGTATTTCTTTACTGTATTAAATACCAGGTGTTTGATGGTATGTTTTCAGAAACTATTAAGAAGAATTTCTATATTTACATTAATTGCTCATTGAGCCGGCGAATGAGACGAAGCCTGAATCTGATCACATATGATTTCTGCACTGCCCGAATGGAAATTTTCAGAAGCTTTAAAAACTCTGTCATCGGTACGATCTGCTCTGTAGCGGCGGCTGAAGCTGGTATCAGCTGTTTTATGGAGAATGGGTTTCCTGACAGTGCATCTGTTCTGAAGGCCGGCGTGATGGGTCGTACCGGCTTATTCCTGGGGCACCAGGATCAGAAAGAAGAGGGGAACCGGGTATATGCACGAACCGGTTATTCCCATGTTATTCACAATTTAACTTGAGAAAGGTATCGAATGAAATATACCATTGTAGCTGTAATGGCTCTGGCAGCTTCTGCTGCCTGGGCTCTTGAATTTGAAACTCCCCATGTAGGAGCTGACCTTATTCTTGAATACCTTCACTTCAGCGGTGATTCAGTTTACAACGCCCAAGGTATATACATGGGTGATGAAAACAGATTCAGAATAAGGAAGGTTGCTGTTCTGCTGGAAGGCAGGGCCGGTGAAAACATCTCCTACATGGCTGAAGCGGCAATAGCTGCCTGTGGAGGAGGATCCAACCTTTCAATAATGGAAGCAGGAATCTTTATAGACCCTGCTGAAATACCTTTCAGGATCGGTCTCGGTCAGCTGCATGCCAGCAGAGGTTATTCCCTCAGCGAGGAATGCGGTCAGATGCTGCTTCTTGAGAAGCCTGTGTGGCGTAAGACAGTAGTTCCTTCATGCCACAGCATGGGTGCGCTTTCCGAGTTCGAAGCAGGTCTCGGCAGTGCCGGTTCTATTTCTTCCCAGATTGGTTACTACAACGGCTCTTCCGGCACTTCTGAGGAAGACTGGGACTTTGTGGGCTGGCTTCAGTACCACACACCTGTTGAAGGTCTTTCTGCAGGCGGCTTCTATGAAAAACTTCATCTGGACATGAACTTCGAAAATGAAGGACTTGAAGAAGGTGAACGGATGGGCTTCGGCCTGGATATGGACAACGGTACTGTTGCTGCCAGAGTTGAATATTTGGCAATGACCGGAGTTCCGGTTGCATCAGTGCCTGCCGGATGCACTGCCACCGGTGAAGAAGTTGAAAACACCGGACTTCTTTTTCAGGCAGGATACACCTTTGATCCAGGCGTTTACTGGGCAACGGGCATAAGACCCTATGCCGGTTACCAGGTATGGGACCGCTGGTCCAACGCAGATGACGGCGACTGGAAATTCAGCTGGATGGAAGCGGGGGTTCAGGTAAATATTGAGCCTGAGTCCTGGGTAAATCTTGGATGGAGGGGGCCTGCTGGTACCCCTGAAGATCATCCTGAAGACTCTTCAGTTCTGGTATTCAGAATGGGAACGGAGATATAATAATGAAAACCTCTGTAATAATACTGATGATAGCAGCTATTGCAGTAATGGCTGAAACTGTTACTGTTAATCCTTCTGCTGACACCTACACGATACCTGCCGGCGGCAATTTCGGCAGTCAGAACAAGATACAGTGCGCCAACAAGCCAGCAGCCGGACATCCTGACGAGAGAATGATGTTTCTCTTTGATCTGTCGGCTTATGCGGGAAGAACAGTCGAATCCGCCGTACTGAATCTTGAAGTGTTTTTTCAGTGCGGTTCAGGTTCAGGTACAAACACCCAGTTCTTTGCTGCAACTCAGTCATGGGATGAGAGCTGGAGCGGAGCCCATGTTTCCATAGAGTCCTCACCTTCCGGAACCTATCACTTCTCAGGCATAAAATGGCATCAGATTGATGTTACCGATCTTGTGCAGAGATGGGTTGACGGAGAAATCGATAATTACGGAATCGTATTCAAGGTTCTGGGAACCTACCCCTGGACCAAGTGCTATTCAAGGGAAACTACCCACTCGCCTTTCCTGGAGCTTACAATGAGCGGCAATGCCCTCTCATCCAACACCTGGGCAGGCATTAAGAGTACATGGATGGTGGATTAGAATGATCCATACCGGATGCGACGGCGACCTCAAGATATTGAACCATCACATTTATGAGTTCAGAAAGGGCCTCAGGAGCCTGGTGCTTCACACTATACCTGTTGCAATGGTTCATTGGGCATCTGAAAGACTTAGGCGTGAAGGAATCAGTTTTGTGCTGCGCCCGGTCAATTCCGGAAAAGTTAATGTTTTCTTCGGCGAGGAGCATTGCGTGAATGTGATTGCATCCTTCGGCGAGAAACCGCTTAATCAGTACACCCCTGAGGAGGACTTCATTCTGGGGATCATGCTGGGGTATGGTCGGCTTGCCCAGTGTGCCAGGTATCTGGACCGCAGGAAGAAGACCTCCTCATCGGTGTGCGGTTAGTTTGAGGGGAAGAGCATGGTAATGCCAGACAGAATTGAAGGTTTGTCGGAAACCATGCTCATCCCCCTGTGGGCCAGGGCAGTTGAGACGGAGAGGAAGAACGGTCTGATAAAAGACCCCAAGGCCTGTGGTATTCTCCGTTCCCTGGACTACGATTTTAACAGGTTCAAAGGCAGCCGCTTCTCGCAGCTTGGTGTTTCCATACGAACCATGATACTGGACAGGATGACTTCTGAGTTCCTGACTGGAAAAGACAGTTCCATTGTGGTTAATCTGGGAGCAGGGCTTGATACCAGATGTGACAGGTTTTCCGGTGAAAATGTTCATTGGATTGATGTTGACCTGCCGCAGGTTATCCGCCTGAGAAGACAGTTTTTTACTGAAAATTCAGGATATACCATGCTGGAAGGTTCAGCTTTTCAAACCGGCTGGATGGATTTCATTGATTCAGTGAGAGATGGGCGTCCCCTTCTGATCATAGCTGAAGGTCTGCTCATGTATTTTGAAGAAGAAAAGGTCAGAAAGCTCATTCATCGTATTGCAGGGAGGTTTCCTGATTCTCAGATGCTCCTTGAGATACTGGCGTCATTTATGGTGGGGAAAGCTGGAATTCATGACGCGCTTAAACATACCGATTCCATGAACCAGTTCCTCTGGGCTGAGGAGGATTCAGGCAGGATAGCCGCCTGGCATGATTCTATTGAAATACTGGAAGAAGATTCATACACTGACCATTGCAGGGCAAGATGGGGTATCCCAGGTCTGATTATGTCTCTGCCGGGGCTGAAAAATAAAATGAATAACAGAATTATAAGGCTGGAATTTCAGAAAGGTGTGGAGGTGAACAGGTGATGGATCGCAGAGAATTCAAAGATCTTGAACAGGTTGAAAGGTGCTCCCTGATCGGTACATGCCTTTCATCGGCAGATGTTAAGAAGCTGCTGAAAAAATGCGGTTACAGAACTAAAGGAATCACAGGTGTGGAAGCCCACAGAATGCTTGTGAAGCACACTGCAGATGACGCTGCTCTTGCAGCAAAGGTTTCTTCCCTTCTTGAAAGCAGATACGACAGTTCAGGGATGCAGTGGATGAATATCGCGGTTCCTGACAGAATACATCTCTGGAGAAGGTCCCTTGGCAGTTCAGATGTGGCTCACATGCTCTGGGCAGGTATTGTCATGGGTGATGAAGAGTTCAGAGAGGGGCTGCTTACAGACTTCTGCGCCTACAGACAGGGTTGTGTTACCCTTGCGGCAAAAAGGCAGGATGATCTTGAACGCTCCCATGACGAAACTGAGCGTTATCAGGAGAAATACAAGGCTTCCAGACAGAGAGAACGGGAGCTGAAGCGGGAAAGGGATGATGCTGTCAGCAGGATCAGGGAGCTTGAGCACAGAATAAAGGAGCTTGAGCAAAAGGTCTCAGCTTTTCGAACGAATTCACCTGAGCAGAAAAATGACACAGATGAACTTGAGAACAAACTCCATAAAGCTGAAGACAATGTTGGCAGATACATGGAAGAGGTGGATTCTCTGAAGAAGAAGCTCTCTGATTCTGAAGAGAGAATGGAAGAACTCAGCGAAACAAACGCAGCGGCAATGGAGCAGATTAACGATCTTCTTGAACAGCTTAAAGTAAGAGAAAAGGACTGTTCAGTGTGTCCGGGCAGGGCAGAGTGCAGCAGAAATGTTCTTCTTGTAGGAGGCATTACCAAGCTCAAAGCTGTGTACAAGGAGATTATAGAGAAGAGCGGCGCAGATTTCAGATACCACAACGGAAGATATGTCGGAGGCGAAGAGATGCTGGAAAGTGGAATAAGCTGGGCCGATGTTGTGCTCTGTCCAGTTGATGTAAACAGCCACAGGGCTGCTCTCAGCGTGAAGAAGATCTGCAGAAAGATGGACAAGCCGTTCATGATGTTGAGAAGTTCCAGCATCAGCAGTATTTCAAGGGCCATGGACGATATGGCCCATAGCTGAATCGAACTGCTGCAGGGGAATGCAATGACCGCCCGAACAATCTGCAGACTGAACACCTGAGTTTTACTGAAAGGTGCAGATGATGAAACAGGTCATAAAGCTGGCAGGAGGCAAACGAAAGGAACTTACCTGGTCAGCGGTTCTGGCAGCTGCAGGTTCACTGCTCTCCATTGTTCCCTGGATAGTTATCTATGAGCTTATCAGGTATTACCTGCAGGAAGCCGGAGACGCATCCGGTAAGTATGCTGAAAAACTCATTCTGTGGGCACTGGCTGCTGTGGCAGTCAGGTATCTTCTTGTTATCTCCTCTTTTCTTTTAAGTCACATAGCTGCATTTGATCTTCTCTACAGAATAAGAAGCAGGATTACAGAACACCTGGGAAAACTTCCCATGGGGTACTGGAACGGCAGAAATACCGGTTTTGTCCGTAAGGTGATACAGGAGGATGTGGAGCTTATAGAAAACTCCATAGCACATCACATTCCAGATTTCGTAAACGGTCTGGTGGTTCCTCTTGCCACACTCGGGTATCTCTATTTCGTCGACTGGCGAATGGCCATAGCAGCCACAATCCCCCTTATTCTGGGAATGCTTCTGGTTAAGGGAATGTACTCCGGTGTTCAGCTGTCTCCTGGAAAAAAGTATAACAGCAAAGAGATAATGCGGCAGTATCATGACTCTCTGGAGGAGATGCACTCCAGAACTGTTGAGTATGTCAGGGGTATGCCGGTTGTAAAGGTATTCAATCTTACTGTTGAATCTTTTTCCAGACTTAAGTCTTCAATAACAAGATACGGCCATCTGGCAGAAAAATGGTCCAGACATGGAACTCCTTTCTGGGCCGGCTTTACCGCCATAGTTCTCGGCGGTGGAGTCTTCATCCTTCCGGTGGCCATCAGGCTTTTGGCCTCAGGGCAGACCGATGTGCCCACTGTGATAATGTTTCTTCTTCTTGGCACCGGTTGCTTTGCCGGAATGGTGGGATTCATAATGATCACAGGCAGTGTGATGATGATCAATGAAGGCGCTTCCAGAATTTCAGCTATACTTGAGACACCTCCCATGGCTGAACCTGAATCTCCGGAACTGCCTCTGAATTTCACAGTAGCAGCTGAAAATGTCTCGTTCAGGTACGGGCCTGAGCTTCCCTATGTGCTGAAAGATGTCTCCCTTGAGATAAAGCAGGGAGAACTTGTTGCCCTTGTGGGGCCAAGCGGCGCAGGAAAAAGCACCCTTGCCCAGGTTCTGGCGCGAATGTGGGATGTAACTTCCGGCAGGATTACCATAGGTGCGAAGGATGTGAGGGATATAGGCTCAGAAGGTGTGAACGAGATAGTAGGAACTGTCTTTCAGGATGTTCAGATGCTTACGGATACAGTTGAAGCAAACATACGAATGGGAGAGAGTGAGAAAACTGCTGAGGAAGTCATCAAAGCTGCTGAGGCCGCATCTGTGAATGAACTTATAGAAACTCTTCCCAAAGGTTATGAAACTGTAATCGGTGAAGGTGGTGAGGTTCATCTTTCAGGGGGAGAAAAGCAGCGTATTTCACTGGCAAGAATCTTTCTGAGAAAATTCCCGATAGTTATTCTGGACGAGGCAACAGCCTATGCAGATGCAGAGAATGAGGCCAGGGTACAGCAGGCATTCAGCATGGTCACCGAAGGCAAAACTGTAGTGGTTATTGCTCACAGGCTTTCCACAGTAAGGAACGCTGACAGAATAGTTGTGCTTGATAAGGGACGAATAGTTCAGCAGGGAACACACGAACAGCTTCTCGTAGAGGGCGGGCTCTACAGGAGAATGTGGAATGCTCACAAGAGGGCAGGAAAATGGGCCTTTAATGAAGTTCCTGCTGTGGAGGGGGCAGTATGAAGAAATGGAGTATTTATTCTGAAGATCCCCGTCGGGTCATGAGCCTGATGGGAGGCAGCTTTATCTCCAATATTCCCAGAGGTTTCTTCATGGGGTTTGTTTTTGTGCTGGTTGTTCAGCTGGCAACTCCTGTGCTCATGGGAAGTGAGCCTGATATACAGGTTCTTAAGAAGTATACACTGATGTATTCAGCCACATTTGCAGTGTACTTTCTACTCTCTCTGTGGAGTCAGACAAACAACTACATTCAGGCTTACAGAATATCAACCGGCGTAAGGCTGAAGCTGGGAGACAAACTGAGAAAGCTCTCGCTGGGATTTTTCAAGTCCCACGATCCCGGCGATGTAACAGCCAGAATACTCCATGATGTAACCAAAGCTGAACATACATTATCTCATACAATGCCTGACATAGTAACGGCTATTGTGGTTCCAGTAATGCTTGGCAGTTTCCTTCTTGTCCTTGTTCCTGAAATTACAGCGGTTCTCATCGGAGGAACACTTTTCTCAGCACTGTTCATCGTTATAGCCAGGGCTATAATTGCGAAGCTTGGTGCAAAGCACATTGAGTCCATAACAGAAACATCCTCCAGAATACTGGAGTACGCAGGCACAGTTCAGCTGCTGAAGTCTTTCAATCTTACAGGGAAAGGCTTCACCACTCTGGACAAGTCCATGCTGAAACTGAAGAAGCTCAGTTTTCAGGCGGAAGTTTTCACAGGAATACCTGTGCAGATCGCACTTTTCATCCTTGACCTTTCCTACCTTGCTGCTCTGGCTGCAGGTATTCCAATGGTGGCTTCCGATTCCCTGTCAGTGCCGGACTTCTTCTCTTTTGCAATTTTGGGATACTATTTCCTGGGGCCGGTCAAACTGCTGTGGACAATGCTTGTGCTCCTCAGACTTGCAAAAACATCTTCATCCAGGATTGCAGAGGTCTTCAGTACCCCTGAGCTGGACAGCAGCCCTGTTACAGCCGAAGAGTCCGGAGGCGGCATAGAGTTCAAGGATGTGAGCTTCAGCTATGGCGACAATCCGGTACTGAAAAATGTTACATGTTCCATTCCTGAAGGAAAGCTTACAGCTCTAGTGGGACACTCAGGTTCAGGAAAAACCACCATGGTTAACCTTATAGCCAGGTTCTGGGATGTGGATTCAGGGGTGATAGAAGTTGATGGAAAACCCTTGAGCAAAACTCCTCCGGAACTTCTTATGAACAAGCTTTCAATGGTTTTTCAGGATGTTTACCTCTTTAACGATACAGTTGCAGGCAACATTCGGGTAGGTAATAGGGATGCCACAATGGCAGAGGTTATCGCCGCAGCAAAACTTGCCAGGTGTCACGATTTTATAATGGAGCTGCCTGACGGCTACCACACAATGGTGTCAGAGGGAGGACGCTCCCTTTCTGGTGGTGAAAAACAGCGGATATCCATTGCCAGAGCTATACTTAAGGACGCACCGATTATTCTTCTGGATGAGGCTACAGCTTCCCTTGATCCGGAAAATGAAGCAGAGATACAGAAAGCCTTTGAGAACCTTACAAGAGGAAGAACCATTGTGGTTATTGCTCACAGGTTCAGCACAATAAGAAACGCCCACAGCATTCTTGTTCTGAATGAAGGCGGCATTGCGGAACAGGGCACCCACGATGAACTGGTTCAGCTGGGCGGTATCTACGCATCCCTCTGGGAGGAGCAGCAGAGAACCGCCGGATGGAAACTGGGAGCCTGAAATGAGCAGAAGAGACTGGGAACACTGGAATAGCAAAGCTGAGGGATTTGAGAAAAAGCAGTACAGAATAGCCGGAAGCGGATGTGACAGGGAAACAGACCAGTGGCTGCTTTCCAGGCTTGATTCAGAGGACATTTTTATGGACCTGGGGTGCGGAACCGGCAGGATTTCAAGGCTGGTTTCGCCTGTGGTATCAAATGTGGTTTCAGTGGATGGTTCACCTGCAATGGTGGAAAGGTGCATCAGTCTCTCAGAAAGCTTCGCGAACATAACTGTAGCCCGTGAAGACTGCATGGAGCTTCCCTTTCCAGACGGCGTGTTTTCTGCTGTTCTGATGTCCAACCTGCTTCACATTGTCAGTGATCCTGCCGGCGCAGTTGCTGAAGCGGTGAGAGTGCTGAAACCAGGCGGAAGGCTCTTGGCTGTGGACTACTCCATGAAAGGGATGAATCTGCTGCAAAAGCAGAAAATGATAGCAAGATATCTTGCGTTATGGGGGCCTCCGCCATCCTCCACAACTCCAATGGACAATGAACAGATTGCAGTTCTATTCAAAGATAAAGGATTGAGAATAAAGGACAGCGTAATCCTCGGAGGGAAAACCAAAGCGGCCTGCGTGGAAGGGGAAAAACCGCTGCAGGCGTGACTGTTAACAAAGAACAATGCCTCAACTGAATACAGGAGAAAAAAATGAAGAAAACAGCAGTCATATACGGATCGACAACAGGGAACACTGAGATGCTCGCTCAGAAGATACAGGGCAGGCTGAAAGGCAGTGAACTAAAGGAGGTCTCTTCCATGCCGGTTTCAGAGATGAGCAGCTACGAAGTTCTTCTTCTGGGATCATCCACCTGGGGTCTCGGTGACCTTCAGGACGACTGGGAAGGCATGGCTGATCAGCTTTCCGGTCTTGATCTCAAAGGTGTAAAGGTCGGTTTCTTCGGAACAGGTGATCAGAGTTCCTATTCAGATACTTTTGTGGATGCAATTGGAATACTGAAGGAAAAGCTGCAGAACACAGGCGCTGAATTCATCGGCTCCATCAGCACAGACGGATACACCTACGACGCTTCAAGAGCTGAGGAAAACGGAAAGCTTATAGGTCTTGCCGTTGACGAGGACAACCAGCCGGACATGACCGACCAGAGACTCGACAGCTGGCTTGAGAGCATGAAAGACGCCCTTAACTAGACAGTGCCCTGTCAAACCTCAGATGACGGATTCTGCTTGTTCTTATCAGCCCAGGCAGCGTTGCAGACTCGGTTACATAGCCTCCGGCTATGCGCCCTCACCTGCGCCTCACCTGAACAGATAATTACTGCGCATACTCTCCACATCCGAAGCATGACAGGACACTAGTTACCTTTACAGGCGTCTCCTCACCGGAGGAGGCGCCTTGTTTCAACAGAATTACTTAAAGCCCTGCAGAAGAATGCAGAACTTCAAGGGAGCAGGGACACCGGTGAGATAAGAATGGCTCCTGTTGCCTTTTCTCAGGGCTTGTTTCCGAATACCGGTTTGTAAGGCCATTGCAGCAGCAAAAGGAATAGGGTATGGGCCTTATTCTCTGCATTTTTTGCACAATCCGTACATCTTCAGCACATGACGGGATATCTCAAAGCTGTGTTCAGTACAGATATCTGCCTGGAGTTTCTCAAGTTCAGGGCTGTAGAACTCTGTTATTTCTCCGCAGCTCATGCAGATAAGGTGATCGTGGTGTGAACCGGCAATTTCAAAAAGTCTTTCTTCTCTGTCATTTTTTATGGAGTTAAGTATTCCCGATTCTTCCAGCAGGGCCATAGTGCGATATACAGTTGCGCGGGATACAGGAACATCGGAGGCTTCTACCTGGTGAATGATGTCTTCTATGCGGAAATGATCAGTGTGTCCCATTACTGTTTCCAGAATCACCCGTCTTTCCAGGGTGTTCTTGAGATTTTTCCCTTTCAGGAATTCTGTAAATCTGCTAAGGGTTTTTTCCATAAGTTTCCAATTGAGATTGAGTATCAATATAAATATTAGTAAGGCAACAATTTAGGGTTGACGCTTCGCAATTGGTGTTGTAGAATTGCTGTGAAGAAACAACCCGACTAAGGAGGAAGATATGTACAAGATAAGTAACGAATGCACAACCTGCGGCGCCTGCAAGAGTGAATGTCCCGTTGACGCTATTCAGGAAGGCACCCCCTACACCATCAGCGATGCATGTGTCGACTGCGGCGCCTGTGCGGCAGTCTGCCCTGCAGGAGCTATTTCCGAAGGATAGTTCAGGCATCATTGATTGCTGTCTCCGGTCGTATGGCCGGAGACTTTTTTACCTCAGACAACTTCAGTAACATCTCCCTTCTTCAGTACTGCCATACCCAGTGGAATTGTTCCTTTTATAACTGGCATCTCCATTACCTTAAAACCTCTGTCAATGAGGAAGCATTGCAGGCTTGACCGTGACCAGCGGCTGTATGCCCTGAACCCTTTCAGTGACATTATTCTTGAAAAAAACTTGCTGATAAGATTTTCTCCGTGGAGATATGTAGGAGCAAAAATTACTCCATCCGGTTTAAGCACCCTTGACGCTTCCGTGAGGGCTGCTTCAGGGTCAGGTATCACATGAAGCACATTCGAAACTATAACCAGATCAAATGTCATGTCAGGATAGTTCATTTCGCAGCAGTCGCATACACTGAACCTGAGATTTCCTGAACCGGATTTCTTATGTTTCTGTTCAGCAATGTGTATCATTGCAGGGGAGAGGTCACATGCTTCCACTGAAAGAGCCTTGCCGGAAACAGCAAAAGCTATGTCACCTGTGCCTGTTCCAGCCTCAAGAACAACAGAATAGTCGAAGGTGAGTTCAAGGGCCTTTTCTCTGATGATTCCGTACACGCCGGAAAGTTTTCTCAGCAGCCTGTCATAGTGTTTTGCATAGCTGTCCCAGAATGTTTTTTCGTTCAGTTCGCTGTTCACTAACCTTCTCCTCCACTGCTGCAGAATTAGAATGCACTAATAAATAAAGATGGTTCTAATTGAGTGTCAACGGAAATCGTTTGCCTCATCTTTTAAGCTTTCGCATGAGCAGATTTCAGCTTTGTTGTGCCTGAGTGTAATCTCATGCGGTGAATGGCTTTGTGTTTCATGATTATTCATCGTATTAAGGGTTGAGTATTACGGTGTCTGAGCTGGAGCTGCTGGATGACAGTAAAAAAAAGATGTAGTTTCTGCTTAAGGTGTCAGTATGGGAGAAACAGACCTTTTCAGCTTTGAACCATACTGTAAGTGCCTGCAGTTTTGAAAGAAAGGATGCGTATTATGTCAGGCAGGATGTCCAATACGAGATTCCGGCTGATGAGTCTTGTGGGTATGCCGGTGAGAAACCTGTTTCAGCCTCCTGGTGAAATTGTGAAAGAGATGGATATAGTAAATGGTTCCCAGGTGCTTGATTTTGGTTGCGGCCCGGGACACTTCATCGGTCGGATTGCCCGTCTGACAGGAGAAAGGGGGGTGGTGTACGCTCTTGATAATCATCCTCTGGCTATTAAGAGGGTTAACGGAATGGTGCGGAGAAATGGCTTTTCCAATGTGCGCACCATTCTATCCGACTGCAGTTCAGGTCTTGATGACTCAAGCATTGACGCAGCGCTTCTGCTGGATGTTTACCACATGCTTGACAATGGCCCGGAAGTGCTTGCTGAAATCCACAGGGTGCTCAAACCTGAAGGAAAATTCTACTTCAGCGACCATCACTTAAAAGAAAACGGAGTGCGTGAAACCTCTGTAGGCGGTTTTTTCACAGTGAAAAGCAGAGGCAGGTATCTTCTGGTATGCTCACCTTCTGTAAAGGGTGCCTGACTTTACTGATCCTCTATGCCTATTATATCCCAGCAATACTTCCCCATTGAGATCACAGCGGCTCTGGTTCCATTCAGGTTCACTACACTGTCAGGTCTGGATTTCTCAATAAATGTGTTCATGCAGCCCACTTTGAGTATCACCGCAACCAGTTCAGGCACTTTTTCTGCAATCTCGGGAATTGATTGCTCTGAGCAGATAGCAGATACTGTAAAGTACCTTCCATCATCCATTGTTATTGAGTTCCGGTCTTTCAGCGGAATGGCTGTAAAGTCACTGAGCTTCTGAAACACAGAGGCATCGCTGCCTTTTACAATCAGACCGGCAATGTCAAAGGCAGTGTTGGAATGCACCACCGGATTGCGCCTGCTTCCTGAAGACCGCTCACTGGTTTCATACTCTGTAAACCAGTGGTATATGCCCGAAAGCAGGCCTTCCTGCGTAAAATTTATAAAGTTCCACCCTGGAAGCCTTCTTTTATCTTTCCAGTTATAGTTCCTGTGGCTGAACTCAAGACCCATTTCCGGAAACATTTCCTTTTTGCTTTTGTAAAACTGTTCAAGACCTCCGGAGAATCCCAAAGAAATGCCTGTTAAGGAGGTTCTGTCAGCCATCGGCGCAGTTAACTCATTGTATCTTTTTTCGCCTGTTTCCACGAACTCCAGATAGGTGTTCCATTTTGCACCGCTCCGTTGCGGAAATTCTATGAAACGGCAGTACCGTTCATCAGGTTGTGTAAACATCTCGTTGGCCAGGGTGAAGCCTCTTTCTGCCATAACAGCCCATGTTCTAATAGTAGGGGTAACAGCGAAAACATGATCTATTCTTATTTCCGAAGTATTCATAATTCATCCATTTCTTTTGCCTGAAGCAAATTGCAGCACTGCGAAGAGAAACTCTGCGCCTTTGTTTGACAAATTAAGCCGATACCAACATATTTCCGACTAAGAAGATAGTTAGATATGTCTAAACCTGCAACGCTTTTGCGAGGTACATTTATGAAAAGCACTGTATCAGTGGCTATTACGGCTATTCTGCTTTCTCTTCCTGTGATGGCAGAGGAAGGTGATGTTGTCACTACAGGTACGGTTGTGGTCTCTGCAACCAAGACTCTTATAGAAGTAAGTGAAGTGGTGGAAGAACTGGAGGTGATCCCCTCCGAGGTCATTGAAAACTCCGGAGCTTCCACCACCGAGGAACTCCTTAGAACTGTTCCTGGAATTACCGTTGTGAAACACCCCCAGACCCAGATTGAGATAAATGGCATGGAGGGTGCCTACACACTTGTACTCATTGACGGTGTTCCAATTCACGCAGATGTAGGCGGCGGGGTTCCAATAGAGAATATTCCGCTGGGTGACATTGAGAGAATAGAGGTGGTAAAGGGCTCAGCTGCTGCTATCTACGGCAGTTCTGCTTTGGGTGGTGTTGTAAACTTTATCACGAAACCTCTTTCCAGAGCTACTCAGATAAGCGGTTCCTACAGGTATCAGACCAACCTTCTTTCCAGCCAGTTTGATACTCCAGGGTTCGAGAATGACGAGAACTTTCAGGTTGCTACAGCCAACAGGGCAAGATGGGCAGGGGCCCATATCGCAGACCTTAATCTGCGAACCACAGTGGGTCTTTTTGACATAAAGGCTGCCGGTGGAGTTCATTATGACGCAGGTGTTATTGACACAATCATAAAGCGTCCCATACCTGTTTTCGGAGAGCGTCCCTACTGGACAATGAATGAGATGAAACGCTATTACGGTAATCTCTACGCAGGGCTGGATGTGAACGACGATCTTACCATTTCCATGGACACTCGTTTTGCCTACGATAAGGACAAGAGGTCCCTTTCCCAGGATCTGGTTCAGTGGTTTGAAAACAACAGCTACAGCGGAACTCTCAGAAGCATGTACTTCGCAGGGGATAATGTAACCTTTGACAGTTACTTTTCCTTCCAGCGTTTCGACCACGATTACTGCAACTGGGACTACAATACTGAAGTGCTCACCACAGACAGTTATTCAATATTTGACACCTGGGACTGCGAAGCAAAGTCTGAGATAGAACTGAACGATGAGCATGATCTGGTAGTTGGAGTTAACTACCTCCATGAGTCTGTGGAAAACGAGGATATTATTGATGGTGTCAAAAGCGGATACGAGTTTGCAGGCTATGCGCAGGAAAGTTTTAATCTGCATGACGAGAGTCGCTTCATCATCACAGCAGGCCTTCGGGGAACCTACAACAGCAGATTCTCAGGAGATGTTAATCCCAAGCTTGGCGCAAGATACAACTTTGCTGAGAATTTCTATTTAAGGCTTGCAATGGGAACAGGTTTTAAGGCTCCCTCTTTCAAGCAGAACTACTACGACAGCTTCATACATCCCAAACCTCAGAACTTCCTGCTTACAGGTAATCCTGATCTGGTTCCAGAAAGATCTCTGAGTTTCAACGGAAGCACAGGAGGAGTTTTTGGAGCATTTGATTACGAGCTTTACGGGCACTACACAACTGTTGATGATAAGATTACCACAATGATCACCTCGGAAGAGGGCGGATTTACCCCTGACAGCACTGAGTATTCATATCAGCGCAGTTATGTCAATGTGGCTGAGAGCAGATCGTGGGGAGGAGACTTCTCCATTGGCTACAACGGAATTGACTATCTTGACCTTACAGGAACTGTTACCTATCTCTACATGGAAGACAGAGAGTCCCGGGAGGATGAGTACAGAGAAAGTGAAATGTTCTCTCCTTTATGCTACAAGCTTTCCATGATGCTGGATCTCACCGGATACAACAGGTACTATCCTCTGGTCAATCTGATGTACAACTTTGAAGGGGAACAAATCTGGTATCGTGATCCAACAGGAGTGGATGTCTATCTGGATGATTATTCTACTCTGAATATGTCACTTAAGGAAAGAATCACCGACAATGTATCGTTCACCTTCGGAATGAACAATCTTCTGGACAACAGCAGTGATGATCTGGGTTTTGGCTACGGCAGAATAACCTATGCCGATATTCAATTCACTTACTAATCTGCTTAATGAAAGCTGAACAGGTATAACTACAAGCGGCAGGGGTTTTAACTTCTGTTGCTTAAAACCCGGGCTGTATGCCCGACTGAACAGGAGAAGAAATTGTACAAAATTGCATTTCTCACCATAGCTGCCCTTGCTCTGCTTCTTGCAGCAGGCTGCGGCGACGATTCAACAGGAGGAGGCGGAAATCCCACTCCTGAGACACAGGTAGATTCAGTGAATGTTGACTACACCGGAGAGAACAACGCTGTTTTCTACTGTCTTACAACAAAAGCCAAAACTACCATTCATCACGATGTGTGGGACCTTGCTGTTGACGGAAACCTCAATCTGGTTTCCAACTCAGGCGATTACGGGACAGGCGTGCGGGTGATTGGCACAGGTATGACTGATTTTGATGCTGATTACTCTTCTTACGCTGATTCCTCCTTTGATAACCCTGAGAATATCTGCCTTGAAGGAATGAGTGATCCTTTTGAGGGCTGGATGGTTTATGATCCCTCCAGCCACGAAGTCTCGTTCAGCAATGAGGTTTTCGTTTTCCGCACAGAGGACGAAAAATTCTGGAAGGTTCAGTTTACAGGATGCACAATGATGACAGGTGTATCTGTAACAGCAAAGATAGATGCACTGAACGGTACAGGCGCAGAAGAGGTAACTTTCAGCAAAGATGAAGCCTATGACAGGGCTTACATTGATCTGGGTACTCAGCAGACAGTGGACTTCGCTCCTCCTGCAAACGCCTGGGATCTGAAGTTCGGAAGATGCGACCAGGTTCTGGATATAGGCGGTGGCCAGTATATGCTTCATGGCGCAAGCTGCATTTCCCTCAATGTGGCTGACGCAGTCAAGGCATATGTTCTTGAAGAGACCAACTTCGACGATGTGACCACTGTTGACAACAGCATGTTCAGCGGCGCTATCAACACCATAGGTCACAGCTGGTACACCTTTGAAGAGATGCAGTTCTTTGTAGACAACGATGTTTCTGTGATTCAGACAAGTGAATCTGTTTACAAGCTTCAGATGCAGACCTTCTATGGCGGTCCCAATGGCGACCATCAGTTTGTATCCATCTTCGAGTTTCTGGAGATGGCAGAATAAGGCTCCAGTATAATTCAGCAGGAGAGCGGCCTTTCAGGCTGCTCTCCGGCTTCATGCCGGAATGTACCGGCTGGAAGCAGGCCTTTTAATGGCAGTAAAATGGACATCAGAAGCAAAAGAACTTATCAAGGCGGCTCCTCTTTTTGTGCAGCCAATGATAAGAAAAAGTATCGAGAAGCAGGCGGCAAAGGAGGGACTTTCCCAAATTACCGCCGAATTTGTAACTAAGCTCAGAGAAGCCAGAGAAGGTGGAAGCAGCTCCGAGAAAAAGCTCAGCGATTTTTATGCTTCAGGGGGAGATGATCCTCTGGTTTCCGGTTTTCCTGTAAAAGGGGAATTTGTGCACCCTGGAGGCAAGGGTGATGCTGTTTCAACTGAAGGACTTTGGAAAAAAATAAGCCAGGTTGATGAAAAAGCCGGTCGAAGGGCGCTCTACATACACATCCCCTTCTGCGTGGCAAGATGTCTTTTCTGTCCGTTCTATCAGAGCAGAACCAGAGTGGAAGAACTTGCTGATTACGCAGGATACATAAGAAAAGAACTGAGTATGGTTTCAGGAACTGTGCTTGGTGATTCCATGCCTCTGAATGCCATTTACCTTGGCGGCGGAACCCCTACAGACCTTTCTGCTCAAGATCTTTCAGAATTAATCAGACTTATCAGAGATTCTTTTCCTGTGGCAGGTGACTGCGAGATAACTGTTGAGGGCAGAATAAACGGGTTTACAGATAAAAAGGTTGAAGCCTGCCTGAACAGCGGTGTGAACAGATTCTCTTTCGGCGTTCAGTCGTTCAATACAGCCATTCGCCAGCAGATGGGAAGAATCGAAAACAGGGAAACAATTCTTAAAAGACTTGAAGAAATCTCATCAGACGGCAGGGCAATGATATCTGTTGACCTTATCTACGGTCTGCCTGACCAGATCAGAGAAATCTGGATGGAAGACCTGAGAACCGTCACAGATGCCCATTCAGTTGATTCGGTGAGTATTTACAATCTGAAGAACCTCCCGGGCTCTCCCATTCAGTCAATGGTTGATAGGGGAAAGCTGTCAAAGCCAGCTTCAATGGAAGAACAGGCCGCTCTTTTCAGAGTCACCAGAGATTTTATGGGAAACCAGAGTTGCAAGAGGCTTGGGCTTCGTCACTGGGCTTTCAGCAATCGTGAACGCTCAATTTACAACTTCATTCCCAAGTACAACCACAGCTGCATACCAGTAGGAAACGGTGCAGGGGGCAGTGTGGGCGGATACAGTATCTACCAGAAAATGAACCCTGCTGATTACCGCAGTTTCATTGACAGAGGAGAAAAACCCATAGCAGTTGCGTCAAAGGTATCAGAACTCTCATTGTTCGAGGGGCTTGTCGCAGGCGGTCTGGAAGAGTTCAGAATGGTTAACCTGAGAAACCTTCAGAGGGAAACAGGGGATGAGACCATCGTTTCCAGAATGAGCCCGCTTCTGGACCAGTGGCACGGTGCCGGAATTGTTCATTGGGATCACAGCAGCGGTGTTATGAGAATGACCGAAGCCGGCGAGTTCCACAATGTGCAGCTCATACAGAACTTCATCGAGTACAATACACTTTCCCGTAAAACCGGAGGTTCTTCTGAGAAGGTATTAACCACTGAGGAAAAAATACAGAAAAGGTTCAGAGAGAAACCTGGAGCGCTCCCTGCTTCTGTTGCTGCAGAGTTCGGCATTACTGAGCGGGATGTTGTGAGGCATCTGCCGGATGGAATGTCTGTAGAGGCCCCTGGAAGGGATTTCAAGAATATATGGGAGACCATGCTTTCATGGGGAAAGGTTACCTCCATTGTAACCAACACTGCCATGATAGCAGAGGTAAAGGGCAGCCTTTCCTCTGGAAAAGAGGCACAGGGTTACTTCAACCTTTTTGACAGTGAAGCTCCTCTCAACGGACACATCAGGGCAGACCGAATAGAATCGATATTCTTTGTTTCCAAGAAAGTCATGGGAATGGACAGCCACAGTGTTCAGTTCTTCACTTCAAAGGGCGACAAGGTTCTTTCAGTATACCTTGGCAGAGATGAAAAGAAAGCTATTCTGAAGGAAGGGCTCAAGGGATACAGGGAGCTGAGGAAAACATATGAAGCCTGAGAAGAAATACTACTGGGAGACCCGTGAGCTTGTCATAATAGGCAGCTTTGCAGCCCTTATCAAGGTAATCTCATTTCTTGTGTCCATAACAGGCGGAGGCATGAATCCTATTACCCTTATCATGAAGAACATAGTGGCTACTTCGCTGCTGATTATTCTCATCTCATCAGTGCGAAAGTTCGGTGTGCTGAGCTTGTATGTGGTGGTTTCAGGTATCATAAGCATGCTGACAATGGGAATGGGAATGATGCTGCTTCCAGGTCTTCTTCTGGCAGGAATACTCTGTGAGCTGATAATCAAATACACAGGCGGTTACAAGTCTACAAAGGCAATCATTCTGGGGGTGTTCTTCTTTGAACTGTCATTCAGAGTGATCTCTCTGGGGCTTGGATACATCTTCACCAGAGAGAATCCTCAGATTCTCATGATGGCTGTGTTTGCTGTGGTTCTCGGTTTCGTTGGTTGCCTTATCGGTCTGAAAGTGGGCTCTTCCTTCTCGAAGGAACTGAAACATGCTGGAATTATAAAGGTATGAGAACAATAGGAATGCACCACGGAAGCCAGGACAATTACCTGGCAAAGCTGAACACAATAACCAAACTGGCGGTAACACTGTTCTTCTCGGTGTTTATCGTTTTCATGAAAACAGAAACCTCTCTGCTGATTCTTTTCTGCGCTTCTGTGGTTTACGCTGCTCCTCTGAAAAAGTGGAAGGCCATGCTGATAGGGTACACTCTGATAATGGTGATGTACGCAATCTCCCTTGGCTTTGCTCAGCTTCTGACCATGGTGGCAGACAGGTTCGGCACAGAGGGTAACTTTGAACTTCTGATTCCGTTTCTCAGGGTATCTTTCATGATAAACATGGTCATTGCGCTGACCATGTCATCAGGAGTACGAAGGCTTACAGGGGTACTGAAAACCATAAAAATGCCCAGGTTCCTCTTCCTGCCGCTTATCGTTGTGTTCAGGTTTGTTCCCTCGTTCATCAATGACATAAAGCAGATACACCAGAGCATACAGCTCAAGGTGGGCAGACCCAACTTCTTTATGATGGTTTCAAAACCGCGGCTTTTCATAAGGCTCATGGTGATGCCGGCTGTGATACGGGCACTCCGCTCTGCGGAAGAGCTTTCCGCAGCTGCGGAACTCAAGGGAATCTCAGGTTCCGAGAAGGTGGTGAACTCCACTCCTGAACCCTGGACATGGCGTGACAGTCTTGCCTGTTCAGCAGTGGTGATTCTCGCAGCAGGAGCCATTTACTTTAACACGGGAGGTTCGGCTTGATAGTACTTGACCGGGTCTCATACACATACCCTTTTCAGAAAACAAAAGCCCTGAACGGTATAGATATACGAGTGAAGCCAGGTGAACTGGTGCTGCTCACCGGGGAAAGCGGTTGCGGAAAATCCACAATTGCCAGGGTTGTCAACGGGCTGATACCCCACTACTTCAAGGGAAAGCTTGAAGGAAGCGTAACTGTAAACGGCAGAGACACTGTGGAGACCGTTGTAGGAGAGATAAGCCGTTCTGTAGGCACTCTGTTTCAGGACCCTGAACAGCAGTTCTTCTGCACCGATGTATACAGTGAGCTGGCTTTCACTGAAGAGGTGAGAGGCATTAATCCTGAAACAGTCTCTGAAACTGTTTCAAGCTATGCTGAAAAATACGACATTTCCCATGTTCTGGATTCTTCCATCTACTCCCTTTCAGAGGGTGAGAAGCAGAAGGTGGCACTGGCTTCAATAATGGTTCCTGAGCCTAAGTGTCTTGTTCTTGACGAACCATCAGCCAACCTGTCCCCTGAGGCAACTGAGAAACTTGCCGAAGAGCTGATTCAGTTGAAGGAGAACGGCTATGCTGTTCTTGTTGTGGATCACAGGCTTTACTGGCTGGACGGTATAGCGGACAGGGTAATGGTTATGCAGAAGGGCTGTATTGTTCAGGAAGGCGGTTTCGACATTCTTCGAAGCAATGAACTCAGAAATCGTTACGGCCTTAGAAATTGCTCAGTGAGCACTGTTCCGAAGGAAGAAGGAGAATTCACGGAAGGGCTTGAGATTAAGGACCTTTCCTTTGCCTACGGAAAAAAGCCTCCGATTTTCACCAACTACTCCGCTTCGGTTCAGGCAGGAACTGTAACAGCTCTCAGAGGCCCTAACGGAGTTGGAAAAACCACTTTGTCAAGGCTTCTCACAGGTCTGCTGAAGGCAAAAACAGGAAAAATCTTTCTCAACGAAAAAGAGCTTAAACCAGCGGAGCTTCTTGAAGTAACCAGCCTTGTTCTTCAGAACATGGATCACCAGCTCTATTCCAGCACTGTACTGGAAGAGGTTAACGGAAGAACAGGGATTCTTGAAATGCTAAGGCTGGACCGGTTTGCAGAGAGGCATCCCCAGTCTCTCTCAGGAGGACAGAAGCAGAGGCTTGTTATTGCCGCTGCTCTTTCCAGAGATCCTCGGGTAATAATACTTGACGAGCCTACCAGCGGTCTTGACGGAGCCAACATGGACATAATCGGTCAAATGCTTCGTATGGAAGCTGAAAAGGGCAAAGTTATAATGGTTATTACCCATGACCTTGAGTTCATAGACAGGTGCTGCAACAGGCAGATAGAGATGAAGGCCGAACAGACATGAGAACAGCAGTAATTTATTCCAGCAAGACAGGTAACACGAAAAAAGTTGCTGAAGCAATTCTGGAGGGCGCCGGAGAGGGAGCAGAGCTTGTTTCCGCCGGAACACCGGTTAATCCCCGTGAATATGACCTCCTGTTCGTAGGTTATTGGGTGGACAAGGGAATGCCTGACGAAAAGTCCAGAAAGCTCATGGAGTCCATTACGGAATCCAAAGTTGCTCTCTTTGCAACCCTTGGTGCCTACCCTGATTCGGACCATGCAGTAAGCTGCCTTGAAAAGGGACGGAAGACCCTTGGTCAGGGCTGTAAAGTTCTTGACACCTTTATCTGCCAGGGAGCCATTGATCCGAAACTGATAGAATGGATGAAAACCCTTCCGGCAGACCATCCACACGCCCCTGATGAAGCAAGAATAAAGAGGTGGCAGGACGCATCCACAAGACCGGACGCAACCGATCTTGAAAAAGCAAGGAAGTTTGCAGAAAATGTTGTCGGAAATTTACGGTAAGATAGGTGTACCCGGATTTGTTCTTGTGGCTCTCATGGTCACTTCACTATACCTTTTTCTGAAGAATTCCATTTTTCTCTGGTACATAAACAGGGACCTTACAAGTTTCTTCAAGGCGCTTGAAGAAGGCAGAATGAAGGTTCTGAAAGAGGAGATAGGTTCAAAGAATCCTCTGATAGCAATTATTACAGATGTGGCTGCGAATCACTCTCACCATTCAGGCGATATCAAGAACGAGGTTGCCTATCTCTTTCACAAACAGTTCAAAAAGGTTACAGGGAGTATAACCGTACTCAGGCTTATCTCGGTTGTGGCGCCTTTGCTGGGGCTACTGGGCACTATGCTGGGAATGGTGAGAATGTTCAGGGCCATAGGTGTGGATGTATCGGATCCTACACTTCTGGCAAGCGGTATCTGGGTGGCTCTCCTTACAACCATTCTGGGCCTTACCACCGCAATTCCCACACTTGCATTTTACTACTTTCTCCAGCTGAGAATCAAACATTTCAGAATTGTGGCTGTGGAATACAGCTACAGGGTTATAGGCATGGTCAATCCTGACCATCCATCTGCCTGCTGTAATGTGAAAGAAGGGCTGACTGCCGATGAATGACCAGTTCGGGTTTGATGACGGTCCAGATACGGATATAGATCTCACGCCTCTCATTGATGTGGTGTTCATTCTGATAATCTTTTTTGTCATAGCCACATCATTCAGCAAACCTGTTCTGGAGATTATTCTGCCTGCTGCTGAAACCTCGGAAGTTGAGGTTCATCGTCAGGGAGAAGTGATGGTGGATGTTGATGCCGACGGCGCCATTTACTCCGGAGGAGTGCTCTATACAGAGGATAACATCATGGACCTGATGAACACAGATGTTAACTCAACCATGGTGCTCAATATGGATAAAGAAGCACCCTTTGAATCCTTTATTCTCATCATCGACTCTGCCAGGAAGATAGACAGGAACAACATCGTGGTGGCCACCGATGAAAAAGAAGAGTAGCTTTCAGAATCGCAGTACTCTTATCAGTGCTGTGCTCACACCTGTCATACTGGGGCTGCTTTATCTCGCAGCTCAGATGATTCCTGCCGGAGCGCTTTCCCCATCTGACCAGAGAGATAATGTGGTTCCTATTGATATTGAGGCATTCCAGCCCCCTGCACCTCCACCGCCGCCGCCTCCTCCACCTCCGGAAGCTGTGCAGCCTGAGGAATCAAGAATAGTAACCATACCTGTTGAGGAAGCAACGGTTCCTGTACTTGAAGCGGAAGAGCCATCTGATGAACCTGTTGAAGAGACCACTGACATAACAGCAGTAAGCAGTGATCCTGATGGTGTTGCAGGAGGTACCGGTGTAGCTGGAGGCGCCGATCCCGACCTTGTGATTTCAGCTCTTGTGGGGCTTATTGAGCGGGAGAAAGAGTACACCGACAGGGCAGTTCAGAGGGGCATAGAGGGCACGGTAATTGTTGAGGTAACCATAAACACCGATTGTGTGGTTACTGACTACAGTATAATCTCAAGTGACAACAGCCACCTTACCGATTCTATTCATGAAACAATGGAGGATGTCACCGGCAGAGATCTGTCGGACGAAACGCTGGAAGAGCCTCTTACAGTTTCTGTTCCTGTGGAGTTCGTTCTTATCTGATTTTCCCCTTGACATAAGTCTGCAGTTTCCTGTTAAATGTTTTACCGAATGTTTAGTAGAATCTTTCCGTGCAAGGAGCGTTCAAAGTAACAAGCTTGACCCCATCCGAAAAGGCGTCCAATATAGTGGCCTGAGAAAACTGGAGAGCAGAATAAGGTGGATTTGCCTATGTTTGAGAATCATCGTAGAAAGGCAGATCCATGCGAAAGAATTACAGTGCCGAGTTCAAGGCAAGAGTCGCCCTTGAAGCCCTCAAAGGAGATAAAACCCTTGCAGAGCTTG
>PDWJ01001191.1_pt1 | contig 45350 bp, 42 predicted proteins | sample 1430881 | NCBI WGS metagenome assembly PDWJ01 (sample SAMN01162460, study PRJNA174530) | Oral metagenome, whole genome shotgun sequencing project. | biome: Marine environment; feature: Marine mammal; material: Swab sample of the gingival sulcus; isolation source: swab sample of gingival sulcus...
GTTAATACCTCGTCCGCGCCGATTTGGCAAAACCTTAAATTTATCAATGTTGCGTTATTTCTTTGATATTAGAAAACCCGAAAACAGAGCATTGTTTACAGAACTTGAAATTTGGCAATGCGAAAAACGAATAAAAGCCGAACAGGGAAAATATCCCGTAATTTATGTTAGTTTTAGAGATGCCAAAGGCAATACATGGAAAAAGTGCTTCCAAAGAATACGCACGGAAATAATAAACTTATTCAAAGAACATATATATCTGTTAGACAGCAAAGTTTTATACGAACATGAAATTGATAATTATAAACAAATCTTAAATAAAACTGCCGATGAAACGGATTATTCAGATAGTCTCAGATTTTTAAGTGATTATCTTTACCGTTATTACAACATTAAACCCGTAGTTTTAATGGACGAATACGATGCGCCCATACAATCTGCTTATGAAGATTATTACGACGATGCTGTTGATTTTATGAGAAGTTTAATGAGTGGAGCTTTCAAAGACAATTCCAATTTGCATAAAGGAGTAATAACAGGAATTTTAAGAGTATCGCGCGAAAGCATTTTCAGTGATTTAAACAACATTGGCGTTTTTAGCATAATGCAAAATAAATTTGCCAATAATTTTGGATTTAGCGAAAAGGAAGTCAAAGAATTTTTTACATATTTTAACATTTCCGTTCCTTTTGAAGAGATAAAAACTTGGTACGACGGTTATCGATTTGGCGACCTTAGCGGAATTTATAATCCTTGGTCTGCCATAAAATTCGTGTCTAATTCTCAAGAAGAACGAAAGGCTGAATTTAAACCTTTTTGGGTTAATACAAGTTCCAATAATCTAATAAAAAACCTAATTAAAAATAAAGCAAACAGCTCCATTCGCAGCGAAATACTGAAACTGCTAAACGACGAACCGATAGAAAAAAACATAGAAGAGAATTTTGTTTTTTCTGATCTTAAAACAGATAATCAATTAATTTGGACATTGTTTTTATTTAGCGGTTATATTACTGTAAAAAAGCATATTGCAAAGAAAAAATATGCTTTAAAAATACCAAATTATGAGGTCAAAACCATTTTTCAAGACATTATTATACATTGGTTTAAAACGGATATAAAAGTAAGAACCGAATTATTGGAAAATATGGCAAACTCTCTTATAAATAACGACTTAAAAACATTTGAGAAATCCTTTAAAGAGATAATGGGCGACACATTCAGCTATTACGACACTGCCAAAAACAACGAATATGTTTTCCATGCCTATATGCTTGGTTTGCTTGCAATCATAGGCGATGACTATATATTAAAATCAAACCGTGAAAGCGGAGACGGCAGATACGACATTATGCTGATACCAAAACAAATAAAAGGCAATAATGGCGTAGTAATTGAAATAAAACGCACAGAAAAACAGCAAGAAAACGAAAGCGACGAGGATTTTCACGACAGAATAAACAAAAAAATAAAAGAAGCCGAAAAACAAATTAACAAAAATAAATATCACAAAGAACTGTTATACAACGGAATAGCGGAAGAAAACATTGTAAAAGTGCCGATAGTTTTTGCAGGAAAAGAACCGTTTATGAACAAAAACAAACCGCACTAAAAAAGTATCAAGAGCATCGGAATGTTGCGCATGGTTTGGGCATGTTGTTTTTTATTTTTTGTAATTTTTATTAATTGAAATAACTTTGCACGCCAAATCAAGCCCCGAAGGCTTTGTTTTTTTTGAGTCGTCAAGGGCAAAAAAAGGATTATTATGATAATAAAGAAATCTGTTTTTGTAAAAAGCAGTGTTGATGTAAAAAAATGTCCGGAAGCGCTTCTTCCCGAATATGCTTTCATCGGGCGTTCCAATGTTGGCAAATCGTCGCTGATAAACATGTTGTGCAACAGGAAAAACCTCGCCAAAATATCGTCGCAACCCGGCAAAACCCAACTTATCAACCATTTTTTAATCAACGACAAATGGTATCTTGTCGATTTGCCCGGATACGGCTTTGCGAAAGTTCCCAAACATTTACGAGAGAAATGGGAAAAATTTATCACCTCCTATATTTTTCAGCGAAAAAACCTAATCAGCCTATTCACCCTGATTGATTCGCGCATACCTCCGCAGCAAAACGACCTTAATTTCATGTATAATCTGGGCATTCATCAGATTCCGTTTGTGATTGTTTTTACCAAAACCGACAAACTGAAAAAGAACGAAAAAGAAAAAAATCTTGCATTTTATAAAAAAGAACTCTTAAAAACATGGGAAAGCTTGCCCGAAATCATCATGACTTCAGCGACAGACAAAACAGGCAGAGATGATATTCTTCATTTTATTGAAAAGAACAATAAAAACTTTAGTGAAAAATAAGAATAATTGAACTAATTTATACATTTGCAGCAGGAAAATTAAATACATACACAAAAATCTACAGTATTTCGTTTTCGCATTGTTTGTTACAAGTTCAATGCTGCGGAATCTGTTTGTTCATGAATGGCACTGTGTGCTTTAAAAAAAACAAGAGAGATGATGAATAAATTACCACTCAAAATTTTTTCGGGAACAGCCTCCCGTTATCTTGCAGAGAAAATTGTAAAATGTCATGGTTCAAAACTGGGCAAAACCAGCATGATCCGATTTTCAGATGGCGAATTTCAGCCATGTTTTGAAGAGACAGTACGAGGCGACTATGTTTTCATTATTCAATCTACCTTTCAGCCTTCGGAAAACCTTTTGGAATTGCTCATGCTTATTGATGCGGCGCGCCGAGCTTCTGCGTATAAAATTATTGCCGTAATTCCCTATTTTGGCTTTGCAAGGCAAGACAGGAAAGACAAACCGCGCGTTTCGATTGCCGCAAAAATGGTCGCCAACCTTTTGACCGCTGCGGGCGTGGATAGAGTGATGACCTTAGACTTGCATGCCGACCAAATACAAGGTTTTTTTGATGTTCCTGTCGATCATTTATACTCCTCCGCATTGTTTTTGGACTACGTTAAAAGCTTAGAACTCGACAATTTGGTGTTTGCCTCTCCGGATACGGGCGGCTCAAAACGAGCCAACGCTTATGCAAAAGCCTTGGGCTGCGATTTGGTAATTTGCCATAAATTCAGAGAAAGACCCAATGTCGTTACAGACATAAAAGTGATTGGAGATGTCAAAGGGAAAAATGTGATACTGATTGACGACGTGATAGATACGGCAGGAACAATTTGTGCCGCAGCCAATGTCATCAGAGAACAAGGCGCAGTGTCTGTCAGAGCGTGTGCAACGCACGCCTTGATGACCGGACCGGCTTACGAAAGAGTTGAAAACTCGAAAATTGAAGAATTGCTTGTTACCGATACAATTCCACTAAAAAAACAATGTTCAAAAATTAAAATTTTAAGCATCGCAGAACTATTTGCCGATGTAATCGATAAGGTATATAATTTCAAATCCATAAGTTCGAAATTTGTTTTCTAAATAAAAAAACAATACCTTTGCGCCTCATTTCTCGAAACACTCGTAGAAACGTGTAATGAGGAACTAAGTAAAACAGTTTAGTTTTAAGTAGCACAAAAAAGTTTTAAAATGAAATCTATTGAAATTAAAGGAGAATTAAGAGAATCTCTGGGAAAAAAAAGCACAAAAAATTTGCGTAAAAAGCAACACGTTCCATGTGTGCTGTACGGTGGCGAAAAAAATGTTCATTTCTCTGTATTTGAGAATGACTTTATAAAACTTTTTTTCACACCAAATACGTATTTGTTGGATATCGTAATCGGAGAAAAAACCTATAAGGCAATTCTTCAAGATGCACAATTCCATCCGGTTACTGACGGCATTCTGCATGTTGATTTTCTTGAAATAGCAGAAGACAAAGCAGTAAAAATCAGCATTCCTATTCACACAACCGGATTTGCAAAAGGTGTGAAAGAAGGTGGAAAATTGCAGCAAGATATTCGTAAAATCAAAGTCAAAGCATTGCCCGGAAACTTGCCTGATTTTGTAGAAGTCGATGTTACCAATGTTGGCGTTGGACAATCTATTAAAATTGGAGATTTGCAGTTTGAAAATCTTGAACTATTAGATCCGAAATCAAATGTTGTTGCCGCCGTGAAAGTAACAAGAGCAGCCAAATCGGCAGGAGGCGAAGAAGAAATGCTTGAAGGAGAAGCCGAAGAAACTCCGGCACCTGCTGCAGAATAAACTTATTGACAATTCGTTTTTGCAAAACAACGCCAAGAACTCGCTTCATCTCAGTTTTTGGCGTTTTTCTTTTGGATAGAATTTCCTATTTCTCCCTGCGGAAACTAAAAAAATCCTTGATCTTTTCGCATATAAAATCTATTTCATCAAAAGTCAGTTCATAATACAAAGGAAGCCTGAGCAGCACAGACGAATAATAATCTGCATTGCTCAAGACTCTTCCGTCGTGTTTTTCAGCATAAAATTTTGATTTGTGTAACGATTGGTAATGAAAAACTGCCATGATTCCTTGTTTTTTCAGAAAGGCAATCAGATTGTTTCTTTGTTTTTCATTTTTGCATAGAAGATAAAACATGTGTGCATTGTTTGTTGCGTAATTCGGAATTTGTTGCAATGTAATGAAGCCTTTTTGATGAAGTGGCAACAATTTTTTATTGTATCTGTTCCAAATTTCCAGTCTTCTTTTTTGTATTTTACCGACACATTCCACTTGAGCAAACAAATAGGCTGCAATAATTTCCGACGGCAAAAACGAAGAGCCAATATCAACCCAACCGTATTTGTCAATTTCGCCTCTGAAAAATGCAGCTCTGTTTGTGCCTTTTTCCCAAATTATCTCTGCTCTTTCGTCAAATTTTTTGTTGTTAATAACAAGCATTCCGCCTTCACCTGAGTTTATGTTTTTTGTTTCGTGAAACGAAAAACTTGCAAAATCGCCTATTGTTCCAAGGGGAGTTTCTTTGTAGTAGGCATCAATTGCTTGAGCAGCATCTTCAATTACCCAAAGCCTGTGTTTGCGTGCAATGTGCATGATTTTGTCCATTTCGCACGCAATTCCGGCATAATGAACCACTACGACGGCTTTTGTTTTTTCGGTAATTAAATTCTCGATTTCCGCAGCATCAATATTCGGATTTTCGGATTGCGAATCGGCAAAAACAATTTTTGCGCCTCGAAGCACAAATGCGTTTGCCGTAGAAACAAATGTGTATGAAGGCATTATAACTTCATCGCCGGAGTTTATGTTGGCAAGAATTGCCGACATTTCCAAAGCATCGGTACAGCTTGTGGTCAGCAGGCATTTTCTGAAATTGTATTTTTCTTTAAAAAAATCGTGGCATTTTTGCGTAAATATTCCATTTCCGGATATTTTCCCTGAATAAACCGCTTTATAGATGTAGTGTGCTTCTTTTCCTGTCAAAAAAGGTTTGTTGAATGGAATCATCTTTGTTTATAAGTTTTTGATCTATTTCGTGTTGTGTGAGTTTTTTTTGTTTGCAGAATTGTTGAAAATCTGATGAATATTTTGCTTATGAAATTAATATATTTTACTTTTATTCCCAAAATAGCAAGGAACAAATGTTTTAATATACATTAAAAATTTTGGAATAGCTTAATAACAAAAACGATACAATAAATCATGAGCAAAAGTAAAGAAAAGATCAGACCTCAAATATTATTTACATGTAGAACACATGAAATGATTAAACAAGAATTTCCTGAATACAATGAACCCGATTGTCCGGTATCTCATAAAAAATTTCACACAACGCTTGGAATATTGGAAACAAAATTACAAGCAAATGGATTTCAATTATATATTGGGAATAATGTTAATTATGAAGATTATGTATCCATGTTGAAATATATTGTTGAGAATCCATTATCGGAAGAGGTGTTTAAAAAAATGCAAAACGAAGTATTAGGAGATTTAAACGGCATGATTATCCGACATTAACAACTAATTTTTAATAACTTAACAAATATAAACGTATGAAAAAAGCAGTTTTATTATTGGCAATGGTATTTATGTTTCATTTTTGGGCTTGTTCGCAGGAACAAAAGGCGAAGCAATGGTTTTCCGACGATGCCTTGAACAATAAATTGATAAAAATATCAGGAAACGAAACGTCTCTAAAATCTGTTTTGGAAATGAACAAAGGGAAAGTTGTTTTGATTGATATTTGGGCAACATGGTGTAAAGATTGTATTGCAGGAATTCCAAAAGTCAAAAAACTACACGAAAAATACGAAAAAGATTTGGTCGAGTTTGTTTTTTTATCGGTTGATAAACAAACTGATAAGTGGAAAAAAGGAATCAAGAAGTACAATTTGCCCGGACAACACTATTTCATCGACGGAGGCTGGAAAAGCAAGTTGTGTGCAAGTTTGCCGCTCGATTGGATTCCAAGATACATGATTATCGACAAAACCGGAAAAATCAGCGTGTATCGTGTTGTTGATGCAAAAGACAAAAAACTGACCGAAACCATCGACAAATTGCTGAAAAAAAAGTTATAGTACAAGAAATTGAGCGAGCTTTTGCATTCCTCTTCCGCTTTTTATAAAAAGAAAAAAAGATTCTCCAATTTGTAATTAAAGAATCTTTTTTTTCTTTAGAAGTTGATGAAAACTTTCTACTCTTCAGTTTCGGCAAGAAATTGGATAGCACGCGCCCATCTTGCGTATTTCAACTTTGCCAAATCGTTAATGGTTTTAACGTTAAATGCTTCTTCTAAAAGTTTTGCATCATTTGCACTAACTCCTTGCAAAGCGTCAACCGGAGCGTCTAATAATTCTTTGAAAGTTTTTCCTTCGTATGCTTTTACTAAAGCCTTGTTAATATTCATAATAAAAGTTTTTTAGATTAAAATTTCTTCAAATATATTATTTTTTTAATTAAAATTTCAATTCTTGCTTATTTTTTTTGTATTTCTTGAATATTTTGTGCATGTCTTTTTGTCAAATGCGGCTTTGTATTTTTCAAAATATTAATTTTGGCACAAAAAAACCATTTTGTCTTAGTTTTTGTTGACAAGAAAAACGCCTGTTATTGTAATAATTATCGAAACAGTTTGCAAGATGCTTAGTGTTTCGCCGTCGAACAATCCCCAAAAAACAGCAACCAAAGGAATCAGATAGGTTACAGAGCTGGCAAAAAGTGTACTTGTGTGTTGAACGAGCGAATAGAAACACATTATCGCAATAAACGAACTGGAAAGTCCTAAGAGTAACACGAAAAACAAATCTGTTTGAAAGGTCGCATGAAGATAAGCTGCCGAGAAATCGGAAAACAATAAATAGATTCCTGCAACAGGTCCGATTGCCAAAAATGCCAAACTCGTGATTTCTTCGCCTCGAAGCGCAGCCAACTTATGTTTCACAACATTCAAACTCGAAGCATACATTGCCATAGCAAGCACTATCATGCAAGCGTAAATGGTAAAACTTTCAAATATTGACACATCGCTGCGGTATAAAAGTCCGAATGTGCCGGCAAGACCAATGAAAACGCCCAAGACATTGTAATATTTCGCTTTTGTTTTGAAAAACAAAAAACCAATAATCAACACAAACAAAGGCGTTATCGTATTGAGCATTCCCGCCAACAAGCTGCTGATTCCTTGCTGCCCTCGAGCAAACAGAAATGCAGGAATCGCATTTCCGACAAAGCCGACAAAAATAAGATATTTTATGTTCTGTCTGTCAATACGTTTTATGTGTTTGTATATAAAAGGAATGAAGAAAAGAAAGGCAAAAAAAATGCGCAAAGCTGCCAATTGAAAATCGTTAAACGAACGAAGTCCTTTTTTTATCAAAATAAAAGAACTGCCCCACACTACTGCCAAGAAAAACAAAGCAGCCCATTGCCATAATTTTTTATTTAAATTTATTATCTTTATCACAATTTCGTATTATTTAAAGGTATTTTTTCGTTAAATTAAAAATAGCCCAATCGAACAAGCAATAGATTTTGTCTTATGAGAACCAATATTTTTGTTTTATATCTTTTATTCGTACTATCGACAGCCACAAACACACATGCGCAATACGATTTCGGCGACAGCGATTTAGTCGATTCTATTTCTCAGGAATGGCTTGAAACAAGCCTGAACAAAAACCGAATAATCGTTTTTAATAAAAACGGCAAATATACAATATATCCTCAATATGGAAGCGGTTTTAAAATAAACGGACGATATTGGCTATATCAAAACCCGAAGACGGCAAGCAAAGCATTGCGCGAATTTGTTGAAAACGAACAAATCAAAGGAGAATTGGCAATGGAAAATCCTTTTACAAAATATGAACTCGAAGGCTTGCACCCCGACATGGAAACACATCACGGATTTATCATGGAACATGTTTATCCGAATGGTGTAATACGATGGAGTGCAGGCGTTTGGAGAATAAACGAAGGCGTTCTGGAAATGGTCGGCGGAAGCTCAAGAGCCGGCGCGGTTGCAAATTTTTATTTCTTTGGCGAAAAAGAACAAGAAGACGGTTGGTGAAAATAGAAAAATACAGTATTTTCCTCAGCCCAATTTTCAAATAAATTTCTTATTCTACACTAAAAAAATATCATGAGAATACTCAGCGAAGAAACAATAGGATTAATTATTGACTTTCAAGAGAGATTATTTCCGCATATTGCAGAAAATGAATCTATTGAGAAAAAAACAATCACACTTATCAAAGGGCTTAAATATTTGGCTGTTCCCTTAATCGTAACGCAACAATACACCAAAGCACTTGGTGAAACAATTCCTGCCATCGCAGCATCTGTCGGCACGTTTGCCCCTGTTGAAAAACTGGCGTTCAGTTGTTGCGACGAGCCTGCTTTTGTCGATAAATTGAAGAAAACAGGAAAAAGCAAACTCATTATTGCAGGCATAGAAGCCCATATTTGCGTAACGCAAACGGTTATCGACCTTGTAGCATCAGGTTTTCAGCCCATTGTCGTGGTTGATTGTGTATCATCAAGAAACCTGCAAGACAAAAAAATTGCCCTATCGCGCATGAAACAAGAGGGCGCACTCCTTACGACTTGCGAGGCAATACTGTTTGAATTGACACGCTTCTCTCGCACCGAAACCTTTAAAAGTATATCAAAACTTGTGAAATAAAACATTTTAAGGCTTCATCAAACTTACAAACACCACGAAATAAGCACCGAGCCTCCAACATAGGCAAAAGCCTCAATAATTGCAGCTCCGTTGTTGGGTTTTTCCTGATTTATAATTTCGTCGGTAAGGTTTTGTCCGGGCAAAAGAACTTTGTCTGCAATGATACGAGCCACAGGCAAAAATAATAGACCTAAAACAACATCAATACCAATGTCTTGAAGCGAGTCAAGCCAATTTCCGAAATCGTGCATTAAGGCAGCTCGCACAAGATTGGCTATTGCCACCACAGCACCGGCAAACCCAATTCCTGCGGCAACATTATCTTTTTCAATGTGTTCGTGTACGTCGTAAGGCACTATCCACGCATACACAAAAGTCGTCAGGATTATGATTATCTGTCCAAGAAACCAAAAAACGATTGCTGTCAGAAAGTTTCCGCCTTCGCCCGATACGGCTCCGAGAATGACCAGCCCTGTTGCAATGGCATTTGCTCCTTCAATCACACCGGTTCCGGCATTTTGGTCTCTGATAATCTCATCGTAAACGCTAAATTTCCGAAGAATAATTTTATCGTTTATTATCAGCGAAATATTGAGCAAAACAATGGCGAGTAAGCCATAGAAGAAAATATCTATCAGATCGTTGAGCAGTCCGTTTGAAGGACCAATAATTGCGCTCCCGATAGCCAACAATAATCCGATAAAATAGCCGGTATGTGCCAGCGCAAAGGCAAAATTGTCTTGAACAACCAACTCGTCTTTTACATTAATCCTTTTGTTGACAAGTTGATAGACTTTTTTTCCTATAAAAAACAGAAAAAACGAAGCGGTAAGATAAACCAGTGCTGTCAATATTGTGTCAATTGTTGCTGCCATAATTTTATCCGATTTTATTTTCCAAAACTTCTTGATGAACGCGAGCGACTTGTGGAACGATAGCGCGAACTTGAACGCGATTTTTTCGAGTTGCTTCTTGAAACGCGGTTTCTTACTTTTTGCCTAAAATCTTGATTCGATGCTTTTGATGTCCAATGCGAATGCGGGCGTGTTCCTTGTGTGAAGGAGCTTCCTGTGCCGTACATTTTTCGTCCTCCGGAGGTTGGTCCGTAATAGGATTTTCCCGAACTGCGGTGAGTGTGATAATCGTTCCAGTAGCTGCGATGCACCGGATAGCTCATCAGGTTGAAAATTGAGCTTATCATTGCATACTTTCCGTAAAATTCCCAAAAACTTGAGCCGTTGCTGCCGGTTTGCCAATGTCCGTAGTGTGTGTTCCCAATGTAGTTGGAATATCCGGGCGGACTGATGCTTTTGGAAAGTTTCCCGTTTTGCTTAGAGGCAATTTCCATGCCCATGTTGTCAATGTTTTTGTTGAAAAAATCTTCGCCAACTTCTTCCCATGCCGTGATTCGTGCTTCGGGAATGCTGTCTTTTTCTGTAATTATCTGATATTGGTGTTTATACATTTTCACAAACGAACCTTCAACATCCATATCATAGAGAAGAATGGTGAAATTTTTTTCACTGTTTAGCTCTTTTATGATTTCGTCAAGCGGAGTTTTTGTGTAGCTGCTCTCGCTACTGCAATTGCAACCTCTGGAAAAAACAATCAGCAGGAGCAATCCTACTGCAATTGTTGTTACAAATTTCATCTTATTTTTTATTTAGTAATCGGTAAAATGTTTGAAATTTCAAATTCCTTTATTCGGCGACCAAACGAGGCTTCAAATTCCCTTTCGCCCCATTGTTCTATGGTAATGAATTCTTCAGCGTTTTCGTCAAAATAATCCCACGAGATAAATTCCAACCAAGCATCTTCCGAATTGTTGTTTGCATTTCTAAAGTAACCCGGTGTTTCATTGTCTCGGAAGAATTTTTTGTTCTTGTAAAACAATTTTTTCGGCGGTATCTGATTGTTTATGATTTCTTCGGGAATATCTTCGTCAATGCTTCTTATTTTGACCTTCTTGCTCATTGTCAGTTCCAAATCGTCGTCTTGCTCGACATGTAAATATTGAACTTCTTCGCCCGAATCTAATTTATACTCATGGGTAAAAAAACCGTTTCCCCAGTCGTATTCATACACTTCTTTAATTTCCCAAGTTTTCAGGTCGTAGTCGAGCATGAAACCCAATTTCAAGTCATGCACCGAAAGATTTGTCGGATCGTAGTCCGCTTCTTTTTTCTTAAAAAATCCCTGAAAAAAGTCAAAAAGTCCCATTTTTTTATTTTTTTAAGTTATTTTATCTTTTTTTTCTTTGCTAAGATAGTAATAAATATAAGCTGCAACGCCCAATACAATGACAATAAGTACAAATTTTTTAATAATTAAATACACAATATAAATAGCGACAATGGCTACAATGAGCCATAAAATTTTCTTGATTTTCTGTTCTTTCATTAATGTCAATATTTTTAACAATTTCAACGAATAACGCTAACAAAATTAGCCAACAAAATTAAATTTCCAAAAAAAATGCCGGATTTTTTTCATTTTTACCTGCCTTTTTAAAAGAAAAATCGGCGTTTTTCTTTTTTTAAACAATCCGAAAATAACAATATATTGGCAAGAAATATTTATATTTGTGTTTTCGCTTGTCTTTAAGTGCTATGTTATAAATTGGATTTTAGCTAAATCAGGTTTCGTACTTATTCCGGACAAAGGAAAAACAGATAATGAATCGTTAAATTAAATGCGAATAAAATGCCACTTCCGTACATTATTATTATGGTTTCTATTGTTGTTTTGCTTATTTTTTTGGGATTTTTAGGAAATCAGGAAGCGAAAAAGACGACAAAAAAGATCAAAAAATACCTTACTGCGTTGGAAGACAAATACGAAGATTTTATAGAAAAACGCCTGACCTTGAGTATCCTAAAAAAAGACACCTTTGATGTTGATGTTGATGACATACTGCGTCAATCCATCGTGATTATGAAACCCGAAATCGAGGGAATACTCTCAGATATAAATGCAACAGATTTGAGCACCATAACTGTGAATGCCAATTTAAAATACTTTAGCAATGCGGTTTCGCTTGTCAATTCCTTGTTCCAGAAAAGCAGAGCTGCCGAAGACAAACAACTGAGTCCCGAAGACGAGGAAAGCCTGTACGAATGTGTAAAAGATGCCATTCGTGCAGACATTGCCAAACGAGTTCTTGATTTCAAAACCAGAAACTACTAAGTGGGTTTGTAGGGCAACCCCTTGTGTGGTTGCCCTACAAAAACGGCTCTTTCCCTGCAAAAACTATTGCTGTTTTTACAATGTTTTCCTCCGGTATTCCTATGTCTAACAACTCTTTGTAATATTTGTTTTTATTAATTTGATTTGCAGCTTCTTTTAATTGGTCATTCGTATCTGCCGTCGCCGCTTTCACGATTGGATTTTAATATATAATCATCGCCGATAATTGCGAGTAAACCAAGCATATATGCGTGGAAAACATATTCGTTGTTTTTGGCAGTGTCATAATAACTGAATGTATCGCCCATTATCTCTTTAAAAGCTTTTGCAAAGGTTTTTACATCATTATTGACTAAAGAGTTAGACATTTCTTTTAAGCGTTCAATTCTTACTTTTACCTCAATATCAAACCAGTCGAGAATAATGTCTTCAAATATAGTTCTTATTTCGTAATTTGGTATTTTTAAAATATTACTTTTTAGTAAACCTTTTCCCTCAATAGTAAGATAACCACTGAATAGAAACAAAGTCCAAATTAAATGTTGCTTATTTTTGAGGTCTGGAAATACGAAGTTTTCTTCTATATGTTTTTCTATTGTTTCATTGTTTAATAGTTTTAATATTTCACTGCGAACATAGGTATTTTCCTTATGCTGAACCAAACTTTTTATTAGGTTATTTGAGCTTGTATTTACCCAAAAAGGTTTAAATTCTGTTGGGTCCCAAGTTACAAAATTTAAAACAGACCAAGGATTGTAAATACTCTCAATATCTCCAAACTTGTAGCCGTCATACCATTTTTGAACGCCGGAATATAAAGATTTACTCATTGATTTATATTCAAGAATTTCGTATAATTCTTCTTTTGTGAAACCAAATTTATCTGCAAATCTATTCTGCATTATGCTGAAAACCCCAATGTTGTTTAAATCGCTGAAAATACTTTCACGCGACACTCGCAAAATACCTGTTATCACTCCTTTGTGTAAATTAGAATTATCTTTGTACGCTCCGCTCATTAAGCTGCGCATAAAATCAACGGCATCGTCGTAGTAATCTTTGTAAGCCGATTGTATGGGCGCATCGTATTCGTCCATCAGGATCACAACTTTTTGTTTATGATGACGATATAAAAAGTTTGTCATAAACTTTAAACTACTTTTGTAAGCTGCCAATGAAGCTGTACCATCAAGTATTTTATTATATGTAGAGATTTCATGTCTATACAAAATTTCACTTTCCAATAAATATATATGCTCTTGAAACAAGTTAATGATTTCAATTTTTATTAAATCATAACAATCTTGCCAAGTATTACCCTTTGCATTTTTGAAACTAATATAAATAACCGGATACTTTCCCTGTTCGGCTTTTATGCTTTCGTCGCATTGCCATATTTTCAGTCCGGTAAATAGTGCTTTGTTTTCCGGCTGCTGAATATCAAAAAAGTAGCGCAACATTGATAAATTCAGCGTTTTCCCGAAACGGCGTGGACGAGGAATGAGCATAACATCATTGTTTGAATTTATTACCTCTTCAATAAATAAACTTTTATCTACATAATAGGCGTTCGATTTTATCATTTCCTTAAAATCTGAACAACCCAGACGTATTTTTTTCTTTTTTGTCATTTTGTTGAATTTCTGATGTTGTTATTGAAAGATTTTTTACCATCCCGCCCTTTCCAAAGGAGGGGAATTTTGTGTCGCATAATCATCGTTCTGTGTTTCTAAATTGTAGATGCTGCTTTTTCTAATATTTTACCATATTTATATATTCCGAATGTCCGGATTTGACTTCAAATTCTTTGACAATGGTGGCATACGAACTCTTGATGCTTGCGGGTCTGAAAACAGCAACATATTTCCCGGGCATAAGGTTAAACGTCTCAGAGCCTTTTCTGTTGATGTTGTACACCCATTTCATGCGTCCTTTTTCCATGACATACAAACTTGAATTTCCCTCCGTAGGGAAGTTGATGGTAATGATTCCGGGTTGTGGAATCGTAATTGTTGTTGTTTTGCTTTGCCTAATTTTCACTTTTCGGTAAATTTTCAAGGGCATTGTTTGCACTTCCACATCGTAGTATCCGACAATGTATTTTTCAGGCACGCCCATTTGTTGCACGTTCAAGCTTCTGCAATCTTTGTATTTACGCACCACGCATTGCACATGGCTCAGTCTGTTCGACACTTCTTCTTTGACCAACAATTTTCCCTGCGGCGCATCAACCTGAATAAGCGAATGCTTTCCTTGATAAACTTTGGCAATGGGAATGGTAACTTTGGGCAAAGTATGCACTTCAATGTAATACTTTGTTGCCGGGTCGAGGTAAAGCGTGTCCGGATGTCCGGCAATATTCATTGTATGTATGAGGTTTTCTTTGATTTCGCCCGTATTTTTGTCGTAAAGCGTCATGTTCACATTTGTTTCCGTCGGATTTCCATGAATATCGTTCAGGTAAATCTGGCAAGTGGTTGGGTTTATGGCTTGTTCGATTACGGTAGAAAGTATGTCTTGAAATTGGTCTTTGTTTTCGGCATTCATCACTTGCCCGACACACTGGAAGGCATCAATCATTTCTACGTCAAGCCCAATTCCAATGACAAAAGGTTTGAGGACAATTTTTTTGCTTTTCAAGGCGAGTGCCATGGCGCAAGGATCGCCCTCGCAGGCTTCGATTCCGTCGGTAATGAGAATGACCACATTCCTGCAATTTGCACAAGGCGGGAAATCTCCGGCACAACGTTCAAGCGATTTGGCAATAGGCGTTGTGCCGTTGGGCGATGTTTCGACGAGTTTTTTCTTTATCGCCTCAATATTATCGTCGGAAAAAGGAACTTCGAGCTTCGTATCGCTGCAAACCTGCGGCGGAACAGGAAATTGATGTCCGTACATTCTCAGGGCAATTTGCACATTGTTCATTTCCTTGATGCTGTCCAACAATTCGAGCATAAGTCGCCGGGCAGTCTCAATCTTTTTTTCGTTTTCCCAAACTCCGTTCATGCTTCTCGACTCGTCAAAAATAAAAAGTATGCGCGTGGTCAGGTTTCCCCGATTTTGGGCTTTGGCAAAATTCCCAACAAAAATTCCGCAAATAAATAGCAATATGAGATATTTCGTTTTCATCGGTATGTAAAGTTAAAAGATGAGAGTTTAAAGGTAAAAATTAAAAGCTAAAAGCTAAAAATTAAAAGCTAAAATTTTATTATTGGCGACAGAAGTTGGACGTTGAAAGAAAAAAATCCCCTTCAAAAAGCGGACAGGGGAATTGAATAAAATGAAGAAGTAAGAATGAAAAATTTTAAAAAGCAATAGATTGATTTTCAATTCGGAAAACTGAAGGGGCAAATCCGTATGTTTGCCCTGTTTGAGTATTATTTCCCGCATTTTACCCGATTTCATCACAAGGCATTTCTTCGGAACTCGGCACAAACGATTGCCGTTGCCATGGCAGCATTCAGCGATTCTGCATCGCTGCGCTCTTGCGGAAATCGAGGAATTGCTATTTTTTCAGTGATATATTTTCGCCACGCCGGGGAAATTCCTCTGCCTTCGTTCCCGATAACAATCATGCCGCGCTGCGGTAAATCTGTTTTGTAAATATTGTTGCCGTCCATAAACGTTCCGAAAATCGGTATTTTCAGCTTTTTGAGGTTGTCCTCAAACAAGCTGTCCAAAGGAGTATAGACGACTTTTACGCGCAAAATGCTTCCCATGCTCGCCTGCAAGACTTTCGGATTATACACATCAACCGTTTGGGGCGAACAAATCACGGATTTTATTCCAAACCAGTCGGCAATCCGAATGATTGTTCCCAAATTTCCCGGATTTTGTATGTCGTCTAAAACCAACGACAAGCCGAAAGAAAGCTCATCTATGCAAAGTCTTGTTTCGGGAATTTTGACCAAAGCAAGCACATTTGTTGACGTTTTCAGGAAACTGACTTTTTTCAATCTTAGGGCATCGGTTTCAACGAGTTCAACAGAGGGCGGAATGTGCGGATTTTCGGCAATCCACGCTTTGCTTGCAAGTATGAGCTGAATGCCGAAACCTGCAAACAAAAACTCTTTTACCATTTTATTTCCCTCAATGACAAACAATCCGTGTTTGTCTCTGTATTTTTTTTTATCTAATGAAGTTATAATTTTAATTTTATTTTTGCTCAACATAGCATAGATTTACAAAATTTGAATATTTTTACATGTAAGTATAAAACATTAAATAGTTTAGATGATTAAAAGCCATAATAATCATTGTCAATGGTCAATCGTCCCTGCCCTTTTTTCTAAGGAGGAGTTGCGGCACATTCCTCAATGAGGATTCGGGCTTTTATTTTTCATTCTAAACCAATATGTAACAAGAATTTATGTGGTTTTACAGCATAAATTTTCATACTTTACACGACATTTTTTATAATTGTGTTGATATTTGCGCTTAAAATTAAGTTTCGAGGCAAATTTTCCCGCGACCCTGTCAGGGTTTGAAACCCTGACAGGGTCGCGGGAAAAAACCGCACACGAAAGAAATTTGCAAAAAATATTGTGTAAAGTAAAATTTTCAATGCTTAAGAACGATGCAAAATAATAAAAAATTGAAAGTAATAAAAAATTCATACATAAGCATTAGCTTTTTGGTATTTTTGCTTTATACGACAAGTTGTAATGTTACGAAACACATTCCGGACAATCAATATTTATTGACCCAATACAGCCTTTCGATAAAAGATAAGTCGGCAAAGATCAACAAATCGGAAATTGAAAGTTTGGTAAAACAAAAGCCCAATCACGAAATTATCGGTTCTTTTCCTTTACATTTGGTAATATACAACTTGGTTGATCCTGAAAAAGAAACGCAACGCCGAAAAGAACGAAAAGCAAAAGTCTTGCGCGGCGAAGAAAAAGAAGACAAATTCTACCTAACGGCATGGATACAAGAAATCGGTGAAAAACCTGTTATTTGGAGCAAACAAAAAACCAAAGAAACAGACAAGCAAATTATTCAATACCTGAAGAATAAAGGTTTTTACGAAGCAAAAGTAATTGGCGTGGCGACCTTTGAAAAGAAAAAGGCAGAGGTGGTTTATCAGATAGAGCCGGGCAGACCTTTTCGGGTTGATAGCATTTCATATAAAATCAAGGATAAAAACATCGAAAAAATTATTCTGAACAACCAAAAGGCATCGCTGATGAAAAAAAACATGCTTTTTGATGTTGATGTACTTCAGCGCGAACGCACACGCATTGAAAACCACTTGAAAAATCACGGTTATTTTGCGTTTTCAAAAGAGTATATTTATTTCTTGGCAGACACAAGCAAAGCGCGCTACAAAGCAGACATCACCTTAGGAATAAAAAACATGTCGCGAAAACGCGATTCTGTTATCGTGGAAGAGCCACACAAAAAATACCGCATCAAAACCCTATCGGTATATACGAATTTTGAGCCGCAAAAAATGCTCAAACTGCAAGAGGAATACATCAGTAGTTTTGAGAAAATTGTTTACGACACGGCAAAAATTTATTTTTACGGGAATCAAGATTTCAAGATAAAACCCCAAACCGTATTGCGCGAAAATCTGATTTTCCCCGACAGCCTTTACAGGCAAGACGATGTAAAACAAACCTACCAAAACCTGAGTTCGATTCAAACCTTTAAACTCACGAATATTCGGTTTTCTCAACAATCGGCACACGACAGCCTGCTTGATTGCCACATTCAACTAACACCCAACATAAGGCAATCGTATATCGCACAGCTTGAAGGCTCAAACGCTTCGGGAAATTTAGGAATCGCCGGCAGCTTGACCTACCGAAACAGAAACCTCTTCAGCGGAGGCGAAAACTTTGATTTTAAAATACGCGGAGCAAGAGAAACCCAAAGCAATGTCAAGGAAGCAACCAAAATAGAATTGTGGAATACGAACGAAATTGGGCTTGAATCGAATATTCATTTTCCGAAATTTTTCTTCCCCTTTGCCTCCGAAGAGTTTTCCAAAAGACACAGCCTAAAAACGTCGTTTTCCTTGTTGTACAACTACCAAGATCGTCCTGAATACAATCGCACAATAACAAATCTGCGCTTCGGATATTTCTGGAAAAGCTCCAAAAGTCCGTTTTTCAGATACTTCATTAATCCTATTGATTTGAATGCAGTGCATGTTTCACACATAAGTTTTTTGAACTCCTTAAATCAATATTTTCTTCGTTACAGTTATACGAATCATCTGATTATTGCGTCGAATTTTACATTGATTTACGATGATCAAAATTTTCGCAAAAAACGCGACCATTATTATATAAGAGCAAACTACGAAACGGCAGGAAATCTACTTTCTCTCTTCAACAAATTAAGCAAAACTTCGACAGATGCCGACGGATTGTACGAAATATTTGGACTGAATTATGCACAATATCAAAAAATAGATGTTGATTTCAGGTATTATCATCACTTGATGAAAAACGACCAATTGGTAACGCGCCTTTTTGCAGGCGTTGCCATACCTTACGGAAATTCTAAAAAAGGCTTGCCCTTTATCAAGAAATATTATTCCGGCGGAGCTACGGGAATTCGAGCATGGAAAGTTCGTTCGCTCGGTCCGGGAACATACAAGCCCGATTCTGTATTCATAAACAACCAAACCGCAGATTTGAAACTCGAAGCAAATATCGAATACCGTTTCAAAATGTTTTGGGTAATCGAAGGAGCATTGTTTGTCGATGCCGGAAATATTTGGGCTATAAATAAATACGACCAACGCAAAGGTGCTCTTTTTAAACTAAAAAACCTTTACAATCAAATTGCCGTAGGTTCGGGCATGGGATTGCGCCTTGACTTCTCGTTTTTCATTATCCGCTTTGATTTTGGATTAAAAATGAGAGACCCGACAGCACCTTTGGGAAAATGTTGGACTATTCTTTCCGAAAAATTCGACAAAAATATGTGGACTTTTAATTTCGGAATAGGATATCCGTTTTAAATTTGCAAGAAAAAAAAAGAAAACAACATGCACTGTCGCGTAACAAAAAACGTTTTTCTTTCGATAAAAACGAAAAACACGAAAATAAAATCTTTGTCATTTGAAACAAAACACGCATTTCGCTGTTTTTCTGTTGAATATTGTAGAAATTATCAACAAAATATTACTTTGACTTTGAGATAATTATTTTTTTCAATAAAAACTGTTAATTTTGTTTGACGAAAACAAGGATAATAGATTTTGTGAAATCACAAGAAAAAAAATTAATCATTAAAAGCTATAAATATGTTTACTCTCGGAAAAATTAAACAATATATTATTTTAATCCTTATAACAATTGTTTCGACAACAGCGCATTCGCAGTCGGGAAAAACTCCTTTTTACAAAAAAGATTATTATACGAAAATTTTTAATGCCGAAGATTTAAAACAACTTGCAAAAATAAATTCGTACAACGTCAAAGGCAATTCGATACTGCAAGGAGCAAAGACATTTGACAAAAAGGCTTTGGGATACAACAAAATTGCGTCAAATGCAAAAAACGAAAAGGCGAAAAAAAAGGCAAAAAAAGCAGCTTTGAAATACGAAAAAAAAGCGGCAAAGAAAAAAATAAAAGCCTATGGATATTATTTGAAGGCAAATACAAAGAAATACGACATTTATTCGTCAAACATCAAAGAAGTGAGGCTTGAGCTTGTTTCTGAAGAATCGGAAAAAGGGAAACAACTTGAGCAAGAGGCAAAAGACCTTTTTTCGCAAGCAGAGGTCAAAGAAAATTCGGCACTGGCTTACAACGGAACGAAAAAAGCAGGCTTGCAAAACGAAGCCGTGATGTTGGGGCGCAAAGCCTTGAAAAAATTAGAAGCTGCATTTGGCTTGTATATGAACGATCCGGAAGTGATAATGGAACAAATTGTAAGGCAAAAAGATGATGTTGCAGAAAATACCGAAATGAACAAAAATGCAAACAACAAAGAACAAATAATTTATAAACCCGACGATTCGGGAGCAGCTGTTTCAAAAAATCAGTATACACCGGAAAAAAAGCAAGAGCAGCAAGGAGAGAAAACACTTGAAGAGCAAATCGTAGAAAAACTAAACCTGACAGAAAAGGAAAAAGAACAACTGACAATTACAAAAAGTAACGACGCGCAGGCAAACGAATTGATGAAAAACGTAGATAGCATGTATGCCGAGATTGACGATTTCAGAGAAAAAGCCGGAAATGCAGCAACATCGAAAGAAAAAGAGGAATATTCGTCGGAAGCGGTCAATCTTGAAATGGAAGCCTTTGGCAAATTGTTGCAAGGAATTAATTTGCACATAAAAGCCAACAGAACAAAACACGAAATATACAAAAACAACATTGCCAAAGTGAGATTATCGGGTTCGACCCTTGAAGCACGACGCGGAAAAATGCTTGAAAACGAAGCGGAAAAGTATTTTGAGTTGGCACAACAAAGAATCAAACAGGCTTATGAGCAAGAATTCAAGTCGGAACAATACACCATGTTGATAGAAGGCAACGATATGTTGGTAAAAGTATTGGAAAAATACGAAAATGCTTACGGCATTTACATGAACCTGAAACCGCTGACAGACGAAGATGTGCAACTGCTTTCGGCGGAAGAAAACGAAGAAGATGATGACGATGAGCTGTTTGCCGATATGACAGATATTGACGAGGCAAGAAACACAAACGAAAACATTGTTGTCGAAAAAAAAGAAGAAAACCTTGCCGTAAGGGAAAATTATGTTGTGGTAGATGACTATACGCCAAACAATAATTTCAATTTCAAGATAAAAGAAACCTATTTAATGCAAGAAGAAAGCAAAAAACACTTGCCTTATACTCCGGCAAAAAATCTTGTTTTTAAAATTCAGATTGGCGTTTACAAAGTCCTTCCGAAAAATGCTTTGGCAACTTTGTCGCCTGCAACATGCGAAGTATTTGAACACAATCCGTTTACGCGATTTTATTTGGGCGAATTTCAAACCATAGAAACGGCAGAACTTGCGCTGCCAAAAGTGCAAGCAAAAATCTCTAAAGATGCGTACATTGTTCCGTTTCAGGAAGGGAAGCGTATTTCGCTGAAAAAGGCGCGAAAACTTATTGTTGATGAAACATACATCTCGCGAAGCGAATACCGCGATTTGAGCTTGGCGGAAACAAAAGAATACAAAACAACAGGGAAAATCTCTTCGACAAAAAGCACGAAAAAAACAGGCGGAAACAATGAAGCGGTCGATTCTGCCGAAAACTTGACCGACATTGACGGACTTTTCTATACGGTACAATTGGGTGTTTACAAAAGAATTCCCGAAAAGCAAGAACTTTTGCACTTGTCGCCGGTTTATAAAGACAAAACATCGAAAGGCGAACGCTATACTTACGGCATTTTCAGAAATTACACAAGCGCAAAAAAAGCACTGAAAGACGTAACGAAAAAAGGAAATAAATCGGCTTTTTTAATCGCATACCATAAGGGCAATTTGATAAAAGTGAACGAAGCCAAAAAAATAGAAAAAGGAAAGAAACTTAAAACAAAAAAAACACATAAAATTGAAGGACTTGTCTATAAAGTGCAAGTGGGCGAATTTGAAAAGCCTTTGACAGACGAAGAGTTCAAGTTGAAATTTGCATCGCTGTCGAAAAAATGGACGGTAAGCTCAATAAAAGATTTGAATAAAAAACTGACTTATTACACCATTGGCGAATTTGAAAACTATGCCGAAGCCGAGAAAGTGCTGAAAAAAGTGAACCAAAGCAATGCAATCGGGATAATTTCCGCGTTTAAGGGAAATGCGAAAATCATCAACAACGAACAGACAAAAAAATCGGGCATCACTTACAGTATTCAGGTTGGTGCGTACAGCAAAGCATTGACCAAAAAACAGATAAAGTCTTCGTTTGCCAATATTCCGGGCGGATTGGGCGTAGATTCGTATTACGAAAAAGATAAGAAAAAAACAATCTACACAATCGGGAAGTTTGCAAACTATGCCGACGCAGCTTCGTTTGGAAAAAAACTCAAGAAAAACGGAATAAACGGCTTTGTCGTTAAAATGCAAGACGGCAAAAAATCTATTGCAACAGCAAAAGAAATGACAGCAGAGAAAACAAAAAACATAAATATACGCGACAAGCGACAAAGCAAAGGAAGCGAATACAGAATTCAAATAGGAGCTTTATCAACAAAAATAGCCGACAACGATCTGGCAACACAATTCCCCGAAGTGGCGGAAAAACACAAAATAGCAATAAGTTACGATAAAAATTCGGGCATGAATTTATACACCGTAGGACATTGTAAAACCTACAAAGAGGCTGATGCGCTGAGAAAAAAACTGAAAGAATCAGGCATTTCAGGCTTTGTTGTGCTGTTTGAAAACAACAAAAAAATCCCTTACGAAGGCGTTTCCGAATTAGAAACAAAAAAGAAAAAAGTAGAAGTCAAGAAAAAAACAGAAAAAAAACCGATAAAAAACAAGAAAAAGATTGCAGAAACCAAAAAAAGTAAAGACATTTACTTTAGGATTCAATTAGCTTCTTATAAAAAGGAACTATCGCAAAGCGAATACAAAGAAAAATTTTCTAAACTTGAGAAAAAACATAAAATTGATGTCATAAAAGATGAGTTTTCAGGAAATATACTTTATACTATCGGATTCCACCAAAATTACGACAAGGCTGTTGAGGAAAAAGTGAAACTGAAAAACGAAGGCATTTATGGCTTTGTTATTGCTTTGCGGGGAAATAGAAAAATTTCGCTATACGAAGCCAGAAAAATTAAAAAATAACCGTCAATCAAAAAAAAATGAACAAAAATAATATCAAAGAACACAAACAAACAGAAGAATCATTCAATATTGATAGTAAAAATGAAAACTTCTTGGTTTTACATAATGACGATTATCATACGATTGACTATGTCATTGAAGCATTGATGGAAATTTGCAAACACGACATAATACAAGCAGAACAATGCACTTTTATAGTGCATTACAAAGGAAAATGCGAGGTGAAAAAAGGCGTTTATCATGTATTAAAACCAATGAAAGAAGAACTCATCAACAGAGGATTAAAAGCATCTATTGTCTGATATTTCTAAGACAAAATAAATAAAATAAAAAAGACGTATGGATATAGCTACGATAATCTTACTTATTCTGCTCGGACTGCTTATGCTTTTGTTGGAGTTGTTGGTAATTCCCGGTGCTACGATAACGGGAATTGCAGGCGCGGGCATGCTCGTCGGAGCAATTTATTTGACCTATTGCACATACGGAACTTCTGCCGGACACTTGACCGTCTTAGGAACAATTGTTTTTTTGTTCCTTACCTTTGTGTTTGCGCTAAAATCGAACACATGGAAAAGGCTGATGTTGTCAAAAAAAATAGAATCAAAAGCAACAGAGGAAACAGTAGAGACATTGGTACATATCGGCGATACAGGCAAATCAATATCGCGGCTTGCGCCAATGGGAAAAGCCTTGATAAACGGGAATTTTATCGAAGTCAAAGCAGAAAATATCTTGATTGATGAAAATCAAGATATAGAAGTGGTAAAAATTGAACAAAATCAAATAATTGTAAAACTTTTAAATACATAAATTATGGAATTCGGATACCTAATCGCTATGATTGTAGTAGGCATCATTGCCTTGTACATATTTTTTTATTTTATTCCGCTGGGCTTGTGGTTTACGGCACTTTTGAGCGGAGTAAGAATTTCCTTGCTTCAGTTGATTTTAATGCGTTGGCGAAAAGTTCCGCCGAAAATTATCGTTGGCGCAATGATTAATGCCACAAAAGCAGGGCTGAAATTATCGCGCGACGAATTAGAAGCCCACTATCTTGCAGGCGGAAGAGTTCGTGCGGTTGTAAATGCTCTGATTTCGGCAGACAAAGCCAATATCCCATTGATATTTAATACGGCAACAGCAATTGACCTTGCCGGAAGAGATGTTTTTGAAGCGGTTCAAATGTCTGTAAACCCGAAAGTTATTGACACGCCTCCGGTAACTGCCGTTTCAAAAGACGGAATCCAGCTGGTGTGTAAGGCGCGCGTAACGGTTCGGGCAAACATCAAACAGTTGGTCGGAGGTGCAGGAGAAGAAACAGTCTTGGCGCGTGTCGGCGAAGGCATTGTTTCGTCCATAGGTTCTTCGGAATCGCACAAAATAGTGCTGGAAAATCCGGATTCAATCTCAAGAGTTGTATTATCAAAAGGACTCGATTCCGGAACTGCATTCGAGATTCTGTCAATTGATATTGCTGACATTGACATTGGGAAAAACATCGGTGCTGTTCTGCAAATGGATCAGGCAAATGCCGATAAAAACATTGCACAAGCCAAAGCCGAAGAACGTCGGGCAATGGCAGTAGCAAAAGAACAGGAAATGATAGCATTAGCGCAGGAAATGAAAGCAAGAGTTATTGAAGCCGAAGCGGAAATCCCCAAAGCTATGTCTGAGGCATTCCGTTCGGGAAATCTTGGGATTATGGATTATTACAAATTCAGAAACATTGAGGCTGACACGAATATGAGAGATTCAATTTCAAAATCCTCAATCGATACGAATCCTGAAGAATAAACAAACCGAAAAAGGGCTTGCTTTTTATTCGTAAGCCCTTTTATAAAATCATTTGCATGAAAAAAAATAAGGAAACATTCTTTTCCAAATTCATCTGTAAAATTTTATTTTTTTAAATAAAAGTGAAATCAATAAAAACATACCGGCTCGGATTATTTGCGCTAATAAAGTTAGGCATTATTGCTTTGCTACTTTCTATCAACATTCAAGCTTGCACTCCGGATAAAAATGAATATACAATAGATGAAAATTCTGAATATGTAGAGTTTAGCGGAAATGAAAAATCAGGAGGCTTGATTTTTTTATGGGCACTTCTTATATTTCTAATTGCCGCAGGAATTGTTTTTATTCTTTTTCAAGAGGATTATCTTTTATCAAAAAAAGCCAAAAGCGGAGGCGTTAATCTTTCGATATTGCAAATCAGAAAGTTAAAAAAAGAAATATTTCAAAACCCCAAAAGTAAAAAAAATAAAAAAGAAAAACTATCAGTTGAAAAAATAATTGAATTTCTTGCCGTCAGCAAGAAGGAGAAACTGGGAGTAAAATTAAAGGATTTGCAAATATTATACCATCGCAAAATAAAGCTGCAAGATTTTATTGACACTTTAAAAAAAGCAAAAAATCCGGAATTTGGAATAAGTCCGAAATTCTTAAAGGAATACTACCTTGGAAATGAGAATATTGAAGAAATAATGATTTTCTATATTGCAGCAAAAGACTATGGTTTAGAAATCACATTAGACAATATTGCAGAATTTTCAATGGCAAATATTAATATCGAAAAATTAATATTTGCATTAAAAAGTTTGAAAAATGCCGGTATCAATATCAACATTGATGAAATGCAAGAAAAATATTTCATAAAAAACGATGTTGTAAAAGTAATCATGGCAGCTCACCTGTGTACGAAAAACAAATTAGATATTCCGCTGAAAGAGTTGGAAGATCTATATATTTCAAAAGGCGATGTTGAACAGGTTGTAGAGGCTTTGGTTAAAGCACAAAATGCAAAAATAGATGTCAATTTTGGCGAATTGGCAGACATCAATCTGTCGGGATACGACCCTGTTGATGTGATAGAGAAAACAAAAAATCCGAGAATAATAGATGTTGGCGTTGTGAAGGCAATGACAAAAGATCGATATCCGATACTTATATCGGCAAAAATTACAGTCAGAAACAACCTCAAAGAATTTATTGTCGGAGCAAAAGAAGAGACCGTGATTTATCGTGTGCGCGAAGGCATCAGTTCGGCAATCGGGACATTCAAGACGCACAAAGAGATTTTTGAAAATCCGCGAAAAGCATCAAGCATCGTCATGGGAAAACACTTAGACAAAGGAACAATGCTGAAAATTATATCCGTAGAAATCGGAGGCATAGAAACCGGCGAAGAGATAGATATTGATTTGAAAGTGCGACGCGCCGAATTGGAGAAAATAATTGCAAAAGCAAATTCGGAAAAAAGAAAAATAGAAGCAGACATCTCTGCCCAAGAAGCCCGAGTTGAAATAAAACGCGCAGAAGCTCGAGTGAAACAGGCAGAAGCAAAACTCCGCGAAGCAGAAGCAAGAATTAGAGAAATTGACGCAAAAATAAAAAGAGAGGGTTCTGCCCTGAAAACAAATACAGACTTACACAAATGACTAAAAATTTTTAGACACACAACAGAATGATTATTTGGCATCAACAAGGTAGAGACGCAATATATTGCGTCTCTACAATACACCCAAAACAATTAATTTTCAAAAAAAATTCTAAATCTTTGAAATTTAGCGAATTAAACATAAATAGATGAAAAAGAATTTAATAATAGGTTTTATACTACTAATTTTACTCGTGCTTGTTCTTGTTTCTTGTGGCGAGGAAGCCGGCAATGCAGCAGGCGAACAATTCGTGGAACAAACCGAATCGACAGAAAGCGGAACGCGGATTGTCAATACAGAAAGCGGCGGGATTCTATACTTTCTATTGGCACTGGCAGCTCTTTTTCTTCTCGCAGGGATAATTTTTCTGCTTCTTCCTTTTGATTTGTGGTTAAAAACCATTTCGTCAGGCATTTGGATTTGGCCTCTTTCGTTGATAAAAATGAGAATCCAGCATATTGATCTGAAACTTGTGATTGAATATCTGATAAAAGGACGAAAAGCCGGCGTGAAAATCTCGCTCGGAGAGCTTGAAAAACTGTATCTCGCACAGGTTGATATAGAAAAAGTTGTCGAAGGACTGATAACTGCACACAACGGACACATTCACATTTCGTTAAAACAATTGAAGGCACATTATCTTTCCGGCGGAAGTGTACACAATGTTGTTCATGCTATGATTTCGGCACACAGCGCCGACCACAAACTGCCGAAAGAAAGCCAAATACACCTCTCGTTTGAATCGGCAGCTTATATTGACCACGCCGGAATAAACGTTGCAGAAGCTATCCAAAACTATATAAAGCCAAAGGTTATTGAAACAGAAGAAATTATCGGCATTGCAAAAGACGGTGTTGAATTGACGGCAAAAGTTCGTATTACCATCAGAACGAATATTAAAAAAATTGTGTCGGGAGGAGACGAAGATACCATAAAAGCACAAGTTAATGAGAAAGTTGTTTCAATAATCGGACAGTCGGAATCGCACAAACATATTCTTGAGAGTGCCTATGAAGTTGGCGAAGGCGTTATGCGCGAAAAAGACGAGCTTTTTAAAGACACAGCCTTTGACGTGCTTTCGGTAGATGTATCTTCGATAAAAGTAGGAAAAGACGTTCATGCCGCACTCGAAGCAGAAAAGGCTCACGCAAAATTGGCACACGAAAAAGCGAAAGAGATAGAGATGAAAAACTTGCTCGCCGAAGCAAAAATTCACCATCTTCATGCCGAATCTGAAGTTCAGGTGGCTATGGCAGAAGCCTTCCGCGACGGAAACCTCAGTGTGAAAGATTACAAAAACTTGATGAATACAGATGCTGATACAATCATGCGCAAATCGTTTTCAAATCCGCCGACAGATGATCCGAAAAACCTGAGAAGCGACTATTAAGGCTTTGGTCTTCGCAACATTCAAAAAAAACAACTTGCGCAAAAAAACGAAAGCAAACTCCGGTTTTACGCTTGGCATCAAGAAATTATTTTGATAGCACTTTCGGGAATCAAGTCTTTTCCGTTGTAACGCAAAAATAATTGGACAATGGCAATCACATCTTTTTCGCAATAGCGAACGATGCGTTCTATGTTTTTTTCATTCCAGTAAACATCTGCCACTTGGCTTCCGTCAATATCATCTTTCGGAGTAGGAATATCAAAAATTGCCGTCAGCAAATTCAATGAAGTATAGTGTTTATAATCGCCAAATTTCCACAATTCCATTGTGTCAAGATGCTTAACTTCCCATGGCTTTTTTCCTGCGGAGTTTAGCGTTTGGGGAATTTCAATGCCGTTGATCAGGCAGCGCCGCGAAATGTAAGGAAAATCAAACTCTTTTCCGTTGTGCGCACAGAGCAAATGTTGAGGTTTGTTAAAATTCCGTCGGATTAATTTGCAAAAGCCAAGCAACAATTCGTGTTCATTTTCGCCATAGAAAGATTTAATCCGCAAAAAGATTTCTCCGGATTTATAATGAATATTCCCAACAGAGATGCAAACGATTTTGCCAAATTCGGCATAAATACCGGCTCTTTGGTAAACTTCTGCCGGAGTTTCTCCATTTTTTCGGAAATATTCCGATTTTTTGCTCCACAATTTCTGCATGCGCTCCGAAAGGTGGTCAAATGTTTTTGCTTGCGGAACTGTTTCGATATCAAGAAACAAGATATTTTCCGGTTTTATTTTGCTAAGCATGTTTTGCTTTGTTTTGGAATAAACACTTATTTTTTAGCTTCGGCTTCTTTTTGCAGTTGCAAGCTTCTTTCTATCAGCGAAGTCAATACATTTATGGCAACTTTATTGTTTCCTCCTTCCGGCACGATTAAGTCGGCATACGATTTCGAGGGTTCGATAAATTGCAGGTGCATAGGTTTCACGGTTTTATGGTATCGTTCCAAGACTTTATCGACCGAACGCCCTCTTTCGATAATGTCTCTTTTGATTACGCGAATGAGGCGATCGTCGGCATCGGCATAGACAAATACTTTCACGTCAAACAAATCTCTTAGTTTTTCGTTGGTTAAAACAAGAATTCCCTCTACAATAAGCACATGTTTCGGGAAAACTTTTTTGGTCTCGTCGGCGCGCGTACATGTCAGGTACGAATAAAAAGGTTCGTCGATAGGTTTTCCGCTTTTCAGTTGTTTTATATGCTCAATCAACAATTCAAATTCGAGCGAACGAGGATGGTCAAAATTTATTTCAAGACGCTCTTCCAAAGGCAAATGACTACTATCGCGATAGTATGAATCTTGCGATAGTATTGCCACCTCATCTTTCGGAAGATTTTCAACAATTTTTTTCACGACAGTTGTTTTTCCCGAGCCTGTCCCTCCGGCAATTCCTATAACTAACATTTTGATAACATTAAATTGAATACATTCCTTTTGAATATTTTGTCTTATCTTTGTTTTGTGCATAGATAAAGGGAAACAATGCACTTACAACACTTCGTTAAAATTAAAAATTAAGAGCAAAGAGTTATATTGCTGATAATTAGCATTTTGTAATCAAATCAATGTAAAATCTAAAACATTTACAATCAATAGCTTGCAATTTTTTAACGAAGTATTGCATTTAATAAGACTTTAAAAATAAAAAAATGTGCAAACATATCGTAATGTTTAAGCCAAATAATTTCAAAAATCGGGAAGAAAAACAAGAGATTTAAAACAAAATTTATGTCGAGAAATAATACAAATACTGATTTTTTTCAAACCGGCGGAAGTTTATCAATTTCGTCGCCATCGTATGTTTACAGAAAAGCCGATGTTGAGCTTTATGACAAGATTCTTTCCGGAAAATTTTGTTATGTGTTTGCTCCGCGCCAAATGGGAAAAACAAGCCTCAAAATCAGAATGATCAATTCCTTGAAAAAAAAGGGAATAAAAGGAATATCGCTTGATTTGTCGTCGATAAGAACAGAGAAAGCAAACAAACAACAATGGCTTTTTTCTATTTTCTTCAGTATTGCCAAAGATTTGCAAAAGCATGAACAACTCCGAAACTGGTGGGCAGAAAATTTGCAGTCTGAGACAAAAAACTTACTCTTGTCGTTTTTCGAGAATTTTATTGCCGAAAACACAAACGAAAGACTTGTCATTTTTATCGACGAAATTGATTCTATTCTGCGTATAGATGCTGATGTCTTTAATAAAAATGATTTATTTCGTGCCATTGAAGAATTTTACACGCATCAAAAAGGCAAACCGTCAAAACGCCTGAGTTTTGTCGTGCTTGGGGTTGCCATACACGAAGATTTGTATTCGCAAGCCAACTCGCTCTTTCATGAGGCGGGAAACATTCGCCTTGACTATCTCGAAAGGGATAAAAGCGATATTTTATTACAAGGATTTCCTAAAAACTTCAAAGAAGCTGATAAAATATTATCAGAGATTTTCCATTGGACAAACGGACAGCCTGCTTTGACCCAAAAATTATGCAAATCAATTGCGCTGCTGAAAAATCCGCATAAAGATATTTCAATAGAAGTGAAAATACATGTCGATTTTTTGTTTATAGACAAACAAAACAATGAATACGATTCAAATTTGGCAAACATTGAAAACAGAATTGTAAACAATGTGTATAAACAGCAAATGCTTTATTTATTGCTTCAAATTCATAACAAAGAAGAAGTTGCGTATTGCAATAAAAATATTGCCATGAAATCCTTGTTGATATCCGGAATTGTAATTTTGGAAAAAAACAAACTGATTATGGCAAATAAAATTTATGAAACAAAATTCGACAAATTGTGGGTCGAAAACTTATTGAAAAACACTAACAATATAAGATAAAACTCAAATAAAAAAAAAGTATTATGAAACACTCATTTCGTCTTCAGTACAATTCGCCGGTAATCCTCACTTTTACCTTTATCTGCGTAGCTGTTTTTGTCATAGATCTTCTCTCCGATCAATTGATTTCCAAGATTTTTGCCGTTGGCGGATATTTCGATTTCATGTCCATTTCCGGCTATTTGACCCTGTTCACCTATGTTTTTGCTCACGGCGACACGGTGCATTTGCTCAACAATATGATGTTTATCTTACTCTTAGGACCTATCATGGAAGAAAAATACGGAGGGAGAAATCTGGTAATTATCATGTTTGTAACGGCAATAGTAACGGCAATTTTCAATCTTTTGCTGTTTGACACCGGCATTATTGGCGCAAGCGGAATCGTTTTTATGTTTATTGTGTTGGTTTCGTTTACCAATGTCGAACGCGGCAAAATTCCGCTGACTTTTCTGCTTGTTGTCGCATTATACATTGGCAAAGAAATAGCAAATAGTTTCAATCCGGACAATATTTCGCAGTTTGCTCATATTTTTGGCGGAATATGCGGAGGTATTTTTGGTTTTATCCTCAATAAAAAACCCGACGCAAATTCAGAACCTATTGCCTGATTTCGCAATATTCAACAGGCTTTTTGTTTGCGAAATACTTTGATTCACAGAAAAAAGCCTGTTTTTTTCAATCAGCTTTGTGTTTTTTTATTCATGATTCATAAAAGCCTGTTTTTCCAAAGTTTTCAAGAATATTTTGGAGAAAGCAAGATTGTCTTTTTTTGTGTATCTGTTGTCTGTAAAAATCTGCGCTAAAGTTTCTTTCTTGTTTATTTCAAGCAGTTTTTTTGTTTCTTTCAAGGCTTCTTTTTCGCGATAAATATCATCAATCGACTGAGCATCATAATCCTGATATGTTTCATAATGAACAATCCCTTTTAGAGGCAGGCGATCGCTCAATTCCGGATTTTCGTCGGGATAGCCAACAGTCAAAGTTGCAACCGGAACAACGCCTTTGGGCAAGGACAGAATATCAATTATTTTCTCAGCCATGTAGGTTGTAGTTCCCAGATAACAAATCCCGAGCCCTTGTGTTTCAGCAGCCAAAGCCACATTTTGAGCCGCAAGCAGCGCATCGATGGCAGCAGTGAAAAATGACAAAAAGTTGTCGTATCCGGGTTTTGCGTTTCTTTGTTCACACCATTTGTTGAATCGGTTAAAATCGGCACAAAAAGTTAATATTACAGGTGCTTGCAAAACCATTTCTTGTTTGAAATGCGCTTCCCAAAGTTGCTTTTTCTTCTCTGCATCTTTGCTTACCACAATGCTGTAAACCTGCATATTGCCCGTTGTTGAAGCTCGTGTTCCTGCCAAAAGAATGTTTTCTAAAAGCTCGTCGGAAATTTTATCTGACTTGTATTTTCTGATTGTGCGATGATTAAATATTGTTTCTAACATGATTTTTTTACATTAAATTTAAGAAAATAAAAAGATTGCTCCTTAGACATTTTTAAGAAACATAATTTGTGTATTCTTCGTACAAGAATAAAAAAAGAACCTAAATAAAAACGAAGATTCCCAAAAAAACAAATATAAACATCAATTTTTTTCGTCGGTATATTGAATATTGCTTTATAATCAATAGCTGTTTAGTTGCGTATTTTTGAGCGTTTTCTGTTGTTTTTGTAGTATTTTCTGAGCACATTAATGCAAAAATCAACGTCGGATTTGGTGTTGAATTTGCTAAACGAAAACCGAATTGCGATACAATCTTCCGGAATTTTTAAATATTTTCCAATGCGTGTTTTTCTCCCAAGTTCCGAAGCCATAATGCCATGAATATCAAGATTCATAAGCAAAGAATTCGGAAAATTGGAAAGGGGAAACAAGACGCTTAAAATAGTGTAAAGTCCTTTTTCGGAGCTATCGCCCAAAAAATTGATGCTGTCGAAGTTTGCTGTGAGCCGAAAAATCATATACGCTTTTATTTCACGAATATAAATCATATCATCTTCAAGATTTTTATTTGCAAACTCAATTGCTCGTTCCAAAGCTGCAATTCCCAAAATATTTTTCGCTCCCTGCATTTCTTTTTCTTTTATAAAGTCATATGCTTTAGGGCTTAAAGCAGGATTGTCTGTATTTACATACAAAAATCCAATGCCTTTTGCAGCATGAAATTTATGTGCCGAACAACTTGCAAAATCGGCTCCCGTTTTTTTCAAATCGATATGAAACTTTGCTATGGTTTGCGCCATATCGGAATGAAACAAAGCCTTGTGTTGCCTGCAAATTTTACGCACCGCATTCAATGGCAATAGGTTTGAAATTTCATTATTCGCGTGCATCAAAACAACAAGGACGTTTGCAGTATCGTGTAAAAGCATGCGAAGATGCTGCAAATTTATTTGTCCGTTTTCGTGCAAATCGACAAAATTCAGCTCAATAATTCCTGCTTCGCGGTAAGCCATAAGTATTTCAAAAACAGACGAGTGTTCTATATGCGAAGTAATTACTTTTTTTACGCCCAAATGCAAAATAGCCGACTGAATGGCAAGCCTGTTTGCTTCGCTTGCGCCGGACGTGAAGAAAATCTCTTCTTTATCAACACCCAAAAAAGAGGCAATGCTCGCCTTGGCTTCAAGAATTTTAACTTTGGTCTTCCTGCCCAAGAGATGAATTGCCGACGGATTGCCATAGGCTTCATAAAGAATCGCTTCAATAGCTTTTACAGCTTCCGGAAGCAGGTTTGTTGTTGCAGCATTATCAAAATATATCTGAGGAGTTTTCACCTGTTTATATTTTATGAGTGATAAGTGATTTGTGATGGGTGATTTGCTTACGCCGAAGGTTTTCTCTTAACTTCCATCCTTATAATCATTCTGTTATGTGTTTAAGGTTTCACAAATATTTTTTTCATTTATCCTTTAATTGTTTGTAAAATTTCACCATGTAACTTTCAATTAATTTCATTAACTCCTCGTCTGATAATGTAATCCCGTCCGTATATGAGCGGATTTTTTCATTGGACAGAATAAGTTTTATGAATGGAGAATATTTGTATTTGAGCATGATATTTGCATACCCAATCATTTGATATTCATAGACTGAACGAGATTGCCAATTCTTATCAGAAAGAGACAATTTGTCAAGTTCTTTTCTTAGCTGTGATACAGTATTGATGTAATTTAGTATCTGTGATTTATTCATTTTCGCGATGACTTCCTTTTGTGCCGACAGCATCTGCAAACAAAGATAATAGAAATGGCATTCGTTGCCTTTCACCTCTTTGAGATTCACTTCTTGAAGTTTTTTGGTAAAATAATCGGCAATATCATCACGTCGGAATAATTCCTGCAAGCTGTTATATCGTCCGATTGCAGTGCGAAATCCCTGTTGTATCGTATTAAACACAAGAACTTCTTTAGCCATATCCATGTGAATAAATTGAATAAACAACTCGTGAGTATTCATTTTTTTTAAAAACTCATCGGGTATCTGCCTTCTTCGAACCCGCTCGTCATAATCCATTTTTTTCAGCTCTTCGGCTTCGAATGAATTGAATTTATACTGCTTTAATCCTTGAGTGCTAAAAGCTGGCATCCGGCACTCGCAAGCATGGCTAAAATAAGTCGGGAGGCTTAATTCTTGAACTTTGGAAGATGATGTACCGGCGTTTCCATCAACTTCGATTTCTGCCTTATTGCAAGAAAAACAAAAGACAAACGTTAAAAACGATAAAATAATGTTTTTTTTCATTTTGATAAAAATTTTTGGACAGATGCGATTACTTCTCTGTCTAATGAATAATTAATAAATCTTACGTTATCCGTTAAGGTCTTCACTTTATCAAGCTCCTTTTTCATGTCTTTTTTCTTGGTTGAAATAATCCTATAAAGTGCAGATAAAGGTGAAAAACATACATTTATATACCGTCCTGTGTTTTTTAGGGCGGTTTTTACTTGTTTGGCGGAGTAAGTGTTTTCATAATCTTCTGTGTTTAAGTTTTTACAAAATATTTTTTGCATCGTCGGTTGTTTTTGTTTTTGCAAAACAAACAGTCCTTTATTATATAGACACAAAAAAAGCCTCAAAGGTTGCGTCGGGGTGAAATTTTTTTTCACTTTTTATATGTTTTAAATCATGAGTGTTTTAGATTTACTAAATCTTTCTCTGTTTTTTTGCTTTTGGTTTTACATAACATTTTACTCCGCTTTTTTGTTTCAATATAAGAAATTTAGAAATATATCACAAAATCAATTTATAATCACTAAATTTGCAGAAATTTTTCTTGCAAAAATGCAATAATTTGTTTTTTCCGTCGGAAGACAGAAGAACAAGAGAAAAAATGTTCCATAGAAAAAGACAGAAAGGAGAATTGATAAGTAACTTTGAATGAAAAGTTAAAAGGTGAAAAATATCGTTGTTTATCGCTAATTGCTAATCACTTATCGCTCATAAAATATAAACCCATGAAAGAAAACAAAAAATATACACGAAAAACGAACAAAAATTTTCCGAAATCGACTTTGGAAAAAAGAGAAAAAACAGATTATCGGAAAAAGAAAGACGAAAACCAAAGGACTGAAAATTCAAAACGCCCAAAACCTTATGCTGAAAAAAGAAAACCATATCCGACAAAAAGAACCTCCTTTGTCAAAAACAGAAAAAAACAAGCTGTGGAAAATGAAGAGTTAATTCGGCTAAACCGCTATATTGCAAACGCCGGAATCTGCTCAAGAAGGGAAGCCGACGAATATATAAGCAAAGGACTGATTGAGGTTAATGGAAAAATAGTAACAGAGCTTGGCACAAAGGTTTCGAGGAAAGACACCGTAAAATTTAACAAAGAACGCATAAATCCGGAAAAGAAGGTTTACATATTGTTGAACAAACCCAAAGATTGTGTTACGACGCTTGATGATCCTCATGCCAAAAGGACGGTAATGGATTTTGTGAAAAACGCTTGCAAAGAGCGAATTTATCCTGTCGGGAGGCTCGACAGAAATACAACAGGCGTTTTGCTCCTGACAAACGACGGTAAAATAACCGCAAAACTGACGCACCCGAAATTTAACAAGAAAAAAATATACCATGTTTTTCTGGATAAAAATGTAACAAAATCCGATTTGGAACAACTCGTATTGGGCGTTGAACTGGACGACGGACTTGCGCTTGCCGATGTTGCAACCTATATTGATAACGATAAAAAACAAGTAGGACTGGAAATTCACAGCGGACGAAACAGAATTGTGAGAAGAATGTTTGAACATTTTGGCTACAAAGTTACAAAACTTGACCGCGTGTATTTCGGCGGACTGACCAAGAAAAAATTATCAAGAGGAAAATGGAGATTTCTTACCGAAAAAGAAATCTCAAGACTAAAAATGGGAGCATTTGAATAGAAGTTATGAGTTAGGAGTTAAGAATTAAGAGTTAAAAATTGAAAATTTTAGACAAACAACATACAAAAATGAAACATAAAGCCGGATTTGTAAATATTATAGGAAATCCGAATGTTGGAAAATCGACAATCATGAATGCAATGGTAGATGAACGTTTGTCTATCATTACCTCAAAAGCACAAACGACAAGGCACAGAATACTTGGGATTGTAAATGGGGAAGATTTTCAGATTGTTTATTCGGACACGCCCGGAATTTTGCAACCGAAATACAAGTTGCAAGAGTCGATGATGGCATTTGTGAAAACAGCGCTTGAAGATGCCGATGTTTTTCTTTTTGTTACAGATGTTTTTGACAAAGCAATCAAAAACGAAATGTTAATCGAAAAAATTGCGAAAAAAAACGTTCCAATCATCGTACTGATCAATAAAATTGATTTGAGCAATCAGCAAAATGTTGTAGAACTGATGCAATTATGGCAAAAAAAATTGCCCAATGCTGAAATCATACCGATTTCGGGGCTGAACAAATTCAATCTGGAGAAAGTTTTCAACTCAATTCTCGACAAAATTCCGGAATCGCCGCCGTATTTTAGCAAAGATGCTTTGACAGACAAAAGCGAGCGTTTTTTTGTATCGGAAATTATACGAGGGAAAATTCTGGAGAATTACCAAAAAGAGATACCTTATTCTGTGGAGGTTGAAGTAGAAAAATTCAAAGAACTTGAGAAAATCATCAATATCAAAAGCCTGATTTATGTCGAAAGAGACAGCCAAAAAGGAATCATAATCGGGCATCAAGGCAAGGCGCTGAAAAACACAGCCACCAAAGCACGCCACGACTTGGAAGCCTTTTTCGGGAAAAAAGTATTCCTCGAAATTTATGTAAAAGTAGATAAAGATTGGCGCACAAAGGAAAACAAATTAAAACGATTCGGGTATATACAATAAAAAAAACAAGTACAAATACCCTTGAGAAAGATAGAAATCAACTTTAAAACAACACAATATACAATACAACAATGAGCAACATACTTGCAATAGTCGGAAGACCCAACGTTGGCAAATCAACTCTTTTTAACCGACTGCTCGGAGAACGCAAAGCCATTATACACGAATCGAGCGGAGTAACTCGCGACAGACATTACGGCGAATCGGAATGGAACGGCGTTGAATTTTCGGTAATCGACACAGGCGGATACGTAACAAACTCCGATGACGTATTTGAAGAAGAAATCAGAAAACAGGTTATGCTTGCAATGGACGAAGCTGATGCGATTTTGTTCGTAAGCGATGTTTTGAGCGGAATCACAGACATGGAACAGGAAGTTGCAAAAATATTGTACAAAACGGACAAGCCTGTTTTTGTTGTTGTAAATAAGGTTGATAACAACGAACGCAGATACGATGCCAGCGAATTTTACGCTTTAGGACTTGGAGAGATTTATTGCATATCGTCAATCAACGGCAGCGGAACAGGCGACTTGCTCGATGATGTTGTGAAAGCATTTCCGAAAAAAGAAGAACACAAAGAAGAACAGCATGAAATACCTCATTTTGCGGTTGTCGGGAGACCCAATGTCGGGAAATCGTCCTTGATAAATGCCTTGTTGAACCAAGAACGAAACATTGTAACGCCAATTTCAGGAACTACACGAGATTCGATACATACGCATTACAAAAAATTTGGGCATGAGTTTATTTTGGTCGATACGGCAGGACTGCGAAAAAAAACAAAAGTAACAGAAGATATTGAATTTTATTCGGTAATGCGCTCGATTCGTTCGATTGAAAATGCCGATGTTTGTTTTCTGCTGATTGACGCTACCATAGGTATTGAATCGCAAGATATGAATATTTTTCGTCTGATTCAACGCAACAACAAAGGTGTTGTTATTTTGGTGAACAAATGGGATTTGATAGAAAAAAATACACATTCAACAAAAGAATTTACCGCAAAAATCTTATCTAAAATAGAGCCGTTTACAGATGTTCCTATCATTTTTATCTCGGCACTCACCAAACAGCGAATTTTCAAAGCTCTTGAAGCGGGAATTCAGGTTTTTGAAAACAAAAAAACACGTATCCCGACCTCAAAACTCAATGAATTTATCTTGGAAGAAATTGAGAATACTCCGCCACCGGCAGTAAAAGGGCGTTTCATAAAAATAAAATATGCAACGCAATTGCCCTCGAAAAAAATTGCATTTGCATTTTTTTGCAACTTCCCGCAGTACATAAAATCGCCATACAAACGTTTCATAGAAAACAAACTTCGAGAAAATTTCACGTTTACCGGCGTTCCAATTGATATTTACTTTAGAAAAAAATAAGCTATGCGTCAATTTTATATGCTAATATGTGTATTTTTTGCTTCAATCCTCGTTTTTTCATGTATCGAAATTGAAGATTATCCGGATATTCCGGACATTTCGTTTAAAGAAGTTTTAGTCAAAGACAGTCTTGACAAACTTGACAACCGCACGATCATCAACCGAATAAGGTTTCATTTGATCGACGGAGATGGCGATGTTGGCTATACACAAAAGGATACTTTGGGAGCATTTCATCGGGACAGCCCGTTTTATTACAACTTATTTGTAGATCTCTATAAAAAGAAAAAAAACAAATACCTCAGGGTCGAACTTGATTCAATATCTGCATACCGAATACCGAAAATTAAGCAGCAAAAGAAACGTGCATTGAAAGCAGAAATCCAAATTGACTATTTTCACGATTTTGCAAGCTTAAAATTTGACACCGTCAGGTACGAACTTTATATGTATGACAGAGCGCTGAATCAGAGCAATATAATTGTTACACCTGATATTCCGCTTTTGTGCGGCGACACACTGATCAAAAATTAATCTTAGAAAAATTATAGTTATGGCAAAAGTAAAATTCGGGCTTATTCTAATTGTCGGCTGCGTATTCGGATATTTGGCTTATCATTTTTTTGTAAAAAGCGAACAAGCTGCCCCCAAAATACAAAAACAAAGAGAACAAATAGAACAGCCCCCAAAAACAGAACAGAAAAAACAAACGTCTGAAAACAAAAACAATACCCAAGCAAAAAAGACACACAAAACCACAGATTATACGCTTCCGCACGAAGTTTCTTACAATAAATCGGGGAATGACTTTCTGAACGACATTTTCAGACCTATCGGTTGGTCGCACGACGGGAAATTTGCTTACATAACCGAATACACCGAAGAGGCAAGAGATTGTTTTTCAATGAGAATTGAGATAGTCGATTTGGCGAAAAATAAAATTTTATGGGAATGGAACTACGAAGACAAAGGAGCAGGAGAAGATTTCCAAACCGTTTGGCAAAACAATTATGCTCTTTTCAAAAAACAATTGAATAAACATGGTATAAATCCGAAAAAAGAGTTTGTTTTCAAACCGAACCGCTTCAATTACAAGGGAGAAGAGTTTCAGATTGTGCTTGAGACCAAAACCGACACAGATCCGGACTTTGGATTTGAGGTCATTACGCAAGGCGATATTGTATTGGAATCGAAAAAGAGCAAACGACTGATAAAAAAATTCAAAGAAGAAGCACCTTCCTTGATTCTCGGAGCTTACATTCACGGCTATTTGCAAAGCCCGGATAAAAATATAATTGGCATTTTGTACAAACGCGAAAGGCGCGGTTACGAAGGACCTCCGCACGTGGTAAATTTTTCGTTTGCCGGATATGATTTATCCAAAAACATGTAAATCAAGAAATTGTAAAACATTTCCCGAATAAATAATGTTGCATTTTTGTAGCAAAAAATCAACGATAATTTAACATTATTTTCCATTATTTTTCATTTCTTTGCCGCGAATTTTTTAAAAAATTGAACTAAATTTGGAAAAAGATGAAATTATCAATGAAAAAAATAGTCAACCAAGTCAAAAATTATATTATGATTACATTCGGCTTGTTTGTCTATGTTCTGGGTTGGGTTGCCTTTTTGATTCCGGCAAAGATTGTCGGAAGTGGAGTGAGCGGCATAGGTACTATTATCTATTTTGCAACCGGTTTGCCGGTTGGTTACTCCAATTTCATAATAAACGGAATACTTGTTTTGATAGCCATGCGACTGTTGGGCGCAAAATTTGGATTGAACACCATTTTCGGCATTGTAACCTCTTCGTTTCTGTTTGTGATTCTGCAACCTTTTGTTACCGAACCTATAATTGACGATGTGTTCATGTCGGCAATTCTTGGGGCAGCAATGTCGGGTGCCGGTGTCGGCATTACAATTTCGTATGGCGGCAATTCGGGCGGCACAGATATTATTGCGCTGATAGTAAACAAATACAGAAATATAAGTCCGGGAAGGGTGATTTTATATTGCGATGTCGTCATCATCAGCTCTTCGTATTTTATTATGCACTCGTTGGAGACGGTAATTTACGGTTATGTTGTCATGGCTGTTTCGGTTTATGCAATTGATTTGGTACTGGAGGGTTCGCGCCAATCGTATCAAATAATGATCATGTCAGAAAATTTTGATGTAATTGCCTCGCGAATTACAAAAGAAACCGGACGCGGCGTAACACTGCTACACGGAAAAGGTTGGTACACCCAAGAGCAAAGCGAAATCGTAATGGTAATTGCCAGAAAATACGACAAACCTAAGATTTTTAAAATCTTGAACGAAGAAGACAAAAAGGCATTTGTTTCCGTCGCAAGAGTTATGGGCGTTTTTGGCGAAAATTTCGACAAAATCAAACATAAATAAAAATCAAATTCGTACATTTGTTGCCTCACAGCAATAAAATTAAAAACATGCTTATCGTCATATCGCCGTCGAAAAAACTTGATTTTACATCAAAAATAAAGACAAACAATCAAAGCATTCCGCAATTTTTAGAAGATGCCAAGATTTTAATCAACGAAGTTCGCAAACTATCGCTTGAAGAAATCGCCGATTTCATGAAAATAAGCACAGCTTTAGCTCAATTGAACTTCGAGCGTTTTCACTCTTGGCATCTGCCTTTTGACTCGGAAAACGCAAAACCTGCGCTTTACGCCTTCAGTGGAAATGTATATGCTGCTCTCGACGCAGCAACATTAAGCCCTGATGATCTTGATTTTGCACAATCATCATTAAGAATATTATCCGGTTTGTATGGGATATTGCGCCCGCTTGATCTTATGCAAGCATATCGGCTCGAAATGGGGAAAAAACTGCAAAACCCATCGGGAAATAGCTTGTACAGTTTCTGGCAAAAAAAAATAACAAAAACAATCAATCAAGAATTGCTGGAAAACGAACACGAAGTGCTCATAAACTTGGCTTCAAAAGAATATTTTAAGGCAATCCGAACAAAAGAATTATGCAAACCCGTGATAACGCCCGTTTTTAAGGAATTGAAAAACGACACCTACAAAGTGATTGTAAGTTATGCCAAAAGAGCACGCGGATTGATGGCGCGATTTATCATAAAAAATAAAATTACGAATTATCAAGATTTATTGGCTTTTGATTATGATAATTATTCGTACAGCGAACCTTTGTCAAACGAAAAGGAAATGGTCTTTGTCAGGTAAACTTTTGTTTGTTCAAATCCGAACAAAAGAGATGTAAAAAACACAAAGCAAACAAAAAATTGCAAACTTTTTCGGAGCAAATGCGAGTCGAATACCAATTTATAATGGCACTGAACCAACACAGCGCCCTAAAGTACATTGCCAAACCGATATTGGTAAAAAAAGAAATTGACAAAGGTTTTTTTACGCTTGTCGATTGGATAACTCCAGAAAATATCGCTTCGCTGCCTTATCGTTTTGACGCTCTTGAAATTCAACTGATAAAAATTGCAGAAGAATACAACAACAAGCAAATACAAAAACTTTTTTCAAAGAAAAAAACACTAAAAACGTTCTTCAATACGCTTACAGAGCAAGTGTTGGAGAAACAAATCAGACCGTATATCGACAAACGATTGCAAAAAATATTTGAAATCCTTATCAACAAGGACATAGATGTTTATTTGCAAAAAAAACACGGCAGCATTTTTTACGAATCAGACAAAATTCATGTGCAGAAAAAAAAGGCTGAAACAATCTTTAATTTTGTTCAATCAGAAACAGAACTTTTGTATTTTCTGTCTCTTTTTCATGCAGGAAAAAACATTTCGCTCACCAACAAAAATGCCATAATCATATCGAACGAGCCGTGCAGCCTGATTTTAAACCACAATTTATACCTCTTTAACGATATTGACGGGAAAAAACTCAGCCCTTTTCTACACAAAGCGTTTATTTCTATCCCGAAAAGTGCAGAAAAAAAATACTATAAAACCTTTGTTTTTAATGCCGTAAAAAACTATCGGGTCAAAGCAAAAGGATTTACGGTAAACAGCTCGTCTCCAAAACCAATTCCGAAATTGTTTCTTGAAAAAGACTGGAAAAACAATCCTGTTTTGATTCTGAAATTTGCTTATCCCGACATTGAAATTTCGGCAAACAACAAAGACGCGGTTTTGGTGCAGATGAAAAAGAACAACGAACAGAAAACTTATGTTTTTGAAAAAATAATTCGCAACAAGAAAGCAGAAAATACATTTGTCGAAATTTTGACCAGTGCCGGCTTGATGCAAGAAACAGACGCTGTATTTAAAATCAAAACACACGAAAACACCCCGTTTGAGATTGCTAAATTCTCGCTGATAGAATGGTTGAACAAAAACACGGCTCGACTGTCCGAACACGGGTTTGTGATAAATCAAGACTATTTCGAGAAAACATACCTGACCGAAAATATCAAACTTGATATTAAAATAGAGAAAAAAAAAGATTGGTTTGATATATACGGAAATGTTATCTTGGGAGATTATTCTGTTCCGTTTATTGATTTGAAAAAAAATATTTTAAATAAAATTCGGGAATTTGAATTGCCCGACAACAAAATTGTTGTTTTGCCCGAAGAGTGGTTTGCCGATTTTAGAGAGTTAATGCTTTTTGCAGAGAGGAAAGACAATAAATTAAGCCTAAAAAACTATCATTTTAATGTTCTGACATCTAACGTTTTTGACAAAGATGTGCTGATAGAAAAGTTTAAGACCTTAAACCATAAAAACGCAAGACAAACCGCAGTGCCTTCTGCGGTAAAGGCAAGTTTGCGGGATTATCAAAAAGAGGGTTTCAATTGGTTGCTTTCCTTGCAAGAAAACAAATTCGGAGGCTGTCTGGCAGACGATATGGGATTGGGGAAAACGCTCCAAACCCTTGCGTTGTTGGCAAAAACGCCTGAAAAGTCTCAAGCAGACGTAAAAACAAGCAATACAAAACCGCAAAAAGTTTTCCAGTTAAGTCTTTTCGATGCTCCGTCGGAAAATTCGACACGGCAAACGCGCAATGTGGCGAGTTTAATAATCATGCCTACATCGCTTATTCACAACTGGGAAAATGAAATAAGAAAATTCACGCCTGATTTTAGGGTTCAAAAATATGTGGGAACGCGCACAAAAGAATTGTCTCAGTTTGAAAATGCAGACATCGTATTGACAAGCTACGGAATTGTCAGAAACGATGCTGAATTGTTAAAAAATTTCACGTTTCATTATATTATTCTTGATGAAAGCCAAAATATAAAAAATCCGGAATCGAAAATCTATCGTGCCGTGAACATGCTGCGTTCGCAGTATAAACTGGTGCTGACCGGAACGCCCATAGAAAATTCACTTCAAGATTTGTGGGCACAGCTCAATTTTATAAATCCGGGAGTTTTAGGCAATTTACCGTTTTTCAGGGAAAAATTTATCGAGCCTATCGAAAAAAACAAAGATAAACAGCAAGTGGCTAAACTTCAAAAAATTATCCAACCCTTTATTCTGAGGAGGACAAAAGCACAGGTAGCCAAAGACCTTCCGCCCTTGAGCGTGCAAGTAAGGTATTGCGAGATGGAAAACGAGCATCGAAAGTATTATGAAACAGAAAAGTCGAAAATACGAAACGGGATTTTACAGTTATTTGACAAAAAGCGAGTTAAGCATAAAACGCTGTTGCTCATTCAAGGCTTGACCAAGCTGCGGCAAATAGCGAACCACCCGCTTCTTACAGACGATTCTTATACGGGAACATCGGAAAAATTCAATCAGGTAATAGATGATATTCACAAATTGATTGCGGAAAACCATAAGGTTCTCATATTCTCGTCGTTTGTCAAGCATTTGAATTTGTTTGCCGAATATTGTAAAGACAAGGAGCTTAAATTCTCAATTTTAACAGGAGCAAGCACAAAGCGGGAGTCTGTGATAAATGAGTTTCAGAATACGGCAGACAAGCACTTGTTTTTTATTTCGCTGAAAGCCGGCGGTGTCGGACTGAATTTGACATCTGCCGATTATGTTTTTATTTTAGATCCGTGGTGGAATCCGGCAGCAGAATTACAGGCTATAAATCGTGCGCACAGAATAGGACAAGAGAAAAAGGTCTTTGTCTATAAATACATAAGCTGCAATTCAATAGAAGAAAAAATATACAAATTGCAGGAAAAAAAATCGGCACTTGCCGACACTTTTGTGAATTCAAATAATCCGTTTAAGGATATTGATGTCGATGCACTTAAAGATTTATTTACGTGATTGGGGTAGTATCTCATAAAGTACGTAAGGCCAGTTACTAATTTGAACTTACATTGTTTTTATTTTTATTCTTTGGTTATTGGAGTAATATATGGTTCTTTCCCCACAAATATAACCGCTAATTTAATGATATTTTCACTTTTTATATTGTTGTCAAGAAGTTTTGAATAATATTTGCTTGTTTCAATTTGGCTTAATGCTTTGTTTATTTCTTTGTTTACTCTGTTAATAAAATCTTCTTTTTCTTCGGTTTTTTCTTGCTTTTTAATACTTTTTATTTCTATAACAATTCCGTTTGCGGTTTTATCGTGCGGAATAAGCATTATGTCGTAACGTCCCTCTCCGCTTTCTCGGTTTGATTTTATTATGTAGTCATCTTTGAGAATTGCCAATAATCCAAGCGTATAAACATGATAAATTTGCTCCGAAACAGTAGTCTTTTTATTAAATTGCTTTTCTGTTTTTTCGGCGGTATCGTAATAACTGAAAGTATCGCCTACAAGTTGCTTGAAACCTGTTTCAAATTCTTTAATTCGATTGTTTATTAAACTTTCCGAAGTGCTTATC
>PDWJ01000749.1_pt1 | contig 45159 bp, 29 predicted proteins | sample 1430881 | NCBI WGS metagenome assembly PDWJ01 (sample SAMN01162460, study PRJNA174530) | Oral metagenome, whole genome shotgun sequencing project. | biome: Marine environment; feature: Marine mammal; material: Swab sample of the gingival sulcus; isolation source: swab sample of gingival sulcus...
AGAAGGGCGCCTGCTGGTAGCAAGCAACCGACGAGCGACAACCGCTGTGATGTCGCAGACCAGCGCGGCGACGGGAGGTAAGTTGGTCAGCGCTCTAGCACTCCACCCTTACGGAACCAACAAGAGCGCCGCGCGCTCGTTTAGCGGCGAGAGAGCGCAACCAGCCGATACCCCACCGGCTTGCTGTGGCGGCGGGTCTCGACCGTGAGCAGCCGCGGCCCGCGGCGCGCGCGAAGCGCCCGGAGCTCCGAGCTGGACTGACAGCGCCAGCGGCGAGGGGCGACGCGTCGGCAGGGGAGCGGCTCTGTGTCGAGCCAAGCGGAGGCCCGCGTGATCGGCGCCAACACCTGCAGCTCCAGCTGCAGCGTCGCAGGGCGCCGCATCGAGAGCGCCACGCTGAAAGGCTCTCCGGCGCCCCCGGTCTTCGGGTCCACATGCTGCAACACGCGCCCCCGTGGTCGACGGCGCAGCAAGCGCAGCACGTACTTTCCGAGCTTGGAGAGGCGCTTTTTCACCACATAGTTGGGATCGGGTCTGACGTCGTAGGGGATCAGCACCGCCATCAGATAGCGTTCATGACGGCCTGGGTGGACGATGAAGGCGTTCTCCACGAGATCGCGGCCAGGGACCCGGCCGACGTTGTTGTGGATCTGCGTCGGCCCCCCCAGAGCTTCACGTACGCCCGGCTGCAGGCGGTTGCGCGCCCGCAGCAGCAGCCGCTGCACCAGACCGATGTCTCCAGGGGCCAGCACGATCCGCTCGCGCTCGGGCAGCTCAGCGTGGAGCATCACCCGACGCATCACCTCCTGCATCTCGTAGAGACAGACACAGGTGCGCAAGAGCGGGCATTGAGGGTGTCTGCTCTTGCCCTCACGCTCCGGGACACGCCCCTCGCGCTCACCCTCGCGAAAGTGGAACAGAGGCGAGCGGCGCAACGAGCGCCCCGGCCGTTTGCCACCAAAGCGGACCTGGATCACCGTCCGAGGCAACCCCCGAGCTGGGATGAGAAAGCCATCGTTGACCGGATCGAAGCCCGCCAGCCCCATCAGTCGGTCGTAGCCGAGGTTCGAGCTCTTGATTAGCGTCTCCCAGAGCAGCGTGGAGATCGTGCCGTGAAACGTCCCATCGACGTCGGAGATCTCGACCGTCGCGTTGGTGCTCAGCTTTCGATCGCGCCAGAGAGACCACAGCGCGGCTGTGCTCGCGAGCAGCTTGATCGCCGAGGCGACGAAGAAGCGCTTCGGATAGGAGTAGCGAAACCCGGTGTCACCGAGGCTGACGTACTCGAAGGCGAGCTGCCCTCCAGCCCCGACGCGTACCCGGGCGGCCATCACCAGCGCCCCATCAGGCGGGTGATAGCGCGCGCGCGCGAAGGAGCGGCGCAGCGAGTCACGATCCGTGGTGAGCTCGACGCGCCGATGCCAAAGCGGCAGCTGATGGCGCGCCAGCCGCGGGCCGATCTGGTCTTCCGAGAGGCTGGGCCGCGAGGGCTCGCGAGAGACGCCAGCGTCCGCGAGGTGCCGACGCGTCGACCGAACGGTGCGGCGTCGATCGGGCTGATCCTCATGGGCCGTCATCAACCTCGCCCGAGGCGCCGGCTGCACCTGGCAAGCCGCGAGCATGGCGGCGGCGAGCACGATGGTTGTGGTGATGTGGCACATGGTTGCGAAAGCTCCTGGAATCGACCGTATACTCTACGATGAAAGCGAGATACCGGCCTGTTCCCGTCTTGCGGCAGCCAGGTGGACCATGGCTCGCGGTTGCCAGCAACGCTAGGTCTGGTACACTGGCCGCCCTTTTGGAAGAGATCACGCGGACATGGATATCGTCTGCCCCAAATGCAGCACTGAGTACGAGTTCGATGACGACAAGGTCACGCCCGCTGGCGTGACGGTGAAATGCACCACCTGCAGCCACACCTTCAAGGTGCGGCGCAAGCAGGTCGTCGAGACCGAGCCCATCAACGGCGGCCCCGGCGGCGAGGGCACGCGGCCGTGGTTGATCCGCACGGCCAACGGCGCGCTGCTGAAGTTCAAGGTGCTGACCACGCTCCAGCAATGGATCGTCGAGCGCAAGGTCAGCCGCGAAGACCAGATCTCCCGGAGCGGCGAGACCTGGAAGCGGCTGGGCGACATCGCCGAGCTCGCCTCGTTCTTCCAGGTGGTCGACGCCGCTTTGGCCGCCGAGCGCGGCAGCGGCGCGCACTCGCCGGCAGCCACGCTGCCCCCGGCGACACCAGCGGAGCGAGGCGATCCCACCGGCCCTCACGCGATGGACGCCTGGAGCGCGGGCGACGAGCCGGCCTTCGCGGCCGAGAGCGGGCAGCTCGAGGCCGTCGGTGGCGGGGGCGCGGCGTGGGAGAACGGTGGCGTACGCTTCTCTCAGGGCTACGATGCTGTCGACCCGCTCGACGACGAGCTGCCCAAGCGCTCCACCGGCAGGTTCATCGGCCTCGTCATGCTCGGGCTGATCGTGATCGGTGTCGGCGGCTTTGCGGCGCTCAAGCCCAAGACCTTCAAGGGGCTGTTTCGCTCGCTCTTCGGCAAAGAGAAGGTCAGCCAGGCCTATACGAAGGCGCGCGTGCTCTTCCTCCGCGACGATGAGGCGAGCCTGCGCGCGGCGGACCACCAGTTCGCCATGGCTCCCAAAGACAGCGCGCTGGCCCGCGCCGGTCGCGCCGAGGTCTACTCGACCTGGGCTCAGCATCTGCTCGATGAGGCAGAGCTGACCGAGCGTGAAGCGATGGGGCTGGAGTGGAGCGCCAACAAGCTGCTCTCGACGATGCTGAAGGCCGACGAGAAGCCAACGAAGAAGAGGCGCCGGCGGCGGGGAAAGAAGAGCAGGGAGGCGCTGGCCAAGCAGAAGAGCATCGCCGCGCAGGCGCAGGCGCTGACGAAAACCGCCAAGACCTTGCGACTACGCGCCAGCAAGCAGCGGGCTGAGGCAAAGCAGAAGCTCGAGGTCGCCGTGAGTCACGTGCAGGCCGCGCTGAAGACCGCCTCGGAGCGAGCGGAGGTCCACCGCGCGGTCGCCGATCTGCATCGGCTCCAGGGTAAAGATGACGTCCCGGTCCTCGTGGCCAAGGCTCGTAAGACGGCGCCCGACGATCCGGAGACCTACTACGTCGAGGGGATGTACTGGCGAGCGCAGGGCAACATCAGCCGCGCGATCGCGATGCTCAAGACGTCGATCCTCAAGACCAAGGCGTTCTCCAAGCAGAACCTGCTGCGGGCGGCGTTCCAGCTGGCGATGATCCATCTGCGGGCAGGTCGGCGAACGGAGGCGAGACAACAAGCCGACACGATCCTCACCGAGCGTCCCAAGCATCGCTGGGCACAGCTCTTGGTACGTCGCATCAGCGCCGAGGAAAAACACCCCCCCGAGGGCGCCGGCAAGGTGCCAGTCGCCAAGACGCCAGCTCCGGGCAAGGCACCAGCTTCGGGCAAGACGCCAGATCCGAGCCAGGCAGACCCGAGCCAGGCAGGCCCGAGCCAGGCAGGCCCGAGCCAGGCAGGCCCGGCTCCAGGCCCGGGCAAGGCTTCAGACCCGAGCAAGGCTTCAGACCCGAGCAAGGCACCAGATCCGGGCAAGAAGCCCAGCCGCGCGATGCCCACCAGCTACGCCGCGCTGATCAAGGCTGGCGCCAAGGCGGCCGAGTACGGCAAGACCGCCAAGGCGCTGACCTACTACGAGAAGGCGTTGGCGATAAAACCCCGCGGCGTCGCCGCGCTCGTTGGTCTCGGCTACTGCGATCTGGACATGCAGCGCTACTCCTCGGCGCTCGCGCGCTTTCGCAAGGCGCTGGGTATCTCCTCGACCCACGGCGAGGCGATGATCGGCATGGCAGAGACCTACAAGGCGCTGGGCAATAAGCGCAAGGCGATCACGTACTACAAGGCCTACGCCAAGACCTATCCCGCGATGCGCAAGGCCACCTTGGCGCGCAGGAACGTCAAGGAGCTTGAGCGCAAGCTCGGCCTCACGGCGCCAAAGCCCGTGCCGCCGGCGCCGAAGCCGGCGCCAAAACCGACGCCCACACCAAAGCAGGCGCCCACACCAAAGCAGGCGCCCGCGCCGAAGCCCGCGCCCGCGCCGAAGCCCGCGCCCACGCCGAAGCCCGCGCCCACGCCGAAGCCCGCCGCGCCCACGCCGAAGCCCACGCCGAAGCCCGCCGGCTGAAGACCTCCTCTGCGCTCGAGTCGCGACGGCTAGGGTGACGGCCATCGAGCAAAGAGTCGCGCTCAGCGCGCGGCGACCGTCTTCTTGTCTGGGCGCAAGAAGCGGCGCACTCCATCGGCCAGGGCGTTGGCAACCCGCGCCTGCACCGCGGTGTTGAGCATCTGCTTGCCCTCGATCACATGATCGATGAAGCCAACCTCGACCAACACGCCGGGCATGTGCAGCCCGAGCAGCACATCGAAGGGCGCCTGACGTACACCGCGGTCTTTCGCCTTGGGGCGCGCTTTGCGCAGCGCCCGCTGCATGCTCTTGGCCAACATCAACGAGCGCATGTGCGTGGCGCGCTGCTGTAGATCGCCGAGGATCGCGGCGACATCGCCGTCGCTCTTGGGAGCGCCTCTTGGAGGCTGCGCCACGTGCTCACGAAGACCTCGCGGCGTCTTGCGCTGGTTTTCGGCGTGGGCTAGGCGCGCGGCCTCCTTGTCACTGGCCTCAGTGCTCAGCACGTAGGTCTCGAAGCCCGACTGAGAGCGGGAGCGGCTCGCGTTGAGGTGAACGCTGACGAAGACCGTCGCGCCCCAGCGGTTGGCGAGGTCGCGGCGCTGCGCCAGCGTGAGGTAGCGGTCTCGCCGTCGGGTCAGCCGCACCCGCGCATGGGGCATCAGCTCTCGTAGGCGCTTCGCGGCGCGCCGCGCCAGCACCAAGGTCAGCTCCTTCTCGTGGCGACCATGAGCCGGCCCGTGGGCTCCGCGGTTCGTGCCGCCGTGACCAGGATCGAGCACGATCAACGGCGTCTTGAGCGACGATGCGGAGCGCGCATGGCTGAGACCTGGCGCGAAGCCGAGGATCACGACGAGGCTGGAGCTGACGAGCGATCGCATGGCTCCACGCTAGCCGCGTTGGCCATCTGGACCAAATTTGTTGGTGTGGCTGCCTCGGCGCGCCGCCTCTCTCAAGAGCACCCCTACAGATCCCTCCCGTCGCCGGGCACAGCACTGCCGGCCGCTTTCTATGCCTCAGAAAGCTCGCCGTACCGCCAGAATGGCTCGTTTCTTCGGCTACGAAAGCAGCATGGCAGCCCAGCACCCGGCTCGGTCCCGGATTTGTAGGGGTGCTCTCAAATCATGCGCTGCATGCTCCGGAAAAAGCGCGGGATTTCGTCTCCACGCCGAGTACAATGCGCCCGATGATCTCGCGCCTGGGCATTGACCGCATCTCGCTGACGCTCGTGTTGGCGTTTACGGTGCTGATCGAGCTGCTCTGCAATCGTATCGGTGTCCACGTCGCCAGCCCTACAGCCCAAGCGAGCTCGACAATCTTTCAAATCGTCGACGCCATGGGGCTCTTTTCTTTCTATCTAACAGGGTTGCTCGCGCTCTTCGTGCTGGCTTGGGCTGTGGTGATCCTGATCGCGGACGCCAAGCTGCTGCGACTGCCCAACCGCGCTAGCGTGATGATCGCCGCCGCCGCCTTCTTGCCGTTGGCTGGCGTTGGCCTCCTGGTGCGGCTGCCCGCGGTGCTCAACCCCTGGCTGAACCTCTCCTTTGGGCTCTTCGTGCTGGTGGTGATCCTCGGCTTTTTGCGACAGCCGGGCTCGGTACGAGCCAAGCTCGGCGTGCTCTATCTAGCGGCGCCGCTGGTTCTCCACTGCTATTGGCTCGCGACCAAGCAGATGCCGCTGCTGGCCCCCGGCGGCGCCAACGCCGACTTCCCCGCGCGGCTGCTCGAGACCGGCGAACACCTGGTGGTGGTCGGCGCCTTCGCCTCCTTTCTCTTCTTCGCGCCCTTGCCTCGGCTCTCGACGCTGCTCGCGCCAGTGCCGCTCGCCTCGGCGACGTTACTCACCGGCGGGCTCGCTCTGCTGATGGCCGCCCAGAACGACTTCGCGACCAAGGCCGCACGCTACGGCTTCGGCCTGAACCTGCCCGCGCCGACCCGCGGGGAGCTGGTCCACCTCTCGTTGCACACCGCGGCCTTCTTCTTCTTCGTCCTGCTGCTGGCCTCGTTGACCCTGCGGGGACGCAACGAGCGTGGGCTAGCCCTGGGGCTGCTCCTCGTGGCGCTGTCGGGGTTTCACCTCGAGCTGCCCTACCAGCTGCTCTTGACGAGCGTTGGCTTGGTGCAGATCCTGCGTTGCGTGCAGGCGCTGCAGCTCGAAGCCGAACCCACGCCTCCGGTGCCCACCCAGCTCCCAACCCCTGCTCAATGGAAGACCTATCTGCTACGCCTCGCCCAGAGCTGCGGCGCGGACGCCGCGGAGGCGGTGGTGCTGACCGGCGAGCGCAACCAGATCGCGCGGCTGCGAGCGAGCTGTCGCGATCTGCCCCTGTCGTTGCGGCTGCAGCTGCGGAGGGGTTTGGTCCAGGAGATCGAGATCGACATTGGCGTGCCACCCAAGGAGGATGCGCCCGCGAGCCTCTGGCGTAAGACCGAGCGTCGTGGCGAGCGCGTCCCCGACAGCCGCGGCGACAAGCTCAAGGGGTACGATCCCGCGTTCGTGGTGCGAGACGCCACCGGCGAGCTCTCCGAGGGGCTAGCCGCCTACGCCGAACCTCTGCGCCGCTGGATCCACGGCTGGCTCGGTCTCTGGCCCGCCGAGGCTGTGCAGTATGTGATGCGTCCGCTGACCGACGGCTGGCCGATCCCCGTCGAGGCCGTGGCTCACAATCCGGAGGTCGCCCCCACGGCGCAGCCCGAGCAGCTGATCGAGCTGATGATCGAGCTCGCCGAGCGCTTCGAGGTTCGCTGACTCGCGACGCTGGGCAAGGTGGAGCTGCTCGGCAACGGCAAGAGCGTCAGCCCGACGGCAGCTTTCGCGCGGCGTCGGTGACAGCGCCGATCCTCAACGCGTAGCTCGAGCGTTTGGCGATGTCTTCGTCGGTGATGTAGTGCACATCGAGCAGCGCGCCGATCGTATAGCCGGTGCGCAGGAAGTTCTCCTCGCCGAGGCTGAGGCTCCAGCCCTCGAGCCAATGCTCGAGGAGGCGTTGCTGCTCCGGGGTGTTCCGGGTGTGGATCAGGAGATCGACGTCGCTTCCCGGGCCGGCGGTGGCGTTCTTGGTGCTGCCGAAGACGTAGACGGCGACGACGCCGAAGCGCTTACGGTCGAGAGCCTGCGACAGCCGCTGCGCCGAGCGTAGGCGCCAGCGCCAGTGCCGCTCCTCGCTCTGGGTCAAGCTCGGGGCGCGCTGCCGGTCCGTGCGCTCGAGGATCTCGTCGTCGGGGGTGGAGAGCACGCCGAGGGCCCGGCCGAGCTCGGCGTTGAGAAGCACTCGCAGCACGTCGCCGTCGCAGGTCGCCGGCACGTCGATGACACGTACGACGTGCTCGAGCTCGCGATGCTCCGGCGCGAACTCGCAGAGCACGTTTGGCGAGTCGGTGAAAAAGCGCTCATGAAAGACGATCGCCTCCTCATCAGGATAGAGCGGCAGGTAGCGGATCTGCGACTCGACGAGGTCTTGGAAGAAATGCGTGCCGAAGGAGAGGTCGGGGACGTAGCTGCCCTTGCGGCGCGCGATCTCCACCAGCATCGAGGTGTTGCAGATATCGACATAGGTCACCGAGACGCCAAGCTTGATGTCGCCGCGGCTGCCCCAACGCCCCGGCCCCATCAGGATGAACTTCCGCTTTGGCAGCACCTTGTTGAGCTGTCCTACGGCGCGGCCCACGGCGAGCATCTCCTCGCGGCTCCCGAGCTGCCCATAGCCCTCGGGATCGACATAGACGATATGCGTCACCGCTGGTAGGGCGCCGTTGGAGACGTGCTTGTTGGCAGAGAAGAGCACCCGGTCTTCGGCGATGTCCACGGGGATCGGCGCCGGCGCGCTCTCGGCGGCGTAGCTCTGCGGGCGGCATTGAAGCAGGTAGAGCGCCTCGCCGTCGCAGGCGAACTCGATGTCGACGGGGGTGTCGAGGGCGTGCTCGAGGAGCTCCAAGATTTCACGCAGCTGCTCGAGGAAGGGGGTCTTGGCGATCAGGCCGTCGAAGGTCGCGATCAGCTTGTCGCGCTTCGGGTCGCAGAGCAGGGTCGAGACCCGGCGCAGCACGTCCGGTGGCTCGTAGATCGAAAACACCTTATCGAGCCAGGGTAGCTCGTCACCATACTCCTTGACCATCGCCTCGATCTCTATGGTCTCGAAGCTGCGCGTCTCGAGGTTCAGGGCGTCGAGGCAGCGCGGCGCGTAGCGGAGGATCTCCTCGATCGTGCTGTTGGCGCGCTGCTGCGGCTTGGCCGGGACCAGCAGCACGGGGTAGTCATCACCCACCCGATCGACGGCGCGGGTGCCAAGGCCCGGCACCAGGCGCACCAGCCCGTCTTCGCGCTCGAGCCGCGGCGACCAACGAAACTCGTTGTTGGAAAACGCCACCCCCGCGAACGCCGGAAAGAAGTAGCGGCCGACGCGGCGACCGACGACCTCTTGGATCAGGATCCCCATCTCCTCGTGGAGGTCGGTCAGCCCGCGCTCCCGGCGATAGGCGATCGGATCGGGACCGAAGACCGAGGCGTAGATCTCCGCGATGGCGTCGAGGATCGCCGCCAGGCGCTCGCGTTTGGTGCCCTGGTTGGGCAGAAAGAGGCTCTTATACTTCCCTGAGAACGCCGTGCCATAGCTATCCTCGAGGAGGCTCGAGGAGCGCACGACGAGCGGAACTTCGCCGAGGTCGTCGAGGACCGCCGAGAGGCCGTGGACGATCTCCGCGGGGAAGCTGGACTGCTTGAACATCTGTACGATGTTTGGGTATTGGTCGCGGACCTCGTCGACCTCGCGGTACTTCTGCTCGAGGACGTCTTGTAGGTCGTTATGCTCGATGAAGCGCATCTGGGCGTCGGTGACCAGATACCAGGTGCGCGGCACCTTGATCTGGCCGCACTCGCCGTGCTGCAGGTCGGCGCTCCCTTGCTCAATGATCCGCTGGGCCAGAAAGAGCCCAGAGGCCTTGCCACCGAGCTTGCCGTGACTGTCGGTGGGCAGCACGACCTGCTCGAGCAGCGCCTCGAAGTCCGAGAGGCCCAAGAACCCCTTCGCCGTCCGCACGAAGGGCGGCGAGTCGACCAGCAGCCGGCGCACCAGCGCCACCCGCAGGCCGTTCTGCGTCGAGCCCTGGAGCTGCTCGTCGCCGACGCCCTGGTAGCGAAAGCGCCGGATCGCGTCGCGGATCTCCTGCACCGTGGCGCGTTGGTTGTCGGTGACCTTGAGCAGGCTGCCGACTCGATCCTCCTGAATCCAGCGCTCGACCTTCGAGAGGATCTCCTCGCTGCTCATATGCTTGGCCGCCAGCTCGAAGGGGCGCTCGCTCAGCAGCACGGACCGATCGAAGAAGGTCTTGCGTTCGGGCTCGTTGACCTCGCCCCTGTCGCTGCCATCGTGGGAGGGGTAGGCATAAGAGAGGAGCTCCTGGGCCTCCTCGACGCCGCGGCGCCAGACCTCATGGAGCATCTTGCGCGCAGCCCGGCGGTAGAGGTGCTGGTCGGCGCGGCGCAAGAGGCGCAGCGGCTCGCGCCACTCGACGGGTCCTGTCTCCTCGCTTCGCGTCGCCTCCGCCTTCTCTCGCAGCGCCCGCACGCGTCGAAAGACCAAGAAGTGGCCGAGGCGTTCAGCAACGGTCTTGAGCAGTCGCTGTTCCTCCCGGAGAAAGGGCCCGTTGTCGGCCTCGCCGCGCTCCTCGAGGTAGTAGATCTCGACCTGCCCGAGCAGATCACGGCCGATCTCGATCGGGGCGGTGAGGCGCCAGCGCGTCGGCTGCCAGCTGCCGAGCGAGTAGCTTCGCCCCTCGAAGCGCACGGCGGCGACGCAGGTCTCCGGGTATTGCCAGCCCCAGGGTAGGATCTCGGCGACCTTGCGCAGCACCGTGTCGATGCCGGTGTCCATCGAGCGGCTCAGCAGCCCCTCGACCTCGTAGAGGCAGTTCAGCTCCTTGGCTCGCTCCTGCAGCGCCGCGATCAGGCGGCCTCCAGCGCCGGCGAGGGTGGTCTCGACGCCTTCGATGGCCTGGTCGTCGTGGCGCACCACCCCCCTGCGGGTGCGACCGTCGACGCGCAGATGCAGAGGCCGTGGCGTACGCACCACGCGCACATAGCGTCCCTCGGCCTCGGCAGGCAGCGACTCGAGCCATGCCCAGTCGATCGGCAGGTCGCCCTTGTGTTGTACGGAGAAGTAGTAGACGCCGAAGCTGATCATGTTGTGGAAGAAATGCGAGCCCTGCGAGAGCATCGGGCTCATCTTCGGCGAGGTGGTCTCGACGATCGCCCGCGCGCCGGCGATGCCGCTCCATTGGACGGGTACGCCGAGCCAGGGATCGGAGCTGCCCCAGCGCCCGAAGCCGAGCAAGAGGTAGGGGTGACCAGCGCCGAGGAGCTTGTGGTTCTCGGCGGCGATCTCGACGGCGATGGTGCGGGTCGCGGCGGCGTCGAAGCTCTCCGGGCGCACGTAGAGCACGTGCTGGATCTCGTCGCAGACCCCATTTCCCATCACCGAGTCGCTGGCCAGCAGCAGGCCCTCCTCGCTCAGCAGGCTGTCGTCGATCTCGATCTCGTCGGTGGAGACCTGCATCTGACGCAGCTGAAGCACGCCGAGCTCCAAGAGCTCCGGATCGTCCGGATCCCAGCTGCAGGCCAGCTCGAGCTCGACGGCCGACCCGAGCGCCTCTTGGGCTCTCTGGAGCAGGCGCTTCAGCGCCGCGTTGAAGGGGGAGGGTTCGAAGTGGAGCAGCGGTGCGAAGTCGAGCAGACGAGCTCCTCGCGGGCGCAGGCCTGGCATCAGCCGGTCGGCGCCGGCGTCATAGGTCGAGACGAGGCGGTGCAGCACCCCGTCGGCCTCGGCGGCGGCGTTGTCGAGGCGGACGAGGTGCTCGTTGGGGTTCATCGCCGCTGTGGCGTCGGCGCCCTGCCGCTGCTGCTCTCGAGCTCGCAGCGCCCAAAAGCGGGTCTGGCCGCTGTCGAGGAGCGCGTCGACGTCGGCGACCGGCGGTGGCGCCTGGGGGTAGGCTGGGCAGTAGGTCCAGCAGCGGTCACCGTCGGCGATCGTCTTGCCGAGGCCGAGGGCGAGGTTCGCCGTGCCATCTTCGGGCTGGGCGTGGCCGGCGGCGTAGTAGTTGAACGAGCGCGCCGTCGCGGAGATCGGCGGATAGAAGTGCCCGCCATGCTGCTGGCAGACCAGCCGTTGGATCACGACGGCCATCTTGTCGCGGCGAGCGGGGACCCTGCCGAGGGAGCGTAGGTACTCCCGCGCGCTCACCGAGAAGGTGCTCGCGTAGACGCATTTGATCGCGTCGATCAGCTGCCTGAGGCGTGCCTCGATGCCGCCATCGCCGGGCAGCAGCTTGGTCTGGTAGACCCCGGCGAAGGGGCGCTCGAGGGCGTCCTCGAGCAGGCTCGAGGAGCGCACCGCCAGCGGTCCCCAGAGAACCTCGAGCGCCCGATGCAGCTCGTCTTGGTAGCGGGCCGGGAAGCTCGCCTCGAAGAAGGCCTGCTCGAGGCGACGGTCAGCCTCGACCTCATCACGCTCGCCCTCCACCGCGCCGATCAGCGGCTCGAGGGCGTTGTCTAGGATGAAGGCGTCGAAGACCTCGGTGGTGAGGACGATCGTCCGCGGCAGCGCGAAGTGGACCTCGTCGAGGTCCTGCCGGTCCAGCTTGGACAGCACCTGCTCCTGGAGCAGCGCCAGGCCGGCGGCCTTGCCGCCGATGGAGCCCTCGCCGATGCGGCTCAGCGGTGGGCAGTCGGCGTCGCTGACGAAGAGCGGGAGCTGGGGCTGGGGCATCATGAGCTCCTTTCGCGGCCGTCGGCGCGACGACCCTTTGTCGTCCGCGCGGTGACGTGTCTCGTCCCTGCGTAGCAGACCTCTGCCGCGATGACCGGCGGCGCCCCACGCCGAGCTTGGCATGGGGCAGCACACGACACGGGGGTTTCGGCGACCCTCTCGAGCGAGGTGAGCCACGGCCAGTCGATCGGCTGGTCGACGCCGTGGCGCACCGGAGGGTTGGTCATGCCTAAGAGCTTCCCCACAGATTCGGGACCGAGCCGAGTGCTGAGCTGCCGCGCCGATTTCGTAGCCGAAGACATGAGCCATACGGGTGGTACGGCGAACGTTCTGAGGCCTAGAAAGCGGCCGGCGGTGCGGTGCCCGGCGACGGAAGGAATGTGTGGAGAAGCTCCTAAGCCGCCGCCGACCCGCATGAGCTTTGGGTCGACGGCGCCAGGGTTCGAGCGGCCCCGTTCATCACGGCGCTCGAACGAGGGGATCGCTATCAAGCTCAGACCCAGCCTCGTTGTTGGCAGGCCTGAGCGACGCGGTCGATCGCGATCACATATGCAGCGTCGCGCATATAGAGCTTCTTGCGCTGCGCTAGCTCGGCGACGTCGTTGAAGGCGGCGGTCATCTTGACGTCGAGTTTGGAGAGGACCTCGTCCATCTCCCAGAAGTAGTTGGTGTTGCACTGCACCTGCTCGAAGTAGCTGCAGGTGACGCCGCCGGCGTTGGCCAGGAAGTCGGGGATCGTGAACACGCCCCGCTCTTGCAGCGCGGCGTCGGCCTCGGGGGTGGTCGGGCCGTTGGCGCCCTCGGCGACGACCTTCACCGCGCTCGAGATCGTCTTCACCGACTCGCCGTTGATCTGGTTCTCCAGCGCCGCCGGGATCAGGATCTCGGCCTCCTGCTCGATCCAGGCCTCGCCCGGGAGCACCTCGTAGCCGAGGTCCTTGGCCTTGGCCTGGTCGATCCCACCATAGCGATCGGTGATGCCCCGTAGCTCCTCGAGGTTGACACCGCCGGTCTTCTTCAAGGTGAAGGCGGCCTGCTCTTGCTGGTTCCAGCTCGAGACGCAGACCACCGTGCCGCCGAGCTGGTTGTAGAGCTCGATCGCATACTGCGCGACGTTGCCGAAGCCCTGGACGGCAGCGCGGGTCTTCTCCGGCTCCAGGCCGAGCTGCTTGAGCGCCTCGCGGAGGGTGTAGACCACGCCGTAGCCTGTCGCCTGGGCGCGGCCCAAAGAGCCGCCGAGGCCCACCGGTTTGCCGGTGATCAGCCCTGGGTAGCGACCATGAGAGAGCACCTCGTACTCATCGAGCATCCAGAGCATATGCTGGGCGTTGGTCATCACGTCGGGAGCGGGTACGTCGAGCAGGGGGCCGACGTCGGCGGCGATCTGGCGCATGAAGCCTCGGCAGATCGCCTCCTGCTCACGCTGGCTGAGATCGTGGGGATCGCAGATCACGCCGCCCTTGGCGCCCCCGAGGGGGATGTTCACGACGGCGGTCTTCCAGGTCATCCACATCGAGAGCGCGCGCACTGTGTCGATGGTCTCTTGAGGGTGGAAGCGGATCCCTCCTTTGCCTGGCCCGCGGGCGTCGTTGTGTTGCACCCGAAAGCCCTGAAAGACCTTCACGGTCCCGTCATCCATCCGCACCGGGATGGTGAAGTGGTACTCCCGTCGCGGCGTGCGGAGCAGCGCGCGGGTGCCCGGCTCGAGATCGAGCAACTCGGCGATCTTGTCGAACTGCGAGCGGGCCATGTCGAACGGATTGAAACCTTGTTGTGCGGCCATGAGACACCTTTGTGGGTGGTTACAACTGACCCACCGTCACGCCCTCGAACCGGGGAGTCAAGTGGAATCGAGGTGCTTGAGAAGGCCGACCTAGAGAGAGGGTAGGGCTCGGCGAAATTTCTTGAACTTTCAAGGGGTTTTGTCGATACTGAGCAAGGCGTGGCGGGCAACGACGACAGCGGCGGTGCGGGTGGTAGGGAGCGCCGCCAGACAGGGTCGCATCGTGGACACAGTCATACCGTGGCGGTGCTCCAGGCAGCGCGCTGTGTTCACCGGCTGCTGACCCGCGAGCGCGACGTCGGCCGTCTGCTCGAGCGCACCTGCGCCTGCATGACCAGCCCGCGATCGGGCTACGTCAGCGCCTGGATCGCGCTGCGTCATGGCGAGACGATGCTCGCCGCTTCGGCTGGGATCGGCCAAGAGGCCTTCGCGCCCCTGCGAGCCCGGCTCGAGCGCGGCGACTACCCGCCCTGCGCTCAGCAAGCCCTCGAGCATGGCGCTGTCTTTGTCTCTCGCGATCCCGAGGGCTGTGACTGCCCCGTGTCCCGAGAGTTTCGTGGCCACGGCGCGATCGCCGCGCCGCTAGGCTTCCTTCAGGGGCTCGGCGATGAGGCGCGAGGTGTGATCTGGGCTGCGCTGCCGGAGAGGGTGGTTGACGGGCCCGCCGAGGCGGCCGTCTTCGCCGAGCTAGCCGAGGACGTAGCCTTCGCGCTCGAGAACCTCGCCCACGATCAGCGCCTCGCCAGCGAACGGCGTCGCCTCGAGGAGCGGGTGCGCCAGACCGAGAAGATGGAGGCGCTCGGGCAGCTGGCCAGCGGCGTGGCCCACGACTTCAACAACCAGCTCACGGGCATTATGGGCCACGCCAACTTGCTGGCGCGCGCGCTCACCGATAGCCCTCTATTGCAGCACGCCGAGGTTATCATACGCGCCTGCCGGTCGGCGGCGGATCTCAACCGCAAGCTGCTGGCCTTTGGACGGCGTGGCAAGCTTCGCCTCGTCACGCTCGAGCTGCACGCGATGATCCACGAGGTCGTGCAGCTGCTCGAGCGCAGCATCGACAAGCGGATCGCGATCGACTGCGAGCTGGGGGCGGAGCGGGCTGAGGTCCGCGGCGATCCGGCCCAGCTGCAGAACGCGCTGCTCAACGTTGTGCTCAACGCCCGCGACGCGATGCCCGACGGGGGGCGGATCCGTCTGCGGACCGAGGTCCAGCACCTCGACGGGGAGGCGCTCGAAGGGCAGCCCTCGGCCAAGCCTGGTCTCTTCCTCCGCGTGGAGGTCTGCGATCAGGGCGTGGGGATGGACGACGAGACCCAGGCCCATGTCTTCGAGCCCTTCTTCACGACCAAACCCGAGGGCAAGGGGACGGGTATGGGGATGGCGTCTGTCTATGGCACGGTCACTCGTCATGGCGGCGTGGTTGAGCTCGACAGCGAACCGGGTCGTGGCACCAACGTGACCCTGCTGCTGCCGCTCGCTGGCGACGGGGTCTCGCCAACGACGGCGTTGCCCCGACCTCCGGCAGCGCGGGTCGGCGGGTCGGCGACGGTGCTCGTCGTCGACGACGAGGAGACCGTCCGCGACCTCTTGGCCCAGATGCTCGAGACCCTCGGCTACCAGGTGCTCGTCTGCGAGAGCGGCAAGCAGGCGGTGGCGCGCCTGAAGGCTGGCGTTGTGTCGATCGATCTGGTCTTGCTCGACGTCGTGATGCCCGGGATCGGCGGCGCCGAGACGCTGCGCAAGCTGCGCGCGATCGACCGCGACCTGCCGGTGCTCGTGACCAGCGGCTATAGCATGCAGGGTGAGGTGCAGCGGATGCTCGAGCAGGGCGCGCGCTCCTTTCTGCCCAAGCCGTTCTCCCTCGATGAGCTGGCCGAGCAGGTCACCGCGGCGCTTGCAGGGCGCGAACAGCCTGTTGATCGAACAGCCTGTTGATCGAGCAGCCTGTTGATCGAGCAGCCTGTTGATCGAGCAGCCTGTTGATCGAGCAGCCTGTTGGTCTAGCCCTCCCATCGCGACAAGCCCTTCGAACCGAGCTCTTTGTCGCTCAAGCTCGCCGTAGCACCACGATGGCTGCGTTTTCGCTCCGCGATCTCGGCTCGAATGGCGTCGCCTCGCTCGGTCCGGGCTAAGAGCACCCCTACACACTCCTCCCGTCGCCGGGCACCGCACGGCCGGCCGCTTTCTAGGCCTCAGACAGTTCGCCGTCCACCCGTGTGGCTCATGTCTTCGGCATCGAAAGCGGCGCGGCAGCTCAGCACCCGGCTCGGTCCCGGATGTGTGGGGAAGCTCCTCAATCACCAGAGAGCTAGCCCTCCCGTCGCGACGCCTGCCCACATAGGGCGCTCGCCTCTGGCGGCAGGCCTGCTAGCTTTGGCGCGCGATGAGCATCTCCTTCGACAACAGCTACGCGCGCCTCCCGGAGCGCTTCTACAGCCGCCTCCCACCCCAGCCCGTCGCGGCGCCGCGGTTGATCCGTGTCAACGCGACCCTCGCCGAGCAGCTCGCTATCGATCCAACCTGGCTGCGCTCCGACGCGGGCCTCCAGGCGCTGGCGGGCAACAAGCCACCCTCCGGAGCCGAGCCTATCGCCACGCTCTACGCCGGTCACCAATTCGGCAGCTGGAATCCGCAGCTCGGTGATGGTCGGGCGATCCTCCTCGGCGAGGTCGTTGATCGGCGTGGCGCACGCTATGACCTGCAGCTGAAGGGATCGGGCCGTACGCCCTACTCCCGCGGCGGTGACGGGCGCTCGCCGCTCGGCCCCGTGCTGCGCGAGTACGTCATCAGCGAGGCGATGGCGGCCCTCGGGGTGCCGACGACGCGCGCCCTCGCGGCGGTGGCCACCGGCGAGCGGGTCTATCGCGAGACCCCGCTTCCCGGCGGTGTGTTGACTCGCGTCGCGCAGAGCCATATCCGCGTCGGTACCTTCGAGGTCTTCGCCTCCCGTGGCGACCTCGAGGCCCTCGAGCTGCTGGTCACCCACGCCCTCGAGCGCCACTACCCCGAGCAGCGCGACGCCGACCAGCCAGCGAGGGCGCTGCTCGAGCGGGCCGTGGCGCGGCAGGCGGCGCTGATCGCGCGCTGGATGCTCCTCGGCTTCGTCCATGGCGTGATGAACACCGACAACATGCTGGTCAGCGGCGAGACCATCGACTACGGCCCCTGCGCCTTCATCGACGTCTACGATCCGCGCGCCGTGTTCAGCTCGATCGATCGCGGCGGCCGCTACGCGTATCGCAACCAGCCCGGTATCGCCCTTTGGAACCTGGCCAGCCTGGCCTCGGCGCTGCTGCCGCTGCTGGGCGACGAACCGGAGGCGCACGCTCGGGCCGCCCTCGATGGCTTCGAGGCGGCCTATCGCGAGGCCTTTCGCGAGGGCCTGAGGGCCAAGCTCGGGCTCGCCGCCGACGACGAGCGAGCAGAGGACAACGCGCTGCTCGAGGACCTGCGCGCCCTGCTCGAGCAGAGCGGCGCGGACTTTACGCTGACCTTCCGACGGCTCGCCGAGCTGGCCAACGAGGGCGGCGAGGAGGCGACCGTTGGCGAGGCGAGCGTGGCCTCGATCGCCGAGATCCCCGCGCAGCTCGAGCCGTGGGTCGAGCGCTGGCGAGGGCGCCTCGGCGACCGCCCTGAAGACTGGGCCGCACGGCGGAGTATGCTCGAGGTTCACTGTCCGGCGCTGATCCCGCGCAACCACCAGGTGGAGCGGGTGATCGCCGCCGCCGTCGAGCACGACGACCTCGAGCCCTTTCACCGGCTGGTCGACGCGCTCGGCGCGCCCTGCCGCCTGGACACGACCACTCGCGATCTGGCGAAGCCGCCGCGGCCAGAAGAGCGCGTCACCGCGACCTTCTGCGGCACCTGATGGGTGCTGAGCTGCCGCGCCGATTTCGTAGCCGAAGACATAAGCCATACAGGTGGTATGGCGAACGTTCTGAGGCCTAGAAAGCGGCCGGCAGTGCGGTGCCCGGTGACGGGAGGAAAGTGTGGGGGTGCTCTTAAAGGTTGCGGGCGTCAGCCCGCGCTAGGGTGAAGCGCTCGCTATCAACGGCGTGTCTCACGAACTGTGATTCTTCTGGCCAAAACATGCCGCTGGCGGTTCTAACCCTCAGAACGCAACAACGAACGCCAACGAAGGGAGCCACGACATGAGGACCTTAGCCAAGACCGCAGCCGCCATGATCTCGCTAGCAGCGTTGTGCTTCTTGTTCGCCGTGACTGGGTGCGGCACAGAAACGGGTGAGCCATGGACCCCGAAACAACGCCGACAACGCAGCCTCGCGCAGCTCAAAGGCGGCGGTTGCTTGCAAGGCTTCGAGCTTTTTGCTGATGGCAAATGCTACATGCGTTACGATTGCGAACAAGCAACGGATTGCCTTGCCGGATTAGAGTGCTTCGACGGCTATTGTCTTGGCTCGAGCTGCAAGACTGACGCGGATTGCCCCTCGGTACCTTGGAAATGGATATGCTACGCGGGTCAATGCATTGACGCTGCCTGCAAGGTCGATGCTGACTGCGCGCAAGGCGCAACATGTAAGGCTGGACACTGCTACGGCGGGTGTGATCCGACCTGCTCGGTGGGGACAACCTGCATCGATGGGCTCTGCCTCCAGGACTGATCGCGGCGCGACGGTGCGCGGTGCGGTGGGCTTCCGACCTGCGCTGCTGATCGCCTCCGTGGATTTCTTCACTTTCTTTTACCTTCTCATGCCAAAGAAGCGGCCTCGCGGTCCCAACTAGGCAGGGCCTCGGAGTGCGCACCCAAAAAGGGAAAGCGAAATGGCAATTCACACGCGAATTCTAGTGCTTGGGTGTGTCGCAGGCCTTGGGGCCCTCACCTCGGTCGGCTGCGGCGACCAGGTCGACTCCAGCTATCCAGGCGAGCTCGTCGCCACCTTGAAAGGTGTCGCCAATGTAACGGGGTCGCCGCCGACCAGCGATGCCTTCGTTCATCTGCTCTGGTACCGCACTGTGGGCGGGTCTGATACCACGGTCGCCGACAGGGCACACTTGCAGCGCGACGGATCCGCCATCGGGTTCACCTTCACCTTCTACAGCGCCCCTGAGCGCGGTGCCTTCAACGACTACACCGAAGGTGGCAAACACCCAAGTGAAGGCCGCGTGGCCTTGGGCTATCTTGCGGCGATGAAGAGCGGCTTCGACGCCCGGAAGCAGGAAGATGGCGGCGAGAAGGAACCTTGGGACGATTCGCACATCGCTGGTCTGTTGCTCGGCATCGCGACAAAGCACGTGCTCGTCTACGTGGAGAAGGATGTGCAAGCAAACACGTTCCAGCACTACCTGCTCAACGGTACGTTGAAAGCAGGTTACCATCTCATGGAGGTCCATCCGCTCACCGACAACCAGCGGCAGAAAATCCTCGCCTGTCAAGCGGCTGCCGCTAACGATGCGGCTATCCGCGCCTGTGGTGCCCTCGCGGACAGTTTGGTGGAGGCGCCAGCCGGGATGTCCACGCTCATTCCCATCGAGATACCCGGCGATCCCACGACGCTGCGTTGGCCGCGGTGGGTAGAACCACGCCATTACAGGGATACCCTTTGAGCATATGCGGGTGATGTCGTTCTGCATCGAGCGTCTGTACCGTGAACATGGACATGTCGCGCTACGGCGCGCGCGGATGCTGCTTCAGGATGAGGACCAGGCCATGGAAGCCGTTCATCAGGTGTTCTTTTCGCTGGTGGAAAAGCCCTCTCGATACAAGGGACACTCCGCGTTCACGACCTGGCTCTATAGCGCCACCACGCACTACTGTCTCAATCAGCTACGCAACAGGAAGACACGGCTATCTCTTCTCGAACAACGACAGCGAAGCTCGCAAGGCAGCTGTCTCGAGGGCGGACAGCCGCGAGCCTCTGGGGAAACTACCGCGATCCTCAAGGATCTGCTGGTGCGCCTCCCGGAGAACCTGGCGCGGGTGGCGATCTTCTACTACCTCGACGAGATGACTCAGGACGAGATCGCTCAGGTCATGGGGTGTTCGCGTCGCAAGGTAGGAAAGCTCGTCGAGCGCCTGCATGCACACCCTCTGGTAGCGGAGCTGAAGCAATGAGCCGTCTTAGGTTGAGCGAGCGTGCCGAGGGCTGCTTGTCGCAGTATGCCATTGACTGCCTCGTGGCTGACGAGCTCGTCACGGATGTGAAGCGAGGGATGACGGCCCACATCGAGAGCTGCAGTCGCTGCCATCAGCTGCTGATGCAGACCAGCGCGCAAAAGAACGACTTCGCAAGTCGGACACCGTTTGAGTTCTGGCGACGGTCTGCGGCCAAGGAAGCGAAGGACGGCCGCTCTCGGCGACTCGTGGCGTGGGTCCTCGCAGGTGCGCCCGTGTTCGTCGCTGCCTTGGTCTTGCTGGTGCTCTATATGCCTCCCGTTCATCAGCCAAACCGAATGGCGGTTCGCAGCAAAGGGAGAGCCTACTTGAGCTTCGTCGTCGATCACCGCGGGCGTCAGCGTATCGGTCGTCCCGGAGATGCCGTGCACCCGGGGGACAGAATTCAACTCTACTATTCTACCCTCGGAGAGAGTTACCTGGCTGTGTTCAACCGAGATCAAACGAATAAGCTCACGGTGCTGTTTCCACAAAAGGATCGTGCTGCCAAGATTCCGGGCGGTAAGGAGGTGGCGTTGCCGTTCAGTTCGGAACTCGATGACGTACTTGGCACAGAGATCTTCTACGGCGTTTTTTGCGCTAGCCCCCAAAAGGTTCTCGTGTTGAAGAAGGGGCTCGGTGGGAGGGCGGGCCAAGCCCTAGCGCCCTCCGGTTGCACCGTGGATCGACTCATCTTGCGCAAGCGAGCGGCGCCCGATGTGCGCTAGACGGTCCGTCTTGCTCATTGCCGCGCTTTCCAGCGGGGTGCTGGTGCTGCTGTGGGCTCTGCCAACAGCAGCGCAGATCAAGCGCTATGGGGTTTTCATCGGCAACAATCTCGGGCACCGGGACGAGGCAAGACTGCGCTTCGCGGAGAGCGATGCGCGCAAGGTCCGCACGGTCTTTCGAGACCTCGGAGCATTCTCCAGCGATGAGACGCTGATACTCCGCAGACAATCGGCGACACGTGTGCGGAGCGCGTTGGTGGCAGTCAACGCGCGGATTCGTCGGTCAAAGAACGCGTCCTCGATGCTGCTCGTCTACTACTCGGGGCACGCTGACGCGAAATCGCTACACCTCGGCGACACCGACTTGAACCTCGATGAGCTCGAAAAACTCGTCGAGGGGTCAGCGGCAACCTTTCGCTTTCTGATCCTCGACGCCTGTCGCTCGGGGGCGGTGGTACGGACAAAAGGTGTGCGCAATCGACCCCCCTTGAAGATCACGCTGGGCGAAAGGCTCGCGGCAGAGGGGCTCGTATTCCTCACCGCGAGCTCAGCTAACGAGAACGCGCATGAGTCTGACCGCATCCGCGGTTCCTATTTCACCCACTTCCTGGTCTCCGGATTGATGGGAGCGGCGGACGCGAATGGTGACGACGTTGTTGTGCTCGACGAAGTCTACCGGTACGCCTACCAGAACACGCTTCGCGCCACCAGCCGAGCTCTAGCGGGGCTTCAACACCCCAGCTATCGCTACAACCTGAGCGGAGCCGGACGGGTCGTGCTGACGCGGGTCCGTGGCAGCCGAGCTGATCGTGGCCTCTTGCGCGTGCCCTCACACCGCACCTACTTGATTATGAAGGGTAGTGCGTCCGGTGACGTTGTCGCCGAGATTGGCTTGCGAGATCGGAATCGTCGGATCAGCCTGCGGGCCGGACGCTACTTCATTCGTGGACAGGGACAAAACGACCTGCTCGAAGGGCTCGTCACCGTCAAGGGAGGTCAGGTGCTCGCGCTGCAAGAGCGGAGCCTCCGGAGGGTTGCCTATGCGAGGCTCGTGCGCAAAGGGATCGGTGGTCATCACACCTCGCACGCTCTGCGCCTCGCCTACCGTTTCCGCACCGCGATCGAGAACTCGAGCTCGCTATGTCATGGCGCGAGCGTCGGTTACCGCCTCGATCGCAGACTCTACGCGCTCAGCGGACAGTTTGGTTATTGCCGCAGCTCCTTCGCGAACCCGTTCCTACAGAGCGCTGTCGACGAATGGGACCTCGAGTTCAGAGCCAGCCACAGCCGCGACGTTTGGCGGTCGACCTACGAGCTAGGGCTCGGTGTGGGTGGCGCGCTCTTCCGGCAGGGTTTTGACACCAAAGGCGTCGCGCCGAGTCGCTGGGCAGCGGCTTTGGAGCTGGGGGTCTTCGTTGGCCTGTCACTCCACCTCGGCTCTGGGTATGCGCTCTTTGCTGTGGTTGACGGACAAACCTATATCTACCCGCTGCGTCGTACGGAAACGGGGGAGCGTGACCTCACTGCAGACTTCGCCGTGCGAACCAGCATCGGGCTCGAAAGACAATTCTAGTGAGGAGAACCCCTACAGCTTCGGGACGGGGCCGGGTGCTGAGCTGGCGCGCCGATTTCGTAGCCGAAGACAGGAGCCATACGGGTGGTGCGGCGAACGTTCTGAGGCTTAGAAAGCGGCCGGCAGTGCTGTGCCCGGCGACAGGAGGAGTTTGTGGGGGTGCTCTTTTCTGCCCTTTTCCGCCGCTCGGGTGACCCTCCCTCTCCGAATGCCACAGCCTTGCGTGAGCGGCGTCTCCCCGTTGCTCGAGCATCGATAGCGCGTCTCCCAGACGCGACGGTCTGGCGCGCCACGGCAAAGATCGCTTCCAGATCGGCTTTGAGCCCCGTATCCTATCGTCATTGACTCCCAACCATAGGCGCAGTGGCCGGTGGCTCGATCCGCGCCCAGGAGGAGACCGATGTCGAGACACCCAACCGTTTCCCGTACTATGGTGCTTGCTCTCCTGGCCACGATCGTCGTCGCCAGCTGCGGCAGCTTGGAGGAGAACATCGGCCATGGGCTGATGGCGCTCGGTGGCTACAGCAAGTATGTGCCGAGCACCCTGCCCTCGGGCAAGGCGCCGCTGGTGGTGGCGATCCACGGCTGTTCCCAGAACGCCAACAGCTTCGCCGCCTCCACCGGCTGGAACGAGCTCGCCGAGCGCTACGGCTTCTTTGTCCTCTACCCCGACAAAAACGGCGCCTGCTGGTCCAACCGCTACCTTGGCGGCTACTCGCAATCGGAGGTCGACCTCGTCGCCGGCTACATCAAGACGATGCTCGGGGCGCATCCCCAGATCGACCCGGCGAAAGTCTACGTGATGGGCCTCTCCGCCGGCACGGGCCTGACCAACTGCTTGCTGATCAAGCGCCCCGATCTCTTCGCCGGCGGCGCGCCGATGAGCGGCCCCGGCTGCACGATAGCGGGCAAACCCGCGCCGGCGGCCAAGATCCTGATCTGGCACACCTCCGGCGACTACTATTCGACGGACCTGCCCAGCGTATTCTCGAGCTACGGCGCCGCCTCGGGGGGCAACAAGACGATCACCGGGGCCACGCTGAAGGCCGGCGCCAAGGCGCATAGCTACGCGGCCTATACGGTCAACGGCGAGGCGCAGGTTGGGATGGTCACGCTGCAGGGCATGGGCCACGGCACGGCCTGCGATCCCGGCCCCGGCGAAGATCAGGGCGGCTGCCTTCCCGGGTCGACCTTCGCCTTCGACTGGGATCTTCACTCGGCGTACTACACGGCGCAGTTCTGGGGCATCCTGAAGCAGGACGCGGCGCCGACGCTGACGATCACCAGCCCGGCGACGGAGACCACCCTCGACGCCACGACGCCGATCGTCTTTCGCGCCGACGCCTCGGACGACCAGAGCGTGGCGCGGGTGATCTTTCGCGTCGACGGCGCGACGGTCTGCGAGCTGGAGAGCGCACCCTATGACTGTAGCTGGGGTAGCGCCCAGCAGGCGGCCAACGGGAGCCACGCGCTCTCGGTGGTCGCCCAGGACAGCGCGGGGCAGACCACTTCCGCCAGCGTGACCTTCGCGCTGATAAATGGCGTCGAAGATACGACCCCTCCGACGGTCACGCTGCTGACACCAGCAGCCAACGCCAAGGTCGAAGGCGTGGTCGAGATCCGCGCGGAGGCGAATGACAACGTGGCTGTCACGCGCGTGATCTTCAGCGTCGACGGCAAGGCGTGGTGCAATGAGCTGGTCCCCGACGCGCTGGGCTCCTATCGCTGCAGCGTCGACATCGGCGCCCTTGGCCTTGGGACCCACACGATCGAGGTCAAGGCGATCGACGGCGCGGGCAACCAGGCCAAGGTGTCACGAGACGTGCTGGTCGACAAGCCGATACACGTCTGCCAGGAGTACACGGCGACCAACGCCGAGCATGTCGCGGCGAAGCGCGCCGAGACCTACTTCTATGGCGTGAAGGCGCGCGCCATCGGCTCGGGCGACGACCTGGGGCTCTACTACACGGAGTCGGCTACGCTGGCCGAGGTCACGCCGGGCTACTTCGTCAAGGGCAGCTGCCCGCCACCCGGGTCCTTCCAATGCCAGAGCTTCACCTCAACCAACCTCGAGCACGTCGCCGCGGGGCGCGCCGAGGAGTACGTCAAGTGGTACTCGCCCCACGCGCGTACCATCGGCGCGGGTGATGATCTGGGCCTCCTCGGCTCGCAGTGGTACTCGGTGACGACCACCGTCTCCGAGACCCAGTCGGGCTACTTCGTCGCGGGGGCTTGTCCTTGACCTCGCGTATCGTTGACTCGCGATTCGTGCCGCCTTTCCTTTGTTCGCGGTGGGGTACTCCTTTGTTCGCGGTGGGGTACCGCTGGAGGGTGCCAAGTACAGCTCCCCGGAAAACGTGGACGATCGCTGGTCCTGGACTCCGCTGGCTTCGTTGCTCGTCAACAGAGCCGCGCCCAACCAACAGTGTCAGAGCGCGGGGTACTCATCTGGGTCTTCCTTCGACTCCAGCGCGGCCTCCGGCGGCAGCCTGTCGATGGACTCTTGCACCATACGTATGTGCTCGGTCTCCTCGTCGCGGAGCTCGGTGAAGAGCTCCTTGATCTCAGGGTTGGAGATATGCGGCAGCGCCTCGTCGTAGAAGTCGAAGGCCTGCTGCTCCGACTCCAGGGCGACCTCGAGGGCCTGTAGCGGTGACATCGTCGCGTAGATGGCCCCGGCCTCCGGCGCCTCGACATCGAAGACGTCGAGGAGGGTGACGCGGGTTGGCGTGTCGCCGAAGAGCGCCTTGCGGCGCTCGGCGATCTGCTCGCCATGCTTGGCCTCGTTCTCGGCCATCGAAGAGAACACGCTGGCGGCGTCGTTCTCGCTGCGGTGGCCGAGCTGCTCGGCGAACATCACGTAGCGCTTATGCGCCTCCTCTTCGATCAGCGTGGCGAGATCGAGCGCATCCATCAGGTCGATCTTCGAGAGGTCGAGGCGTGTAGACATGACGAACCTCCATCATCCGGCTTCGATCGTCAGCGCCACGTGCGCTGTCGACGAGCACGAAGACTGGCGTATTACGATGAGGCAGACGAGTCAAGCGGACCACTCAACGGAGCAGGGCGTGCGCTTGACGAGGACGTGCCGGTGATCTCAGACGAAGCCACGTGAGGGGCCGCTCGCGCCTCGACCTCGGTCGAGGGAGAGGCAGGCTGGAAGACGCGGGCCGGCGGCTCGCGGAGGTCCCAGACGATGCGCAGCGCCGCGAGGCCGCGCAGGACATAGTAGGTGATGTCGATCTCCCACCAGCGAAAGCCTTGGCGCGTGGAGCCTGGGTAATAGTGGTGGTTGTTATGCCAGCCCTCGCCAAGAGTGAGCAGCGCGAGGGTCATGCTGTTTCGGCTGTTATCTCGAGTCTGATAGCGCCGACGGCCGATCACGTGAGCCAGTGAGTTGATGGAGAAGGTCCCATGCCACAGCAGCACGGTGCTGAGCATGAAGCCCACGAAGAGTCCAGATCCGCCGAAGAGCAGGGCTACGATCACGGCGATCAAGATCGGCGGCAAAAGGTAGTAGCGGTTGAGCCAGCGTAGCTCGGGGTAGCGCGCGAGGTCTTTGACCTTCGAGAGGTCTGTGTCGGAGGTGTGGTCGAAGATCCACCCCACGTGGGCGTAGATGAAGCCACGCTGGACGGGGGAGTGGATATCCTCCTTTGCGTCGGAGTGGCGGTGGTGGTGGCGGTGGTGCGCCGCCCACCACAGAGCCCCCTTCTGCGCGCTGGTTTGTGCGAGGAAGGCGAGGACGAACTGGAACACCCGGCTGGTCTTGAAGGTGCGATGAGAGAAGTAGCGATGATAGCCCGCGGTGACCGCCCACATCCGCACCAGATAGAGCACGAAGCAGGTGATCGCGGCGGCGGGCGTCACGCCGGTCCAGATCACGCCGAGGACGGCGAGGTGAACCAGGATGAAGGGCAGCGCCTGCAGCCACTCGTAGTCGCGGAGCCGCATCGCGCGGCGAGGCTCGACCGTCGGCGCGGCCTCTACAGTCTTGGTTTTCATGCAGCATAATGTGAGCCCCCCATGTCATGGATTTGTCACAAACGAAAGAAAAGCTCTGGGCATGCGAACGTCGCTCCGCCAAAGGCTCGTGCTGGGCGTTACGAGCGCTTCAACGAGCCTCATAGAGCACCGATGTGTGAAGCACCGATGCACGAAGCACCGATGCGTGGAGCGCGAACACCGTGGAGCGCGAACACCGTGGAGCGCGAACACCGTGGAGCGCGAACACCGTGGGGCGCGAACACCGTGGAGCGCCGTGGAGCGCGAACACCGTGGAGCGCCGTGGAGCGCCAACACCGTGGAGCGCCAACACCGTGGAGCGCGTAGATCGTTCTTGGCTGCTCTCGCGTAGATCGCGTCGAGCGACAGGGCCACGGCAGGAGGGTCGAGCTGCAGCGCTCCCTCCTGCACTACGGTGGCGAGAAGACCTCTGCGGTCCTCGCGTCGCCGGTGGTGAATCACCGCGCGTGGATCCTGGTAGACCACCGGGTAGCACAAAGCAACGCGCTTTCGTCCGGGGGGCGCTGACTTGGCGCCGGCGGATTTCGCGGCCACATCCCTTACCTTCCGACCGTCGTGGGGTATCATACCCACAACGTAGGAGGTCTCCGTGCGACGCCACCCACCAGCACGGCCATCCAAGCGGCTGGTTCCCACAGCGCTCGGCGCCCTCGCGCTGACCACGATCGGCGCGGGCTGTCTGGTCGACAGCCACTTCTGCATCCAGAACGCCGACTGTCCAGCAGCACAGATCTGCCGCCTCAGCGCCGCAGACAACACGACGCGGATCTGTCAGCTGCCCGACTGTCGGGTCGACACCGACTGCTGGGATACCGCCGGCGTGCCCAACGGGCAGGTCTGCAGCGAGGGGCTCTGCCGCTTCGCTAGCGGTGGCGATCGGTTCAAAGCGCCTGATTTCTGCCTCACCGTCGCCAACCCCAAGAGCGGCCTCCAGGGGCAAGAGCGCTGCCTCTCGGATGAGAAGGGGAAGGTGGTGCTGGTGTTCTTCGCCCTGTTGGCTTGAGGACACTGCGGGCAGCAGGCTGCTGCCCTCGAGAGCGAGCTCCGCGCGCCGCTGACCAGCCAAGGGCTGACAGACCTGCAGTTCTACGCGGTCAGCTACGCGGGCCCGGTCTGGGGCGACCACGTCTCGGGCTACGAGGTCGTCGAGTATCCAGTGCTCCCCGACGCCAAGGGTGAGGTCTACCAGCGCTATGGCGCCGACGCCTACGACGTCTTCTTGATCGATCGCAAAGGCCGCCTGGCGACGCGCTTCGTTGGGGTCTACGACACGGTCCAGTTTCCGCAGATCATGAACAAGCTGCGGGACCTCCACGCGGAGTAGCCATGCCACGCTCCCCGTTGGCCGCGCTCCTCTCGGTGCTCCTCTTTTTCAGCCCCTGCGTCCTGCTCGCGCTGGCGCCGGCGGCCTACGCCGAGGTGCCGGCGGAGCTGCTCACGGCGCGTGGCATCGCGCGCTATCGCCAGGGCGATCTCGCCGCAGCGGCGACCTTGCTCGGCAAGGCCGTCAGGCAACCCGAGGCGCCGGCGGCGGCGGGGCACTATCTCGGGCTGGCGCTGCTGCGTCAGGGCAAGGTCAAGCCCGGTCGTCGCGCTCTCTCGGCGGCGGCTCGCCGCGCGCCGAAGAACGTGCGGCTGCTGATCGACCTGGCCCAGGCCTACGTCGTCGAAGACAACGCGGCCTGGGCCGTACGCACGCTCCAGCGGGCCAAGCAGCTCGCCCCGCGAGACCGCAGCATCGACTACCACCTCGGGGTGGCGCTGCTGCGCCTCGGCCAAGCCAAGGCGGCGGCGCGCAGGCTCTCGGCGGCCAAGGGCGTGGTCGGCGTCGACGCCAAGGAGCTGCGCTTACAGCACGCGCTAGCGCTCTATCTCGATCAGCGTTGGGAGCGCGCTCGTGGCCAGCTGGCCGGGCTGCTCTCGGGGCCGCGGGCCTCGCTCGCGCGTCAGCTGCTGCGGGCGAGCTACGAGGCGCAGGGCATGCCCGCGGCGCTGCTCTCGGCGACGATCAGCCTCGGCGCCGTCGCCGACTCGAACCCGCTCTACGAGCACGAGACCACCGCGCCCCTGGGGCTCGGGCCGAGCTTCTCGGCGTCGCTGGTCTTCCGGCCCTGGATTGACACCCGCAACCTGATCTGGGGTGAGGCTTCGGCGCAGCGGGTGCACTACTTCGCCGCGGGCACCGTCGGCGCGGGTAGCGATCCCGCCGACGGCAGCTTCACCGACCTGCGCGCCGGCGTGTTCTACGCCCGCCGGTTGCCACGGGGCGCGCGAGAGATGCAGCTCTCTTTGGGCTATCGCTTCGGCATCACGCTGCTCGACGGCGATCCGCCCCTCGCCGACGAGAACCACATCTTCGCCGAGTCTCACGGCGGCGTCGTGGCGCTCTCCTTTGGCGACGGCGCGGGCACCTCCACGCAGCTGCGTCTGGGGATCTCGCGCAACGTCTTCGCGACGGTGGCGCGCAGCAACGTGAGCAACGAGCTCTGGGTCGAGGACGCGCGGCCGCTGACGCGGAAGCTACGGTTTCTGGCCTGGGTCACGGGACGACAGGACTCGGCCGAGTCGAGTCGCTACGACGCCCTCAGCGTCGGGCTCGGCGCCGGGCTCTCCTGGGCGGCGCCGTGGCGGCTCGTCTTCGGCCTGCGCGCGGCCTACAGGCTCACCGACTACCTGGCCAGCGGGGTCGCCTACTCGACCACCCCCAATCGCGTGTCCGCGGCCGATCCCTTGGCTCGCGTCGACCACAACGTCGACGTGATGGGTGAGGTCGGGCGGCCGCTCTACTGGGGGCTGCGGCTGCGCCTGGTCTATCGCTACCTACGCAACCTCTCGACGGTGACGAGCTTCGACTACGGTCGCCACCTCACGACCCTCGACGTGACGTGGGCCCACTGATGGAGCAGACGATGAACCGAGCTGCCAGGTCTTTCGGCCTCTTTTTCGGGCTGGCGCTCCCAGCGCTGGCGATGCTCTCGTTCATCGTCGAGCCAGCGCAGGCGGCGGGCGCTCAGAAGAAGGACGCGGTGATGCGTCAGCCCTGGCGCGTGCTCGAGGCCAGCGGCGTAGGTCGCGATGGGCAGCGCGAGCCGCTGATCTCGGGCGATCTCTTGGCCCCGGGGGCGCACCTCTCTCTGCCGGCAGGAGCCAGCGCCCATCTGTTGCAGGCGAGCGATCTGCTGCTCAGCGTGGCGGGGCCGGCGGAGCTGACCCTCGGCACGCTGAAGACGCCGCGGCGGGTCGAGCTGCGGCGAGCTCGCGCGCTGCAGCTGTCGGGGATGGGCGGCGAGCTGGCCTTCGCCGATGGCCGACGACTGCACCTGGCGCGCAGCGGCGGCACAGTGCTGGTCGCGGGCGGCAGGGCCTACCTGCGGCGCGGCGGCGCGAGCCTGCAGCGGCCGGCGAGCCTGCAGCGGCTGGGGAGCCTGCAGCGGCTGGGGAGCCGACAGCGGCCGGCGAGCCTCCAGCGGCGGGTCTCGACGTCGACCACGGCGCCCACCGCCGACGCCCCGATCCCCGCCTCCATGATCGCCACGGGAGCGGCGCAGCGCAGCGCGCTCCCTGTCGCGAAGCCGGCGAGCGTGCCGGCCTGGGCCCTCGTCGCGGTCTCCCGCTATCGAGACCCGCCGCGGTGGCGGGGGCGCAGCGGGGTCAGCCTGGCGGCGGCGGTCAAGCGCGTTCGACGCTGGACCGCGGCGCGGCAGCAGCAGGCCCGCGAGATGGCCTCCTGCGGCTGCACCGAGGGCTCCGGACCCGGTCAAGGCGGCGCCAATACCAATGGCGGCGGACCGAAGGGGGCGCTGATGCTCGAGGGTCGCAACGCGCGACTGCGGGTCCGCGTCGGCGGGATCCCCAGCGCGTCGAAGGGAGGCGGCTCATGAGCAGGTCTGCGATCGGAGCGCTCCTCACGTGCGTCGTCACGCTGCCCCTCAGCGGTTGTCTGATCGAGCCCCTCGAGGAGCTCGGGAGCGTCGAGCTCTCCCTCGACCTGCCCGGAGATGGCGCGGGCAAGCCCGCCGCCGACGCTTGGGATGAGCAGGGGCGGCTGCACCTCGACACCTTCGGCAAGTTCGTTCGAGTCGCGCTGCGCCGCCCCGGTGACGACTACGAGCAGGCGTCGATCTCCTGGCCCGCCGCGGATGGCGCCGCTGACGAAGACGCCAACGGCGTCGTCGACCTCGAGCTGTCGGCGGCGCCGGGTGACTATCGCGTCGAGGTGCTGGGCTACGCGGTCGAGAACGGGCGCGTCTTCGCGTTCCGTGAGCGCGAGGGGCCGCCCTTATCCCTGATCGCTGGCAAGCTCACCGAGACCTCGCTGACCACGCGCCTCCACGGCGCGGGGACGTTCGAGGTGCAGCTGGCCTGTCGTGAGAGCATGGCCCCGGTGCCCTACATCAAGGCCTCGGTCTCGCTGGTCGACGCGCGCGCCCGCGTCGTCCTGCCACCGACGCCGGTGCAGGGCTTTCCGCCGACCTTCAGCCCCGTCACCTTCGATGGTGTCCCCACCGGACGGCCCTTCCAGGTTCGCGTGGTGCTGCAAAACGAGCTCGACAAATCCCTGCGTGTGCTGGAGGTCTTTCAACCGCTGCTGACGGTCAATGAGTCCGGCGGCCATCAGGTTGGCTTGCTCAAGATCCCCTGTTTCTTCGGCACCTGAGTTCGCCTCCTCCACCCGAGACACCCTGTCTTCCCTCGCGAATGTGTAGGGGAAGGAATTACACGCTCGCCCCCCGATACCCTGTGCCGCGCTGCGGCGTAGAGGCGAGTAGGGGTCTGGCTCTGCGCCAGGCTCCTTTGTGCATCAGGGCGGCGATGGTGAAGGTAGATGCATATGATTCAACAGGCTAAAGCATTTAAATTGCTTGGGTTTTTGGCTGGCCCAGCTGTCCGACGGAGGATCCGATGAGCGGCAAGATCATCACCATCGAGCGCTTTATTATCGAGCACCAGCCCTCGCACGCCGCGGGTGAGTTCTCCTCGATTCTTTACGACCTGGCGCTGGCGGCGAAGATGATCGCCTCCAAGGTCAAACATGCTGGCCTCACCGACATCCTCGGCAAGGCCGGCAGCGAAAACATTCAGGGCGAAGAGCAACAAAAGCTCGACGTCTACGCCGACGACCTGATCTATCGCCTCTGCGATCACACCGGTCGGCTCTGCGTGATCGCCTCAGAGGAGCACGAGGACATCCAGTCGATCCCGCCCGAGTATGTGATGGGCAAGTACGTGCTGGTGCACGATCCCCTCGACGGCTCGTCCAATATCGACGTCAACGGCAGTATTGGCACGATCTTCGGCATCTTCCGCACGATCGACTGGGCCAAGCGCGGGCGCGTGGAGGATTGTCTACAGCCGGGCTCAGAGCTCGTCGCCGCCGGCTATGTGCTCTACGGCTCGTCGACGATGCTGGTCTACAGCACTGGCCAGGGCGTCCACGGCTTCACGATGGATCCCTCCATCGGCGAGTTTCTGCTCTCCCACGAGAACATGCGCTTCCCCGACCCGCCGGCCTACTACAGCTGCAACCAGGCCAACTACCGCAAGTGGGACAGCGGCGTGCAGAAGTACGTCGACTACCTCGAGAGCGAGGAGGGTCCGCAGATGTCGGCGCGTTACAACGGCGCGCTGGTGGCGGATTTCCACCGCAACCTGCTGCGCGGCGGCGTCTTCTTCTACCCAGCTGACGCCAAGAACACGAATGGCAAGCTCCGCCTGCTCTATGAGGCCGGCCCGCTAGGCTACCTCGCCGAGCAAGCCGGTGGTGCGGCAAGCGACGGCACCCAGCGTGTGCTCGACATCACCCCCAAGAGCCTGCACCAGCGCACGCCGCTCTACATCGGCAACACGTCGCTCGTCGAGCAAGCCCAGGAGTTCATCGCCAAGGGCTAGAGCAACCGCGTCGCCTTCAAGATCAACGTCAGCCCCATCGGCGGCTTGACCCAGCGCTCCACCGTCGAAAACCAGGTGTTCAGCGCACCTCGGATCAAGCGCTTCTTCAGGTCGGGCTCGCCGTAGCGGAACGACTCGTCCATCCGTCGCCCCATCAGCTTCTCGGTCACGAGCCGCGGTAGGACGCCCAGGCCGTTCCAGAAGCGCAGCTCCTCGATGATCAGCGGCTGCCCGATCAAGAGCTCCTCGAAGCGATCGCGATCGTAGCGTCGGTAGTGTCCGATGTCCCGATCGCGGCGTCCATAGAGCCACATCAGGGCCGGCACCGTGACCACCAGCCGGCCGCCACTGGGGCGCACCAGCTTGACCAGGTTGGCAAACATCGCCTCGTCGTCGTCGACATGCTCGAGGCAGTCCATCGAGACCACGTTCTCGAAGGTCTCGCCCCGCCCGACGAGCGCCTCTAGCGGTTCAGCGGTGACACGTGAGGGTTCGAAGCCTCGACCCTCGAGGTAGCGCTGTGCTGCGGAGATGATCGCCGGGCTGACATCGATCCCGCGGGCGTCGTAGCCCTGCTCGAGCAGGCTCGCCAGGAGGCCTCCGCCTCCACAGCCGACGTCGATCACCGTGCCAGGCTCGAGCCGCTCGGCGACCATCCGGTTGAGGTTGGCGGCGCGGAAGTCGCCATCTTGCACTTCGGCGAGGGCGATCTGCTGTTCGTCGAGGTCCATCGCGCTCGGTTCTGTGCTCATCGGGGCTGCTCCAGGTCTGGCTGCGGTATCGCTCGCTCGCGAGTTCAGCCTACCGCGCCCCGGGGTGTCTCGACCACCCCGCGATCAGCGTGGGGTGCGGTCGCGTCGCCAGAGAGAGCCCGAGACCGATGCCGAGCAGCAGCGCGACACCGGCGAAGCCCAGGGCGTCGGCGGCCCCACACTCCCGGCCGTGGTTGAGCGTGCCGTCGTCGGGGGCCGGCGCACAGATCTGATGGGTCTCGCAGCTGCTTAGGCGCAGCCGCCGTCTTGGCTATCGCGCAATAGGAACCCGCGTGGCTAGTCGACGAGGGGTGCTGAGCTGCCGCGGCGACGCGGCAGCGCGAGGCCGAGCACCAAGAGCAGCATCAACGCCAGGCCGTTGGGCCGCGCGCTGTTGCTCACGGCGCAGCTCGACTTCAGCTGCGCTTGGGTTAGTGGCTTGCCTTTGGCGTCGAGGTAGCGGTTGACGGGCTTGGCCAGCTTGACCTCTTGGCCGCTGACACCTTGCACGCGGTAGACCGTGTGCACGCTCCTGGCCGGGATGTTCTTGTCGATCGTCGAGGTGATGTCGATCTGCGCGCTGCGTGGTAGGCGCTTGTCGGCTGCGAGCTTCTTGCACGCCTCTTTGTCGAGCGTATCGAGCTTGCCCTTGACGGCCAGCACCCGCACCGAAAACCAACGGTAGCTGATCACGCCCAGCGCCTTGCCCTCGCTGACCAGGCGGCAGCCCGGCGCCCTCGGGCCCGAATACTCGACCAGCACGAGCGTGTAGCCCTTGGCCTTGGCCAGGCCGGTGAAGACCGCCTTCGAGATGACCCGCTTGAGGTGGCTCGGCGGAGGTGCGTCAGCACGAACGCTCGGCGTCGCGATCAGGCCGAGAGCGACGAGCGTGGGCACGATTAGAAAAGGATAGACCCGCGCCCGCCGGGTGTGATCACGAGAGCCAGTTGTCAGCATAGGCTCCAAGCGTATGGGAAATAATGCTGCGACGCCAGGAGAAGTCGCTTGTCGACGCGCTCAATCAACCAGGAGCGAGACCTGGAGCAAGCGGCCCTGCTTGTGGACGCGGGGCACGAGGCGCTCGGGGTGAGCCTGCGTGTAGCGTGCCCGGGTAGTCTCGATGAGCTTGCGCGCGCGGCGGAGGCCACGCATCGAGACCTGCAGCTTGGCGTGATCGAAGATCGCGGCCAGGAGACCGATCTCCTCGATCGCCTTGCGCGGATCCCAGCGCCGCCGTCGCGGGCTGTAGCGCAAACCCGCTTTCTCCGTCCAGCTGATCGCGTGGCTCATCAGAGCTCCTGACTCGAGAAGCTCAGGAGGGGCGGGTCATCGTGTTTGGGGAGTAGCCCCGGATACCCGTGACACGGAAGATCGAGAGCTCCTGCTCCTTGCCCTTGACGCGGACCTTGGGCAGAGGCTGCGCTTCGATATGGTGCTCGACCTGTCTGTAGGTCGCCTCGCTGATGATGATTTCGCCGGCCTTGGCCACCGAACAGAGCCGCGACGCGGTGTTCACCGTATCGCCGATCACCGTGTACTGCAGCGTCTTGGAGGAGCCGAGGGCGCCGTAGACGCAGACGCCGGTGTTCATGCCGATGCCGATCTGCACTGGCTGGAGCCCCTGCGCTGCGCGGTCAGCGTTGAAGCGGTCGAGGGCGATCATCATCTCCACCGCGCACTCCACGGCAGAGGTGCAAGAGTCGGGGTGGCCAACGGGGACGCCGAAGAGCGCCATGATCTCGTCGCCGACGTATTTGTCGAGGGTCCCGTCGTAGCGGAAGATCACCTCGACCATCACCTCGAAGTAGTTGTTGAGCAGCTTGACGATGTCGTGGGCGTCGGCATGCTCGGTCATCGCGGTGAAGCCGCGGATGTCGGCGAACATGATCGTGACCTCGCGGCTCTCGCCGACGCCGTCGAGCTTCAGCTTGCCCTCGACCATCTGCTGCACCATGCCGGGCGAGAAGAAGCGCTGGAACTGAGCTCGCGTGCGCGCCTCCCACTCAATCTTTGCCGCGAGGCGCGCGTTCTGGATCGCCGTGGCGGCCTGCTGCGCGATGCCGGTGAAGATCAGCAGATCTTTGTCATCGAAGGCGTTGGTGGCGATCTGCGAGTCGAGGTGCATGATGCCGAGCAGATCGTTGCCATGGAGGAGCGGGACGCTCATCGTCGAGCGGATACCCTGCATGATGATGCTGTGGGCGCCGGAGAAGCGGCTGTCGACGGTGGCATCGGAGGAGAGCACGGCCTGCTTCTTCTCAACCACCTCGCTGACGATGCTGTTGGAGATGATGATCTCGTCGAGGGGGCCGCCGTGGCGCTGCTTGGCCACGCGTGGCACGAGCTGCCCTCCGTCGTTGACCAGCAGAAGGACGCCACGATCAGCGGCGAGCATCTCGAAGGCTTTGTCGAGGATCTTGTGCAGCAGCCGGTCAAGGTCGAGCTCGTTGCCCACCGCGCGCGACAGCTCATAGGCGATGCGTAGGCGCTCATAGTCACGGCGAAGGGCGTCGACATCGAAGAGCTCTTTTTCGGGTAAGAACTCCTTGTCGGGCTCCGCCTCGATGCGTTGCCGGATGTGGCTCTGCATCATGCCCGGGGCGATCGTCACCTTCTGCAGCGGGACGTTGCCCTCTTCCTGCTTCTGCACCTCGTCGCGATAGATCAGGCGGGTCGAGCCGAGGTTGATCTCGTCGCCGTCGCGTAGCAGGTGTTGCTGAATGCGCTCGGTGCCGATGAACGTGCCGTTGAGGCTGCCCAGATCTTTGAGCAGGTAGTGATCGTCCTGTGTGCGGACGATGTGCACGTGCTCTTTGGAGATGATCCGATCGAGGATCTGTATCGTGTTGTTCGGGTGACGGCCCAGGGAGTTGAACTCCTGGAGCTCGAATTCTTGCGGCTCGTCGCCCGATACGAGGATCAACTTCGCCATGGGGTATCAGGTTGCGAAGCGTCCGCCCTATTCCGCCGAGAAGGGCCGCTGTGGCGACCGCTCTCGGTTGTACCTCGAAGGCAAAGCTGCGCGTGTCTTTCCGCTATGTTTCCCGGGATATTAGGCTCTCCGACATCCGCTGTAAAGCACTGTCGTGGGAGTCCCTTCTACGGTCTGCTGTGGGCGTTTCACCCTCGCTCGTTCACCGTCGTCCGATGACCTCGACCGGCTTGCGTCGGTGGTGCTGGCTTGCGTTGGTGGTGCCGGCGCTCAGCTCGCGCCTTCGAGGCGCCGCTTGACCTCCCGGACCACGGCCTTGGGGGAGATCGGCTTTGAGAGGTAGCCGTCGCAGCCGGCTGCCAGAGCTCGCTGCTCGTCGCCGGCCATCGCGTGGGCGGTCAGGGCGATCACGGGCACCGCCGCAAGCTCTGGAATCGCTTTGATCTCTCGTGTAGCCGTCCAGCCATCTTTCACAGGCAGAGAGAGGTCCATCAGGATCAAATCGGGCGGCTGCTCCTGGGCCATGGTCACGGCCTGCTGTCCATCGACGGCCTCGCGAACGACAAAACCGAAGTGGGTCAGCACGCCGGAGAAGATCCGACGGTTGTGGAGGTTGTCTTCGACCAGCAGGATCCGTTTGCCTTGCGCGCTCATGGTCGGCTTCTCTCGTCTCAGGGGGTTGTCGGGTCGTCGGGGCTCGAGATCTCGATCGGCGTGTCCGACGCTGGTGTGGTGAAGTCGAGCTGCGCGTGCGCCGCGACCGCGATTGGCACCTCGGGCAAGCTCCCGGTGGGCGTCGTCCGTGAGCTGCCTGGGAGGCACAACGCGAAGGTGCTACCCGCTCCAGGCTCGCTCTCTACGATGATGTCGCCGCCGAGGAGGGCCGCGAGCTTCTTCGAGATCGCCAAGCCTAAGCCGGTGCCGCTGTGGCGCCGGGTCGTCGAGCCGTCGACCTGTCGAAACTCGTCGAAGATCATCGCGAGGTCCTCTTTGCGGATGCCGATCCCCGTGTCGCGCACCTCGATCAGCGCTCCCTCGTCGTGGGGTTCGAGGCGCAGGCTCACCGACCCTTGCTCGGTGAACTTTATCGCGTTGCTGACGAGGTTGACCAGCACCTGTCGGACCTTCGACCCATCGGTGACCAGCGGCAGCGCCTCGTCGGGTAGCTCGAGCCCGAGCTCGTAGGGGCGGTCCTTCGCCAGCGAAGCTGTGCTGTCATGAACCTCGCGCACGAGCTGTCGCAGGTCGACCTCGCTCTCGCTGACGACCATCCGCCCCGCTTCCACCTTCGAGAGATCGAGGATCTGGTTGATCAGCTCGAGCAGGTTGGTCGCGCTCTCGGCGATGCCTGAGAGGCTCTGCACCTGGTCGTCGTTGACCGGCCCGTAGATGCCCTCGGTGATCAGCTCCGTGTAGCCGATGATCGCGTTGAGCGGCGTACGCAGCTCGTGGGAGACGCCGGCGAGGAACTCGGACTTGAGCCGGCTGACCTCCTGCAGCTGATCTCGTTGCTGCAGCAGGGCGACGTTGCGCTGCTCGAGCTGGCGCGCGAGGTGCTCGACGTTGCTGTAGGCGCGGGTGTTGGAGACGGCGATCGCCAGCTGCGAGCCGGCGTGCTCCACGAAGTCGAGCTGGTCCGGAGGTGGGGCCTTCGGCAGGGAGAGCAGCGCGACGCCTTGGAGACGATCGCGGTAGCGCAGCGGCACGTAGATCAGCGCCGCCACGGGGCCTGCCTCATCGTTGGCCAGCGGTAGCTCCGGGTCGATCTCATCGACGAGCAGGGCGCCGCGGCTTGCCCCCGCCCGACGAAGCAGCCCGGCTTGGATCGGGCCGATGTCGAAGGTGCCCACGTCGGCCCCCTGAGAGACGATCAGATCGAAGCGGTTCGTCGCGTCGGCGAGGTAGATCGCGCCGGCTCGCGCGCGGGTTCCGCGGAGCAGGGCGTGGAGCGCGGAGTCGAGCAGGCTATGAAGCTGCAGCGGAGCGTTGAGCAGCGAGACAAAGTCGCGGCTGCGGCGCAGCGCCTGGGTTCGCCGATCGACCTCGCCCTCGAGGTTCTTGTTGAGGTGGTTGAGCGACTCGATGGTCTCTTTGAGCTGAGACGACATACGATTAAAGGACTCGGCCAGCAGCCCGAGCTCGTCTTTGCGCTTCAGCTCGAGCTGATAGCCAAGGCCGCCGGCGCGGAGCTTGTCGGCGCCCTTGGCCAGGGCCAGCACGGGCTTGGAGATGCGCCGCGCCAAGAAGAGCGCCACGAGCGCTCCCATGGCGAGGATGATCAGCGAGACTTGGATGCCGGCCCAGAGCACCTCGCGCAGCTTCTGCCGCGCGGGGGCGCGGGAGAGGCCGATATGAGCGACCCCCAGCACCGTCGGGGGAGCGCTGCCGGTGTCGCGAAAGAGCGTCTGCTCGGCGTCCGCCTTGACGCTGACGATCGGCGCGAAGACGTCGATGTGGTTGAGGCCAAGCGCCTGGATCGGCTTGGGCTGGAGTTGAGCCAGCAGCCTAGAGCGCAGCTCTGGTGGCAGCGTGGGCGTCGCCAGCGCGTCGGGCTTGCTCATCGAGATCAGCCGCTCGCCGCGGCGATCATAGATGCTGACGAAGGCGACGTCGGGCTCGATGAAGGAGCGTCGCGCGGGACCGACGAGGAAGCTCCGGTCACCGGAGTAGGCGCCGAGCTCGCTTTGCCCGGCGAGGTTGCTGATCAGCGTGCCGCCGCGCCGGCGCTGCTCGGTCTTCACGAACTGCATCTGACGTCGGTAGAAGACATACCCAGCGACGACCGAGGTCGCCACCGAGAGCAGAAAGAGCCAGGCCATCAGCCGGGTCTGGAAGCGGCTCCAGAAGCGCAGCCCAGCGTTGGGGTCGAGGGCTCGCACGAGCCCGGTGATCGAGGTCAGGCCGCTCTCGTCATCTCGCCGTCTTGAGCTCAATGAAGCACCTCGGTGGCGCCAGCCCTGAGGCGCGCAAGGGAGACGCCGATCCGCTTCGCGGTCTGGGCGTTGACCGTCAAACGGGGCGCCTTGGCGCCGTAGGGGCCTTCCCCGATGCGCAGCGTCGCGCGGTGGCGACGTCCAGATCGCTTGGCGCGTCGTCGCATGGGGCGCCGTTGCAGCAGCCCCTCGGCGAGCGCGGCGGCCTGCCGACCCACGACCGTGGGACCGTAGTCGAGGGCGAAGAGCGCTCCCCCCGCGACATGCTGACGCGTCGTCGCGAGCAGCGGCATGCGACGCCGAAACTGCAGGCCGATGGCGACCTGGAGCACCTGTGGCGAGAGCACGGCGAGGTCGGGGAAGAGCCAGAGGCCCTCCGCCGTGGGGGGCAACCGAGAGAGGCGGCTGACGGCCCGCGCGGGGCTCCGCGCGTAGAGCACGTCGAGTCCGACTCTTGCCCGACGCGCCGCGAGACGTGCCGCGTCGATCAACCAACGGCTGCGCTTGCTGGCCAAGACGGTGAGGTGCTTCAGCGTTGGCTTCGCCAACCGAAAGGCGCTGATCACACGCGATGGAGCGACGCGGACGTGAACGCCGCTGTGTTCAATCCGCTGCCGATGATAGACGTAGGCGTGGATGAGGGGCAGCTTGGGCACGCCCCGTAGAAGATCGTAGGCGCGCTGTCCGACGGCGAGCACGAGATCTGGCTGCCGCGCCTCGAGAAAGCGCAGCAGCGCCCCCGAGCGGTTCGCGGTGGAGCGAACTTGAACGATCGCGCGAACATGCTCGCGGAACTCCTCGGCAACCTGCTGATAGGGGCGTAACCCTGGGCGGCGCACGACTACGACTAACGGCGTGCGTCGTGCAGGCCTCCTCAGGCTCCCCATCGCGATGGGCCCCGGCGCGCCGATGACGCCACCCAACCAGGCGAGAAAGAAGAGGTTCACGCGATCAGAGTATCAAACAACGGGCCACCCTGGTGCGTTTCTGCTTCTCGTCGTGGCAACAGGGCGCTCCCGCCAAGGGGGCTGCACGCTTCCTTTTTACGCCCTCGTGTACCAGAATCGCCAGCGATGGCGGACACCGATCCCGAAGACCATGGGCCTGGGCCCTTCAACCCTGTGCCGGAGTTCGCGCGCACGATGATCGGCACTGCGCCGCTCTTCGAGGCCGACAGCAGCAGCGGTACGGCGATCCTCCCAGCGATCGGTGACAACCTCGAGGCGCGTGATCTGGTGCGGGCCACGCAGCGCGAGCTCGAGGCGGCGGCGGAGCACCCCCGGGAGCAGGCGCGGCTGCACCACGGCCTGGCGGTGGTCTTCGACGAGCGCCTCGACGATCCTCACGCGGCGCTCTTACACTACCAGCGCGCCTGCGAGCTCGAGCCACAGAACCGCACCTATCTACGCGCCGCCCTGCGTTGCTATCAAGCGCGCCAGAGCTGGACCCTGGCGTTGGGCTTGCTCGACGCGGAGCTCGAGCTGGCGACCACGCCAGCGGAGCGGGCCCGAGCGCTCACCGACAAGGCGCTGATCTACGACGATTGGTTGGCCCATGGCGCCGCGGCGCGTGAGCTCTACGAGCAGGCCCTCGAGGCCGATCCCACCAACGCTGAGTCCTTGTATCGGTTGCGGCGGCTGCTCGAGCGCCTCGATGATCGCCCCGCGCTGCTCAAGGTCTGCCGCAAGGCCATCGCCGCGACCTCGGATCGACGCCAGCGTTGCGTGCTCTACGCCAACGTAGCGCGGATCCAGCTCGAGGAGTTGGGAGACGAGCAGGCCGCGATCGAGTCCTATGCGGTGGCCTTCGTCGAGGATCCGGCCAACGTCGGCGTCGCCGACGCGCTGCTCTCACTCTACGCCCTGCGTGGCCGCTGGGGCGACGTCGTCGACGTGCTGCTGACCACCGGTGACCTCGCTGACAGTGACCAGCAGCGCTGCTCGCGATACCTCACGGCGGCTCGGATCTGCCGCGATCGGCTCGGGCAGAGCGAGCGCGCGCTGGAGCTGCTCGAGCGAGTACACTACGACCAGCTCGACGAGCAGACCGCGCAGGAGATGGTCGAGCTGCTCCGCGCGGTGGGGCGCCACGAGGAGCTGCTCGCGCTCTACGAGCAGCAGCTGGCAGCCGGGCAACCGGCGGGGGACACAGCAGCGGCCCTCTCGCGGTGCCGCGTGGCGGAGCTGCTGGCGGGGGCCTTCGAGCGCCACGACGAGGCACAGGCGCACTACCGGAGAGCCCTAGAGGTCGATCCCACGTTTCTGCCAGCGCGCCACGCGCTCGACGCCAGCTATCGTCAGGCCAACGACGCCGAGGGGCTGCAGAAGCTCGCTCGAGACGAGCTGCGGGTGCTCGAGGATCCGGTCGAGCGTGCCTTCCAGCTGACGCGCATGGCGCTCTTGGCTGCTGAGCACCTCGGCAACCTGACGGAGGCCACGAAGCTGCTCTCGAAGGCGCTCGAGACGGTGGAGGGCTTTGCCCCGGCGCGCCGCGAGCTGGTGCTCTTCTATGAGCGGGGGGGCGCCTACCAGCAGCTGCTGCCGCTGCTCGAGCAGGAGATTGATGTCCATGGGGCCAGCCCCATGAGCCTGCCGCTGACGCGGATGGCCCAGCTCGCCGAGCGGGAGCTCGGTGATCTCGAGCGCGCCGCCGACCTCTACCGACGGGCGCTCGAGAAGGGATCAGAGCAGGTCGGTCTGTTGCGGTCGCTGGAGCGGATCTGTGCGGCTCTTGGGCGCCATGAGGAGCGGCTCTCGCTGCTCGAGCGGGAGGCGACCCTCGCCACCGATCCGTACCTGGCGCGGCACCTGGCGCACCTCGCCGCGTCGCTCTGCGAGGGGGCGCTGCAGCGTCCGGACGAGGCGGAGGCGCGCTATCGAGAGATCCTCGTCCAGACTCCGACCGATCATGCCGCTCTCGCGGCGCTGGCGCGGCTCTATGGGCGGCGTGGAGGGCACGCGTCGCTGGTCGAGCTCTACCTCGAGCAGCTGGAGCGCCCCTTCGACTCCAACGACGGGAAGGCCTCATCTTGGCGGGCCGGCTTGCGTTGCCGCGTGGCGCAGCTGCTAGAGGACGATCTGCAGCAGCAGGATCGAGCTCGAAGGCAGCTCGAGCTCGCGCTCGAGGAGGATCCTCGCTGCAACTATGCGCTGGTGGAGCTGACGCGGCTGCAGCGTCGGCGAGGGAGCTGGGACGAGCTCTACGCGCTGCTCCGTCGCCACGCCGAGGTCAGCGAAGATGGGGCGAGGAGAGCGGCCCTACTCCAGGCGGCGGGCGATCTCTGCGCTCATTGCCGCGAGCAGCCCGCCGAGGCGCTGCGCTGCTACCACGACGCGCTCGCCATACGCCCAGAGTTCGACTCGGCGCGGGAGGCGGCGCTGCGCCTGCTTCTCTTTGGCGGTCAGCTGGATGACGCCGTGGAGCTGCTCGAGGAGGGGCTGCGCCACACCTTCGAGCGTCGGCCGCGGCTGACGCTGCTCAAACGCCTCGGCGCGCTCTTCGCGCAGCAGCTCGACGACCCGCAGAAGGCCGCGGAGGTGCTCGAGCAGGGCTTGAGCCTCGACGCCAGCGACGTCGAGCTGTTGACCATGCTCGATGGGGTGTTTCGCGTGCTGCGAGACTTCGAGGGCCTGGTCGCCAACGACGAGCGCCTCACGGTCTGCTGCGAGGAGGCGGACGCGCGGCTGCTCTATATGCACGAGGCGGCGCTGACGGTCGAGGTGCAGCTGCAGGGGGTCCGCGACCCGACGGCGCTCTACACCAGCATCCTCGAGATCGCGCCGCGAGACCGACGGGCCCTCGACGCCCTGGCGCGGCTCTACGCTCAGCGAGGCGAGCGCGACGAGCTGCACCGGATCTACGAGGCGCAGCTGGCGGCGGAGACTCAGTGCCGCGGCTATGGTGCCCGTGAGCGGCGCCGTGAGGTGCTGATGCGGCTGGCGGCCGTGCGAGAGGCGAGCGGCGCCCTCGACGGCGCGGAGAAGGCCCTGACCGCGGTGGCGGCCGAGGAGGAGGACTGGCTCGTGCACCGTGAGCTGCGGCGGCTACGCGAGCGCCTCAAGCGGTGGCGAGAGGTCTGCGAGGCTCTCGAAGGCGAGGCCGCGGCCAGCCGCTGCGATGGTCATGTCGCCGAGAGCTTGCAGCGCGCCGCAGAGCTCTACCTGGAGCGCTTCGACGACGCCCCGCGGGCGATCGCCGCGCTGCGACGGATCTTGACTCGGCTGCCCTTTCACGAGCAAGCGGCGAGTCGCCTCGAGCAGCTCCTAGTACAACGCGAGGGCTGGAGCGAGCTGGTCGAGGTGGTACGCGAGCGCCTCGATGCAGCGGAGCGTGGGGCACGCCCGGAGAGCGGCAGCCCGCTGCAGGCGCGGATCGAGCTCTTGGTGCGGATGGCTTGGATCCAGCGCGAGCACCTGCATCAGCCCGCCGAGGCGGTGGCGACGCTGCAGGCCGCCGCCGAGCTCGACCAGCACCACATCTCGACCTTGCTGACCCTCTCCGAGCTGCAGGTCTCCCTCGGCCAAAACGACCAGGCCGTGGCTTCCTTCGATCGGGTCGTTGCCCTCAGCGACGATCCCGACATCCTGCTGCGCGCCCACACCCAGCTCGGCGAGCTCTTCGCTGACGAGCTGGGCGACGTCCGTCGCGCGATCTCGAGCTACCAGAACGTGTTGGCGATCGCGCCGAAGGATCGCGCCACGCTGGCGCGACTCCATACGTTGTTTCGGCAGGTGGACGATTGGGATAACGCCGCCGACATCCTCACGCGCTTGCTCGAGCTCGAGCCCGACCCAGAGCGGCAGGTCGACTACACCATCGCCCTCGCCGAGATCGCAGAGCATGGCTTTGGCGATCCGGAGCAGGCCGCCGACGGCTACTACGACGCCCTCGAGCTCGACCCCTCCAACGAGCGGGTGGTCGATCGGCTGATCGATCTGCTCGGCCCGCTCGGTCGTTGGGAGCGGCTTTGTGTTGCGCTGCGCTCCTATCTGGCCGCGCTGCCTGAAGATCAGCAGCTGCGCACGACGGCGCGGCGGCTGCAGCTAGCGGAGATCCTCCACCGTCATCTGGCCCGGCCGGGGGAGGCCCTCGAGCAGCTCCACGCGGTGGTCGAGATCGACCCCACGAACATCGACGCTCGCCTCGCGAGTGCGCGGCTCCTGGCCGAGCAAGGTCGCTTCGACGAGGCCGTCGCACAACACCGCGAGGTGCTGGACCTCGAGCCCTTGCACCGCGAGAGCCTCGCGCAGCTGCGCGCGCTCTGGGCTCGGGCGGGGCTGCCGGAGCTGGCTCAAGCCGCCGCCGGGGTGCTCGTCGTCAGCGGGCTGGCCGACGAGCCCGAGCGACGCTTGTATCGCGAGCATAAGAGTGTGGGCGTCCGCCTGCCTCAGCTGGCCCTCGACCCAGGCCTCTACAACAGCACCCTGCTGCATCCGGCAGAGCAGCACGCGAGTCGCGCGATCCTCAACGTGCTCTGTGAGGCGGCGCATCGGATCCGGCCGCCAGACTACGATCGTTGGCAGGTCGGCAAATCGGATCGCCTCGCGCCGCGCTCGGAAGATCCGCTCAAGGGGTTGGTGCAGCAGCTACACACCTGCCTGGGGTTGGTGCGCGATGTCGAGATTTATATCTCCCACGCGCGAGATCGGGAGCTCGACCTACTGCTGACAGATCCGCCCTCGCTGGTGGTGGGCAGTAGCGTGTTGGGCAGCTTCTCATCGCGGCATCTGCGGTTCTGGATGGCGAAGCTGCTGACCTATGTGCGTAATCGCACCTGGATCGCCTATGGGTTAGATGGACGGCAGCTCGGCACCATCGTCGTGGCTGCGAGGCGTCTCACCGACAGCGCGGCCTCCGCCAGCGGTCTGGACGAGGGCGAGGTCGTCGAGATGTCGCGGGCGATCCAGCGCAGCCTCAGTCGCCGCGGTCGAAGGGCCCTCGACGAGACCGTCCGGGGTCTGCGCGACGCTCGCGCTCCTGGCTACGGGGAGTGGGCCATCGGCATGCAGCTCACCGCCCTGCGCACCGCGCTATGGGCCGTCAACGACCTCGAGATCACCTTCGAGCATCTCCGTCACCTCGATCCGCTGCTAGCCCAGGCCACCACCGCCGAGCAGCTCGGCCAGGCTCTGCGTCGGGATCGACAGGCGGCTGAGATGATGCGCTTCTGGCTCTCGGATGAGCTTCAGACCGCGAGGCTCGGCACGCTGCGGGGCTAGAGCGCTGACCCACTTCCCTCCCGTGCCGCGCTGGTCTGCGACATCACAGCGGTTGTCGCTCGTCGGTTGCATGCTACCAGCAGGCGCCCTTGTCGCTCCTACGCCGTGATTCCGCATCCTTCGCGCAGCTCGGTCCGCTAAGCTGATCAGCGCTCTAGGAGCTTGATTCACAGGGTGTGAACCAGACCCGTTGGTAGGTGGAGGTGGTTACGGATCGAAAAGCGGACGAAAGCACGGCAAGCTTTGGTTGCTTAAGCCGGAGGCTCACCAT